>Ga0102587_1000974_pt1 | contig 24385 bp, 28 predicted proteins | sample AraplaF_Col_mTSA_FD_76853 | JGI IMG/M metagenome (GOLD analysis project Ga0102587, IMG submission 76853) | Arabidopsis root microbial communities from the University of North Carolina, USA - plate scrape MF_Col_mTSA (SPADES assembly) (version 2) | ecosystem: Host-associated > Plants > Roots >... | reverse complement strand
AAGGACAACGGCATCTGGGGCTTCATGATCGAGTCCATTGATGATGTGACCACCGAGGGCGACAAAACCGTCACCGTCAAGCTCAAGCATCCGGATCCGGCCATCCTCGCAGCACTGACGGTGTTCAACACCGGCATCATGCCGGAGAAGGCCTTTGAGGCTTCGCCAGGTGCGACCGATGACGAAAAAGCCAAGGCCTTCGGCGAGCATCCGATCGGTTCCGGTCCTTTCGTTTTGAAATCCTGGGATCGCGGCTCCAGCATGAAATTGGCGCGCAATGAATATTATTGGGGCAAGGGTGAGGATGGCAAACCGCTACCCTATCTCGACGGCATCGATTTCGAGCTGATCCCCGACGATGCAACCCGTATCCTCAAACTCACCTCCGGTGAGATCGATGGGGCCGAGTTCATTCCCTATGCCCGCGTTGAGGAACTGAAGTCGGCGGACAATCTCAATATGGAACTCTACCCTTCAACCCGCGTCGAATACATCACGCTGAACGTGCGCCCGCAGCTCGGCGGCAAGGACAATCCGCTGTCCAACGCCAAGGTTCGTCAGGCGATGAATTATGCCGTCAACAAGGATGCGATCATCCAGATCGTCACCCATGGCGTCGGCGCGCCACAAACCTCCTATATGTCGACGGCGACGCCACTGCATGTTGGTGACAAGCCGCTCTATCCCTACGACCTTGGAAAGGCGAAGAGCCTGATGAAGGAGGCCGGCTTCGAAAACGGTTTCTCGACCAGCATCCTCGTCCTCGCAGGCAATCAGGACGAAATCGGCATCTCCACCGCTCTGCAGCAGATGTGGGCGCAGATCGGCATCAAGCTGGAGCTGCAGCAGGTCGATAACCCGACCCGCACCCAACAATATCGCGACGGAACCTTCATGATGCGCAATGCCGCCTGGACGGACGACATCGCCGATCCGAACGAAATCACGTCCTACTTCGTCTATTCCAAAACGATCGACGCCCTGCACACCGGCTGGAAGAGTGACGAGACCGACAAGCTCTTCGAAGACTCCCAGAAGGAGATGGATCCGAAGAAGCGCGCCGAGCAGTATGCGAGGATGCAGGAGATCTACAACACCGAGGGACCGACCGTTCCTCTCTATGAGACGCCCTACCCGGTCGCGCTCAGCAAGAAGGTCCATGGCTTCCTTCAGATCCCGCTTGGCAACAACATCTTCGCCAAGACCTGGAAAGACAAGTAATCCCTGATCCAGCCTGTTGCGCGGGCCTCGCGTGAGGCCCGCGGCCTTGTTCGTTTGTGGTTATCGGCCCGGAAATCGGGACCGATTTCGGAAAGCCTGATGCGTAGATTCAAAGAGTTAGTGTGTCCGAATGGACACCCGGCGCTCTAAGAAAGACCGGGAGCGGCTATTGCCCCTTTTCAGTTTCATAATTCGCCGCGTGCTTCAGATGATTCCGACGGTGATCTTCATTCTCATTGTCACATTCGCTCTCGTGCGCCTGCTGCCCGGTGACCCCGCCAGCGCCATGCTCGGGGACCGAGCCATCGACGCGGACGTGGAGCGCATCAACAGGCAACTCGGGCTCGACCAGCCCGTCCCGATACAGTTCTTTTATTACGTCGAACGCATTCTGAGCGGCGACCTTGGCAATTCCATCGGCTTGAAAGTCTCCGTGATGTCGCTGATCCTGCAACGGCTTCCAGTGACGCTGATGCTGACGGTTATGTCGGCCCTGATCGCCCTCGTTCTTGCCGTGCCGCTTGCCTTTGTCGCCGCGCTGAAGCGCGAACGGCTTCCCGACAGCATCATTCGCGGCACATTCCAGGTCGGCCTGTCCATGCCGGTCTTTTATGTCGGCATCGTGCTTCTGACGGTATTTTCGGCACAGCTGAAGATCTTCCCAGTCGGCGGCTACGGCGACACTTTCGGTGATCGCATCTATCACCTCTTCCTGCCGGCTTTGACCCTGGCACTGAGTTTTGCCGCGGTGCTGATGCGCAATCTGCGCTCCTCCATCATCGGCGTCATGAATGCCGAATATGTCGATTTTGCCAGGGCCAAAGGGCTGCGCTCGCGCGTCATCCTCATGCGCCATATTCTGCGCAACGCGCTGATCTCCACGGTGACGCTGTTCGGCCTACAGACGGGTACGCTGTTCGGCGGCGCCGTCATCACGGAAACCGTCTTTGCCGTTCCCGGCGCCGGCCGCCTGCTGATTGAAAGCATCTACGGCCGCGACTATCCGGTCCTGCAGGGCCTGACCATCGCGCTTGCGATCCTCGTCTCGCTGACCTTTCTCGTGACCGATATCGTGCAGGCCTGGCTCGACCCGAGGATTGCCCGATGACAGGGACCGCAGCCAAAGTCGCTCGAACCGCTTCGCGTTGGCGCAGGCCGCCCCGCTCGTTGATTTCGGGTGGTCTCATTCTCGGCCTCAGCCTGATCGTCGCCATCTGGCCTTCACTGTTTGCGCCCTATGATCCGACAACCTTCGACTATAATGCGCTTCTCGCACGCCCGAGCTGGGCGCATCCTTTCGGTACTGACAGTTTCGGCCGCGATGTGCTCTCGCGCGTCATTCACGCCTATACGATCGATATGCAAATCGCGATTTTCGCAACGATTGGCCCCTTCATCTTCGGCACGATTGTCGGCGCCTTCGTCGGCTATGCCGGCGGCTTCTGGGAATCGATCTTTGGCCGCATCGTCGATGCGACGATCACCTTTCCGTTTCTGGTGCTCGTCATCGCCATCGTCTCGGTCCTCGGCCCAGGCCTCGGCAATATGTATGTCGCCGTCGGCGTCGTCGGCTGGGTCTTCTATGCGCGCCTTGTCGCATCCGAGATAAAGGTGCAGAAGCGGCTCGATTATGCCGATGCCGGCAAGGTCATGGGCTATGCGCCGTTGCGCATCATCTTTCGCCACCTGCTGCCCAATGCCATCACTCCGGCGATTGTCTACTGGATGACCGACATGGCGCTCGCCATACTGCTCGGCTCGAGCCTTGGCTATCTGGGACTCGGCGCACAGCCGCCGGCAGCCGAATGGGGCGTGCAGATAGCGGACGGCAAGAATTTCATGAATACGGCCTGGTGGATCTCCGTCTTTCCGGGTGTCGCGATCGTGCTGACCGGCCTCGGTTTCAGCCTGGCTGGCGATGGTGTCGCGGAACTGTTGAGGGTCAAACGATGATGGACATGCCGAACGACAATGGCGGGCTGATCGTACGCGGCCTGACGACGACCTTCGACACGCCGCGCGGACAGGCGATTGCGGCCGCCGACGTGGATTTCGATGTGGCGCCCGGCGAAATCGTCGGCCTCGTCGGCGAATCCGGCTCCGGCAAGAGCGTGACGTTACGCTCCATCATGCGCTTGATCCGCGAACCAGGGCATGTGAGCGGCCGTGTTGAATGGTGCGGCCGCGATCTCGTCGCCCTGCCGGCCGAAGAACTGCGCAAGGTTCGCGGTGGCGAGATCGCGATGATCTTCCAGGAGCCGATGACGGCGCTGAATCCGGTGCTGCCGGTCGGCATGCAGATTGAGGAAAACCTGGTCGCCCACACGACACTGAATGCGAGGGAACGCAAGGCCCGCGCGCTTGAGCTGATGAACATTGTCGGCATCCCCGCCGCAGAACGGCGGCTTCAGGAATATCCGCACCAGTTTTCGGGCGGCATGCGCCAGCGTGCCATGATCGCTATCGCGCTTGCCTGCTCGCCGAAACTGCTGCTTGCCGACGAGCCGACGACAGCGCTCGACGTCACGATCCAGGATCAGATCCTGAAACTGCTGCTCGATCTGCGCGATCGGTTGTCGATGAGCGTCGTTCTCGTCACCCATGACCTCGGCGTGGTCGCCGCGACCTGCGACCGCATGGCGGTCATGTATGCGGGCCGCATCGTCGAGACCGGAACGGTTGCGGATGTCTTCAGCAAGCCGCGCCACCCCTATACGCGCGGCCTGCTCGCCTCGGTGCCGCGCTCCGGCACGTCGCGAACCGTGCTTCAGTCGATCGAGGGTACTCCGCCGAGCCTCACCAATCTGCCGGATGGATGCGCTTTCCATCCGCGCTGCAAATTTGCAACCGAACACTGTCTGAAAGAACGGCCGGTACTGGAGACCGTGACGTCTGGCGGCCGGATGGTGGCCTGTTTCCACCATGACCTCGTGGCGATGGCGGAGGCGATCATTTGAAGACGAACCTACCCATTCTCTCGATCGACGGCATCTCGAAACGTTTTGCCGGTCCCTTTTCGATGACCCGCCGACTGCAAGGAAAGCCGCCGCTCGCCGTCCACGCACTGCGCGACGTCTCGATGCAGATCCATCGCGGCGAAACGCTCGGCATCGTCGGCGAATCCGGTTGCGGAAAGTCGACCCTGGCGCGCTGCCTGGTGCGTCTGCACGAGCCTGATAGCGGAGCAATCCGCTTCGAGGGCAAGGATATCGGCACATTCCGCGGCGGCGAACGGCGCGCCTTCAACCGGCGTGTCCAGATGATCTTTCAGGATCCCTACGGCTCGCTCAACCCGCACATGACCGTCTCCCAGATCCTCGGCGAAGCACTCTCTGTTCACAAGATGCGCCCGAAGGAACAGATAGGCCATCGGATCGCCGAACTCCTCGAACTCGTGCGCCTGCCGCAGGACGCCGCAGTACGCTATCCGCACGAATTCTCCGGCGGCCAGCGCCAGCGCATCGGTATTGCAAGAGCGCTCGCAGTCGAGCCCGACGTCATCGTCGCCGACGAACTGGTTTCCGCGCTCGACGTCTCGGTGCAGGCGCAGGTCGTCAATCTGCTCCTGCAACTGCAGGAGCAGCTACACCTCACCGTCATTTTCGTCGCCCATGATCTGCGGCTTGTGCGCCATATCTCGCATCGCGTCGCCGTCATGTATCTCGGCCAGGTGGTGGAAGTGAACACGTCGGAAGGCCTCTTCACCGCCCCGCGTCACCCCTATTCCAAGGCGCTGCTCGATGCCGCACCGGAACTCGATCCGTCGCGCCGCAACCGCACGGTTGCGGCGCGTGGCGAACTGCCGAGCCCGCTGGAGGTGCCGCCGGGATGCGCCTTCGCCAGCCGCTGTCCGCATGCCTTCAACCGCTGCAGGGTCGAGCGGCCGCTTCTGACGCCGCGCGGCCGCGGCCAGCTTGCCGCCTGCCACCTTGAAGATTTTGGGGCACCCACGCCCTGACAGGATGGAGATAACCATGAGCATCGACGTTTTCGAAACCGAGATCGCCAGGATCAACGATATCCTTTGCGCCGTGAACCTGCTCACCTGGGATGCGCGCACCATGATGCCGCCGGGCGGCGTCGATGCACGCGGCAAGCAGATAGCCACCCTGGTCGGCCTCGCCCGTGACCTTGCCACGGGCGACAAGCTGCAGCGCGCCATCGAAGGCGCGCGTTCGGAATTGTCAGGCGCCGATGCCGCCGACCCGCGCCGCCTCGCAGTTGAGCAGGCAGCCGAAGCCATCGGCACACTTTCGCGTATTTCCGCCTCGCTCGTCAGCGCCGCGGCCGAACTGAAGACCGTCGCGCAATCCTCCTGGAGCAAGGCCCGCGCCGCCAACGATTTTGCCACCTTTGCACCACTTCTTGAGCGCACGATGGAGATGCAGCGCGAGATCGCTGCCGACATCGGCTATAAAGAGCATCCCTACGATGCGCTGGTCGCAACTTACGAGCCGGGCATGAGCTGGTCACGGCTGCGCGGCATTTATGGCGAGTTGCGCGATGGACTGCTGCCCCTGCTCGCCCGGGCGAAAGAGGCTGACGTGCGCTCAGAAATTCTCGACCGCGCCTATCCGGTTGACAAGCAGCGCGCCTTCTCCAGCCTCATTTCCACCCGCTTCGGCTATGATTTCAATCGCGGGCGCCTCGATGATACCGTCCATCCGTTCGAGATTTCCTTCACCCGTTCCGACGTGCGCATCACAGGCCGCTTCCGCGAAGACTGGCTGCCCGGCGGCCTCTTCGCGGTCTGGCACGAAGCAGGTCACGGCATCTACGAGCAGGGCATATCGGAAGCGTTCAGCCGCTCCACCTTCACCACCGATTTCGTCAATCTCTATGCGGTCGGCGGCGCCAGTTTCGGAACGCACGAATCGCAGTCCCGACTCTGGGAAAATCGCGTCGGCCGCTCCCGCCGTTTCTGGGAGCTCAATTTCGCCGATCTGCAGGAAACCTTCTCCGAGCAGCTCGCCGATGTCACGCCGGAGGATTTCTGGCGGGCGGTCAATGCTGCGCGTCCGGGGTTCATCCGTGTCGAGGCCGACGAGTTGACCTACGACTTGCACATCATGCTGCGCTCGGAGATCGAGGCCGGACTGATGGCGGGCGAATTGCGTGTTGCTGACCTGCCCGAGATCTGGCGCGAAAAGATCAAGACCTATCTCGGCCTCGATGTGCCGACCGATACACTCGGCGTGCTGCAGGATGTCCACTGGTCGTCAGGCATGGTCGGCTCCTTCCCCACCTATACGATCGGCAACATCATGTCCTCGCAGTTCTTCGCCGCCGCTTGCAAGCAGACGGCAATCGATCGCGGACTGGAAGACGGCGATTATTTGCCGCTCAAGACCTGGCTGAACGACAATGTCCATCGATACGGAAGGTCGAAAAGCGCAAGCCAGTTGCTGGTGGACGCGACGGGCGAAGACCTTTCAGTCGCGGCCTATCTCAGCGACCTGACCCGCAAGGTCGCAGACCTCACCGCCTGATGGACGCGCGCTTGGCATGTCGCCAAGCGCTTGTTTCGACCGCGCAAGAGCTGCTCGAAGCTCCCTCTGTCACGCAGCTCCCATTATCGTCTGAATGACACTTCCACGTTTTGGCGGTCCCGTGCAATTACGTGGCAACGGGTTTCTAAGTCCCTTGCGTCTACCAGTTTCGCCACGCTCGCGCGCCATACCGATCAACGACTTAGGCGGATTCGTCAAAAAAGCGTTTTGCAAAACATCCTCTCGCGGTTTGCAAATTCTGCTCTCCGGCTTCACAGGGGATTTTTTCGACGCAGCTTGGCTCGTTCAGGATAGCGATCGATGCATGACATCATCGCTCAGATTGACGTGAATCGATCACATGGCCGTCGGCTTTATGCCGAGCGTTCTCATCGGGTCGGCGGTAGCCTTTTACCGGCTGTAGGCGGCGCAACCTTTATCCTTGAAGACTGTTATCCAAAATATAGCCGTCCTTGTTCTGTGGATCAAAAGGTCGTGGCGATGGAATTTGAATCTCAACTGGAGAAGCTTGAAGAACGGATAGCCGCCAACACCGCACGCATAAAAGCATTCAAATTACAAAGGGCAATTTTACGCCCTGGTGCCCTTGGAGAACACAATCGGAGTATCGATCAGCTTGACCGCTGGAAAGCCGTACAAGAACGGCTCTTGTTGCTTATGCGAGAAGACGAAGGCGGATGACCTCGTGCAGTTTCAACGTTTGCTCGATATGAGCGATCGTCGGCCTTGCCGCCGTCGTTCGAGCTGCACCGCGCGGAGGGCTTCGAAAAATGCTCGCGCCTTGCTTCACAGTTGAACGGTAAGGTCGCCCGGCAAGTCTATCAACCCAGACTCTGTTGCCCAGCAGGCGTCGTGCGATCCACTTCTTGTCGATCCCGGAAACTCGCCCGCCTCCGCGGGCATCTTTTCGCGTCGAGCTGCCCGGTCCGCGGATTTGACAGTCACCTCTGCGTGGACTTTTTTGGGGATGGGTCGTAGCATAGGGCCAGTTGTTTGAACCGTTGGCGCTGGTGGCTCAGTGTTTTGACGTGCACCCGCTGACCGAAAAGGAACGGGTGCACAATGCTAGCGCAATCCCACTCGACAACCATTTCCACCCTGAACAGTCTTGCGCGCCGCTACGTCAAGTCAGAAGCTGATGCAGCCCGACTTGCCGACCGTGCGCTTCAGATGGTTTCCGAGGATCCATCCCTACTCGATGACTCCGATATCGATAAGGCACTGTTTCGTCTCGTTCACAGGATCGCTCGACAAGATTTCGAAATACCGAGAGCTTCTCCGTTGAGAAGCTGAGACCTGTCGAGCAATTTAGCGGCTGTGCTTTTAAGGATGTCTACCGTGCTCACCGGCGCGTACCGGCAACAGCAGCTTCCAGGAGCGCTGCGGCTTTTTCGGCAGCTCTGTCGTCCCCCGGTAAGGGATAAACCCTCCGGGCGTCACGAAGTTTCTCAACCACTTCTGTAACGTCGGCTCCGATGCGACCTTGAACCTAGCTACATCACCGATGTTCCCAAGATTGATGACCGTTATAAGACCACTGTGAAGCGCACTGGTCAGCGCAGCTTTCAGGGCTTTCGGCTCCCCGGGTTCGACTCTTAGACGATTTCCCGGGATCGTGCGTTCCTCCGGAAAAATAGGAGGAAGACGTGAAATCGTTCCATACCGCAGTACAGTGCGCGATGGGCAGTCACATTCGTTTGCCAATTCGGCCTGCTATCCGCGACTCGGGTCATGTCTAGTGTCGAGTTCATCAAGATGATTACGGCCGAGGCCAAGTGCGATGGCAAGGACTCAAATCATTCGCCGAAAGGGAACAAACTGGTCATGCGTAAGTCATTATATGGGATCGCGTGGCGGCATATCCTGCCCTTCCCTCTGTTAGCCCTGAGGCCGCGTGATCCCACCAATCAAAGCCGAATGTCATTCCTCGACCTAAACAAGGCAGCCGGCGTCGTTGTCCTATCGGACCATACCTGCTCATGTTGACGGATTGCTTTAGGTCATTATGATAACTGGCTTTAGACGCAGACATTTCGTCACAATTCGTGGCTGGCCGGCCTCGCGCTTTCCGGTCGATTAGTGTGGAACCCCTAAATCCCGCTACTTGAAACGTGGGGTCTGCACCAAGCACCCGCTCTAACCCTGCAAACAGGTCTCGCTAGCGTCGCCTAGAAGGGTTATTGACGGAACGAATCACAGCCGCACCTCTTGAGTCGCTAAACACTAAAGCGTGAGGTGATGAAATGGCCGAGCTCGGAGTCTCGCTCGTCCCTATCAGAAAAACATCGGTCCAGATCGAAGGGCCCGGTACCGAGACGTTTCCACTGTCTCACGCCTTACCGGGCTCCAAATGTCCGACAAATGGCCGAAGAAGGCCGGCAACACCACATTTCAGCGCGCGCCCGCCCTTTGTTTCACCGCTATCGAAAATCAGCGCGGCGGCGCTTTCGCGAGAAAGGCCTTCGTCGATGCGGCTCGAGATGCCAGAATCACCGTGATGCCGGACGACGCGCCGAAGGCCCGAAGCGCTCCCGCACCGCGTCGTGAAACCCGGCGCAGCGATCGTTCTTCAGATCTTCCCCATCCGCGATGAACTCCCATCGCAGTTGAGTATTTCGCGGCTTCTCCGTCAGCAACCGGGGTAGGCCCTCTGCATGCCGGCAGCTCCGGGAGGATTACCGCCGCCTGCCCCTGCCCTTCGTCTCAGCGGCTGCATTGAGGCGCTTTTGAACCGTTCCGACACAGCCATTCAACATCATGGTTGCCCCCAGAGGGCTATCGTCGCTAGTGTCTTCAGCAATGGCCTTCTCCAGCTTTTGTTGCGTTTCCGCTTTGAGCCGCAGGGCGGCATCAGCGCGTTTGCGGTACTCTTCGGTGATCAGCGCCGCTTCCGTCGCGCGACGACGTTCCTCGCCAAGCTGCCAGGCGAGTGTGTCCCGTTCAAACTTTGTCACCAGGTCATCTGTCGCGAGCTTCACTTGCTGGGCCGCATGGGTGTGAACCGGACCGGCGGTGAGATCGCCAAGGATCGGAATGCTCGGCAAGAACGGTATGCGGTTCGCGCCGGGGATGTCTTCCTTGTAGAGCAAGAGGCCGATGAACAAGACGCCGCCGATTCCGATCAGACGGCCTATGTCGCTGATGACGGCGCCAATTATGGCGAGCATCATCGGCTCCCAGTGTCATTTGAATTGAATGGGCGGTCAGGAAGCTCGAAAGGTTCCGGCTCGCTACAGGGAGGCGGCTCCCGGTCCTCTTCGAAGTCCCGATACGGGCGAGCTCTACCGGTGCGCCAGATCGGGGCTATATCTTGGGCCGTGGCGAATCCAGTATACCCGAGCACCAAGGTCACGATCAGCATCATCCACCCGTAGGCGATCGTCTCATTGACGCGGGTAGCCGTGGCATGTTCTGCGAGGTTAGGAGCCCGCCGGCGTCGTATGCCTGTCTGAGCGCTCCTTGATCCGAAAATCGAGCATCCTGACATAGTCATGAATGCACCCCCCAATCACCTACTACTTAAAGAATACCGCAATGGAAGACTGAAGGTATCTGCCCACTATCGCCAATTTGGATAGTGGGTAACGAACACCACAACCACAGTGACTACCCCGCAGATTGCCGTTCCTGTGACGTTGAATAGGGAACTTAAGCGAGCTCGATCGGTTTAAAGTAATAAGCAGGATCGCGTTGGTCTGGAGCAGTCGTATGAAAGCAGACGTTACAATAAAAAAGATTTGAAGTTTGCCGGACGAACTGCCGAAGAAGCCGACAGTAAGTTAGTGATCCAGATGGCGATTGATGAGAAGGCATGGAACGCCGGATATATCAGTGAAGATAACAACGCGCTCTTGAGCCGACGCTATCAGAGAAAATGCTACGCTATGGACCGACTGAAATGGATCTCGGCTTTTGTTCGATAGCGACGGCCTCATTCATTCAAGCCACCGCGTCCAGCTCGCGCGCACTCATCCAATTCCTGGCGCTTCGAGTGCCTACCCAAACTATAGTCTCGACACGGAACTTTTAGCAACGGCGTCAGTTATGGCTGAATGGACCGTGCGGCTGATGCGCACGCCCACTGACCCTTCTAGAGCATCGGTCGTGCGGCCCCTCCTTTCCACTTCGATCTGCCCGCTTCGGCGGGCTTTTTTCTCAAATCTAGTTGAATATGATTGCCCCTCTCCGGCCGACGTTGCCGAAGGCACCGAGACAGGCAAAGGCTCGCCTCCTGTCACAGCGGCGAGCCCTCTACCTTTCGGCCCGTCACGGCGACTGGGAAGGCGCCGAGACACAGTTAGAATGTATTCAACACTCCATCGTTCCAAAAATAGTCGCTTAAGGCGTTGAGATGACAGGCGCAGGACTTTAGTGCGATTGCCAGCGGCAGTCCGTCCGCTCGTGGATCAAGGCGGGAGCACGATGTGACTGGCGTCACATGTCACGCATTTTTCACGCGACAGTCCGCAACCCCGTGATTAGCTCACACTCATATTTGTGTGGACTGGTCGCTGCGGGGTATTGCGTAATGGGATTCGACACATCAACCGAATTTGATCAAGTCATCCTCATCTTCAAGGACCCTGGCCGGCGGCTGATTGTTCGCACCGTCCATGAGGCTGCCACCGCTTTGATCAAAGATTGGCCATCGGACGACGGCGAGGAATTTTTGTCAGCCGTGAAAGCCTGCCTCGACGTGATGACCGGAAAGGCCAACAGCGTGGAACTGAGAAGCGCTATCCTGCGAGCAGCCAATGAAGCCGGTGTCGCGGCGGTTTCCGTGATTCATTAAAATCTCCGCACGTAAACCCGGATATCTATTGCGATAGGACGCTCCCGTCTATTGGCCCGAGATGGGACGAGAATTGAGCCCTGAGCAATGCGCCGATCTGGACGCTGCAGACGTGTAGTCTGCACGCCCCGAAGTGATATGGCGGTCGGGTTAAGCCCGATTAGCAACTTGATATCGAGAGCTCATCCAGATTATATTCCCGCGCCGGCTACGTCCTAACCTGGCAGTCCACCTCCAATCGCTGCTGTCGGACGCGGGCCGGTACCAATGATGGGACGGTTATAATCAGCCCCTATTTCGAGACGGAACGCCTCCCAATCGCCTTTCGAAAAGTCTTTGGTGCGAAATCACTAGAGATCAATCTGAAGATTCCCTTTAGTTCTGGCTCATCGACCAAAGCCGCCGCTTCTGGGCGAAACCCAGACGAGTTTTCGGATACCCGCTTCTTTGAATTCGTCGGCCGCATTTTCGACCTGAAGGGCGAAAACGCTCACTAAAAAAGGAGGCTTGGACGAGTCCTTCAGGGAGGAAAAATAACCGATGGATTTCTTACCTACGCATCCAATGACGCCGGCTTCCTCCAATGCCTCGCGTCGAGCGCATTTGTACAAGGGCTCGTTCTTTTCGATATTTCCTTTTGGAACTACCCACCTGCCGGTGTCTCGGCTGGTGATCAGCAGCACTTCAACTGCCCCAATGTCGTTCATCCGGAAGCAAATCGCACCGCATTGGTCGATCGTCCGCCCTAGCAGGATTTCGACGGACCTCTGAGCCATTTCGGACAAATGTGTTGAACGTCCCATCGACTCACCTCGTCAGACAGATGATAGGTCAAAACGAGTATTTTTGAAGGATCGACCGCGCTTCGGCGTCGCCAACGCAGCAAGCGGGACAGCCAAGGTTTCGCTCGATGCCGTAGAAGATGAACTCCGCTCCGGTCCGCCGGTGGATGATCGTCGTCTTCTGGACGTCGTATGCTGCCTCAAGTCCGAGGTGAGCGATAGCCCACTTCAGCTCGGTATAGACCGAATCCTGAATGCGGTGCTGGAAGCGGCGTATGCAGAGAAGGCGCATCCTGACGCCTACGTGGTCGACAAGGCGCACCAACTGGCAGGCCGTGTCTCTGGTCTTTGAGCTTGAACGTCGACCGTGGAGAACCGCGATGTCTGCCTGCCCGAGAAAAACCTGCTCCCAAAAGTCGACCGAAGGCCGTAACGTAAAATTCAAGTAGCAGAACTCTTGATAGCCCCCCAACGACAAGGCCCGACCGCGCGACCTCTTGGTTATGAGCCAAGCGAGCTACCGGGCTGCTCTACTCCGACATGAAGGGCGGGCCGCAGGGTTCTCGCTGGTCACGAGCCATCCCTTTGGCCATCAGAATGTGCGTCGCCAGACCGTATTGTTTCAACGGGAAACCGTCCGATCTAGGAAATTGAGGGGCTGCGTCGGTCTTCTATTTCGACGCTAGCGCGCTACTTAAAAGCGATGACCCATAAATCCCTGCAAGACAAAGCCGAGATCACCACCAAGGAATCTCAAGCACTTACTTCAGCTCGAAACGCCGCCCGCGACGAGAAGACTGCTCGCCTTCGCGAGTTGCGTCTTGCGAGGGATGCTGAGTTAGCGAGCAGCAGGACTGCTATCAAGGCAATAGCACCGCGGAAGCGGAAGAAGCCAGCCGCGAAGATCGATGCCTGAAATTGAAAAGCTGCCCGGAGACGGCTGATTCGGTGACCGCTCTGCGCAAATCACCACACTAGTCACTAGATACCTTGCAAAGTTTACCTTGGCAACACTACCGATCGCGAATTCGGTGGTGTCTTTCGCTTCCGGAAGATGCACAGCCAAATCGTCCAGAGCGTCCTTCAGGTAATCGGCGAGTGTGTGCCGAGCGCCCTTCGACGCGCTGAGTTCGGCAATGATGCAGCCCTCTCCGGCAACGCGGCTGACGACGTCGTAGTGCCGGCGGCCGAGCAGTTCGCGGCACTCCTGAAGCTCGAACCCGGCGTCAATCTGGCGGTCCGTGATCGGTTCCCGCGCCAGCGACTCTCACAGTCGCCGGAACTTGATCGCGGCCTCGACCTGATGGGGTTCAAGATGCCCTTTGGCCGCCATCACGGCGATCGGGCTCTCGCATGTTCATCGCTGCCGTGGTCTTAGGATTGCCAGAGGCTCTGGCGTGGACCTTGCTGTATCCTTCACCTTCCGCAATCAGGATTGGTTTCAGGCGCGCTCGCGTCTTCCGAACGAAGTGAGGAAGATTGCTTATCGGTTAAAGGTGCACGCCCGTGCCTCTGCTGCGGATCGGCGCTTTTCGATGATCTCGTCCGCCTTCGACAGCTCGGCATCGATGCGCTTGTGGGTCCAGCCTGGGCCGAACAACGTTGCGAGCATGTCGCGGCTCTCCTCCCACTGCTCAGGCGAAAGCTTGGCAATGCGGGCGATGATGCGCTCGTTCTCCGGCAGGCACCCGTTCTGCCAATGGTGCATGATCAGCAGCAGATAGGCGCCGTGCTCGGTCGCAGTGACATGGCCGGTGTCTGCAAGATAGTCGCCGACATGGAGCGGCATCCGGGCGCGGTTGCTCATGCTGCCCTCCTGATAAATCCAAGGCCCCGAGCAGCCTGATAGGCTCGTCCCTGCCATAGGCGCGGAATGCCGTGTGCCTCACAGAGGGCTTTGAAGTCGCGCTACGGGCCGGTGAACTTCCCGGTCTCTGTTTTTCAATCGAGATAGCCGTGGAGCTTCGGACCGATGAAGATCAGGTCCTGGAGGCTCTCTGTAAGACCGTGTTGGCCCGTTGCTCCCATGTTCGGAATCGTGCCGATGAACGTTCCAGGCACAGCGAGAGCGCGCCAGTGGGCAACGACAGCCTTATGGATCTGGCTCTCCTTCATACCGGCCTCCGGCTATACTGCGCGCTTCTGGTACCGGCGATCCATGAGATCGTTGATGAGGCGGTCCGCTTCTTGTGGGGTGATGCCAAGGGCTTCGGCGATACCCTCGACGTCAGGCCGGTACTTGGTGAAGGCTTCGAGGAAGGTCATCGCCGCACACCCCGGCCTTTAGTCGCATACGCACCAGGGACCTTGGTCCGATAGCCGGAACGACTGGGCAGGCTGCGTATTTCATTCCCGGGGAATCCTCCTCCTGAGGTGCCAACATGAGCGACGATCTTTGGGACAAGCCAATCGAACTGATGATCGAAAACTCCGATCATTTCCGGAGCGTCACCAGCACGCGTGATGCCATGGCGTGCCTGATGACCTCTTGGCCAATCAAGGGGGGCAAATCCTTTTCCGCTGCTCGGCGAGCCTGTCTCGCCTCTATGGACGGGAAGGTCGCCAGAGAAAAAGCACAGCTCGCCTTCATCCGCGCGGCTGAAGAAGCCGGCATTCTCAGACGTTGATCGAGCTTGAGCGTCGATTGATGCCGCGCTCCCAGCAAAATGATTATCACTCACTTGATCTGGAACGATGCGAGGCAGCGGGGAATTAACGTTCTTTGAGGCCCAGACAGTTGGAGAGCAGCCATGATGGTACACTGCAAATTCCGAGGCAACCCGCCCCCTGATTCTGAAATGATGTCGCCCCCTTTGGCGGGCATCTGGCAAGGGTGGTCTGCCGGTGTGAAGTTCCTTCCGTCGATGGTGACAAGGAAGGAACGGTATGCCTGCGGAGAGACTGGAGATGCGGCGTGTCCGCGAGATACTAAGATATCGATTTGAGCAAGGACTTGGGCACAAGTCGATTGCGATCCGGGTAGGAGGTGCGCCGTCGACGGTGCGCGAGACGCTTCGGCGTGCCGCAGTTACGGAGCTGTTGTGGCCGCTGAACGACGACGTCACCTACGCGGCCCTGGAAGCGGTTCTCTATAAAGCGGCGGGGACGAAGACGGGTCATCGTCGCGCGCCCGCTTGCGCTTCAGCTCGCGATGGACCTGTGCCCAGTCCGGCTAGCCGCACGCCTCCGGTTCGCCAAGTTGCGCCACCAGGCGACCCCAGAAGATGTCGATTATCGCAGCGAGCGTGGCCTTGATCGCGCGCTCTTCATGAAGCTGCTCGGCGGCGACTGGATCAACACTCATGACAATCTGGCCATTTGCGGACCCTCGGGTGTCGGAAAAGCTGGATAGCCTGCGCTCTCGGTCACAAGGCTTGCCGAGACGATCGTTCCGTTCTCTATCAGCGCGTCCTAAGACTGTTTGCCCAGCTTGTTCTCGCTCGTGGCGACGGCAGGGATGCCCGGCTGCAACGCACACTGGGTCATGTTCAGGTCCTGATCCTCGATGATCGGGGCCTCGAACCGCTCAACGAACAAGCCCGTCACGATCTGCTGGAAATCCTGCGCCGTCCTTCTACGATCATTACCAGCCAGCTCCCCGTAACTGCCTGGCACGGCGTCATCGGGGACCCCACCTACGCCGATGCAATCCAGGATCGACTTGTCCACAATGCCCACCGCATCGAACTCAGCGGCGAAAGCTTACGACGAAACCTGCCTCGAAAAGATTGACACCGTACTTGAACGAACTGACAACAATTACTGCCTGCAGACCCCACTAAAAAGGAGGGCGCAATCATCTCGGAACAAAGGGGCGGCTTCATCGGAATCGGCAGGTACACCGCTGGAACATTCCCCTGGTCCTGGGAGACAGCCGCATGCGTATTGTAGTCGGCTCCCCTGAGGAGGCTATCAACTGGCTCATCCACGAGCCCAACCAAGACACTCCTAAATGGAAGCGAGCATGGAACGCCTGCCGAGACGTCATCGACGGAAGAATTCGGTCTGAAGACGCAAGGAAGGCAGTCGAGCTGGCCGCTGCTCGCGGATAAAGAGCCGGTCATGCCGCCTGCTCCCTCTTCGCCAATGCCCTCACATACGCCGCCTTGATCGCCTCATAACGAGCGATGTCGTATTCCTTGGTTTCGATCTCGTGGTCTGGGCAGGGCTTGTTGGAGCCCTGCCACGTCAACTTTCCGGACTAGCGCTTCGGAAAGCACATGCGCGGGAAAGGAACGAAGGTAGGAGACAACTGGACACTCCCCCTGCTCCCCGAAGAGCACCGCGCCGGCCCGGACGCCCCGCACAAGACCGGCCATGAGCAGGCTTGGTGGGAATCCCACGGCATTGACGCCAACACCCTTGCCGATCGCCTCTGGCGCGCGTCGGGCGACACGGCGGCAGCTATTAAAATCATAATGGAGGCCGAAGGCCGATGACTGCTGTCGCACCAGAAATGATTGCCGCCGCATGGCAGGCTTGGCAGTCTCGGCACGGCGGAAAGCTCGGCCCCGCCTGCCTTTCGAGAGGCGATCGAGGCCGCGCCCGCTGTCGCCGTCACCCCACCGCCCATTTCACATGCGGGATGGCAGCCAAACGTATTTGCAAGGTTGGTCGGTTCAGCGCTCACGGCTGCTATCGCAGTCAATTGAGGCGTCTATCAGTGAGCGCGACGCTCCGGCGGCGTTACTTCCGGCACGGCGTCTCGATGCGGACCCGAAAAATTTATGACGTCCGCGCCCTTCTGCGAGCTACCGAAGTTTCTGCGCAGAGCGTTAGCAAGCTGGACCGGCTCTCTCAGGCCCTGGTGGAAAAGCCGAATGATCAGTCTGGCGGCAACCATGAACTCTCGCCCCGGGTTCGCCGACATTTTGCCCTTATAGCCGCAGCTGACGAGAACCTCCTGAAGCATCTTCACGTCTTTGCTTTTCAGATTGGCGGTGTTGATTTCGGAAGACATGCTGTCCTCCTTCCGGTTGGGGCGAAGCTCACGGGCCTCAATCGGCAGCGCCCGTTCTATGGCTGCCGAGGATCTCAACCTGCGCTCTATTGTGGACGATAGCAAATGCATTCATCGAAGCCACTGCCCATCATTGCCGACACCCCACCACCATCGTCACAAATGTCGAGATGCCGTGAGTTGATCAAAATCACTGGTGCAAGCCAATTAGGGGTCTATCCGGGTCGTGCCCGCCTCGTTAAGAAGCGTTGTCAGCGCTGTAATGAGCTGCGCGTGAACAAAAGGCTTCTGAAGCAACACGCTGTTTGGAACGCCTTGAGCTGCCCAGTCCTTAGCGCTGTCCCCAGTGATATAAATCACTGGCATGTGCGGCTGCAGTTCCCGAGCGCGGCGAGCCAAATCCCAACCGTCCGTTTTTCCCGGCATCCTTATGTCGGTTATGACGGCGCAAAAGCGCGCCGAGTCTTTCTCCAAGGCACGTATAGCTTCATCGGCATTCGAGAATCCGAGGTTTTCAAAGCCGGCTTCCGTCACGACCTCTTCGAGATTGATTTTTATGAGGGCCTCGTCTTCAGCGATAAGCACGAGCAGGCTATCGCGGCCTGCGCTGATGATCTTCTGAGATTGGGCGGTCGGGTCTTTGGCCATGAGGCCCCCCTGCATTGGCAGGCGGGAGCTCTTAGCCCTCAGCCGCCAGCGCCTACGAGCTCGTTTGCTAGCGATGAAAAGAACATAGCGCCTCGCTTTGATCTGTCTATCCCCACTCCCTCGCAGAGTGTGGTTGGCAATGACCTTGATCAAGTAGGCCGCGATACCCGCATCCTGCTCACCCAGATCAATTGGCTCGAAGAGGTAACGGCGTGAAGCTCGAAGACGAGGATGCGGCGCTCGTCACGCAGATACGTCAGTCGCGGGCCATCGCGACGGATGCACCGCAACTGCAGCATGTTCTTTCAATAACGCAGCATCCTAATGTTGAAGGCCCAAACAGGGAACAATCAGGCATTGAGGGAGACATTCAACAGTTGATGGGTATGCCGCAAGTAGCAAAGGCCCATCGCGGGGCGGCGATGAGCCTCTAGACCCCAACAGGAACAAAGGGTCCGCTCTACAACACGTTGACGCGGGGAATGTTCCACCCGACCATCATGTGGTTCGCAGCGAAGTCCTAACGACTATCAAAGAATTTGCCCACTGGCATCACCTGAACGAGACGACGATCGCCGGAGGCAAGACGCCAAGTGACAGCGAGATTGATTTCGAAGCGACGGTTTGGAACAGGATCTTGCGCGCCTTCGCCCCTACAACGGAGGACCGCGGCGAATGAACAGGCTCTTCCCGAATCACACCAGCGCGTTGCTACGGCGTAAGGGAGGAACCAACGACAACCTCGACGTAAGCTGTAACGCCAACGATCATTACTGTTTCCCGGTGCTATCTACAACGTTCACGGTCATAGACCCGTTTTCGCCGTGGAAGAGATGTCCCGAGTTGAAAAGATCCTGCGCGGTCCCAACGGCTTCAGCGCGAACCGCTGCGGTGTCCTTGCACTCAGTGCCGTGCTCATGCCGGCGAGATGACGGTTGACGCCTTCCTGAGCCGTGTGTGGGTACGATATGGCCGAAGCCGTTCTCGACACCGGTACAGGCAAAGGGAAGTTCAGAGCGTGGCGGAAGATCGATCTAGACAGGGCAATCGACCCAGGAAGCGTAAGCGGCGTGCCGGAGGCATACTGATGGTGCCCGTGGAAATGCCGCGGTACGTCCTTCAACCGAAAAGCCGGCTGCCGCTATCTGAGCGCCGCGCTCGGCGAGAATCTTCCGCAAGACGAGCTAATCGCGGTCGCGAAAGTTTGGAATGACCGCCTCGACGCTTGGAAAGCCGAGCGACCCCGCCATGGAGCCGGTCGAGACGCTATCAAAATACGGCACTGTCGAATGGCTTTAGAACGCCTACCTGAAGCACGATCGAGGCCCCCAGACTTGGGATCGAGGACGTCTAGCTCCTGGAGGAAGGACTTCATTGCGGCCGACCAGTATAAGATAGAGGTCGGAATGGTGGGCAACGAAGGATTCGTCGGCACCTCAATGCTGAACGGCGTCCGACATTCTCTTACGAAGACCATTGTCCAGATTCCCGGAAGTCTTGGCGGATCAACGCGGATGATTTCCTTTCGATGTTGCGTTCGTTTCCTGAACTGGAGAATTCGTGCCGACGCTTCCACCAAGCTCTTGTCTAGCAGATGGCTGGCACGGTTCCATCGAATGCGCGTGGCCATATCGAACAGCGGCTCGCCCGCTGGCTGCTGATGTGTCAGGATCGGATCGGCGGCCAGCACATCCGGATCACGCACCACGATCTCGCAGCAATGCTCGGAGTTCGCCGACCGGGAGTGACAAACGCAATTCACGTCCTTGAAGGCGAAGGCTTCATCCGTTCCACGCGGGATCCACATTCAGATCGTCGCCCGACAGCAGCTTGAAAAGTTCGCCGGCGGCTTTTATGGCGGAGCCGAACGGATCGAGCCAGCTCGCACCGATGACAAAGGATCGGGCAAAATCCAGCCCCAGCGGTTGCACAGCTGATTGGATGTCAAGGCGGGGTGCTTGGCTTTAGCGCCGCTGGAAGGGTGCCGCGCGCTTAGGCTGCCATCTCGATTAGCGTATGCGCCATCTTCCGGATGTCGTAGGGCTTCGCGAAGAACAGGCTGTGTTCTGGCATGTCCGACGCAAGTGGCCGCTGCTTCCCTGACACCACCACGATCTTGATCGGCGGCCATCTGTCCCGGACAGCGGCGGCGAGCTTCAGGCCATCCATGCTCCCGGGCATGTCAATGTCGGTCATCAGAATTCGGATGTCGGGAATATTCTCGAGAGCGACAATGGCCTCGTCCGCGTCCGAGGCCTCTATGGCCTCGAATCCAGCCTCTTCTACGAGATCGACAGCAAGCATGCGGACCAGCGGCTCATCTTCCACGATAAGGATCTTCACTCTGGTCATCACGCTTCCTCGCGATCGATAGAAACTTCGTTCGCCGCCGTAGGTTCCACCGAGAACGAAATTTCGAAGACGAGACCATCGGGCCTGTACTCCGTGTGGCTGTCCGCCTTGGCCTTCGCTGGGAAGGCGCGTCCGATCAGCACGGTACCGAAACCGGTTCTCTCCGGAGCCTTGACCGGTGGACCGTCGACCTCCCTCCACACCAGGCGAAGCCGGCCTTCTGATAAGTTCCAGTCAACGAGTACCCGTCCGTCCTCGGCACCGAGGCTCCCGTACTTTATAGCGTTGGTTGCAAGTTCGTGGATCACGAGAGAAAGCGGGAGAGCCAGGTCCGAAGGGAGAGGAACCTCCGTTCCATTGACGACGATCCTGTTCGGCGACGACAGGTGCGACCGAAGGGCAGCGGACACGACTTCGTGCATCGACGACCCCGCCCCTTCCTTGGACAGTATTAGGTCATATGTGCTCGCCAGCGCCGCCAGCCTGTCCGAGAAGCTATGATAGCGTTCCGGCTCCGCTTTCGCGAAGGTCTGCCGAGCTATCGCCTGCACCAAGGCGAAGCCGTTCTTCACCCGATGAGCAAGTTCCCGTACCAGCAGCTCCCGGGCTTCTTCGGCCTTCTCGTTCTGGTCCCGGCGGGCATCGAGTTCATCGAGCAGATCGTCCAGTGTCGCCCCGACCGCGTGCAACTCGTCGCTCGGACTCATCTGGGTTCTGGCATTTGTCTTGCCGTCCCTCCAATTCCGCATGACCTCCGAGATCCTGGAGATCGGGGCCAGAAGGAAACGCTCGCCGATGAACATGGCGAGCAGGAGAGACACGAGTGCCCCTACGGCGATGCCAACCGAGTTCGTCATCGTGGCCCTGTTTATGGGCGCGAAGGCCTCGCCGGTGGAGAGTCCTGCGCTGACGTAGAGAGGGCTTCCGGGCAGCGAAATCGGCCTGTAGCCGAGTACCCGTTCCGTGCCGTCCTGGCTCATCACCTGCACGATTCCTGGCTCCTCGGCATGCACGAGCTTCAAGTACTCGTCGGGTATGACGGTGCCGACGAACTTCTCCGGTAGCGGCACGCGGGCGACGATCCTGCCATCGCTGTCAGCGAGAGTGACCGCGTTTCCCGGCGTCACACCTCTTTCCGTGATGCGATTCTGGAGCCAGTCGAGGAGCATGCCGCTGACGACCACCGCAGTAACCTTGTCGTTCTCCACCACTGGCATCGCCAGCGGCAGTACCGGGCGACCCGTGATCCGACTTTCGGTGTACGTGCCGACAACGAAAGCGCGTGTTTCGACAGCCTGCTTGAAATAATCCCGGTCTCCAAACGTCGCACCCTCGGGGATCGCGATGCTGCCGCATGCCGGGGTGCCGTCTGGCCGCACAACAAAAATCGTCTGAATGTTTGGGACCTTGCCTGCGAGCGAGCGCAGGGCATCGTTGCAGTTCGCCACGTCGAGGTGCCTGACAGACGGCATCGACGTCACGGCTATGAGCAGCGAGTGAAGCCCTTCAACGATGCGCTCGACCTCCGAGGAAGCCTGACGGGCGGACTGCGCAGCTTGAACTCTCACTTCCTCCCCACGCTGCTGCCGCATGGCGTACTCGTTATATCCCAGCATCGCAACGACGGGCGCAAGGGCCGCGAGTGCGACCGCTACCAGCTTCATTCTCATCATGAGTCCCTCAACCTTTGCCATCGCTACCACGCCAGGTTCGGTCTGGCTATCGAGGAGGACTGAACAGCAATTGCTGCAGTGCGGAACATCCTCGGTCTACAGATGTTTTGGAAAGCATCGCAACAAGAGGATCACAGTCATGTCAGACAAGCCCATCGGAATGCCGATACCACTCGGTCAGATCGAAACTGGCCCCGAGGCCGCGCTGGCGCTTCCGACTCAGCAGCCGGACGGTCCAGATGAGGAAATGCTCGAGCACATAGCGCAGATTGCTGACGCGATCATTCTTGGTCCTGTCAAGATCGCGCTCGCGGCATGCCTCGCGACGGCGGCATTCACCGTGAACCCATACTTCCTTATGTCCGGCTACAAGCTCGCGGAAGCTGGAGATCAGCAGGTTGCCTGACCGGGCCTCGCCCGCCATCCTCTGGCGCATTCACGTTTGGATTTACGATTATGTACTTCCTTTAACGTGTGCGCCATCAGTCAATCCTCCCGGGAGTTGCCGAGGAGGATGAACATGATTCGTCTGTCGCGTATCGCATCGATGTCGGGGATGTTGCTTTTCGCATGTCGTCCCGGAGCAAGCGAGGTCGCGTTCGCGCGGTCGTGCTCACCAGGATATGTCTCGGTGAATGGCACCTCGTGCACGGTCACGCCCGGCACGGCGATAACGGTCAGCGCTGCCGCTTCGCCTGGTCTTGACGCTCGGAACAGCGGAGGCAAGATCGTCGCCAACGGCATCACGGTCAACCTTTGCCCCGGGGCCTTGGCGCGCACGTTCATCGGCGCGCGGGCTCTGACGTGAGTTTAACGCAAATGCGTCAATTCGGATTTAGTCTTTGTTTCGCATTCTGAATGGCTAGATCGAAATCCCCAGTGGTCCTTAGTTCGTGGAGCAGAATCTGTCTCGCGTCATCTGAGTTCCCCGCTTCGGCTAGGTATTCCCTCAATTTCATGGCCTGCTCTGCCGCCTGCTCCCAATTAAACACTGCGTCGATTTTCACGGCACCTTCGCTCTATTCATGTGTTCCCTCAACGCCTCGGGATAACTTAGGCGCTGGATCATCGCCCACTCTACATGTAGCTGATGCAGACGAGTGTATTGATGAATACATTAACATGCATCACGGTGCTATAGCGTTAACGTGCGCGAAACATTGACATATTAACATTCTTTAATCGCATTCGACCCATCGCGCTTAGTCTTCCGCAGCTTGTGCGAGACGAAGAACACAACTAACCATACCATGGCTAAAGTCTCAGGGCCCCTCACCTGCCCGGCCGCGCGAGCGATCGTGCGATATCGATGATGTCGTCACGTGCCGCCGTCGGATCCTCCCGGTTCCAGGCGACACCGAGCCCGATCTTGAAATCGACGCCCCTCACCTTCTTCAGCTCGAACCCGCGGTTCGGCAGATCCTGCGTCCATTCCGGCACGAAGCCGAACGCTTCGAGCGTATCGGTCGCGCACAATTTGGGGATATCGGTGCCGACCAACGCCGCGGCGCGCATGATCGACGTCCCTTCGGGCACCGTCATGTCCTGCCCGTCGATCCTGAGCGTCACCATTGCGGGCGCTACCGCCGATACCGCCTTGGTGCCGAGATCCTGCTCGCCGATCCATGCCATGATCGTTACTCCGCCGCCGCTGAGGAAATGGGCGCGTCCGCACCGAAATCCTGCGGGAAATGATCGAGTGCGCACAGCACCGGATAGGGCGTGAACCCGCCAAGCGCGCAGAGGGATCCGAACTTCATCGTATCGCACAAATCGCGCAGCAATTCGATCTCCTGCCCTGTCGATCGCGCGCCCCCGGCGGCATTGCGTATTTGGGGAAGCCGCTCGACCGCGTCGGCGCCACGGCGCTCGCCGGCGACGAGCCGATCGATCAGCTCGACCCCGCGCGTCGACCCTATCCGGCACGGCGTGCACTTGCCGCAGCTCTCATGCGCGCAGAATTCCATGGCGAAGCGCGCCATGTGCGCCATGTCGACAGTGTCGTCGAACACCGTGATGCCGGCATGGCCGATCAACCCGCCGGCCGCGGCGAACGCTTCATAGTCGAACGGCAAATCGAACATCGACGGCGGGAAATAGGCGCCAAGTGGGCCGCCGACCTGCACCGACTTGACCGGGCGGCCGCTGTCGGTGCCGCCACCTATGTCCATGACGAGCTCGCCCAGCGTGATGCCGAAACCCACTTCGAACAGCCCGCCATTCCTGACATTGCCGGCAAGCTGCACCGGCATGGTGCCGCGCGACCGGCCGAACCCGATCGTGGCATAGGCATCAGCACCTTCGCTTAGGATGAACGGCACGGCTGCCAGGCTCAGCACGTTGTTGATCACCGTCGGTCGGCCGAACAGCCCGGCGATCGCCGGCAAGGGCGGCTTGGCGCGAACCTCGCCCCTCTTGCCTTCGATCGAGTCGAGCAAGGCGGTCTC
>Ga0102587_1000969_pt1 | contig 24474 bp, 22 predicted proteins | sample AraplaF_Col_mTSA_FD_76853 | JGI IMG/M metagenome (GOLD analysis project Ga0102587, IMG submission 76853) | Arabidopsis root microbial communities from the University of North Carolina, USA - plate scrape MF_Col_mTSA (SPADES assembly) (version 2) | ecosystem: Host-associated > Plants > Roots >... | reverse complement strand
GATCGGCGGCAAGGTTGTGCAGTTCCATCGGGTCGGCCTGGAGATCGAAGAGCAGCGGCGGCAGCGCCGAGAAGTGCACATATTTGAACTGCTCGTCGCGGATGACGGCGAGATTGCATTGATTGGGCTTCAGCCCGAAATGCGCCTCGGCATCACCGCTGGCAATCTCGCGGAAGTCGAACTCCCAGAAGGCTGCATCCCGCCACTGACTCGTACCCGTGCCATCGACAAGCGAGCGCAGTGAACGGCCATCGACTCCGTTCCGCGCGCTCGTGCCAAGCGTTTCGCACAGCGTCGGGAAGATATCGGCGGCACTGGTGAACTGGCTGACGCTGGTGCCTTCATGGCTCACGCGCGGATCGCGGATGACGAGCGGAATGTGGTAGCTACCGTCGAAGACGCCGCCTTTTCCGAGCATCCAGTGATCGCCCATCATCTCTGCATGATCAGAGGTGAAGATGATGATCGTGTCGTCCCAGGCTCCGGCATCCTTCAGCGCCTGCCATATCCGCCCGAGCTGCGCATCCACCTCGGCGATCATCCCATAATAGATCGCCCGGATCGCCGCGAAATCTTCGGCGTTCCAATCGTTGACCGGGCCTTCGGCGCCATGGATGAAGCTGCTTTTGCCGCTCCTCGGCATTGCGTAGGCGAGATAGGGATGCGCTTCCATCTCCGCGTCAGCGGAAGAGGCGCGCGCGAAGGCCGGTCCGTCGCTGGGATGGAACATTGCCCCATAGGGCTCCGGCACCGAAAACGGCGGATGCGGACGCAGAAAGGAGACATGCGCAAACCATGGGTTTTCCTGTTCGCCCAGCCAGCGAATGAATTCACCCGCTAGAAAAGCCGTCTGCGTCTCGTCTTTCGAATAGGCCGGACTGCCGGCCGATATTTCTCCTGCCTGCGCTCCAAGCGGAATATGGATATCGCGGCTGACCGCCCCGGCATGCCCGCGCGAACGAAGCCAGGACAGCCACTGCCTCTCATGCTCCGGCAGCAGCTGACGCGCCGTGAAACCCGGCAGCAGCCCTTCATAGCTCGTCAGATGCGGATCGCCGTCATCGAGTGGGCGGGGATCCGGCGCAGTGTCGGTATAGCCGAACAGCGTCGGATCGTAGCCCGCCCGGCGCGCCATCAGCGCCAGATTGTCGAAGCGCCGGTCGAGCGGCGAACCGTTCCGGCAGACCCGATGGTTCATCTGATAAAGCCCGGTATAGAGTGTCGCCCGTGCCGGCGAACACGGCGCCGCTCCGGCATAGTGGTTGCGGAAAAGCACGCCTTCGCGGGCAAGGGCATCGACACCGGGCGTCCTGATCGACTGGTGACCGACGGCAGAGAGGCAATCACCGCGCCATTGATCCGCGGTGATCAGGAGAACATTCGGGCGCTTGTCCAAGGCCTGCCTCAGTGCTGGTTGGTACGCGAATGCCAACTCCAGGCCGAGCTGATGATCTGCGACAGATCATATTGCGGCACCCAGCCTAGAACATCGCGGGCCTTGTCGTTATTGGCAACCAGCGTGTGCGAATCGCCCTCGCGACGGCCGATATATTCGACCGGGAACGGCCGGTTCGAGACGTCTTCGATCGCCCCGAGCAATTCCTTCACCGTCGTGCCAGTGCCGGTGCCGAGGTTGAGCGCCACGGAATCACCGCCGCGTAGCAGGTATTCGACCGCGCGCACATGAGCGTCGGCGAGATCCAGCACGTGAATATAGTCGCGCACGCAGGTGCCGTCGCGCGTCTCGTAGTCGCTGCCGAACACCTTGAAGCCCTGGCGGCGGCCGAGCGCGGCATCGATCGCCAGCGGGATCGCATGCGTTTCCGGATCATGCCATTCGCCGATCCGGCCTTCGAAATCGGCTCCGGCAGCATTGAAGTAACGGAGGATCACCGAACGCAGGCCCTTGTATTGGTCGTAATCTGCCAGCACCTGCTCGACAATATGTTTCGTCCGCCCGTAGGGATTGATCGGCACCTGCCGGTGCTGTTCGTCGAGCGGCACGCTCTGCGGCAGACCATAGGTCGCGCAGGTCGAGGAAAACACGAAGGCATTGATTCCGGCTGCCTGCGCCGCCGATAGCAGCGTCAGCGTCCCGACCACGTTGTTGTCATAGAAGGCAACGGGATCCTTGACGGATTCGCCGACCTCGATCAGCGCCGCGAAATGCAGGATCGCAGAAGGCTTGTGCTTCGCCAGCACCTCGTCGAGCCGGGCCCGGTCGCGAATATCGCCTTCCTCGGCTGGTCCCCATTTGACGAATTCCCGATGACCATTCGAGAAATTGTCGAAGACGACGGGCTTGTAACCCTTGTTCGCCAGATCGAGGCACGTATGCGAGCCGATATAGCCGGCTCCGCCGACCACGAGAACAGTTTCACCTGCCATGCACCACCTTTGTTGCCCTATCGGATAGAGGGAACCTAGAGGAGATAAACGGCAAGAAAAAGGGGGAGTGACCAAGAGATGCTGCAGGGCAACAAACGAGGTATAGAAAGGCTTAGCTTAGGTGGTAATGCCTAGCGCGGGGCGCCGAAAAATGGAAAGCATTGTACGAAACCGGCAGGCGAACGTCCGTCTGCCGATAAAATCCTTAAAACTCTGCTGTTGCGGGCTTCCTTCATATCTTCATGAGATATGCTACGAGACACTAGGCCGCTGGGTTCCCGCTTGGCACGTTAACCTTGTCGATTGCCACAAGCGATAGCGGCATCGGTACGGTCATCGGATCGGCCGAGCTGAGTTCTTGCTTTGTCATAGGCAGAACAAGCGCCATAGTTGTGGGAGATGGTGGGTTTCGACACCCGCACCGTGGAGACCGTATGGCCCGATATGCTCATTGGCAAATCCTGCGCCATGCCATCAGATTCATCTTGATAGTGATCTGCCGCAGCAGAGCTGGATCCGGAATTCAACCCGCCTGCATTTGCAGGGGCAGAAGATAGAATGGCCGTGACGGCAAATAAGACCGGGGCGACTTTGTATCCATCCATAACATAAACCTCTAGAGTTATAGACATTAATGGAACTATCGCAGTATTGTCGAGCCGTGGCACTGCCTGCCACCGGCAATATGTAGCTCCATCTGGAGTGTAAATCTTCGTGCTTAAAGGCGCATCTTACAATCTGGTAATCTGTTCAATTTCAAATCACGTAATGTTGTCTGGGCACGTTATTCATCGACTTCATGGCTGAGGCGTGCCAGATTGAGGCTGTATGCGAGCGATGCAAGCCAAGAACGATTCCAGAGGGCCGTCTTATGTTGATAAATTTATAAGCTTGGGAATACTGGAGCGGGCGAAGGGGTTCGAACCCTCGACCCCAACCTTGGCAAGGTTGTGCTCTACCACTGAGCTACACCCGCTCATAATCCCGACGGCCTGTGGTAGTTAGAGAGGACCGTGGGCGCCACCTTGCGGCGACGGGCGCTATATCGCCCAAACGATTTTCAAATGCAACAGGGAAATGACGGAAAGGCGAAGAAAAATTTGAAAAGCTTACCCGGTCCCAGCTAAAATGCCGCAAATGCAGGGAAAAGCGGCGAATAGGCACGTTGCAAAAAAGGGGAGGGGGACGTAATCAGGGGGCGCCTTATCCCAATAGAATGCTGGAACGAGCCATGACCGAGAAGACGCCGAAGACCGCAGCCGAACTCTACGCCTTTCTCGACGGGCTCGGCATCAAGCACAGCACCAAGACGCATGCGCCGGTGTTCACGGTGGCCGAATCGGTGGCGTTGCGCGACGAGATTCCCGGCGGTCACACCAAGAACCTGTTCGTGAAGGACAAGAAGGACCAGTTCTTCCTGCTTACCGTCGAGGAGAATGCCTCGGTCGACCTGAAGACGGTGCACACGGTGATCGGTGCCGCCAGCAAGGTGTCGTTCGGCAAGGCTGAGAAGCTGATGGAGTATCTGGGCGTCATTCCGGGCTCGGTCACGGCCTTCGGCGCGATCAATGATTCCGACCACAAGGTCACATTCGTTCTTGATGCCGATCTCATGAAGGACGAGATTATCAATTGCCATCCGCTGTCCAACGACGCGACCACGTCGATTGCAAGTGCGGACCTCGTTCGCTTCATGGAAGCGACCGGTCACACGCCGCTTGTCTTGAAAGTGACGTCCTGACATACGATTTTAACGCTAGAAAAGCCGGCTGACCGGCGCGGCGGGAGATACTCATGAGCGGCAACGACAATCCCTACAGCAATTCCTTCGGCCAGATGTCGGCAACGGCGAGCTATGGCGGCGCGCCTGCAGCACCGGCCCAGGCAGCGGCGCCGGCACCGATGGCGGCCGCCGGCGGCTACATCAAGGATACGACGACGGCGACCTTCAGCAAGGACGTCATCGAGGAGTCGCGCAACCAGCCCGTTCTCGTCGATTTCTGGGCGCCCTGGTGCGGCCCGTGCAAGCAGCTGACCCCCGTCATCGAAAAGGTGGTCAACGAGGCTCAAGGGCGCGTTAAGCTCGTCAAGATGAACATCGACGACCATCCGTCGATCGCCGGCCAGCTCGGCATCCAGTCGATCCCCGCCGTCATCGCCTTCGTCGGCGGCCGTCCGGCCGATGGCTTCATGGGGGCGGTGCCCGAAAGCCAGATCCGTGAGTTCATCGATCGCGTCGCCGGTCCCGCGGGTGCCGATCAGGCGGCAGAGATCGAGGCTGTGCTTGTCGAGGCCGATGGTCTGCTCGCCAGCGGCGACATCAATGGTGCCGCACAGCTCTATGGCGCCGTCATGCAGGCCGATCCCGACAACGCCAAGGCGCTCGCCGGCATGGCGCAGTGCATGATTTCAGCCAACCAGCATGAGCGGGCGCGCGAGGCGCTGAAGGAACTCCCCGACGAGATGGCCGCCGATCCGGCGATCCAGGCGGTGGTGAAGAAGCTCGAGCAGATCGAGGAAGCCCGCAAGCTCGGCGATCCCGTGGCGCTGGAACAGGCGCTTGCCGCCAACCCCGACGATCACGAGGCGCGCATGAAGCTCGCCAAGATCCGCAATGTCGAGGGCGCGCGCGAGGAAGCGGCCGATCACCTGCTTTACATCATGCGCAAGGACCGGACCTTCGACGACGACGGCGCGCGCCGCCAGCTGTTGCAGTTCTTCGAGGTCTGGGGCTTCAAGGATCCGGCCAGCGTTTCGGGACGGCGCAAGCTTTCGGCGATGCTGTTCTCTTAAGCATCAGCGACATTTCGCCTTCCTGTTTGCCGCCGGCGACCCTTGCGTTTTCGATGGCGTACCCCACATTCGTTTAGATGCGGGCGTGTGGTTTAGGTCCGCCGATTATGCGGGACGAGTGCCGATGCAAGTGGGGAATGCACGATATCTGAAGAGCGGCGATGTGCCTGACACGATCGCCGTCTTCCCCTTGACCGGTGCGCTGCTGCTTCCGACCGGCCAGCTTCCACTCAACATCTTCGAGCCCCGCTATCTCGCCATGTTCGACGCGGCGATATCAGGCAACCGGTTGATCGGCATGGTGCAGCCGGCGCTTGGCGAGAGCGACGACAAGAATAGCGACGGCAATCTCAGCGCCGTCGGCTGCGTCGGGCGCATCACCTCGTTTGCCGAGACCGGCGACGGTCGATACATCGTCTCGTTGACCGGCGTCTGCCGCTTCCGTCTGCTCGACGAGAAGGACACGCACCAGCCGTACCGCACCTTCCGCATCGCGCCGTTCATCTCCGATCTCTCGGCACGCAACGAAGAGGACGCGGTCGACCGCGCGGCCCTTCTCGCCGCCTTCAAGGCCTATCTCGAGGCCAACAAGCTGGAGGCGGATTGGGAGAGCGTGGAGCGCGCCAGCAACATGACGCTGGTCAATTCGCTCGCGATGATGTCGCCCTTCGGCCCGGCGGAAAAACAGGCGCTTCTCGAGGCGCCGGATCTGAAGACGCGGGCGGAAACGCTGATCGCCATCACCGAGATCGTCCTTGCCCGTGTCTTCGGTGACTCGGACACGATTTTGCAGTAGAAGCGGTCGCATGGACGAAAAACTGAGCCGCGTCGATCCCAAGCTTCTGGAACTGATGGTCTGCCCGCTGACCAAGGGGCGGCTCATCTATGATCGCGAGCACAACGAGCTCGTCTCCGAAAAGGCGAAGCTCGCCTACCCGATCCGCGACGGCATACCGATCATGCTGGTATCGGAAGCGCGCGAGATCGAGGAATAGGCTATTCTGATCCAGCCGGCGCGTGAGCTCCGTTTATGCCACCCCTTCTGAGACTGAGGCGTGAGCTATGGCAGACGAAATCTACTGGTCTTTCTACTTTGTGCCGATCGGCATCACGTTGTCGTGCCTGCTTCTCTATGCCGGCCATGGTCTCTATCTGCGTCATCGCCGACGGCTGAGACGCAACCGACCGCCGCCGATTTGACACAACGTCCTAAATCGCCTCGCCCGCCAGCAAGCGCGGGTTGCCCGCTGCCGTCGTGCCGGCGGCTTGGCCGATGAAGTAGGATTTGAGGCCCGGTAGCCGGTCTACGAGGCCGAGGCCGAAGTCGCGGGCGATGCGGATCGGCGCGAGGTCGTTGGAAAACAGGCGGTTCAGCACATCCGTCGTCACGCCCATGCGGAAAGTGTCGAAACGGCGCCAGGCCTGGTAGCGCTCGAGAATGTTGATCGAGCCGATATCGAGGCCGAGGCGATCGGCTTCGACGATGGTTTCGGCAAGGGCCGCCACATCCTTGAAGCCGAGATTGAGGCCCTGGCCGGAGATCGGGTGGATGCCGTGGGCAGCGTCACCCGCCAGAGCCAGGCGCGGGGCGACGAAGGCGCGCGCCAGCGTCAGGCCGAGCGGGAAGGCGCGTTTGTCACCCACCACCTTCAGCGCGCCGAGCTTGTGGCCGAAGCGGCGTTCCAGCTCTTCCTCGAAAATCAGGTCGTCGGAGCGCACCAGCCGGTTGGCGTCGGCCGTCGTTTCGGTCCAGACCAGCGAGGAGCGGTTGTCCTTCAACGGCAGGATGGCGAAGGGGCCTGAGGGAAGGAAGTGCTCCTCGGCGCAGCCATTGTGCGGGCGTTCGTGCTCGACCGTGGTGACGATGCCGGACTGGCCGTATTCCCAATGAACCGTCTTGATGCCTGCGAGATCGCGCAGGTGCGAGCGCACGCCATCGCAGGCGACCACGAGTTTGGTCTCGATCGTGCTGCCGTCGGAGAGCGTGATTTCGGTGTGGGTGTCCAGCGTCTTCAGGCCGGTGGCGCTGAGGCCGTGGGTGATCTCGATGCCGAGCCTTTCGCAGGCGCCGCGCAGCGCGCCCACCATAGCGACATTCGGGATCATGTGGGCGAAGGGCTTGCCGTCCTCGACCTCGCCGTCGAAGGTGAGGAAGACCGGGCGCACGGGATCGGAGGTCTTTGAATCGGTGACGATCATCTTGGTGATCGGCTGCGCCGTCGGCTCGATCTCGTTCCAGATGCCGAAGACGTCGAGCATCTTGGTGGCGGCGGCGATGATGGCGGATGCGCGCGGGTCCTTGCGCCAGACGTCCGCGGGGGCTGCTTCAACCACCGCGACATCAAGATGCGGCGCCGCCTGCTTGACCGCGACAGCCATGGAGAGCCCGACATAACCCCCGCCAACCACAAGCATGTCACGCATAACGCCCGTCCCGTTCTTTTAGAATATCCTATTGATCTATATAGATCATCATCGCCACACTTCCTACCTGCCGGAGCCATACAAAATGACGCGCCTCACCGAAAAGCCGACCGCGATGGAAACCTTGCTCGCGACACTCGATCTGGAGCCGATCGAGGTCGATATCTTTCGCGGCACCAGCCCGCAGGTCGGCTGGCAGCGTGTGTTCGGCGGGCAGGTGATCGCGCAGGCGCTGATGGCGGCGCAGCGGACCGTCGATACAGAGCGGCTGGTGCATTCGCTGCACGCCTATTTCATGCGGCCGGGTGATCCCTCGGTGCCGATCATCTACCAGGTCGAGCGCATCCGCGACGGGTCGAGCTTCAACACCCGCCGCGTCGTCGCCATCCAGCATGGTAAGGCGATCTTCGCGCTGTCGGCCTCGTTCCAGATCGTCGAGCCCGGTTTCGAGCATCAGGTCGCCATGCCCAACGTGCCGATGCCCGAGACGCTGATCGACGAGAACGAGATCGCCAAGCGCTATCTCGCGCATGCGCCCGAGGCGATCCGCAAATATTGGGGTCGCGAGCGGCCGATCGAGATCCGGCCGGTCTCGCTGACCCATTATTTCTCCGACAAGAAGCTCGATCCGCTGCAGCATGTGTGGGTGCGCGCCAATGGTCCGGTTCCCGATGACCGGCACGCCCAGGCGGCGGTGCTCGCCTATATCTCCGACATGACGCTGCTCGACACGTCGCTCTATCCCCACGGTACCTCGATCTTCGATCAGACGATCCAGGTCGCCAGCCTCGACCACTCCATGTGGTTCCATCGCCCGGTCAAGCTCGACGACTGGCTCCTTTATACACAGGACAGTCCGTCCGCATCCGGTGCGCGAGGTTTGACGCGCGGTAGCCTCTATACGCGAGACGGCGTGCTCATTGCGTCGGTGGCCCAGGAGGGTCTGATTCGTAAAAGGGCAAATGACTAATTTGGATGCAAATTTAATCGTTTGTGTATTTTTTGAGCGATTATTAGGCAATCACTTGCCTGTTTAATGGCGCCTGCAAATATATTTCTTATTTTTCAATACCTTAACAAATCGTTTCGAATCTGGCACGGGCCTTGAATGTAAGAGGTCGGTCGCTGGTCGCAAACGGCAGTGGCAAGGAGAGTCGGCTCCGTGCCGAGGGTAACGAAGGATGGGAAACCAGATGAAAATTGTGATGGCCATTATCAAGCCGTTCAAGCTGGATGAGGTGCGTGAAGCCCTTACGGCGATCGGCATTCAGGGCCTGACCGTGACCGAAGTGAAGGGTTACGGGCGCCAGAAGGGACATACCGAAATCTATCGCGGCACCGAATACGCGGTCAGCTTCCTGCCGAAGCTCAAGATCGAGATCGCCGTCGCAAGCGAGCTCGTCGACAAGGCTGTCGAAGCCATCGCGTCGTCGGCCAAGACCGGTCAGATCGGCGACGGCAAGATCTTCGTTTACTCGATCGACCATGCCGTGCGCATCCGTACCGGCGAAACCGATGCAGAAGCGCTGTAAGTAACGGTAGAGCCAAGGAGCTTTTCTCTATGTCAATTTCGAAGTTTTCTCCCACTCTGGCGCGCCTTGCAACTGCGTCCGCAGCGCTTCTCGCGCCGGTCGTCGCTTTCGCGCAGGATGCCGCCACCGCTGCCGCTCCGGCTGCCGCCGCCGCACCCGTTCCGGACAAGGGCGACACCACTTTCATGTTCGTCTCGACCATCCTGGTGCTGTTCATGCTGGTTCCGGGCCTCGCACTGTTCTACGGCGGCCTGGTCCGCGCCAAGAACATGCTCTCGGTCCTGATGCAGTGCACGATGATCGGCGCCGTCATGATGCTGATCTGGGTCATCTACGGCTATTCCTTCGCCTTCGGCGGCTCGGAAAGCGCATACTGGGGCGGTACCGCCAAGCTGTTCCTCTCCGGCGTGACCAAGGAAACGACGGCAGCCACCTTCTCGCAGGGCGTCGTCATTCCTGAGTTCATCTTCGTGATGTTCCAGATGACCTTCGCCGCCATCACGCCTGCGCTCATCGTCGGCGCATTCGCCGAGCGCATCAAGTTCTCGGCCGCGGTGCTCTTCTGCGCGCTGTGGGCAACCTTCGTCTACTTCCCGGTCGCACACATGGTCTGGGACGCAAACGGCCTGCTCTTCAAGATGGGCGCGCTCGACTTCGCAGGCGGCACGGTCGTTCACATCAACGCCGGTATCGCCGGTCTGGTCGGTGCGATCCTCGTCGGCAAGCGCATCGGCTTCGGCAAGGACATGATGGCTCCGCACTCGATGACGCTCACCATGGTTGGCGCCTCGATGCTCTGGGTCGGCTGGTTCGGCTTCAACGCCGGCTCCAACCTCGAAGCTTCCGGCGGCGCGATGCTCGCAACCGTCAACACCTTCGTCGCAACCGCCGCTGCCATCGTATCGTGGGCTGCCGTCGAAACGATGACCCGCGGCAAGGCCTCCATGCTCGGTGGCGCTTCCGGCATGGTCGCCGGTCTGGTCGCCATCACGCCTGCTGCCGGCATTGTCGGCCCGATGGGCGCGATCGTCATGGGTCTCATCGTCTCGCCGCTTTGCTACTTCTTCGTCTCCGTGGTGAAGAACAAGTTCGGCTACGACGACACGGCTGACGTCTTCGGCGTTCACGGCGTCGGCGGCATCTTCGGCGCGATCTTCACCGGCATCTTCGCCAGCGCATCGCTCGGTGGCGTCGGTTACGCCGAAGGCGTGACGATGGGTGGCCAGGTCATGACCCAGCTCACCGCCGTTGCAATCACCGTCGTATGGTGCGGCATCGGTTCGGCGATCCTCTACAAGATCGTCGATGTCATCGTCGGCCTGCGCGTCGCCGTCGAAGCCGAACGCGAAGGTCTCGACCTCGCTACGCATGGCGAAGCCGCTTACCACTCCTAAACAAGGCTTGCGGCGCTCAAAAATGGGCGCCGCTGAACAGCCCGTCGCGGCTTGATCAACAGTTGAGCCGCTCTTGGCCCGGACCTTTCAAAGGTTCGGGCCTTTTTATTTCCGTATCCGTCGACCAGCCCGCTCATGGTTAACATCGCTTTAACCGTCCTTTGGTTAGGTGGAGCGGACGCATTGGGCGCGAAGCGCATTGGCGATTCGCACGCATCAGGCATTGGACGGGTACAACACATGGCAAGAAGCACATCGCCAGCAATGGATGGCCGGCCGGACCGTTTCTCCCTCTCGGGGTTCATTTTCCGGCAGGCGCAGACCCTTTTGGGGTTTGCCATCTTCATTGCGCTGGCACTGGCCGTCGCGGCTTTGGCGACCTGGAACGTCGCCGATCCGAGCTATTCCTACGCCACCGGCAACGAGCCCACCAATGTGCTCGGCTATAGCGGTGCAGCGTTTGCCGATATCCTGATGCAGTTTTTCGGCCTTGCGAGCGTGGTGGCGCTGCTGCCCGTCGTCGCCTGGGCGCTGGCGTTGATCTCCGGCCGCCGTTTCACCCGCATTCCGGCGCGCGCTGCCGCCTGGGGCCTCGGCTCCGTTCTTTCCTGCGCCGTCCTCGGCTGCTTTCCGCCGCCGCTCACCTGGCCGATCCCCAACGGCATCGGCGGCGTTATCGGCGACATGATCCTGCGCTTCCCGGCGCTGTTCGTCGGCGCCTATCCGACCGGCACCTTCGCCACCGCCGTCGGCTGCATCTTCGCCGTCCCCTGCGTCTGGATGATGCTCTTTGCCGCTGGCATCGTCGGCCGTACCGAAGAGGAAGAGGCCGAAGAGGAAGAAGAAAACTACGCCGCCAGCCGCTCCAAGCTGCGTTCGGTGGGCGATGAGGACGAGGAAGACGACGAGGGCGGCTGGCTTGCCTTCGGCGCGCTGACGCATGCCTGGTACATGAGCCAGGCCCGCATGCGCCGCATGCTCGGCATGGGCCCGCGCAAGCGCAAGCTCGATGACTACGACGCGCCTTACGATTTCAACGATGACGAGTTCGGCAAGCTCAACGAGCCGGTGCGCGCCAAGGCGCCTCAACGCGGCGAGCGCATGGATCCCTCGATGGATCCGTCGATCGCTCCCCGTGCCGGTTCGCCGCGCCGCGTGGTCTCCGCGCCGTCGATCTCGCTCAACGACGATGATGACGACGACATGGGCTACGAAAGCGACATGCCGCCGCGCCCGGCCGATATCCTGCCCGATGACGAAGACGACAATGGCTGGATGATGCGTGCGCCTGCCAAGCAGGCCGGCGGTCGCGCCGAGCCGCGCGTGCAGCAGGCCGCTCAGCGCCCCAAGCTCGGCGCCCGTATCGAGCGCGAGCAGCAGGGCTCCTTCATCCGCCCCGAAGGCTTCCAGCTGCCGTCCATGCACCTGCTTGCAGAGCCCAAGGCCGTCGTGCGCGATTCGACGCTGTCGGCCGATGCGCTTGAACAGAATGCCCGCATGCTCGAGGGCGTGCTTGAGGATTTCGGCGTCAAGGGCGAGATCATCCACGTCCGTCCAGGCCCCGTCGTCACGCTTTACGAACTGGAGCCGGCCCCCGGCATCAAGTCGTCGCGCGTCATCGGCCTTGCCGACGATATCGCCCGCTCGATGAGCGCGATCGCCGCCCGCGTCGCCGTCGTGCCGGGCCGCAACGCCATCGGCATCGAACTGCCGAACAATATCCGCGAGACCGTCTATCTGCGCGAGATGATCGCCTCCAGAGATTTCGAGACCTCCAAGGCGAAGCTTGCCATGGCGCTCGGCAAGACGATTGGCGGCGAAGCCGTCATCGCCGACCTCGCCAAGATGCCGCATCTGCTCGTCGCCGGCACCACCGGCTCGGGTAAATCGGTCGCTATCAACACCATGATCCTGTCGCTGCTCTACCGGATGACGCCGGAGCAGTGCCGCCTGATCATGATCGATCCGAAGATGCTCGAGCTCTCCGTCTATGACGGCATCCCGCATCTGCTTTCGCCCGTCGTCACCGATCCGAAGAAGGCCGTCGTGGCGCTGAAGTGGACGGTGCGTGAGATGGAAGAGCGCTACAAGAAGATGTCGAAGATCGGTGTTCGCAACATCGACGGCTTCAATTCCCGCGTCGAGCAGGCGCTTGCCAAGGGCGAGGCGATCTCGCGCACCGTACAGACGGGCTTCGACCGGGAGACCGGCGAGGCGATGTACGAGACGGAAGAGTTCGATCTGAAGCCGCTGCCCTATATCGTCGTCATCATCGACGAAATGGCCGACCTGATGATGGTCGCCGGCAAGGATATCGAAGGCGCCGTGCAGCGCTTGGCGCAGATGGCGCGCGCCGCCGGCATCCATGTGATCATGGCAACGCAGCGTCCCTCGGTCGACGTCATCACCGGCACGATCAAGGCCAACTTCCCGACCCGTATCTCCTTCCAGGTGACGTCGAAGATCGACAGCCGCACGATCCTTGGCGAACAGGGCGCCGAGCAGCTTCTCGGCATGGGCGACATGCTCTACATGGCCGGCGGCGGCCGCATCCAGCGCGTCCACGGCCCGTTCGTGGCCGATGGCGAGGTGGAGGACATCGTCGCCTATCTGAAGACACAGGGCGCGCCGCAATATCTCGATGCCATCACCGCCGATGACGACGAGGATGGCGATTACGGCGGCGGACCCTCCGGAACCGGCAATCTCGCCGATAGCGATGATCCCTACGACCAGGCCGTCGCCATCGTCCTTCGCGACGGAAAGGCCTCGACCTCCTACGTCCAGCGCCGTCTCGGCATCGGCTACAACCGCGCGGCGTCGCTTATCGAGCGGATGGAGCAGGAGGGCATCATCGGCCCGGCCAACCATGCCGGCAAGCGCGAGATCCTGGTCCCCACCGAAGGCGATATTCTCGACCGGTGAGGGCGCTCGCGCCCTTGATTCCGGCATTTTCAGCGCGATTTATCTCGCATGTACTGGTCCTTCACGGAAACCTGATCGGCGCGAAAACGTTACCTTTGGCCGGTCGCGCCAGGACGCCATGAAGACGCCGCGTTTCGGCAGCATGCAGACTGCATAAAGGAGACTTTCATGAACCACTCCGACACATTCCTGGACCGCTTCACGCTGACACGGCGCCACATGCTGGGCGCGCTTGCTGTCGCAGCTGCGTCCACCGCGCTGCCGCTCAACGTCTTCGCCCAGGCGGCCGCGGCTGCGTCCACAAGCGGCACCGCGCAGGCGATCGCCGACCACTTCTCCTCGGTCGCCACGATGCAGGGCGAGTTCGTACAGTTCGGCCCCAAGGGCGAGCAGACCGGCGGCAAGTTCTTCATCCAGCGCCCCGGCAAGCTGCGCTTCAACTACGACGACCCGTCGCCGATCCGCGTGATCGCCGATGGCAAGAACGTGGCGATCGGCAACATGAAGCTGAAGACCTGGGATCTCTACCCGCTGTCGAAGACGCCGCTCAGCCTGCTTCTGGCGCAGAAGATCGACCTCTCTGCCGGCTCGGTGAAGAGCGTCAAGGAAGAGTCCGACCTGACGACGATCGCGCTCGGCAACAACACCGTTTTCGGCAACTCGACCATCACCATGATGTTCGACCCGAAGACCTATGACCTGCGCCAATGGACGATCACCGACAACCAGGGCAAGGACACGTCCGTCATGGTGTTCAACGTGAAGACCGGCGTGCAGTTCGACGACAAGGTGTTCAAGGTGCCTTACGAGGTCATCCCGGGGACCGCGGCCTATCGGGATTGATGACGTCGTCTTCGCGTCCATGATCGTTGCAGTCATGGAGACGTGCTTAGATCCTCGGCACGAGGCCGAGGATGACGCTGAGAATGTTTTTATGTCATCGCTTCAATAGGTTGCCGGCTGGCTTCAAGCGCGCCGCCGTCATCCTCGGCCTCGTGCCGAGGATCTGAGCACGGTCCCGCTTGCTCGACGTGAATGGACGCTTGGCGCGACCCGAACACCACAAAACCCCGCGCGGAGCAAAGCTCGGCGACGGCTGGCAAAAGCATCCCTAAAAATGGGAGCGGGCAGGCGGCGGTGTATCAGTGGTATGTGTGTCAGGCGTTTCCACCTGCCCGATTGCTCTAAGGTTTCCGGGTCGTCCGGGCCGACAGGAGCGTCTCTCGGCCTTTCCTTGCCGGATGATCCCGTGGCCCTGACGGCCTTGGAACCACCTCTTCACAACCATCACCGAACGCCGGATGCCAACCTTGGCGTGACCGGTTCGCGAACCCGGCTCCCTGTCCGATGACGTCATCAGTGTGTGGCGATTGCGGATGACGGGGATAACGGCGTGCGCCGAATTCGGCTATCATGCTGATAATGGCGCGATGTTTCTTGGTCGTGGTGCGAAATTTTCCCCGTCGCCACGGTGATGGAGCGAGCGGATGGGCCGATCACGCCGCCACTGGTAATTCCCGCGCATTTCCGCCATATACAGCCCAAACACACATGGACATGAGACAATGAGCGCAACGGTCGAATTCGCGAGGATGAACGGGCTTGGCAACAAGATCCTGGTTGTCGATATGCGCGGGCGCAAGGACAAGGTGACGCCCGAAGCTGCGATCGCGCTCAATGCCGACGCGGAGACCCAGTTCGACCAGATCATGGCGATCCATGATCCGAAGGCCGAGGGTACCGATGCCTGGATCGATATCCTCAACTGCGACGGCACCAAGGCGCAGGCCTGCGGCAACGGCACGCGTTGCGTGGTGCAGGCGCTTTCGGCCGAGACGGGCCAAAAGGTCTTCACCTTCCAGACCGTCGCCGGCATCCTGAACGCCGCCGAGCACGAGGATGGAACGATCTCGGTCGACATGGGCCGACCGGTGTTCCAGTGGGACAAGATCCCACTGGCGGAAGAGTTCTTCGATACCAGCCGCATCGAGCTGCAGATCGGCCCGATCGACAATCCGGTGCTGCATTCGCCATCGGCCATGTCGATCGGCAATCCGCATGCGATTTTCTGGGTCGACAGGGATCCGATGAGCTTCGATCTGGAGCGCTTCGGACCGCTGCTCGAAAATCACCCGATGTTTCCCGAGAAAGCCAACATCACGCTGGCGCAGGTGACGTCCGACGCAAGCCTGCGCACCCGCACCTGGGAGCGCGGCGCCGGCCTGACGCTTGCCTGCGGGTCGGCTGCCTGCGCTGCCGGCGTGTCGGCCGCGCGCACCGGGCGTACCGGCCGCAAGGTCACGATCGACGTCGCCACCGCGCCAAGCCGGCAGCCGCTCACCATCGAATGGCGTGAGGATGACCATGTCGTCATGACCGGTCCCGCCGAATGGGAATGGTCCGGCACCGTCGATCCCGTGACCGGCGCGTGGCAGCGCGATGAGACGGTCGAGGCTCCGGGGGCGGAAGCCAAGTGAGCGGGGTCGAGGTCATCACCTTCGGCTGTCGTCTGAATACCTACGAATCCGAAGTGATGCGAGCCGAGGCCGAAAAGGCGGGCTTGAACAACGCCATTCTCGTCAATACCTGCGCCGTGACGGGCGAGGCCGTGCGCCAGGCGCGCCAGGCGATCCGCCGGGCGCGTCGCGACAATCCTGAAGCCCGCATCATCGTCACCGGCTGTGCCGCGCAGACCGAGAAACACACCTTCGCCGAGATGGCCGAGGTCGACGCGGTGCTCGGCAACGAAGAGAAGCTTGCGAGCGCCAATTATCGTGCGCTTCCGGATTTCGGCGTCTCGGCCGAAGAGAAGCTGCGCGTCAACGACATCATGAGCGTCAAGGCGACCGCGCCGCAGATGGTCAAGCATATCGACGGCCATGTGCGCGCCTTCATCCAGGTGCAGAACGGCTGCGACCACCGCTGCACCTTCTGCATCATCCCGTACGGCCGCGGCAATTCGCGCTCGGTGCCGATGGGTTCGGTGGTCGATCAGGCGCGCAAGCTCGCCGAAAGCGGCTACCGCGAGATCGTGCTGACGGGCGTCGACGCCACCAGCTACGGCGCCGACCTGCCGGGCGAGCCGACGCTCGGCTTGCTGGCGAAGACGCTGCTGAAGCAGGTGCCGGACATAAGGCGGCTCAGGCTGTCGTCGATCGACAGCATCGAGGCGGACCGGCATCTCCTCGATCTCATCGCCAACGAAGCGCGCTTCATGCCGCATCTGCATCTGTCGCTGCAGCATGGCGACGACATGATCCTGAAGCGGATGAAGCGCCGGCACTCCGGCGCCGATGCGCTTCATTTCGTCAACGAGGTCAGACGGCTGCGGCCGGAGATCTCGATCGGCGCCGACATGATCGCCGGGTTTCCGACCGAGACGGAAGAGATGTTCGGCAATGCCGTGAGGCTCGCCGAGGAAGCGCGGATCGCGCATCTCCACGTCTTCCCCTACAGCCCGCGACCGGGAACGCCGGCGGCACGCATGCCGCAGCTTGACCGGGCGCTCGTCAAGGAGCGGGCCGCACGGTTGCGCGCCACTGGACATATGCTGCATCAGTCCCATCTCGATCGCATGGTCGGCACGCGGCAATGGCTGCTGGTGGAAAACAACGGACTGGCGCATACGGAAAACTTCACGCTTGTCGCAGCGCCGGGCTTAAGCCCCCGCGCGCTGGTCGAGGTCGACATCGTCGGCCACAACGGCAAGCACCTCGACATGCAACTGACGGCCGCCTCCGCGGCCTGACCTGACGGAATTCTCATGGCGTTCAGCTTCATAAAAAAGGTCTTCACCTTCGGCCCCGACAAGACGGCGGAAGAGCAGGCGCCGGGTACCGTCGAGACCAAGGCCCCCGAGGTTGCGGTCGAGCCGGTTGCTGCTGAGGTGACGGCGCCGGTGCCAAGTGCGCCGGTGGACGACTTGCCTGTTGCGGCCGATCCGGTATTGCCGGAGGAGATGGAGACCGCGGGTGGGCCTTCCGCCGATGGCGGGGGGGTTGCCGAGGACGAGGTTTCCGAGGATTTGCCGACCGCGCTTTCGACCGATGATGTCGGGTTGGTGCCGTTGTCCTTGCTGGAGGCTGAGGCGGAGTCTGATGCTGAGGCGGAAGACGTTGGCTCAGTGGGTGTGGTACCCCCCTCTGTCCTGCCGGACATCTCCCCCACAAGGGGGGAGATCGACTCGCGGGAAGCTTCCGACCAGACCTCTGATGTTGATGAGAGTGGGCAAGTCCAGCCGTCAACCGACGAAACGGTCGAGAGTGAAGCGAGCGAGCAAGCCCAGCCAATCTCCCCACCTGTGGGGGAGATGCCCGGCAGGGCAGAGGGGGGTATCCCACCCTCCGAGCCCGCGTCTATCGACTCCACCGAACCAGCGCCGACCGACTCCCCCATCCTCCCCAAGGGCTTCTCCACCGCCACCGAGACCCCCGAACCCGTCACCATTGTCCCCCCGGCCAAGCTGAACTGGTTCCAGCGCCTGCGCGCCGGCCTTGCCCGCACCTCGTCGCAGCTGACGGGGCAGATCTCCGCGCTGTTCACCAAGCGCAAGCTCGACGACGACACGCTGCAGGATCTCGAGGATCTCCTGATCCAGGCCGATCTCGGTGTCGAGACCGCGCTGCGCGTCACCGATACGCTGGCGTCGGAGCGCTACGGCAAGGACGTGTCGGGCGAGGATGTGAGCCGCATCATGGCGGCCGAGATCACCAAGGTGTTGAAGCCGGTCGCCAAGCCGCTGCAGCTCGATCTCAGCCACAAGCCGCATGTCATCCTGGTCGTCGGCGTCAACGGCACCGGCAAGACCACCACCATTGGCAAGCTCGCCGCCAAGCTTTCCGGCGCCGGGCTGAAGGTGATGGTCGCGGCCGGCGATACGTTCCGCGCGGCGGCGATCGAGCAGCTGAAGATATGGGCCGACCGCACCAAGTCCGAGTTCATCGGCACCAAGCTCGGCGCCGATGCGGCGGGGCTTGCCTATGATGCCTTCGAGCAGGCCAAGCAGAAGAAATGCGACGTGCTGATCATCGACACCGCCGGCCGCCTGCAGAACAAGACGGAGCTGATGGCCGAGCTCGAGAAGATCGTGCGCGTGCTTGGCAAGCTTGACCCTGACGCGCCGCACACCGTGCTACAGACGCTCGACGCCACCACCGGCCAGAATGCGCTGAGCCAGGTCGAAATCTTCCGCAACGTTGCCGGCGTCAACGGCCTGATCATGACCAAGCTCGACGGCACGGCGCGTGGCGGCATCCTCGTCGCCATCTCCGCCAAGCACAAGCTACCGGTCTATTTCATCGGCGTCGGCGAGGGCGTGGACGATCTGGAGCCCTTCGAGGCCGAGGATTTCGCCCATGCGATCGCGGGTCTCGGCGACGCGCGGGGCTGATCAAATCGCCGCCATTGCCGCCGATCACGATTGATGCCACAGATATGCCCGCAAGGGCGCGCAAGCGTCCGGGATAGAGACTGACGATAAGAACCGACGATAAAGACTGACCAGGGAACGGATTAGGGACCTCATGACGACCGAGAGCGATATCACCCCGTCGGCGACAGACAAGCATCACCCGATGCTAAAGCTGGCGCTGGAGCTCGGGCCGCTGCTGATCTTCTTCTTCGCCAATCTGCGCGGCCCCTGGCTGGTGGAAAAGTTTCCGGTCCTCGCCTCGCTCGGCGGCCCGCTCTTCGTCGCGACCGCGCTGTTCATGGCGGCGACGGTGATCTCGCTTGTCATCTCGAAGGTCGTTCTTCGTCATCTGCCGATCATGCCCTTTGTCTCGGGCATCGTCGTCCTAATCTTCGGCTCGCTGTCGATCTATCTGCAGGACGAAACCTTCATCAAGATGAAGCCGACGATCATCAATTCGCTGTTCGGCCTCACGCTGCTCGGCGGACTGCTCTTCGGCAAGTCGTTGCTCGGCTATGTCTTCAACGCCGCCTTCCAGCTCGATGCCGAAGGATGGCGCAAGCTCACCGTGCGCTGGGGCGTGTTCTTCCTGTTCCTGGCGGTGCTCAACGAAGTCGTCTGGCGCAATTTCTCCGACGATACCTGGGTGGCCTTCAAGGTCTGGGGCACCATGCCGATCACCATCCTGTTCACGCTGGCGCAGATGCCGCTGATCATGAAGCACACGATCGCGCCCGAGGGCGAGGCCGGCCAGTGACGGCGCTTCAGGCGACTGACAGGGCCAGGCACCAGACCTACTGGTTCGTCGCCTGCGCCGCGGTGCTGGTCGCCCAGATCGTCGCCGAATATCTGATGGGGCGCACGCCGATCTGCACCTGCGGTTACGTCAAGCTGTGGGAGGGCACCGTCAATTCCAGCGGCAACTCGCAGCACATGTCGGACTGGTACACGCCATCACACATCATCCACGGGTTCCTGTTCTACGGCCTGGCGCATCTGGTGCTGCGCGGCAAACCGATCGCGATGAAGCTGCTTCTGGCGCTGGTGATCGAATCCGGCTGGGAGCTCTTGGAGAATTCCCCCATCATCATCGACCGCTACCGCACGGCGACCATCTCGCTCGATTATTACGGCGACAGCATCCTGAACTCGGCGATGGACACGGTGTTCATGGCGCTCGGCTTCTTCTTCGCCTGGCGCGCGCCGGTCTGGCTGACGGTCACGATCGCCATCTTCTTCGAGATCTTCACCGGCTACATGATCCGGGACAACCTGACGCTCAACGTGCTGATGCTGGTCTGGCCGCTGGAGGCGGTGAAGACCTGGCAGGGCGGGGCCTAGAGCTACAAGCTCCAGGCCCACACCCTTAGAGCCTTTCCTGGTTAGATTGCAGCATTCTGCCGGAGCAGGTTTTCGTCAGGGCAAAGGCGATTGGCGAAGGGCATACCCCTAGGTACGGTCGAGCCGATCGCCTTTGATCCTGGCGGAAAGATGCCCGGCCCTTCGGGTTGGCTGAAACGGGCCGCCTGATCGTCCGGCCGGCTTGGCCGTATGCGTTGGCTACGACACGCGCCGGCCGGACGACCATCCGACTCCGTTTGAGCCAACAGAATGCTGCAATCTAACCAGGAAAGGCTCTAATTCACATCCTTAGAACGTTGCCGTCTTCGGGTCCGGCCCCATGCGCGCCGAGCTGCTGTCGAGCTTGGCGATCTCGGCCATGTCGTCGCCATCGAGCTTGAAGTCGAAGACCTGGAAGTTCTCGACGATGCGCGATGGCGTCACCGATTTCGGGATGACGACGAGGCCGCTATCCATGTGCCAGCGGATGATCACCTGCGCCGGCGTCTTGCCGTGCTTCTCAGCGATTTTCGCCAGAACGGGATGGGCGATCAGCTTGCCCTGGCCGAGCGGGCTCCAGGACTGCGTGGCGATGTTGAGCTTCTTGTGCGCTTCCTGCGCGATTTTCTGCTGGAAGTCGGGATGCAGCTCGATCTGGTTGATGACCGGCACGACGCCGGTCTCAGCAATCAACCGCTCCAGATGCTCCGGATAGAAGTTCGAGACGCCGATCGACTTGGCGCGGCCCTCTTCGCGCAGCTTGATGAAGGCCTTCCAGGTATCGACATAGGCGTCGCGGTTCGGCGCTGGCCAGTGGATGAGGTAGAGGTCGACATAATCGGTGCCGAGGCGCTTCAGGCTCTTGTCGAAGGCCTTAAGTGTCGTGTCGTAACCCTGGTCGGCGTTCCAGAGCTTGGTCGTCAGGAAAACGTCCTTGCGGTCGACGCCCGACGAGCGGATGCCCTCGCCGACGCCCTCTTCGTTTTCATAGACCGCGGCCGTATCGACATGGCGATAGCCGGCTTCAATCGCGGCGCGCACCGCGGGTGCCGCCATGTCGTTGGGCGTCTGCCAGACGCCGAGACCGACCTGGGGAATGGAATGTCCGTCGTGAAACGTAATGATGGATTGCTGTGCCACAATAAAACTCCGCGAAAGCGATGAATGGAACGGGGCGTGTTGAACGGCGGGTATCCCGCCATTTCCCGAAACGCCTTTCAGCCCGGGCGTCGGTCGGATTGCATATAGGTCAGGCGGCGCGCGATATCACCCCTGCTCTTATCCCGAGATTACAAAACCCTGACGACGGTACCCTTGCGCAAGTAAGGCAGGATGCGGTTCATGTCGCGCGGGCGAATGGCGATGCAGCCCTCCGTCGGCTTGTAGCCGGGGCGGATGAGGTGGAAGAAGATCGCCGAGCCGCGATTGCGGGCGCGTGAGCTGATGTTCCAGTCCATGACGAGGCAGACGTCATAGAGCCCGTCGTCGCGCTTCATCTTTTCGTGGCTCGGGCGGAATGGCGTCTTCACCAGCCTGTTGTAGTTGGCGTCGCCGGGCTGATCGCACCAGAGCATGCCTTCGCGGATAAGGCGAATCGGTAGCCGCGTTCGAAAGCCGGACGTTTTTTCGCCGCGCACGAAGCCGGAAAGCAGCCGCATTTCGGCGATCGGAGTGGCCCCATCACCCTCACGCTTGCGTGTGGTGCGCCCCGAACGGCCTATCGCCGCGGGCACCACGACTGTGCCGAACTGCAGCAAAGCCCGGCTTTTCTGCCCCGGTGCGGGTCTGACCGTGATGATCGTTGGTTGTAAAGACGGTCTCCGCCTTGTTTTTTCCATGTTTCTCACATGTTTGTGCAATTGCAGGGGCAATGATTGAAATCATATAGCACCATATACGATAACAGCTTGGTATGCTGATCTTTGCCAACATCCTCAAGTTGGCGTAGGAATAGTGAACCAGATGGCGAGGGACATAGCCGCATGACAGCACGCACCATTTTGTTGGTGGATGATGACGACGACCTCCGCGAGACCCTCACGGAGCAGCTCTCGCTCTATGACGAGTTCACGGTTCTCCAGGAATCCACGGCTGCCAAGGGTGTCGAACGCGCCCGCGCGACGGCTATCGATCTCCTGATCATGGATGTGGGCCTTCCCGACATGGATGGACGCGAGGCTGTGAAGCTTCTGCGCAAGGGCGGCCTCAAGGCGCCGATCATCATGCTGACGGGCCATGACACCGATTCAGATACCATTCTCGGCCTCGAGGCCGGCGCCAACGACTATGTGACGAAGCCGTTCCGCTTCGCGGTCCTGCTTGCCCGCATTCGCGTGCAGCTGCGCCAGCACGAGCAGAGCGAGGACGCCACCTTCAGCGTCGGGCCCTATGTCTTCAAGCCGAGCCAGAAGCTTTTGACCACGGAGAACGGCCAGAAGATCCGCCTCACCGAAAAGGAAGCGGCGATCATCCGCTATCTCTACCGCGCCGAACAGAAGGTCGTGACCCGCGACGTGCTGCTCGAGGAGGTCTGGGGCTACAATTCCGGCGTCACCACCCACACGCTCGAAACCCACGTCTACCGCCTGCGCCAGAAGATCGAGCGCGATCCGTCGAATGCCGAAATCCTGGTCACGGAAAACGGCGGCTACAAGATCGTTCCGTAATCATGGCGCTGAATGACGATATCCAGCTGCTCGCGCAGCTTCCGCTTTTCAACGGAATGTCGGAGGATCAGCTGAGGCTGATCGCCTTCGGCGCGGATCGGCGCGTGATTTCGAACGGGCAGATGCTTTTTCGCGAAAGCTCTCCCGCCGACAGCGCCTACGTCATCGTCAGCGGCAGCGTCGAACTGAGCCACACCGGACGCGACAACAAGCCTGAAGTTCAGGCGGTTGTCGGGTCCGGCACGCTTTTGTCGGAGCTTGCGCTGGTCACGCTCGTCGAGCGCAAGTTCACGGCGATCGCCCGCGAGGACACGGCGATCATCCGCATTACCCGCGCGCTGTTTCACCGGCTGATCGAGGAATATCCGGATGCGGCTTTGCTGATCCAGCAGCGCATCCGCGACAATATCGCGGCATTGGCGGCCAAGGCCGCCGCCGAGCTTCACCGCTTCGCCTGAGGCGCCTGCCTAACGACCCTTAGAGATCGAAATGCGCCGTCACCGGCACGTGGTCGGACGGCCGATCCCAGCCGCGCGCCTCTTTCAGAATCTCGATGCGCTGCAGATGCGGTCCGAGATCGCGTGATGACCAGATATGGTCGAGACGCCGGCCACGATCCGCCGCTTCCCAATCCTTGGCCCTATAGCTCCACCACGTATAGAGCTTCTGCGTGTCCGGCACATTCTGGCGCATCAGGTCGAGCCACTGGCCGCGCTTCATCACCTCAAGCAGGCCCTCGGTCTCGACGGGCGTGTGGCTGACGATCTTCAGGAGCTGCTTGTGCGACCAGACGTCGTGCTCCAGCGGCGCGATATTGAGATCGCCCACCAGGATCGCCGAAGTATTGGCCTCGCCATCGGCCTTCAGGAGCTTCATCTCCTCGATGAAATCGAGTTTGTGGCCGAACTTCGGATTGATCGCCCGATCCGGCTCGTCGCCACCGGCTGGCACATAGAAATTATGGATGCGGATGCGCTTGCCGCCGCGCTCGAACACCGCCGAAATATGCCGGGCATCGCCGACCTTGCAATAATCGGTGCTGTGATCCTCGACCAGAGGAAACCGCGATGCGATCGCCACCCCATGATAGCCCTTCTGGCCATGGATGATCACATGCTCGTAGCCCATGGCCTTCAAGGGCGCCAACGGGAACAGCTCATTCGGCACCTTGGTTTCCTGCAGGCAGATGATATCGGGGCGATGCTTGAGGAAGAGCTGCTCGACGATCGGCATGCGCAGCCGGACCGAATTGATGTTCCAGGTGGTGATCGAGAAGCCCATTGCGCTGCCTTTTCCAATTCTGTTGGAAGGGCTTTAGAGCAAAGGGCGTGTGGTGCCAAGTGTCCACTCACGTCGAGCAAACGGGACCGTGCTTAGATCCTCGGGACGAGCCCGAGGATGACGGTGGAGTGCGTGGCGCCATCCGTTAACATATTGAATTTATGACATAAAAGCGTTCTCGGCGACATCCTCAGGCTTGTTGTACAGCCTTGATACATACCTGACAGATGTTCGGAGACATGCCTGACACTTTTCGGATTGCAATCCGGGAGGTTTCGATGGCTTGGCGGGCGAGGTCGGTTGTGGACGAGCGTTTGGAA
>Ga0102587_1000967_pt1 | contig 24604 bp, 26 predicted proteins | sample AraplaF_Col_mTSA_FD_76853 | JGI IMG/M metagenome (GOLD analysis project Ga0102587, IMG submission 76853) | Arabidopsis root microbial communities from the University of North Carolina, USA - plate scrape MF_Col_mTSA (SPADES assembly) (version 2) | ecosystem: Host-associated > Plants > Roots >... | reverse complement strand
TCATCAATGTCGTGCCGGGAGCCGTAAATTACGGTCTGGTGCAGGAGGCGCTCTCCGAATATGCCCGCCTGCAGGCAGACCTGCCGGGTGGCTTCACCGCTGCGCGACCCGGTTCGCTCTTCTGGCTCGAAAGTTCCGCCGAAACCGAGGCCTTCGCCGCAGCCCACAGCGCTGCAGGCACGGACGTCGAACTGGTCGATGCCGCGACGATCGCCGCGTGGGAGCCCAATCTGCTTGAGCCTCCCGCCTGCGCCGCCTTCTCGCCCCGCGATCTCGCGCTCGATCCCGCAAGGCTGGCGCGGGACCTGATCGATGCCGCCATTGCCTCCGGCGCGACCGCCACGTTCGGCCGGAGGGTCGAAAGCCTCCTTCTTTCAGGCGGCCGGGTGAGTGGCGTGCGCTTGCCCGAGGGCGTGATCGAAGCCGATCTCGTGATCCTCGCGGGCGGAACGGCGGTCGACCGCCTGACGGAAAACCTCGGCTTCCGGACCGGCGTCGAAGCCTCGCCCTCGATCATTCTGCGCTACAGCTGCGCTGAACCGGTCGCAAAGCGCATCCTGCGCGGCCCCGGCCTGGAAATCCGCCAGTCGGCGGACAACATGCTGCATGTTGCCAAGGGCTATATCGACGATACGGCGGAGAATGCACCCGAGAGGGTTGGCGAGCGGATACTGAAGGTCATGCATGAGCGCCTGCGCCTGCCCGAAGGCGTGACGCTCGTCGAAGCCGCCGCGGGTTATCGGCCCTTCTTTTCCGACGGGATGCCGCGGCTTGGTTTCCTGCCCGGCGTTGAGGGCGCCTATGCTGCGGTCGGCCACCCTGGCGTCATTCTCGCGCCGCTGCTCGGCCGGCTCGCGGCGGACCATGTGCTGGAAGGCAGGCGCTCTCCGCTCATCCCGCCGGCTGGCCTGATATGAAAAAAGCGGACCCGCTGGGGTCCGCTTTCCTTTACTTGCCGGGCTCGAAAACCATCGCATGCCCGTTGATGCAGTAGCGCAAGCCGGTCGGCGGCGGCCCGTCCGGGAAGACGTGGCCGAGATGGGCCTCGCAGGTGCCGCAGCGGATTTCCGTGCGCACCATGCCATAGGTGCTGTCGCGATGCTCGGTCACCGCATCAGGGGAAACCGGCTCGAAATAGCTCGGCCAGCCGCATCCGGCATCGAACTTGGTATCGGAGCGAAAGAGCGGCGCATTGCAGCTGACGCAGCGATAGAGACCGGTCTCGAAGGAATCCCAATAGGGACCGGTAAAGGCGCGTTCGGTGCCGTGCTGGCGGGTGATACGGTACTGCTCGGGGGTCAGCAGTTCCTTCCATTCGGCATCGGTTTTGTGAACTTTCGGGCTAGCGGTCGTTTCGGCCATGGAGTGCTCCTTTCGCCGGGGGCAATCTCTTTTCGTGCGCAAATGTGGGGCGCGGAGCACGATTGATCAAGTCTGGGATCAGACCTCGGGATCAAACCTGCCGCGTCAAGGCCCCAATTGCCATCTACCCAATTCGGGGGAAGACGACGAATCACCCGTGCTTTATCTTTAGTGTGCCATTAAGCTTAATGCTGCGTGTTTCGGGGACAAACGGTGTTTCATACTCTGATGATTGTTCTGTACGGCGCAGTCGCCGCAATCGCCTTGGGCGTGACCCTGCTGGAAGGCTGGGTCAATCACGACCGCTGGACGGTGCATCGTATTGCCGGGCTCATCGCCTGCATTCTCTGGCCTTTGCCGCTTGCCTTCTTCGTCCTGCACGGCTCCTTTTCCCGTCTCGTCACGCGCCTTTCCTGAACGTCAAGCCTGTGAAAACCACCGCCTGCATCCATTGCGGGTCGCCGAAATTGCTTGAGGCCATCAGCCGATTCACCTAAGCCTTGGAAAAGGCTATTTTGCCGGCGTTCATCCGTACCGCGGGGAGGGGACATGGCCGATGTTACGGCTCTGACATTTCTGGCCCTGTGTCTGCCGCTGATCGGTGCTCTCGCTGCTCCCTTCGTCATCCGCGTTTTAAGCGCAGGCGGCGCCTGGATGCTCGCCGTCGCCCCTTTGCTCGCCTTCCTGCATTTCCTGCGTCTGGTGCCGCAGATCGCTCATGGCGAAATCATAACCGGCGGTTATGACTGGGTACCGGGATTGGGCGTCCGCTTTTCCTGGTTCCTGGACGGCTTGTCGCTCACCTTCGCCCTGCTCATTACCGGCATCGGCACGCTCATCGTGCTCTATGCCGGCGGATACTTGAGGGGTCATCCGGATCAGGGCCGGTTCTTCTCTTTCATCTTCCTTTTCATGGGCGCGATGCTCGGCGTCGTGGTCTCCGACAGCTTCCTGATGTTCTTCATCTTCTGGGAGCTCACCTCCATCACCTCCTTCCTGCTCATCGGCTTCGACCACGAGCGCGAGGCCGCACGGCGTGCAGCTCTGCAGGCGCTCGTCGTCACCGGGGGCGGAGGATTGATGCTGCTCGCCGGCCTGCTCCTGCTCTGGGGCCTGACCGGTGTCTCGCAGCTGTCCGAGCTCATGCAATCAGGCGATGTCGTCAGGGGCAGCCCTCTCTATGTCGCGACATTGCTGCTGGTGCTTGGCGGTGCCTTCACCAAATCGGCACAGTTTCCCTTCCATTTCTGGCTGCCGAATGCCATGGAGGCGCCGACGCCGGTTTCCGCCTACCTGCATTCCGCCACCATGGTGAAGGCCGGCGTCTATCTGCTGATGCGGCTGAACCCGGTCATGGGCGCGACACCAGCATGGGAGGTCCTGCTGCCCGTCTTCGGCGGCCTGACGCTGGTCACCGGCTCGGTGCTTGCCATCCGCCAGACGGATCTGAAGCTGAAGCTCGCCTATACGACCGTCTCTTCCCTCGGCCTGCTGGTGCTGCTCACCGGTTTCGGGTCTGACTATTCCATCAAGGCAGCGGTGCTCTATCTGGTGGCGCATTCGCTCTTCAAGGGTGCGCTCTTCATGGTCGCCGGCATCATCGACCATGAGACCGGCACGCGCAACATCACGCGGCTTCGGGGACTGCGAAAGGCCATGCCGCTGACCTTTGCGATCGCCATGGCTGCCGCCCTTTCCATGGCCGGCCTGCCGCCCTTCTTCGGCTTCCTCGCCAAGGAGGAAATCTATACGGCACTGGCTGCCGGTGATCTCTATTCCATCCTGTTTGCGGCCATCGCCGTCTTCGGCAATGCGCTGATGTTTGCGATCGCCTTTGCCGTGGCGCTGAGGCCCTTTACCGGCCGCCCGGTGGAAACGCCGAAACATCCGCATGAGGCGCCGGTCCTGCTCTGGCTCGGCCCGGCAGTCCTCGCGCTCGCAGGACTGCTTGCTGCGCTCTTTTCCGGCTTCATGCATGGCGCGATATCCTCGCCCATGGCCTCTGCCGTTACCGGTAAGGCGACCACCATCGTCTCTATCACGCTCGCGCCGCATGTCGGCGTGCCCTTAGCCCTGTCGCTGCTGACGATGCTGATCGGCATCTCCGTCTACTGGCAGCTCGACCGCGCTCGTACTCTCGTGGCGTTTCTCCTGCATTCCGTCCGGGGTCCGGATCGCGGCTTCGACCATGTCATCGCCGGGCTGGTCCGTTTCGCCCATCGCGTCATCGGCATCGTTCAGCCGGGACGGCTGGATATCTATGTCGCCGCCACCTTCGTCTGCGTCGCGGCGATCCTGTTCGGACCGCTTATCCTCCATGGCGAACGACCACTGGCCTTTGCCTGGCCCGCCGGCCTGCGCCCGCATGAGGCAGGCATCATGCTCATCGCGGTGCTCGGCCTTCTTGCCGTCCTGATCGCCCGCGACCGGCTGACGGCGATCGTCTCGCTCGGCATTCAGGGCTTTGCGGTTGCGCTGATCTTTCTGCTTTTCGGCGCGCCGGACCTCGCCTTCACCCAGTTCATGGTCGAAACGCTCGCGGTCGTCATCCTCGCCCTCGTCATGACCCGGCTGCGCCTGTTGCCGACCGATCCGCGCCACGGCGCCCGCCGCCTCTTCGATATCGCCCTTTCGCTCGCCTGCGGCCTCGGCCTGGCGCTGTTGTTGATGCGCGCCACGGAAGCACCGTTCAACACGGCGCTCAGCGATTTCTTCAATGCTCATTCGAAGCTGATCGCCCACGGTACCAATGTCGTGAACGTCATCATCGTCGATTTCCGCGGCACGGATACGCTCGGTGAAATCGCCGTCGTCGCGGTGACGGGGCTGGCCATCCTCGCGCTCATCCGCATCCGCGGGAATACAGAGCGCAGGCTGGCGACGAACGATCCGGACGCGGAGGAGGCATGAGGACATTAGCTGACGGACCGCAGTTCCGCCCCCTCATCCGCCTGCCGGCACCTTCTCCCCGAGGGGAGAAGGGGGACTGCCGCACCGCCACCGCACTCTCAAGGGCATCGTGGGGCACGTCCCCTCTACCCACCGGGGAGAGGGTTAGGGTGAGGGGGCCACGGCTACCGCTTTCCTCATTTGTTGACTTGATGAGGGAGAATAGGTTTCGGCAGATCAGATCGACCAGCGTCCGCCTTCCCGTGTCTGCCCGCCCTGCCATGCCAGGAAGCGGAGGCGCCCCATGAACACCCTGATCTTCCGCACCGTCGCCCCCTTCATCACCGCGCTGATGCTGCTCTTCTCCGTCTTCATCCTGTTGCGCGGCCACAACGAGCCGGGCGGCGGCTTCATCGGCGGGCTGATTGCCGCTTCTGCGCTCGCAATTTACGGCATTGCGTTCGGTGTGGAGGCGGTACGCCGGGCGATTCGCTTTCACCCGTTGGCGATTGCCGGCTTCGGCCTGCTGCTCTCCTGCTGCGCGGGCCTGATCTCGATCTTCTTTGCCGTGCCCTTCATGACCGGCCTCTGGGTCTACCCCGTCTTCTTCGGCGTGGAAGTGCCGCTCTCAAGCGTCATGCTCTTCGATCTCGGCGTCTATTTCGTCGTGCTCGGGGCCGTCGCCTCGATCGCCCTGGCGCTGGAAGAAAGGGAGGTGGACTGATGGAGGCGCTCTTTGCCATCCTCGTCGGCCTGTTCTTTTCGGCCGCCGTCTATCTGATGCTGTCGCGCTTCTCGATCCGCATCATGCTCGGTATCGCCATTCTCGGTAACGCCGTGAACCTCCTGATCTTCACGGCCGGACGGCTGACCCGCGAGGTCCCGCCGATCATACCCGCCGGCGTCGATATGCTGCCGTCGGGCGCCGCCAATCCGCTGCCGCAGGCATTGATCCTGACCGCCATCGTCATCTCCTTCTCCTTCCTTGCTTTCCTGCTGGTACTGACCTATCGCGCCTATCAGGAGCTCGGCACTGACGATACGACCCGCATGCACGATGCCGAACCCGAAGACCGGCCGTTGCCGCCGTTGGGGTATTGAGGATGGTTGTGCGGATGCTCACCTTGATGGCCGCCCCCGTCTCCGATCTCTCGGCTGCCATGGTCACCACTCCGATCCCGCCGATCCATTGGCTGGCGATCCTGCCGGTCGTGCTCTGCATCAGCCTCGGCGCGCTGCTCTTGATGCTGCGCAGCTTTCCCCGCCTGCAGGCAGGGATCGCCATTGCCGGCCTCGTTGTCCTGCTGCTTCTCGACGCCGCTCTGCTGCGGCAGGTCGTCCAACACGGTCCGCTCACCATGGTCATGGGCCGCTGGCTGCCGCCCTTCGGCATCGCTTTCACGGTGGATGTCTTCGGTGCGCTGATGGCACTCGCCGCAGCCGTCGCCGCCCTTGCTGCCGGCATCTATGCCCTGTCGGACACCACCGAAAGCGGCCGGCGCTACGGTTTCTTCCCGCTGTTGATGCTGCTGATATCAGGCGTCACCGGCGCCTTCCTGACCGGCGATATTTTCAACCTCTATGTCTGGTTCGAGGTGCTGCTCATCTCCTCTTTCGGCCTGCTGATCCTCGGCTCCGAACGGGCGCAGATCGACGGGGCGCTGAAATATGCCGTGCTGAACCTCATCGCCACGACACTGTTTCTCATCGCTGTCGGCATCCTCTATGCGAGCTTTGGCACGCTCAACATGGCCGATATCGCCGAGCGCGCCGCGGGCCTCAGTGGCACCGCGCCGCTGACGACGCTTGCCTGCCTCTTCCTGCTCGCCTTCGCCATGAAGGCCGCAGCCTTTCCGGTGAATTTCTGGCTTCCGGCCTCCTATCACACGCCGCGCATCGCTGTTTCCGCGCTCTTTGCCGGCCTGCTGACCAAGGTCGGCGTCTATGCGCTGCTGCGTGTCCTCGTCATGCTGCTGCCCACTGAGCGAGACGAACTCAGCCTGCTGATCGCCATCATCGGTGCGCTGACCATCCTCGTCGGCGCATTGGGCGCGCTTGCCGAGACCGACCTGCGCCGTCTGCTCGGCTATGTGGTGATATCAGGCATCGGCAACATGCTGGTCGGCGCGGCTCTCGGCACTGCCGATGGCCTCGGCGGCGCGGTCTTCTATGCGTTGCATTCGGTCGTACTGATGACGGCGCTCTATCTGCTGGCGGGCGAAGCGGGCAGGCGGGGCGGCTCCTTCTCGATTGCCGCGCTGGGGGGACTCTATCGCCAGAGCGGCTGGTTCGCTGCGATTTCGCTCATGCTGTTCGTCGCCGCCTGCGGCCTGCCGCCCTTTTCCGGTTTCTGGCCGAAGGTGCTGCTGGTCAAGGCTTCGCTCGATCTCGGTGCGTGGTGGCTGGCAGGCGCCATCCTGCTCGGCGGCTTCCTGCTGACCATCGCTTTCGGTCGCCTCTTCCTGTTCGCCTATTGGCGTCCGTCCCCGCTGCCTCTGCCGCCGGTGCGGACCGGCTGGACCGCCGGCCTGCCGCTTGCGGCATTGACGATCCTCGTCATCGGTTTCGGCATCCTGTCGGAGCAATTGCTGCAGCTCGCCCGGTCGGCGGCCGACGGGCTTGCGGATCCCTCCGCCTATATCTTTTCCGTCTTTCCGGAAGGGGCCATGCGATGATCGTCCTGTTCCTGAGCTTGCCGCTCGCCATTGCCTGGGTCGCCGTGACAGGCAGCGCCTCGCCGCATAATTTCGTTTTCGGCCTCGCCCTGTCGCTGCTGTCGCTTTCCGTCGTACGCGAGGCCTTCGCCGATCGTTCGCCGCCGCGTCGTATCAGGCCTTGGCATATCTTGCTGCTGGCCTGCCTTTTCCTGAAGGAGCTGGCGCTTTCGGCCTGGCGGGTGGCGCTGACGGTGCTTTCGCCGCGTATGCGGCTTGCTCCCGGCATTCTCGCATTCCCGTTGACGGTGACGAGCGATTTCCAGATCACTCTGCTTGCCAATCTCATCACGCTCACGCCCGGCACACTCTCGGTCGATGTGTCAGCGGATCGGCGCACGCTCTATGTGCACGCGCTGGACTGTGCCGATCCGCTGGCGGTCAGACGCGATATTGCTGATGGATTCGAGCGCCGCATCATGGAGGCATTCGGATGATAACGCCCGCCGCCATCGTTTCCGCCGCCGCCATCGCAGCGCTTGGCATCCTCTGCGTGGCGCTCCTCATAACGGTCTGGCGGGTCATTGCCGGCCCCAGCCTGCCGGATCGCATTCTGGCGCTCGACATGCTGACGGGCATCGCCATCGGCTTCATCGCCGTCGTCGCCGTGCGCACCGGCTTCTCGCTTTACATCGATATCGCCATTGCGCTCGGCCTCGTCGGCTTCCTGGCAACCGTCGCCTTCGCCCGTTTCGTGCTCTCGCGCGGAGAGGTGGGAGAGTCCGGGCCTGAGACACGAAGGGGGAGCGAATGATGATGGACTATGCGCTTGCGATGATCACCGCTGTGCTGCTGTTGGCAGGCGCCTTCTTCGCGCTGGTGGCTGCGATCGGTATCGTGCGCTTGCCGGATCTCTACACGCGCATGCACGCCGCCTCCAAAGCAGGCACGGTCGGTTCCGGCCTATTGTTGCTCAGCGCCGGGCTTTACTCGGGCGAACTTGCTGTGCTTGCCAGAGCACTGGCCGGTTTCCTCTTTTTCATCCTGACGGCGCCTGTTTCTGCACACCTTCTTGCGAGAGCTTCGCATAAAACTGGGCATTTCCCAGCACGTATCTCAATACGTGACGATATGCGAATGCGCAGAGAGTGAGGGCTATTCAGAATTTTAAGCTAATTTACGCAAACTTATGCACTGGAAGCACGAGTAAAGCTTGCTGACATGCTGACCAATTCTTTGTGATGGATTTTTTTTCTAGGAAAATCGTAATTAATAATTGGCCTTTTGGGAAAACGATGCTATTTGAAAACTCAAGTAGAGTTCTGATTGTGAATTAGAATCGTACTGCTTCCAAGTCCCTTAGCCTTGATTGCCAATGTCTAACTGGGTAACGGCCTGGAAGAATACGTAGTAGCTCACCTTCAGGCAGTATTGGTGCAGAGAACGGTCTTCGGAATCTAGGGGTGGATTTCCGGTTTTTCGAAACAAAGGCTGCAACCTGCTCTTTTGCTGTTTCGCTCTACGACGAGGGTTCTTCGTCTTTTGGGAGAAGGACCGTTTGAGCATGCTAACAGGAGAAAGAATATGACGGATATGGCGACCGGCAATGCGCCGGAGCTGCTTGTGGAACTGACGGCTGATATCGTCGCGGCCTATGTCAGCAACCACGTTGTCCCGGTCAGCGACCTGGCCAATCTGATTTCCGACGTACACTCGGCATTGAGCAACACATCCGTACCGCAGCCGGTGGCCGCGGTCGTCGAAAAGCAGAAGCCCGCAGTCTCTGTCCGCAAGTCCGTACAGGACGAGCAGATTACGTGCCTGGAATGTGGCGGTAACTTCAAGTCCCTGAAGCGTCACCTGATGACGCATCATAACCTCGCGCCGGAAGAATATCGCGAGAAGTGGGATCTGCCTGCCGATTACCCGATGGTGGCCCCGGCCTATGCCGAAGCGCGCTCGCGCCTCGCAAAGGAAATGGGCCTGGGACAGCGCCGCAAGCGCGGCCGCGGCTGAGTATTATACCGCTGGACGATAAAAAGCCGGGCCTGCTGCCCGGCTTTTTTGTATTTGCCGGTCGCCTCTTCCGATGATTTTCGGCCCTCGTCATTTATCTTCAAAAAAAGCGCGGCAAAAAATGTCGGCGCAGCAATTGCTCATCCGTCTCTAGGGTAATTCCGGCAGAAACCCTCAGCGGTTTTGCGTTCGGAATTGCATGAAAAGATTGAGGAAAGGCGGGCGCTCGCGCCGCCGTAATAAGAGGAGAAGAGACAATGCGCGTAATGGTTATCGTCAAGGCGACTGCGGACAGCGAAGCGGGCGTCATGCCCTCGACCGAGCTTCTGGCCGCCATGGGCAAATATAACGAGGATCTCGTCAATGCCGGCATCATGCTGGCAGGCGAAGGCCTGCATCCTTCCTCCAAGGGCAAACGCGTCGCCTTCGATGGTCCGAAGCGCCTGGTGATTGACGGCCCCTTCGCCGAAACCAAGGAATTGATCGCCGGTTACTGGCTGTGGCAGGTCAAGGACATGGATGAGGCGATCGAGTGGATCAAACGTTGCCCTAATCCGATGCCCGGCCCGAGCGAGATCGAGATCCGTCAGGTCTTCGAAGCCGCCGATTTCGGCGAAGCCTTCACGCCGGAGCTTGTCGAGCAGGAAGAGCGCCTGCGTGAAAAGATGGCCGACGGCAAATAATCCGATCGGAAAAGTGAATATCAAGCGTCCGGAGGCTTTTCTTCGGACGCTTGATTGGCTCAGGCGGCAGCCCGCACGCGTGCTTCCTCGCGGATGCGGTTCACCATCGAGCGCAGCCCGTTGGAACGCTGCGAGGAGAGGTTTTCGGTGAGCCCGATCTTGGAGAAGATCTGGAAAGCATCGAGAGCAGCGATTTCGGAAGCCATTTTGCCGGAATAGGTGGAGAGCACGATGGCGACGAGGCCGCGCACGATATGCGCATCGGAATCGCCTTCGAACGTCATGACGGGATTGTCCGGATTGCCTGATGTATGTGTCACCAGCCACACCTGGCTGGCGCAGCCCATCACCTTGTTCTCGGAGGTCTTCTTCTCATCGGCCAGGTCCGGCAGCGCCTTGCCGAGTTCAATGACGTAGCGGTAGCGGTCTTCCCAATCGTCCAGGAAGGAGAAGTCGTCGATGATCTGGTCGAGGGTTGCCATACTTGTCAGGCCTTTCACTGTTACCTGATCATATAGGCGAAGCGACCGCAGAATTGAACTGGTAAAAAGAAACGCCGTGAGGGATGGGCATCCTCACGGCGCAGCATAGTGCTGAAATAAACAGGGCAGGCACGTCAGGCATGGGGCGTCTCCGCGTCATGCGGACCACCGATGCAAGCTTGGGTACGGGCGGATTGCCCGCGAAATTCGTCAGATGGTCGGCTTCGGCGTCGGCAGTGGGATCGTGCCGGCCGGAATGGTACCGGTCACGACCTGTTCGGCCGAAGTGCCGTCTTCCACCGGCGGGCGGTAGGGCTGCGGCATGTGCGGCATCGGCTGGCTGAGCGCAGCCTGTGCTTCGCGCACGGTATTGGTGACGGCCTCCGGCAGGGAAGGAGCGGCGAGCGCCACGGGCGGCACGGCCGACTTTGCGGAAGCCATTTTGGAATTATCGTCCTTGAACTGGCTGTCGAGCAGTTCGTAGGCGACACGAGCGCCTTCGCGAGCCCGGTAGCCGAGAGCCGTCAAGGTTTCGCCACCCTTGGTGCAGACCTCAGGCTTTTCGGCGCACATGCCGGTCAGATAGTCATAGGCGCCGCTTGCCGCCGTGAAAGCGTCGGAAAGCTGCAATTGCGTGTGGCCGGCATTGTCGGGGTTCTCCGAGCTGAAAACGGAAAGCACCACGAGCACAAGGCCAAACCAGAATGATCCTTTGATCAGAAACCACATTGTCTTGCCCATCCTGTTTTCCCGTCCGGTCTTGCTGCCGAATCGGGCCGGTTGTCCGGTGTGTTTTCACCCTACCGGCAAGTTGCGAATGCCGCTTTTCGAAACTCGTCGGCATTTGCGGCAAATTTGTCTCGAATTTTAATGATCGCAATTTCCGGGGGCATTTCAGTCGAATTCTAATGATCGCCGTTAAGCATGGTGGCAACCGCGGCCCGCAATTGTTGGGCTTTTGGCCCGCCACTCTGCCACAAGAGTTAACACGATGCTGAAATATAAGGAAAATCCGTCGCTTACCTGCTGTTAACCACAAAATTCAAAGAGCCGTGCGGATGGCCCAAAACGGGACTTTTGGCGTTTTTGGACTGTGGAGGGCGACTTTGCCTTATCCTTTCCTTAAGCCGCGGGAGCCTATTGTTCGGGGCAATGAAAGGCCTTTTCGGGCAGGTATTGCGTGCGAGTATTGAGTGACATCGTCGGCCGGGCGACAGCCCTCGTGGACCGGGCAGCGGAAGGCTGGCTCTCCCGGACGAGCGGTGGCGAAGCCGTGCGCCAGAGCGAGCTCGCCATTCTGCGCCGTCTCGTCTTCCTGTCCTCTGCAGCCCTTGTCGCTGCTCCCCTCTCTCTCTCTCTCGTCACCAGCCCCGCTGTCGCCCTTCCGGCTGGCGTCGCCACCGTCTGCGCGGCCTTCCTGTTTTCCGCCGTCGGCAGTATCGCGCTTTCCCGCCAGGCTATCCCCCAGAACGCGGCAGCAGCCAGCGCCGACGATCTCTTCCTTGAAATGAGCCCCGGCCTCGTGCTCTTCCTCGATCCGCACGGCAGCGTGACGATGGCGGGCGGTCGCGACAGGCGCGACTATCTCGCTTGGATGCGCGATCCGAAGGGCAGGGGCTTCTTCGAACAGGTTCATGTCTCCGACCGCATCCTTTTCCTGCAGGCGCTGGATGCCCTGCGCCAGGGCGAGGAAAAGGCAACCGTCGATGTCAGGCTGGAGCGTCCTTCCGTCTCGCGCGATCACCGCCAGTTTGCTTATCTGCGCATGGATATGACCGCCCGGCGGGATATGGACGGCATGCTTTCGGCCGTCATCGCCCAGCTGCATGACGTGTCGCTGGAGCAGCGGCTTCGCGCCGAGGCGCAGACGCGTGTGGCCGATGCGGAATTGGCCAACGACGCCAAATCCCGCTTCCTCGCTGCCGTCAGCCACGAGTTGCGCACACCGCTGAACGCCATTCTCGGCTTCTCGGATATCCTGATCGGCGAATATTTCGGCAAGTTCGAAAACGACCGCCAGCGCGAATATGTCGGCCTGATCCGCGAATCCGGCGCGCATCTGCTTTCGGTCGTCAACACGATGCTGGACATGAGCAAGATCGAGGCGGGCCGCTACGAATTGCTGCTCGAGCCTTTCGATATCGGCGCATCGATCCGCTCCTGTGAATCGATGCTGGCGCTGCAGGCCAAAAGCAAGGGCGTCACTCTGACGAACCGCGTCCAGCGCGGCATCGGCGAAGTGATGGCCGATCAGCGCGCACTGCAGCAGATCCTCATCAATCTCGTCGGCAATGCCTTAAAGTTCACCGAGGCCGGCGGCGTGGTCACTGTCGATGCGGCCATGCGCGACGGCATCCTCAAGTTGACGGTCAGCGATACCGGCATCGGCATTCCCGCCGACAGGCTGGCGACGCTCGGCCAACCTTTCGTCCAGATCCAGAATGATTATACCCGCCGATTCGAGGGCACGGGTCTTGGCCTCTCGCTGGTCAAGGGCCTTGTCGCCCTGCATGGCGGCCATTTCGCCATCGCCAGCCAGCCGGGCGAGGGCACTATCATCACCATCGAGATCGCGGCTGATGGGTCCGGCGCCTGCACTGGCGAGGATACCGGCCGGGCGGGGGCGGTCGAATTTCCGCCGCGGCTGAAGGGTGCGGTGGATACCGCAGACGTGGAGGAGGGGCTCTTCGATGGCCGCGCGCAAGCGAAAATCGCCTAAGGGCAGGAAAGGACGGCAGCAGCCGGGCCTTTTGATGACCGGTGCGGCGGCGCTCGGCGGCGTCGGCCTGCAGGGTGCCACCGCGCTGGGTGGCCTCGGTCTTCAGGGTGCGGGCGCGCTCGGTGGCGTCATCGGCCGCAATCCCTCAGTTGCCGGCGGCACGATCGCCTTCGTCGTCATCTTCTCCTTCGTCGCCGCCAACGCGCTCTGGTATCAGCCGGGTACGCATCCGCATCCGATCTTCCGCACCCGCGATCCGGGCGCGCCGAACGTTATGGGTTTCCGCCCGCATCCCGAGCTGCAGGGCGATGTCACCACGTTCCGCATCGAGCGGCCGGACGATGCCGCCGCGACGACCGAGACCACGCCACCGCCTGCAGTGCCTGGCCAGCAGCCGAACCAGCTCGTCATGGATATCCAGAAAGAGCTGATCCGCCGCGGCCTCTATAATGGCAATGCGGACGGCGTTATCGGCCCGCGCACCAGTGCTGCCATCCTCTTCTTCGAAGAAACCGTCGGCATGGCGCAGTCGGGCGATGCGACGCCGGACGTGCTCGCCGCGCTCAGGACCGATGCTGCCGGCCCCTCGACCATTCCCGCCGAAAAACCGCGGGAGGACGTGACATCGAAGGCGACGGAGGAAGATCCGGTCGCAGCCGCCATCCGCAGCGCCGAAAAGACCGTCAAGACGGCTCCATCAGCGCCGAAACAGGTTCCCCTGTCAGGCATTTCAAACGTCGATCTGGTGCTGAAGATCCAGAAGGGCCTGACCAACATGGCCTACGCCAATGTCGGCGTCGACGGGGTTGCCGGCGAACAGACCCGCGCTGCCATCCGCCATTTCCAGAAGCACTATAACCTGCCGGAAAATGGCGAGCCGAGCGAAGCCGTGCTGAAGAAGCTCAAGGAAATCGGCGCGCTCTGACCGGCAGCCCAGGTAAGCAACCTGCATTTACGGCAATTGCCTTCTGCTATCGTCGGATTGTGAAATAGCGAGACTGAGATCATCCCTGCCGCGCCGGGACTGACGGCTGGTTCGCAAGCCGCATAGGCCGGTAATCCACCGTCGGCGCCCGGCCTTCCACATCGACCACTTCTTCGATCGGCCCGATATTGACGGCCGCCGAGCTTCGGTAGCGTTTCGGCGCAATGCCGGTCACCCGCTTGAAGGCGTTGGAGAAGGCGCTTTCGGATGTATAACCGAGCGATAGCGCCAGCGATGAGACGGGCATGGAGCCCTCCCGCAGTGCCCGTTCGGCAAGGCGCATGCGCCATGCGGTGAGGTAGGTCAGCGGCGCCACGCCCGCGACAGTCTTGAAACGCAGCGCAAAGCTGGTGCGCGACATGCCGGCCGCCTTTGCCAGTTCCCCAAGCTGCCAGTCGCGCGCAGGATCGGCATGCATCTGCCGCAGCGCCGGCGCGATCTTCTCATCGCCGAAAGCGCGCAGCCAGCCGACCGTCAGCGGCTCCGATGTCATGATATGGGCGCGCAATACCTGCACGAAGATGAGCTGCGAGAGCTGGGCCGAGGCAAGCAGCGCGCCCGGCTTGCCGGCCGACATTTCCCGCACGAGCTGATCCAGCAGCCAGCGCAGCACACCGGCCTCGGCAAGGGTCGCCCGCACATGGATGACCGGCGGCAGCACATCGAGCAGCAGTGCCTTGCCGGTCGGGCCGAGCGCGATATGACCGCCGATATAGAGGAAATCCTCGCCCGCACCGTGCCGCGCCATGCCATTGACCTTCTTCCCCTTGAAGGCCGTGACGGCATCGCTCGGCTTCAGCGCAAGATCGGTTGCCAGCACGAAGGAATGCTCGCCGTTCAGCAGGATGACGTCGCCTGCTTCGAGCAGGATCGGCGCACTGCCATTATCAAGCACCAGCCAGCAGCGGCCCTTGGCGACGGCGCTGATCTTGATGCGTTTCGGCTGCGGAAAGGCGAGCGCCCAAGGCCCGCCGGCAATCAGCCCGCCGGCCACCAGGCAGCGGGCATCGAGCAGACTGAGCATTTCGGAGAGGGGATCACTGGTCATCTTTGTACGATGGCGCAAGAAATCGGGATTTACAAGCATTCAGAATCCCGGCCGCCAAGCATAGATATTTCCCGACGAAAGCAGTTCCAGCAAAAGTGCGCAGCAGTTTTGCGTCCGGAATTGCGGAAAAGAAAAGAGATAGAGCATTTTCGTGCCTCGGAGAGAAACGGAAAGACTCTAGAAAGGAGGCATTTCATGTCTACTCCCCAAGCTCCCATCGGTTCCCGCTTTGGCGCAGCGTCCACGGCGGAAGAAGTGATCGCCGGCCATGATCTCTCCGGCAAGGTGGCAATCGTCACCGGCGGTTATGCGGGCCTTGGCCTCGAGACCGCCCGCGTGATGGCCGCCGCCGGTGCCAGGGTCATCGTTCCCGCCCGCAATATCGGGAAGGCAAGAGCCGCAGGTGAAAGCGTTCCCGGCCTGACATTCACCTATATGGACCTGATGGATCCCAATTCGATCGACGATTTCGCCGATCGCTTCCTTGAAGACGGCGAGCCGCTGCATTTCCTCATCAACAACGCCGCCGTCATGGCCAACCCGCTGACGCGCGACGGCCTCGGATACGAATCCCAGTTCTCCACCAATCACCTCGGCCATTTCCAGCTTGCTGCCCGTCTCTGGCCGGCGCTGGTGCAGGCGGAAGGCGCTCGCGTCGTCGCCGTCTCCTCCCGCGGCCATGTCCGTGCCGGCATCGATTTCGACGATCCGATGTTCGAAGACCGCGAATACCAGCCCTATGTCGCCTACGGCCAGTCGAAGACGGCAAATGCGCTTTTCGCCGTATCGCTGGACGCCTTGGGCGCAAGGCACGGCGTTCGCGCCTTCTCGCTGCATCCCGGCGGCATCGTCACGACCGATCTCATCCGCCACCAGTCGCGCGAATATCTGCAGGCGAGCGGCTATGTGGATGCCGACGGCAACCCGGTCATCGACCCCGAAAACAACAAGAAGACCATCGCCCAGGGAGCGGCAACCACCGTCTGGTGCGCCGTCAGCGATGAGCTGGAAGGCATGGGCGGCGTCTATTGCGAGAACTGCGATATCGCCAAGGCCGTGCCGGCGGACTCCGAGGAACTGCTCGGCGTGCGCCCCTGGGCGACCGATCCGGAACTTGCCGAACGTCTCTGGCAGATGAGTGAAAGGCTGACGGGGCTCACGCAGAGCTGAGATCTGTTTGGTCCGATAGGCCGCGCTCTTTTTCTCGACGATATCTTCGGACAAGCCCGAGCATTACGGAGGAGCGGGTACGACCTAAGTATAAGCCCCGGCATTCTTAGCCAATTGTTAACCATGTTGTTTGAAGCTTCCCTAATATAGCTGGGGGAGCTCGATCGTGCAGGCGCTGAAAGCGGTGGAAGAGAATGCCGTAAGTCCAGCCTATGAGCCGGATGGGCCGGATCGCGACGCGCTGCGCCATATCCTCTCGCGTCTCGCCGAGGAGGCCTCCACGCTCGGCGTCGATCTCGTCGATATTGCCGGCGCCATCCAGGACATGGCGGCGATGTCCGCCCGCCATGCCGCCGCCTTCGACGACGTCACCCGCACGGCTCTCTCGATCGCCGAGATCAACCGCTCCGTCGCCGTTTCCCTTCGCGAGACGGACGGTACTGCTTCCGAGGCCCGCCATATGCTGAAGGAATCGGCCGATCGCCTCTCCGGCTCGGTCGAGGAAATCCGTCACATGGTCCAGTCTTCCGAAGAGATCAGCACGGAAATCTCCGGCTTTTCCCGCTCGCTGACGGATGTGGACAAGGTCGCCGCCGAGATCAGCACCATTGCCCGCCAGACCAATCTCCTGGCTCTCAATGCGGCGATCGAAGCTGCCCGTGCCGGCGAGGCGGGCAAGGGCTTTGCCGTCGTCGCCTCCGAAATCCGCGCTCTGTCGCTGCAGACCTCCAAGGCGACAGGCTCCATCCAGGAAACGCTGGAGCAGCTTCGCGCGAAGATCGACCGACTATCGGTTGTCGGCGGCGGTGCGCGGGAAAGTGCGGCCGGCGTGCGCCAAAAATCCGAGGCGATGCGCGGCGCCTTCGAAAGCATGGAGCATGTCATCACCCGCATCCTCGATAGTTCCGCCGTCATGGCCAATACGACCGAGGCCGTGGACAGGGACTGCGCCGGCTTTGTCGCCAAGCTCGGCGAAATGTCCGCCGAGGTGCTGGATTCCAACGGCCGGTTGCAGCAGGCGGCAAAACGCGTCGACAGCGTCGTCGGCCTGTCCGAAACGCTGATCCAGTTGACCGCGAGCGCCGGCGTGGAAACCGCCGACCGCCACTGGATCGAACAGGCGCAATCCGTCGCCGCAGACATATCGCGTGCCCTGGAGCGTGCCGTTGCCGAGGGCACGATCGGCATGGAGAGCCTGTTCAGCCGCCAGTACCGTCCCATTCCCGGCGCCGATCCGGTGCAGATGATGACTTCCTTTACCGAACTCACCGACCGACTGCTGCCGCCGATCCAGGAGCCGGTGGCAGGCTCGGACGAGCGCATCGCCTTCTGTGCCGCCGTCGATGAAAACGGTTACCTGCCGACCCATAACAAGAAGTTCTCGCAGCCGCAGCGGCCCGGCGATATCGTCTGGAATACCGCCAACAGCCGCAACCGCCGCATCTTCAACGATCGCGTCGGCCTGGCCGCCGGCAGAAGCACTGCGCCCTTCCTCGTCCAGACCTATCGGCGGGACATGGGCGCCGGCAATTTCGTCATGATGAAGGATATTTCCGCCCCGATCACCGTCCGTGGCCGGCATTGGGGCGGGCTACGGCTGGCGGTCAAGGTATAGCGTTGCCGCCACCTGCCGCGCAGTCTATACCGCACCCATGAGATTACGCGCCGATATCTACGTTTCCGCTCTCGTCCGCAGGGTTTTTTCCGCGGGCGATTTTGCTGCCGTGGAGAAGAAGGGCGCTCAGGAGGCCGGTGCCATCTTCATCCGACAGCGCTTCCGCGACGGTCTCGAAACCCTCTATGCGCCCGCCCCGCAGAGCTTCTTCGACGAGGAGAGCAGCGGCGACCGCCTGTTCGAAATCAGGCTCGAACGCGCCGAGCCGGACAAGGTACGGGAAATGCTGGACCGCGAACGTAAATTCGACCCCGATCTCTGGATCGTCGAACTGGAAGCGGACGAGGTTTCGGCGCTCGTGCCGATGGCCGGCTGACGGCCTGCCTTGAATTTACGCCATTTTCCACCTAGTTTACCGCCATCCGCAATACCAACAGGATGTGTGCTCAATGGATATGAACCTGATCGCAACGCCAATTCGCCTTGCCATCGGGGATTTCCATGCCTGCATCCATGACGCTTTCCAATCTTTCGTGGTCCACGCCTGACGGCCGGCCGCTTTTCTCCAATATCGATCTGAGCTTCAACGCTGAGCGCACCGGCCTCGTTGGCCGTAACGGCGTTGGCAAGACCACGCTTTTGAAGCTGGTTGCCGGGGAGCTGCAGCCGCAGACCGGTGCCATCGCGGTATCGGGTACCATCGGCATCCTGCGCCAGAGCGTGCAGGTCCGGCCGGATGAAACGGTCGCCGATCTCTTCGGTGCGACCGACGCTCTCTCCCTCCTCCGCCGTGCCGAAAGCGGCGAGGCTGACGCCGATGAACTTGCTGGCGTCGACTGGACGCTCGAAGCGCGCATCGATGCTGCGATGGAACGCGCTGGTCTCGCCGCCGGTCCGCAGACGCTGCTGGCAGCGCTGTCCGGTGGCCAGCGCACCCGTGCAGCACTCGCTGCCTTGATCTTCGAGGAGCCGGATTTCCTTATTCTCGACGAACCGACCAACAATCTGGACCGCGACGGTCGCGAAGCAGTGATCTCGCTTCTCGGTAACTGGCGCCACGGCGCTCTGGTCGTCAGCCATGACCGCGAACTGCTGGAAAGGATGGATGCCATCGTCGAGCTGACGACGCTTGGCGCCACGCGCTATGGCGGAAATTGGAGCGATTACCGCGCCCGCAAGGCGCTGGAACTGGCCGCCGCCGAGCACGATCTTGCCGATGCCAGGAAACGCGTGGCGGAGGTCGCCCGCAGCACACAGGAAACGGCCGAGCGCAAGGCGCGCAAGGACAGCGGCGGCAAGAGGAAGGCCGCCAAGGGCGACATGCCGCGTATCATCGCCGGCGGTTTGAAGCGCCAGGCAGAAAATACCAGCGGCGAGAATGCCCGTCTTGCCGAACGGCGCCATACGCAGGCGCTTGCGGATGCCGAGGAAGCGCGCAAACGCATCGAGATACTCCAGCCGCTCTCCGTCAGGCTGCCCTCGACGGGCCTGCCGCCAGGCAGATCGGTGCTGAAGATCGATGCTGTCACAGCCGGCTACGAGGCGGGCGAACCGATCATCCGCAAACTGTCCTTCGATATCGCTGGTCCCGAACGCATTGCCGTCACCGGCCCGAACGGCTCGGGCAAGACGACGCTGCTGGCGCTGATCTCGGGCGATCTCCAACCGTGGGAAGGAACGGTCCGCGTCCTCACCTCGTTCTCCATGCTCGACCAGCGCGTCAGCCTGCTCGATCCCGCGACCTCGATCCGTGACAATTTCCGGCGGCTGAACCCGCAGTCGGATGAGAATGCCTGCCGCGCAGCACTCGCCCGGTTCATGTTCCGGGCCGATGCGGCGCTGCAGATCGTTTCGACGCTGTCAGGCGGCCAGCTTCTGCGCGCAGGTCTTGCCTGCGTTCTCGGCGGCGCAACACCGCCGGCGCTGCTGATCCTCGATGAGCCGACCAACCACCTCGACATCGATTCCATCGCTGCCGTCGAAGCTGGCCTGAGAGCCTATGACGGGGCGCTGCTGATCGTCAGCCACGATGAGGTGTTTCTGGAAATGGTCGGTATGACCCGCCGGTTGGCATTGCCTGCAAGATAGTTGCGCGAAGGAGATGCCGGATCAGTCGGAAAGCGCCTTCGGCAATGCGTTCAAGCGCATAACCGGTGTCGCGCCGCAGCAGTATCGCCGCAATCATCTGGCGGTCAGCGCGCCCGGCTGACGCTCTTGAGATCACGCACCGGCGCCTGCCGGATGAAGCGGTAGGCAGGAGCCTGTGCCTGTGCGGCAGGGGCCGGCTGGGCCGCGGCCGGCGCTTCCGGATTGTAGGTGTAGCGGTCGGCGCGACGCCACGTTTCCACGCGGGCATGACATTCTTCCGGGTCCAGCGCATCGAGAACGAGGAAGGCGCGGCTGACATTGTGCGGTACTTCGGCAAGATGCGGATAGAGCTTCTCCAGCACGAAGACGGAATCGAGGAAGCCCATGCCGAGACTCGTCAGCGTCGTGGCGAGCTGCTGTCCCGAGAGGTCGAGCATGATGCGCTCCGCAAGCCAGCGGCTGGCCGACAGGGCATCGGCCAGCGCCGTGGCAAAATGCATGGCTTCCCGCGAGCGCGCAAAGCGCACCAGCAGCGCCTCCTGAATATCGGACAGCGAGCGCAGGCCGAGCCGGTCCTGATCGTTGCGGCCGAGATGGCCGGCAAGGCTGCGGATGCGCTCGCGCAGCGCCTCTTCATTGGCAAGACGCTCTGCTTCCTCCTGGTCTGCTTCCGGCGCAGCAGGCATCGGCGAAAGCGGCATGGCGGGCTGCTCGACAGGTGCGGCGGCGGACGGGCGCGGTTCGGCCTGGCGCAGTGCCACCAGCGCATCGATGACATCAGGCGACAGGGCATCGCGGCTGACGATCGCCTTCACATGCGCAGCACCGTGGGTGCGGGCAATTGTGATCAGTGTGTCGTCATCAATTGCCTTGGAGGAGGTGAGGAAGGGGGCTGCGACCTCGATCGGCTGATTGCCGATGAAGAGCGCAACGGCTGCCGGCATGTTCTCGCATTGGGAAAGGGCTGCAACGGCCTGCCGTCTTGCCTCTTCGGAGGAGGCCTGGAAAAGCGGCATGAAGAGTTCGGCAAACTGGCGCAGTTCGGAGCGTGTCGGATGTGACAGGTTCTCGAAACTGCTGACAGTCGCCATTAACACCACGTCCTTCTTCCTGATGGCCATGGGGCCTTCTAGGTCTCGAAACCGGTCACGCACAAGAACACCCTGAAAACGCAGAACAAGCGGGAAACCGTGGGCCGACAAGCGCTGGCGGGACGCGCGTCGGACCATATGGTTATGAACAAATCCTACACCGGCACGGTTAATGCATGCTGAAGATTCTATTAAAATGCAACAGAAATATACACGTTTCGCGTGTTGCGACTTGATGAGCCGGCAAAATAAAATCAATCGCTCCGGAAGCGGGGCGATTTCCAGTTTTTACCAATTTTTTTAAACGTGTGGATAAATAGCCGGCAAATAATCTAAAGACCCTTGCGGCTTCTGAGTGCCGACAGCAGTTTGTTGTGATTGTCATGGCCCGACTGGTAAAGGTCGAGCGCGGTCGAGGCAGCGAACTGCGCTTCGGCGCTTCTGATGTCGATATGCTTTTCCGCGCACCACGCATCCAGCGCACCGCGCAACACGTCCAAATCTTCTGAAGTGAATACGGAGTTATACAGAAGGGGCATGGGTTGCTCTCCGTATGACAGCAAGAGCACGTATAATCTCGCACGCGGCCATCGCTTTAAAACTTTTGGCCGACGAGGGCAGAATACACCCGTCGACTCCCACCGCAATTAATATTTTCGTGGCGCATATTTGCAACACCTCCGGCGCGGTTGCCGCCTCAGCGGCGAAGACCCGTTAACTATATGAATTATTTCTAATTTTATCGACTGGTTTTCGGCCTGCCTTTTCTTTTTCCCGACTGAAACCAAACAACCATTCTGCGCGTTATCTCACTGCCAAGCAGACTGCCTAAAGCAGTGGCTGAATATTAGTAATCTGTTAACGGTCGTGTGTCTCAATTCGGACAGGAACGACGCGATTTGGGAATATGGATCGTGGAAGCTCCGCAGCATCACGGTATTTCGGTCAGGTGCCGTGAGAAAGGCGCGAATGCCCTCGGTCCGGTTCATCCGGCGCTTGAGGACGCGCTGGCCCGCGGCATGGCGGGCAGGGTGAAATCCATCGCAAGTTCATCCGTCTCGGGCAGTGCATGGAGACGAGAATGGCAATTGTAGTCGCATTGGCGGACCGGCTGCCCCAGGCGCCGCGCCGCACGGGCAAGGAGCCCCGTGAAGCAAAAATCCTCTGGTTCACCGGCGTCCGTTACGAGCGGATCGTCGAAACCCCTGACAAGAAACCGGCGCATTCTGCGCCGCGCGTCAAGAACAAGTAGATCACGGAAGCAACCTTAAGGCGTGTTGTTGCGATCTTTCAGACCCGCTTGCCACGCCTAACCGCTGCACAGTTTTGCGCGACATGCCTCAGCGGGCGTCGAGTTCGTCGCAGCGCGCTTCCGTCAGGAAGGTTCGCGCAGCTTCATCGAAGCTTGCCTGCGGCGCCAGCGTGCGCAGCACCGCGTAGCCCTCGGAATGCGGCATCTCCACCAGGATCGTCTGCTGCAATTCCTGTGGCAGGTTCTTGCGCAGATCGGTCAGTTGGATCGGGCTTGCTGTGAGAACGTCGAGCGCGCCGCCGACGGAGGTGCGGTCATTCATGCTGAAGACCTCGTTGGAGGCGCTGTCATAAATGGCGATCGACCAGAAGGGCACATTGCCCTTGGCGGTGAAATGCACCGGCGCCTCGCTCACATCGAAGGAGCAGACGGCGGTGCGAACGAAGGGATCGCCGTTGGCAAGCCCGGCCTCGTCATAGCGGTTGGTCAGCAGGTAGAAATTGTTCGAATCGCCCTCCGCCTCCACACGCGTCGCCGCATCGCGGCCGGTAAAGTGCGGCAGCGCGAGAATGATGACGAGATGCAGAAGTGCTGCGCCGAAAAGCCCTGTTATGACGGCGAAGAACATCCTAAGCATTGCCGCACCCGATCTTGGTGAGCTTCGGCATCGAAAGGTCGATCACGCCGGAACTGCCGGCCGTCGGCGTGTCGAACAGGGTCAACACCAGCCGGAACGTGCCGGCCTGCGGCAGTGCCAGCCAGTTGCCGGGCACAGCGCGGGTCGCAATGTCGATGGTGAAGCTGCTGTCCGGCCGGCGCAGCACCGTCCATGAATTCAGCGCGGCCGGCAGGCTTGGCTGCAGCGAGGCCGGGTTGCCGGCATTGTCGGCAGTAAACAGCGTCCAAAGCCGCGCCGGCGGCGTCTGGCCGATGATGCGGTAATGGCAGGCAGCATTGAGCCGCGCCCCGTCGTCATCCACAGCAGCGGTAAAGGTCAGGCCTTCGGCGCTGCCATAGAGCAGCTTGCCGGCACGCGCCCGATGCGACTTCGCATAGGGGTCCGCATCGACAGTCTGCAGCTCCGGAAAAGCCTCCCAGGCGCCGAGCTTGATCGCTCCGAACCCCTGCGTTGCATCCAGCGCGTAAAGCGAAATCATGATGCCGCCGCCGAAGGCCACGATCAGCGTGATCAGGATGAAAAGGGGAAACCGAAACACCTTGCGCCCTTGAAGATCAAATCAGTTGAAAGGGTTACCACTGATTCTGGCAGGGTGGAATGCCATGGGGCGATGTGTCCCCCATGTCTTGGCAAACCAGCTGTGCCGGTTTCGCCAAAATAAGAAAGCATCAGTCCGTGCTCGCGACCTTCTGCGCCTCGAGCGGGGCAGCATCCTTCAGCTTCTCGCCGATGCCCTTGAGGATGTTTGTCGATTGCACCGAGAGCATACGCGGGCGAACGAGGGTCGGCGTGCCGTCCTTCGGCTTGTCGGCCTGGGCCTTGGCGACATCCTTTTCGGATGGCAGCGGGTTTTCGACGCCGGGGATGGGCCGCAGCGTCACACCCTGATGGGCATAGTCCATGGCGCGCTTGAAGGTCATGGCGGGCAACGAGCCGCCGGTCATGTTGTTGGTCGACGTATAGTCGTCGTTGCCGAACCAGACGGCGCAGGTATAGTTGCCGGTGAAGCCCACGAACCAGGCGTCGCGATAGGCCTGCGTCGTGCCCGTCTTGCCGGCGGTGACGACGCCGTTGTCGAGGGCTGCCTTGCGGGCCGTACCCACATAAGGCACGCGTGACAGCATCTGGTTCATGTAGCTGTCGGCCTGTTCGGAAAGCACCCGCTTGGCGGGTGGCTCTTCACGATCGAAGTCGTAGAGAACGTCGCCATCGTAATCGAGGATCTGCGTGATGCCGTGGCGGCGCGACTGGTAGCCGCCTGCCGGGAACACCGCATAGGCCGTTGCCTGGTCGAGCACCGTCACCTCGGACGTGCCGATCGGGATCGTCACGTCGTCGCGGATCGGCGTTTCCACACCCATGGCCTTGGCCATGGCGCGGATCGGCTGGATGCCGAGCTTTTCCTTGGCAAGGCGCACCGGTATCGTATTGATCGACTGGGCGATCGCGGTTTCCAGCGTTATGCGGCCGGCATAGCGGTTCGCATAATTGTGCGGGCTCCAGTTACCCCAGGAGATCGGCGCGTCGATGATTGTCGTCTTCGGCGTCATCCCGCTCTCCATGGCCACCGAATAGGTATAGACCTTGAAGGAGGAGCCCGGCTGGCGCAGCGCCTTGGTGGCGCGGTTGAACTGGCTCTCGCCATAGTCGCGTCCGCCGACCATGGCGCGCACGGCGCCGCCATTCTCGATCATCACCATCGCGCCCTGCTTGGCGTGATAGGCCTCGCCATATTCGCGCAGCGACGTCTCGATGGAATCGTCGGCCGCCTGCTGGATGCCCATGTCGATCGTGGTGCGCACGATCAGCGAGCGCTGGTGGAAGCGCGGCGAAAGGCGCTGCACCTCGTCGAAGGCCCAGTCGAGGAAGAA
>Ga0102587_1000964_pt1 | contig 24623 bp, 27 predicted proteins | sample AraplaF_Col_mTSA_FD_76853 | JGI IMG/M metagenome (GOLD analysis project Ga0102587, IMG submission 76853) | Arabidopsis root microbial communities from the University of North Carolina, USA - plate scrape MF_Col_mTSA (SPADES assembly) (version 2) | ecosystem: Host-associated > Plants > Roots >... | reverse complement strand
CATTGGCACGGATGGTGAAATCGCGGCGCACCTCGCGGATTTCCACTGATGACGGCGGACTGAGCACCGCTTTCACAGCCTCTTTCAACGAATGCACGTCTTCGGCAATCGCCAGGGCATGGGGCGTTGCGACCATGCCGCGCCCGGCCGGCACAAGGATCGGATCGCCAAGCGCAGCCCTCAATCGTGACAGCGTCCGGCTCATGGCTGATGTACTGAGGCCAAGCCGACGCGCAGCCGCCGATACGCTTCTCTCGCGCAGCAGCGCATCCAGTGCCACCAGGAGATTGAGGTCGAGATCGGACATAACTTAATTTACTCAGGTATGGCGTTTTATGCAACAGTCGTTTGATTTCGTTGCGTCTGGCGCTCGCAGTCGGCAAGGCCTAACTAGTCGGCCATCCGATAACGATTGGGAGCCTCTCAATGTCCCTCGCCTCCACCGCACCGATTTCTCAGGATGGCCCGGCATCGCCTCGACAGTACATGGCCATCGCACTCATACTTCTCTCAGCCGTTCTCGTCGTTCTGGACGGCGCCATTGCCAACGTCGCCCTGCCCTCGATCGCGCTCTCGCTGCACGTGGAAGCGGGCAGCACCGTATGGGTCGTCTCGGCCTATCAGCTGGCCGTGCTGGTCGCCCTTCTTCCGTGTGGCGCGCTCGGGGAGATCTATGGCGCGCGGCGGGTCTTCCTGATCGGCGTCGCGCTGTTTACCGCGGCTTCGGCTGCCTGCGCCTTCGCGGGCGACCTTTCCCTGCTGATCCTTGCCCGTTTCGCGCAGGGCCTCGGCGCGGGCGCGATCATGGCGCTTGCCATGATGAACCTGCGCTCGGCCTTGCCGCAGCACATGCTGGGTCCGATCATCGGGGTCAATGCCATGGTCATCGCGATTTCTTCCGCTGCCGGTCCAGGCCTTGCCGGCGCCATCCTTTCCGTCACGACCTGGCCCTGGCTCTTTGCGGTCAATATACCGCTCGGCATCATCGTGCTGCTCAGCGGCGGTCTTCTGGAGAAGATGCAGGGCACGAAGCGAAAGCTGAACACCAGGGCCTTGCTCGCCAACACGTCGATGTTCATCCTCTTCTTCTGCGGCACCGACCGGATAGCGACTGCGCCGGCAAGCGGCGCGGTGCTCATTGCCGCCTCGATCGCCTGCCTTGTCATCCTGCTGCGCCTGGAACGCAAAAGCGATGCCCCGATCATTCCGACGGATCTCCTGGCGGCGCCTGCATTCCGCGTGGCGGTCATCGCCTCGGTATCCTGCTTCTGCGGGCAGATGCTGAGCTACATCGCGCTGCCCTTTTATCTCCAGCACAGGTTGCACATGAGCCCGGTTCTGGCCGGTCTCTACATGATGCCCTGGCCGGTTGCGACCGCGATCATCGCGCCATTTTCGGGACGCCTGGCAAACCGCGTCAAGACCGCATGGCTTTGCGCGGCAGGCGGCGCGCTGCTCGGTGCCGGCCTTCTTGTGGCAGCTCTCTGCCCGCCCGATCCGAGAGGCATCGCGTTTCTGGCCGGCACGGTGATCGCCGGCCTGGGTTTCGGACTGTTCCAGACGCCGAACAACCGCATTCTGCTTCTCTCGGCTCCGAAAGCCAGAAGCGGCGCGGCGGGCGCCATGCAGGGCACCGCACGGCTTCTCGGCCAGACGCTCGGCGGAATCTTCATGTCGCTCATCTTCGCAACATTGCCGCTCTCTGCCGCGCTCGAATTTGCGGTCGTCCTGTCGGCTGGCTGCGCGGCAATTGCCAGCCTGGTCAGCCTGAGTCGCGCCCGCTACGAACTGGTGGGACAATCTGGAGAGGGCAGTCGATGAGCATTCTGTTCGCCAGGGGCCGAACGCACTCGCCGGAAAGGGGCGAGCACCCTGCCCGCCTCACCCCCCGATATAAGCCGCCAGCTCATCCGGCGTCCCCATCGGAAAAGCCGCCTTCAGATAGTCGAGAAAGGCCGACACCCGCGCGCTCAGCAGCCGGCGCGAGGGATAGAGCGTCCAGAGCGCGATCTCCGATCCGTCGACGTCGCCCCAATGAACCAGTGTACCGGCCGCAAGGTCATGGCTGACGAGCGAGATAGGCAGGCGTGCGGCGCCGATACCCATGCGCACGGCATCGCGCACCATGACGAGAGATGATAGGCTGAGCACCGGATCGACCGCGATTCCCTTCGGGCCGGCGGCGTCCCTGACCTGCCAGACGGCCCGATCGGCTGCCCCGCGCACGATGGCCGGAACGGCTTCGTTTTTCGCCGGGCGGGCAACATCAGGGCTTGCCACGACCACCAGCCGGTCGCGCAGGAAGATGCGTCCGACAAGACTCTCATCCGGATCGGGATTGACCCGGATCACCAGGTCATAGCCCTCCTCCACCATGTCGACGGCCCGGTCTTCCGTCGTCACCTCCAGCCGCACCTCGGGATATTTCCGGGCAAAGCCGGCGGCGAGCTTGCCCATGGCCGTCTGCGAAAACAACAGCGGCGCACTGATCCGCAGCCTGCCGCGCGGTCTGTCCGCCCGCGAGGCGATCACCGCTGCCGTCTCATCGAGCTCGGTGAGCAGAGCCCCCGTCCGCTCGTAAAGCGCCCGCCCCTCTTCCGTCAGCTTGAGCATGCGCGCGCCGCGCTCGAAAAGCCTGAGGTCGAGGCTTGCCTCCAGCTCCGCGACACGGCGCGAAAGGGTTGCCTTCGGCCGCCCTGCGGCGCGCGCGGCACGGCCGAACCCGCCATGGCGGGCGACGAGATTGAAATCGGCAAGCGCAAGCAGATCCATGTGTTCCACCTATGAGACGACCTGTCCAAAATAGCCGTCTATCGGATCATATCTGAACCACTCATGTTGAGGGTGTCAAGCAAGCGCCGCCGCCTGGCAGCGGCGCCACCCGACCCAACAAGAATGCAACCCGAAAAAGGATTATGACGATGATCTATTCAAGTGCGACCGTTCCGGTCAATCCGCAAGGCGAGACGCCGCTTACCCGTGCTGAGGCATGGCAAGGGCTGGTGCTGAAGGCCCGCGACGCCCGCCTGTTTCTGCCGCCCAACCTCTGCACCGCCTGCGAGGTGGTCGAGGAAAGCGCCACCCATATCGTGCGCGAGGCGACGATCGCCGGCCAGGATCTGCGCGAAATCATCACCTTCGAATCTCAGCGCAAGGTCACTTTCTTCCAGGTCACCGGCCCGCGCGAAGGCGCCATCATCAACGAATTGTTCGAGGATGAAGCTGGCAGCCTGCAGCTGCGCTTCTACTGCTATCTCGGCCTGCGCGGCAGAGAGCCCAACGGCCCCGAAGAACAGGCCGAACAGGCCTGGATGGATGGCGACAAGGGCTACCGGAGCGCCCTTCTCTCGACGCTGAAGCAGACCCGCGACCTGCTTGCCGAGGGCAGGCTCTGATCACCACCGGAACCGCAAATACCGGGACGGCCTCCTGAGGGGCGTCCCGCCTTTCAAAAGGAGCAGAACCATGACCAACAGCATCCAGCCGGACCAGCCGAAGATACTGGTGCTCGGCGCAACCGGTCCCACCGGCCGCCTGATCGTCGCGCAGGCGCTGGCGCGCGGCTATGACGTCACCGCGCTCGTGCGCTCGCCCGAAAAGGCAGGTGACCTGAAGGGCGTAAAGCGCATCGTCGGAGATGCGCGCGACGAGAAGACGCTGCGCGAAGCCCTCAAAGGCCGCGACGCCGTCATCAGCGCCCTCGGCACGCCGGCAAGCCCGTTTCGCGATGTGACGCTTCTTTCGGCCGCGACACGCGCCCTCGTCAACGCGATGAAAGCCGAGCAGGTTTCGCGTCTCGTCTGCATCACCGGCATCGGTGCCGGCGACAGCGCCGGGCATGGCGGATTTCTGTTCGACAGGCTGATCTTCCCGCTCATCCTGAGCAAGGTCTATGCCGACAAGAACAGGCAGGAAACAATCGTCAGGGAAAGCGGACTCGACTGGGTTCTCGTTCGCCCCTCGGTTCTGAACAACAAGCCCGGCCGCGAGGAAACCAGGGCGTTGACGGACCTCTCCGGCTTCCACGGCGGAACGATATCGCGTGCGGAAGTTGCGAGCTTCGTTCTGGACCAGCTGTATCAGGACCGCTGGCTGCACCAGGCCCCGCTGATCACCCGGTGAGCCGAGCCGATGGGGCGGGCACCCTGCCCGCCCTCTCTTGCGATTCACTTGCTGGCAATCGCCTCTCTGAACTCTGCCAAGTCGCCGTTGAAGCGCGGCGCTTCTTCCAGGAATGGCGCGTGCCCCGACTTTGGATAGATCTTCGTCTGAACGGCCGGATTGAGCGCCCGTGCTCTTGCGATGCTCGGCTCGACATTGACCAGATCATCCTTGCCGCCATAGAGCAGCAGTACCGGCACGCTCGCCTTTGGCAAACCGGCGGAAACGGTCATCGAAGGGATGGTTCGTGTCATGGTCCACGAAGCCATTGCGGCGTTTGACAGCAGCCGTTCGAACGTCGCCGTATCAGGCTTGATTTCAAAACACAGGCCCAGGAAAGTTTTCACCGCATCTAGGTGCACCCGCAGGTCATCCGAAGCCATGCCCGCATAGACCTCGGGATGCGAGGTGATCAGCGCAGCGTTGAGTTCGATGACGCCGTCCACATAGACGATGCCGCCAAGGCCACCATCTCCATAGGCGGCAAGATAGTTGGAGATAATCACGCCGCCGAGCGACCAGCCGACAAGAACGGGCTTTTTCGCATCTGTCGCCTTGAGAACCGCGGAGAGATCGTCGGCCCAGCGGCGCCCATCGTGATAAGCTTCAGCGTCTTCAGGCTTGCCTGACAGCCCATGGCCGCGCAGGTCATAGGTGATCAGCCGATATTTCTGCAGCTTGTCGCTGCCGACCTGCATGTCCCAGTTCAGATGGCTGCCGAGCAGACCGTGGATGAAAACGATCGCTGGCCCGGCGGGATCGCCTGATTCCTGCACCGCGATCTCAACACCATCGGGCGCCTTCACCGTGTAATTCTTCTGAGCGCCCATCGCCATGGAAGACAGGCCCATCAACAGGACCACGACCCAAATTCCACGCATCATTCTCACCATGTCAAAATCCTTATTTTTAGTGATCGCTACAAACTAACGGCTTGCCTTTTGCTGTCAAGCAGCCTTTAGTGATCACTATGGATAAGGTTGTGAAAACACGCCGCCGCGGCCCGCGGACATTCGACCGGGATCAGGCGATCGACATCGCCATGCGGCTGTTCTGGAGGCATGGATACGAAGGTGTCTCGCTGAACGACCTGACGGCCGCAATCGGCATTGCGCCCCCAAGTCTCTATTCGGCCTTCGGCAGCAAAGCAGGCCTCTATCGCGAGACGCTCGACCGCTATCTCGGCCTGCCGCGCGCGTTGCGGAATATCGGAACCACCGCGACCCTTCAGGAGACAATCGAAAAGCTGCTTCACAAGGCGATCGATGCCGTGACCGACCCCGCGGCAGAGCCGGGCTGCATGATATCGAGCGGCATGATCCAGTGCGGGCCTGATCATGCGGAACTGGCGCGCGAACTGGCGGAACGCCGAAACCAGATGCGTGACATGATCGCGGAAACGCTCGGGCACTGGCTCGATCCGGAACGCGCCGTCTCGCTCGCCCGCTACCTTGTCGCGGTCCTGCAGGGCCTGTCTATCCAGGCCCGCGACGGCGCCTCGCGGCAGGAGTTGCGTCGGGTCTCCGATGAAGTCATCGCGGGCGTGAAGGCGAGAGGTTTCGGCGAGGCACAATAACCTCACTCCCATCTCGCATCCCGGTCTTCGGCAGGACCACGGTCAAGCGCGGCCCTGCCGGATCATCTTCGAGAGCGCGCCTTGCGGCTTGCGTTGACCAGGCTCATTGCGGCCTTGGATGAATTTGTAGGAGTTCGATGATGGCCGAGGCTAAAAAATCGGCAACACGACGGATGCGCGCGCTTGTGCGAACTTCCTCGTGCATGACTAGCCAGACGGGCATCGGCGGTATCAAGTCAATCGGCACCAACTCCAGAGTAGGCTCCCTGTTCGCAAGCATGACTTGCGCAAACCCGAGTCCCAGCCCTGCAAGCATCAGGTTCCAGTAAACCATCTGATCGTCACATCTCACCGGAAACATCTCTCGTTCCATCGGGTATCCATTTGTCGCAAAGATTTTCATAATGACTTCGCTGCGATCAAACCCGATGATGGGATGTTTCATGAGATCGTCCATCGTCGCGATGCGACCGTTCTTTTCAAAATAAGACCGGGTGCCGTAGAGACCGAGAGGCGCGTCTCCAAGCCTGCGCGCTATCAAATCACCATGTGTTGGGTCCGCCATCCGAATAGCGATATCAGCATCTCGTCGCAGGAGATTTTGATTTGTGTCCGTAGGAACAAGTTCAATCTGGATGCTGGGCTCTGCCTGCCGCAGGTCAGCCAATATGGATGGCAACCACAGATTTGCGACTATAACCGAGCTGGTAACACGCACGGTGCCTGTGAGTTCCTGAGACCGACCAAACGCTTTAAGTGCCAGAGCCTGCGCAGCAGCTCCCATGCTCCTCGCATCGTTGATGAGCCCGAGCGCTGCCTCGGTCGGTTCGAGACCACGCGCGGTGCGTATGAGGTGCGTATGAAAAGTGTGACCCCAAGTATACCCTCCAATTCGCGGACATGACGACTTAGAGTGGGCTGAGCGACCTTGAGACGTAAAGCAGCGGCCGATAGCGATCTAGATTCGACGACTGCCAGAAATGTCCGCAACAAGGTCCAATCCAACTGCTCCATCAATCCCCTCGACTATCAAAATGCCATGCCGCAACCATGAGTTTTCAGCGAAGCTCATGGCCCACCCCATGCAAAATCGTATAGCTCTCTTCCGTTTTTGGCCAATTCAAAATGTTCCATAGCCTCCTAAATTCACGGATAGCTGCATCGGCCAAGTATTACGACGAATATGCAAAGTTCTCGCCGATATAAGCGACGCCTAATACCATGAACTCGAGTATATCATCCCCGTTATAAGGCAATATTCGCGCTACGCGCATTAACAAGGGTGTGACCATGAAAGTTGTATTCAACGACGACCATTTCGCGTTTGAGCTCGTTCGAAATCTTGGCTTCATTCATGTACTACGGAGGCTCCGACCTCGGCGAGATCGTGGCAAGACTGCTCCTTCACGGCGCCGAAGGGACCGCCGACGACGAGAGCCGCCAACGGTGCGCTGCCGCGGTTCCTGGGCAGGTAGAGGTCGCCGGCCAAGGTGATGCCATAGCGGTTCTTGAACGACACCGTCTGGTGATCGACCTCGGCGCTCTTCGGGAAGGTCTTGTCCCAGGCGGCGGTCTGCGCCAACGCCGGGGTCGCGGCCGCAGCCGGCAGCATGCTTATTGCCGCCACGGCGGCGCCTGTCGCCTTCATCAGGCTCCTCCTGGTGGGGTTGAAGGTCTCGGCAGTATCGATTTGCTTGTTCATGGTAGGATCTCCTGTGCCATTGAAGTCGTGGTTCATCGGATGCGTTCGATACGCAGCGGAAATTGCCCGGGAACATGAAGCGCGTCGTAGCCTTCGTCGAAGCGTCCCAGGCGCACGAGCCCCGGGTGCTTGTAGTCGGCATAAAACATCGCGAGGTTGCCCCAGGGCATGTAGTAACAGAGGTCGTAAGGCCGCTCGTTGCTGAATGGGCCGTGGCCTTCGACGGTGAGTTTGCGAGGGAGATAGGCAATCTTCTCGTTGGACCCGTAATCATCGATCTCGAGGTCGAGCGGCAGCATCGACGCAAAGTCGCGGGCCGACGGATTGTCGTAGAGTGTCGCCGTCATCATGTGTTCGGCGAATGTCAGCTTGATCCGCATGCCGGTCTTCTCCTGATCGTTGGGACCGCCCTGGCCGAAGCCGCGACCGGGGAGGATGAAGGCGGCCAGCGCCGCCGCCAGCAGCCGACGCCGGCCCGGATGCTGATATCGCGCGCTCATGACGGTCTGCCCGTCACACGCCATGCCGCAAAGGCAGCAAGGGAGGAGCCGCACAGGAGCACTGCGCTGAGCATGAAGGTGGACCACCAGCCGAGAGCGTCGAAAAGCAGTCCGCCGACCGATGCTCCCGCCGTGATGGCGAGCTGGATCACGGCGACCTGAAGTCCGCCGCCGGCCTCCGCCTCATCGGGCAGAACACGGCTGAGCCAGGTGCCCCAGCCGACGGGCGCGGCAGTGCCGAGAAAGCCCCAGCCGACGAGAGCCGAAAAGACCGGAGCTTCCATGTCTCCCAGGGCCATGTCTCCCAGGGCGACCATGGAGAGAGCGAGGCAGGCCATGAGGAACGGGATCGCGATGAGAGTGCTGAACAGGCGATGTTCCAGCAGCCGGCCGATGAACCAGGTCCCCACTGCCCCGGCCAGTCCCATGACGAGAAGGACGAAGGAAAGAGCGCCGATGCCGACATGGGTGACCTGCTCCAGGAACGGCCTGACATAGGTGAACAGCGCGAACTGTCCCATGAAGAGCAGCAGGATCGCGGCCATGCCCGTGGCGACCGGCAGACGCCCCAGCAGCCGGAAGACGTTCATGGACATCTGGCGGCTCCGGGGCGGAAGCGCAGGCAGGCTGATCCATTGCCAGACAAGTGCGAGCAGTCCCACGGGAACGACGAGGAAGAAGGCCCCGCGCCAGCCGATATACGCGCCGAGCAGGCTTCCGAGCGGAGCCGAGACGGTGGCTGCGATCGCGTTCCCGGCGTTCAGCAGCGCCAGCGCCTTCGGTACCTGGTCGAGAGAGACCAGACGCATCACGATCGCTGTCGACATCGACCAGAAGCCGCCGATGGAGATCCCGAGCAGCGCGCGCCCAAGCATCAGGATGGGGTAGGAAGGCGCAAAGGTGACCGCGAGGCCTGAAACCATCAGAAGCATCGTCAGGCCGAGCACGACCACGCGCCGATCCAGCCGGCGTGTGAGCGTGGCGATGAACAGGCTGGTCACAACAGCTGATAGGCCCGAGATCGAAATCGCCTGCCCCGTATGTCCTTCGGAAACGCCGAGATCGGCGGCGATCGGCGTCAGCAGGCTCACGGGCATGAATTCCGAGGCGATCAGCACGAATACGCACAAGGTCATCGAGAAGACGGCGCCCCACGCCGCGCGGCTGCCGTCGATATCATCGTCGTAGGTCAGGGTCATGGGCGTCAATCCCGATCAGAATTTCGGTTTCTGCTTGTTGCAACGGAAGATATTGCCGGGGGACTTTTCGAACAATCCATGCTAATTCGCATGGACTTATCTAAATCCAATATCAATCGAGGTGCTGACAATGCAGCGCGAGGACATGAAGGATCTGCTCTGGTTCCTGGAGGTGGCGAAGGAGCAGAGCTTCACCAAAGCGGCCGCGACGCTTGGCACCTCTCAGTCGACCCTGAGCTACACGATCAAGCAGTTGGAGGCCCGGCTCGGCGTGCGGCTTCTCACAAGGACCACACGCAGTGTCTCGACGACGGAAGCGGGCGAACGCCTGTTTCAGTCCCTTGCACCACGCTTTCAGGAGATCGAGGCGGATCTGGCAGGCCTGGTCGCATTCCGCGACAAACCCTCCGGCACCGTGCGCCTGACACTATCCGACCATGCCCTGCAGACGACGGTATGGCCGAAGCTGAGCCGTGTGCTGTCCGACTATCCGGACATCCGCGTGGAACTCTACAGCGACAACGGCATGCGCAACATCGTCGAGGAGCGCTTCGATGCCGGGGTACGGCTGGGCGAGAGCGTCGACAAGGACATGATCGCCGTGCGGATCGGCCCGGACTGGCGTCTGCGTGCCGTCGCCTCGCCGGGCTACTTCTCCCGGCACGGCATTCCCCAAACGCCACAGGATCTGGTTGGGCATGTCTGCATCAACATGCGCCAGGTGACATGGGGCGGGTTCTATGCCTGGGAATTCGAAAAGGACGGACGGGAGCTGCGGGTCAGGGTGGACGGCCAGCTCAGCTTCAACTCCTCGATTTCTCAGATCGACGCAGCTGTCCAGGGATACGGGATAGCGTATCTCCCGGAGGATCTTGTCGGGGAACACATCGCCGAGGGGCGGCTGCAGGCAGCCCTTGACGACTGGAGCGAACCCTTCACCGGTTACCACCTGTACTACGCCAGCAGGCGTCAGATGTCTCCGGCGATGGCGGTCATCGTCGACGCGCTGCGGCATCGCAGTTGATCCTGCGGAGCCGCCTCGCTTCCGGAGATATGCCGCAGCTGTCAGGCCATTGCTGGCTCGCCGGCGGGTGCGGCGCGATAGGCTTCGCGACCGCCGACCCAGGTACGGCGAACGGCGGGTGCGGCACCTTCAGGCCAATCGACCAGCACGAGATCTGCCCGCTTGCCGGCTTCGATGACGCCGCGATCGGCGAGGCCGGAGGCGCGTGCCGGATTGCCCGAGACGAGCGGCCAGAGCGCATGCAGCGGCGCCACGTCATCGGCCTTCAGCCTTGCGAGACCGAGCAGCATCGCCGGATAGTAATAGTCCGAGGCCATGATATCGCAGAGCCCTTCGCGGATCATGTCGGCCGCACCGATCGAGGCGAGATGGCTGCCGCCGCGCGTCGCGTTCGGTGCGCCGAAGACGATGAAGTCGCCGGCATCGCGGGCGGCCCGCGCCACCCGCCGGTTCATCGGGAATTCGCAGATCCGCGCGCCGCGGGCGCGGAAGAAATCGCGCGTCTCGATCTGGCTGTCGTCATGCGAGAGCATCGGCGCGCCCGCGGCTTGGCCGAGGGCCGCCACTTGCTCAATCGCATCGGGCACCTGCGGACGGCGCGCCCACATGCTGCGCACCAGCGCCACCATGTCCGCCACCGGGATTTTCGCCCGCTTGGCGCGTTCCGCCATCTTCTCGGCGAAGGCAGGCGTTTCAGGATCGACGACAGGGAAAGCCGGATCGAGATCGAAGGGCCGCTCCTGCAGCGGCGTCGAAGGATGCAGCATCGCCATCGACGTGTGGTCGTTGAAGGCGATCGACGGCAGGCGCGGACCGGCAAGCGCCTCGCGGATGAGGTCGATCGCCTCGAAGCAGAAGGTTTCCCAGCGCAGCTGCACACGATTGTCCACCGTCAGCCGGGGCGTGAGCGCGTCGAGCGCCCGCACGATGGCATAACCGGTTTCGACCGACCGCAGCCCGGGCTCCCAGCTCAGCGTCAGCGCATGATAGGCCGTCGCGATGCCGTTGGCGGCAAGCTGGCGGTCGGTTTCGAGCAGCGCAGCCGCCACCGGCAGCATGGTGCCCGGCCGCGGCATGACCTGCCGCTCGAAGGCATCGCCATGAATGTCCACGAAAGCGGGGCCGAGCAGATGGCCGCGCCCGTCGACAATGTCGGCTCCATCGCGCGCACCATCGATACCAGTGATCCGGCCGTCTTCGATCCGCACGGAGGCCGTCTCCAGACGGTCGCCGAAAACCACGGTGGTGCCCTCGATGATCACTGCCGGATTGTTCTGCATGAGTTCCATTCCCGGAAAAAGAAGAGGCGCTGCAGCTGAGTCGCCCGACATTCTGCGCGCCGGCCGCCGCTTCTAACCAGCGGATATGACAGATTTGCGAACGTCGCTATGCGTTGTGATCATTTGATGACACGCGGCATGTGCGGATTGCCGGGCATGGTCCCAAGTAAGGGGCGCTGGCGGCCCCTCGCCCGCTCCGCGTCGCCTCGGATCAAATATTTGAATGGCAGAAATCGATGGGACGCAATTGGTCGCAGGATCCGGCTCTGGTACCAAGGAGCCGATGACCACACGCCCGAAAACCTCACTCCTGTTCATCCTGATCGCCAGCGGAACCGTTCTGGGTATTGCCGGGACCGATCTGGTGCTCCCGGCCGTCCCGAGCCTGCCGGGGCAGCTCGGAGGAAGCATCGAGGTCGCCCAGCTCGTGCTGGCGGCTTACGCGTTCGGCACGCTGGTCGGGCTGCTCACCTTCGGCGAACTGGGCGCGCGGTTCGATCCGCGCAAGCTGCTGGTCTGGTCGCTTGCCCTGTTCGGGATTGCCTCGCTTGCATCAGCGGAATCTCCTTCGATCGAATGGCTGATTGCCCTGCGCTTTGCCCAAGGCGCGTTCGGCTCCGGCCCGGCCGTCTTCGCGCCCGGTTTCATCCACGGCCTCTATTCGCACGATAAGGCGGCGGCCGCCATGGGGCGGCTCGGTTCAGTCGAGTCCCTGGCGCCGGCGCTGGCGCCGATTGCCGGAGCCTGGCTGCTGGAATTTGGAGGCTGGGAGATTTCCTTCGTGCTGCTGACCGTGCTTGCTGCCCTGGTCGCCGCAGCCGTTTTCTGGCAGCGCGCCCATTTCCCGCGGCCACGCCAGTTAGAAGATCATCACAACTACCTCGCCATTCTGAAGAATCGCGAATTTCTGGCCTACGCGTCGAGCCAGGCTCTGTCCCTCGGTGCGCTCCTCGTTTTCGTCTTCGGCCTGCCGGCCGTCTTGACCGGCCCGCTCGACAAGGGCATCGAGGATTTCGTCATCCTGCAGGTCTGCGGCATCACTATCTTCATTCTGTCAGCGAATTCTTCCGCGTGGCTGGCGGCAAGATTCGGCACCTTGAGGACGATCCGCGTGGGTACGGCGATCATGCCCTGCGCCTTTCTGGCAATCCTCGCCTACACGCTCACGCGCGCAAGCAGCCTTTATGCTCTTGTCCCGCTCTGGGCGGTCTTGAATTTCGGCTTCGGCATCCGCGGACCGATCGGCTTTCATCGGGCAATATCGGCTGCCCGCGGCGATCATTCGCGCGCCGCAGCAATCGTCATCGCAGCAATCCTCGGCATAGCGGCACTCGGAACGACCGCCGTCGCTCCATATATCTCCATCGGTCTCTGGCCGCTGGCGATCACTGGCGCCGTGATCTCGACCGTCGCACTGCTGTCGCTGGTGCCGTTGCGAAGCTTCGATTGAAGCCGCACGGCTCGCCTCCCTTAGTCGACCTCTGCGCATTTCGACAGGATATCGTCGACAACGGAGGCCAGCGGCCGCGCGGCGTCGATGGTCGTCGCGTCCTTGGGAGTGTCTTCCTTCGTTGCATGCACGCGTAAGACCAGGTCTCGTTCGGCCGGTTTTCCGCCGAACTCGTCTTCAGCCCTGCCGGCAAGCCGCCTCTTCAGCGTGTTCAGATCGACGTCGAGAACGAAAACCCCGTCGAACAGATCGATGAAGCGATGGAAATTCCGCGAACCGCCGCAGAAGAAGGAGATCGGGTGGCTTTTATCCGCCACGAGCGATTTGACTTTGTCGAGATGCCAAATGTGGTGCCTGTGCCGAATGGCCACATCGAGGCTGTTCTGCTGAAGCGCAGAGCTGACAAGCGGTTCGCCCGTCCGGGGATCGCCTTGATAAGCCAGCTCACGGTCGCCGTGGATGACGTGGTAACCGCGCCGCTGCAGTTCGGTGGCGACCGAGGTCTTGCCGGTCCCGGAAACGCCTTCGATCAAATAATTCCTGATGCCCATGTCCCTCTCGTTCGATGAACCGCACGCTCCCTGGCGATGACCAGGTATCCCCGCCGCCCCACGGCGCAGGGTAACAGCGTGTACAAATCAATGATTACAGATTTCCGACGCCTCAACTCCAATGGCCCCGCACGGTGCGGAGCGGGATGTCGGTCCGCCCACTGCCGAAAGCAGCCGCGCGACGAGCATCTGCCCCGTCTCTCAGTCACTGTCTCTCGTGTGAATGCTTTTCCTGCCGGATCGCACCCACAGTTTGACCACATAAGTGCCTGTTGCAAGACCTTGCCCACAACCGAATTAGGAATTGCGTAATAGCCGCCCGGATAACATACGTTCAGGACCGGCGCTTATTTGCGATGGGTAAAGCGAGGACACGTTGGACGACGATCCACTTTTTCCCTTCGAGTTTCACTTGGCGGGCACGCCTATTTCTTTGCAGGGCAAGCCCGCATCCAAAGAGCGATGGAAGAATGAGGTTGCAGACGCTGCTCGCCACAGGACTGCAGAAATAGGTAAGTGGACCTATCTGGAACCGCAACCGCTTGCCCTTACGATTTACTATTTTCCCATTGCGGCTATGGGTGGAGATATCGATAACATTGTCAAACCGATCATGGATGCCTTGATTGGTATCGTTTATCTGAATGACCAAGCCGTCGAGCGCGTTACTGCGCAAAAATTTGAACCGGCCGAGGCCTGGGAGTTTTCCAAGCCGAGCGAACAGCTTACGGCAGCCTTGGACACGGCTTCCGCTTCAGAAGACCCGACACCTGTTGTATATGTACATGTCGCCAACGATTTGAGTTGGAGGAGGCTTTGATGACTTTAACGGCTCAATCACCTGCAGAATTCGAGCGGCACTTCCTCGAAAAGCTGCAAGCACAATACATCGAGCAAGGCTTCACCTTCATCGCTCACCCCGGACGCGAGCAGATCCCCGAATTCCTGGGCTCCTATAGACCCGACGCAATCGCTCGCAAGCCCGGCACCAATATCGCCATCGAAGTCAAACAGTACGCAAATCCTGCAGCAGAACGGTCACTTAAGGAAATACGACGCCTTTTCGAAGGGCATCCTGACTGGCAGTTCGTCATCAGCTACGGGGGAAGTGATCCGTTGACGGCGATTGCCATCCCGCTGGCATCGGCTGTGGCGATACGTGATAGTTTGGAAGAGGTACGCACTCTGGCGGAGCAAGGACACCGTCGGGCCGCTCTGGTTTTGGGCTGGTCTCTGCTCGAAGCAGCTCTTCATCGCATCGAAAGCGAGAAGGACAAGCGCCCTCGCACTCCCGGCACTGTGGTGGAGACCTTGGCGATGCTTGGATATCTCTCCCCAGAGATTGAACGTCGGCTTCGTCCTCTTATCGCATTGCGCAACCGTGTTGTGCACGGGGATGTAGATGCAGAACCCTCGGCCGATGATCTCGAAACGGTATTGATTGCCGTTGACCAAGCTCTGTCATAGCCTGCCAATTCAGGATCAAGAAGTGCGAGATCGCCGCGCCTTTCCAAGTCCGCTTCGGCCGAAAGCAGCCGCGCGACGAGCATCTGCCCGTCTCTCGATCATCAAGCTGGTGATATCAACTCGACGGTCGGGAAATAGGAGCTGTAACGGCCGACATCGCGTGTCAGGACCGGCAGCGTCACTTCATGCACTGAACAGATTGGCGGCCATATAGTCGACGAAGGCCCTGACCTTGGGGGACAGATAGCGGCTGGTCGGCCAGAGAACCCTGAAGGTCCCCGTATCGTCAAGATGATCGTCGAGCAGCCGGACGAGCTTGCCCTCGGCGATCTCCGACGCCACGGCGAAGGGCGGAAGGCAGGTGATGCCGAAGGACCGTTCGGCCAGGTAGATCAGCGGCTCCAGCGTGCTCGCCACCGTGGTCACCGGCAGATCGAGCTTGGCCGCAACGCCGTCACGCACCAAGGGCCAGGGTTCCAGCCTGCCGGAATTGGCGAAGCGGTGGTGCAGGCATCGATGCTCGAGCAGATCCTCGGGCACATCAGGATGACCAAAGGTCGCGACATAGTCTGGCGAGGCCACGATCACGTGCCGGAATGTACCGAGCTTCCTGCTCATCAGCCGTGTATCCCTGACCTCTCCCGTCCGGATCACCGCGTCGAACCCCTCCTCGATGACATCGACGAGGCGGTCGGTGAAATCGAGATCGAGATTGATCTGCGGATAGGCGGCCATGAAGGACGAGATGGTCGGCATGAGAAGCATGCCGGCGAGCGGCAGGCTGACACGCAGCTGGCCGCGCGGCACGGCCTGCGATCTCGATAGTCTCGCCCGCGCCTCTTCATATTCGGCCTGAATGCGCCTGCATGTTTCGAGGAAGAAGCTGCCCTCCTCCGTCAGCGCCATGCTGCGCGTCGAGCGGTTGAACAGGCGCACGCCGAGCTCTTCCTCCAGCCGGGCGATCGCCTTGCCGACCGCCGAGCCCGAGATGCCCAAGCGATGCCCGGCAGCCACGAAACTGCCGGCCTCTGCGACCTGAACGAAAATGCCTGATGTCCCGAGCCTGTCCATTACGGAAAAAATGTCCGATCTGTTGAGAATAGCGGCCCATTTCTCCGATATTTCTCCTCCGATATCCAGACCCTGCCGCGGCCATTTCGTCCGTGCGCCTCAAATGGAGATCTTCATGAACACCAAAGCGATCGCCGCCTTTGCGGGCGCTCCCGCTCCGACCACCTTTATCGTCAACGTCATTCATGCCCATCCCGGAAAGCAGCAGGAAGCCTTCGAGATCATCCAGGACGTGGTGCATTACGTCGCCGAACGGAAAGAAGGTTTCCTCTGGAGCAGCCTGGCGAAGAGCAGCGATGGCCTGACGGTCGTCAACATCGAGGCGATCCAGGAAGCCGGCAATGTCGGCGAATTCTTCTCCGATCCTGCATTCGCCGAAAAGTTCAAGCGGCTGGACACGGTCTCCAGCAGCGAATTCCACACCTATACGGTCGCAGACCTCGTGCTCCCGAAGCGCGAAACGGCCAGGTGAACGTGATGACCGGGTTCATGTCCGAACGGAATGCATCCGGCCGACAGAAATCCGGCGGAGGGAGGTTCCCTTTGCCGGCCCTTTGCCGGGCTGCGATCATTGCAACAGCGCGAGAGAAGACAAAGCGATGATGGAAAGCCCGCCGAGCGCGGCCACGATGCCGAGCGACGTTGTGATGCCCAGATTCTCCATCGCGAAGGCCAGCACGAAGGGTGCCAGGGCGGACAGGATCAGCCGCGCCGCCATCATCTTGCCCTGCAGCTTGCCGTAGCCCTCGCTGCCGAAAAGATGGAGCGGCAAGGTGCCGGTGACGATGCTGAGCAGCCCGTTGCCCATGCCGAAAATGACGGCGAAGACCATGGCGCCCGGCACGGACGGGGCCGAGAACAGGAGAACCAGCACGCCGCCCGGAACAAGCATCGCCGCGATGATGGCGAGATGCAGCGGCGGCAGGTTCTTGCCGAAGATCATGTTGATCAGCCGGCTGCCGACCTGCGACGGGCCGAACAGCGTGCCGACAAGGGCGGCCGTTGCGCCAAGCCCAAGACCCGAGAGCAGCGGCACCAGATGCACCAGCACGGCGGAGCTCGACAGCGACATCAGCGAGAAGCCCGTGACCATGATCGCAAAGCCGAGCCCGCGGCGTTGTGGCGGCAAACGTCCCACCACCTGCCGGGCGGCGGTCGATGCGACTGCCCGATGCGCGGTTCCGCTGCGCGACAGCCACGCGTGAACAGGCAGGCAGATCGCGAGATTGAGGACGGCGAAGACCAGATAGACGTTCTGCCAGCTGAGATGTGCATGCAACGCCGTGGTGATCGGCCAGAAGATCGTCGAGGCGAAGCCGGCAATCAGCGTCAGATAGGTTATGCTGCGGGAAGCGACCTGCGGCCGGATCTGCACGAGCAGCGCAAAGGCTGCGCCGTATTGAACGAGATTGGCGGAGACCTCGATGGCGATCAGCGCGGCAACATAGGCCGCCCTGTTGGGCGCGAAGGCACAGACGGTCAGCGCGACAGCCGCCGCAAGGGAGCCTGATGTCATCACCCTGCCCGCGCCGATCCTGTCGAACAGCACGCCCAGCCACGGCGCCGTGAGGCCGCCGACCAGAAGAGCGGCAGACAGCGCGCCGAACACCCATTCGCTCGACCACGAAAACTGCGCGGCCATGTCGGGAGCGAGGATGCTGAAGCTGTAATAGAGGGTGCCGTAGCCGATGATCTGTGTGACGCCGAGCGCGGCGACGGCAGCAAGCGGCACCCGTTCAGACAAGGCGTTTGCCTTCGCTGTCCAGAACCTGCTCGCCGTCTTCCTTGGCGAACGGGCCTTTGTGCGTGTCGGGCAGGATATCGAGCACGGCTTCCGAAGGCCGCGCAAGGCGCGTCCCTGCAGGCGTGATGACGAAGGGCCGATTGATCAGGATCGGGTCTTTCATCATGGCATCGAGCAGTTGCTCATCGGTCAGGGCCGGATTGTCGAGCCCGAGCGCGGCATAGGGTGTGCCCTTCTCGCGGATCGCCTCGCGCACGCTCAGTCCTGCATCCGCAATCATCCTGACGAGCTGTTCGCGGCTGGGCGGATTTTTCAGGTATTCGATGATCGTGGGCTCGATGCCGGCGTTCCGGATCATCGCCAGCGTGTTGCGCGACGTGCCGCAGTCGGGGTTGTGATAGATCGTGACGTCGATGGTCATGGGGTGGGTTCCGTCTCCGTGAGGGTGTCGGGATTGCGGGCGTCCATCAGCAGCCAGCCGGCGAGCATCATCGCCAGCAATGCGCCGACGACTTCCGCGACGATGAAGCCCGGCAGATCGATCGGGCGGATGCCGGAGAATGTGTGCGTCAGCGATCGGGCAATCGCGACGGCCGGATTGGCAAAGGACGTGGATGCGGTAAACCAGTAGGCGGCGGTGATATAGAGGCCGACCAGCCATGCCACGGCATCGGCGCGGAAGCGGATGCCTGACAGGATGACGAAGACGAGGCCGAAGGTCGCCGTCACCTCCGCCAGCCATTGCGCGCCGCCTGACCGTATCGTGTCCGAAGCCTGCAGCAAAGGCAGGGCGAACATGCCATGCGCCAGCATCGTGCCGGCAATGCCGCCAAGGATCTGTGCAGCGATATAGGCCGGAACCGAAGCGGCCGGCAATTCGCGGCGCAGCGCAAAGACCAGCGAGACGACCGGATTGAAATGCGCGCCCGATATCGGACCGAGAACAGTAATCAGCACGACGAGGATCGCACCGGTCGCCAGCGTATTGGCAAGCAGCGCCAGCGCCGTATCATCAGTCAGACCGTCGGCCATGATGCCCGAGCCGACGACGGTTGCCAACAGCAACAGCGTGCCCAGAGCTTCGGCGGCCAATCGCCGTGACAGCGGAAATGTCTGCGCGCTCATGCCGGCAGGCTCCGGACCATCAGGGCGGCGGATGCCGGGCACAGGCTTGCAGCCTGCCGCGTCGTCAGGATGGCCGCCGGCGCTTCATCGCGGGCAATGGAACGAAACCCGAGAGCCTGAAAGAAGGGAGCGACGGTATCGGTCAACAGATAGGCGGCCTCAGCGCCTTTCATATGGGCCTGATCGAGAAGGCTCAAGGTGATCGCCTGGCCGAAGCCGAGGCCTCGACGATCGGACATCACGACGATGGAACGCAGAAGCGCGCACTCTCCGTAGAGTTCCAGCCCGCCGAAGCCGACAGTCTCGCGATCACGCGAAAACCGGTAGAAGCGTCGGCCGGCATCTGTGAGGTCATCGACCGGAAGCCCGGCACCTGCGAGCGCCGCGCGCAGGCCATCGTCGTGCCCTTCGACGGCTTGTTGGTTCAGCTCGATGGTCATGCGACGCCCGGCATCCGCGAGGTTGAGCCTTCCATCGCGCCGATCTGGCGCAGGTGGGCTTCCAGTGCGAGCTTGTCGATCGAGGCGAGCGGCAGGCTGACGAAGGCCATGATGCGGTTCTTGAGGAAGCGTGCCGCCTGCGCGAAAGCGCGGCCTTTCTCCACGTCGCTGCCTTCAACGGAAGCAGGGTCTTCCACGCCCCAATGAGCTGTCATCGGATGACCGATCCAGACGGGGCAGGCCTCGCCGGCAGCGCTGTCGCAAACCGTGAAAATGAAATCCATTTCCGGTGCGCCGGGTTCGGCAAACTCGTCCCAGCTTTTCGAGCGGAAGCCCTCCGTCGGATAACCGAGGGCGGCAAGTTCCTTCAGCGCCAGCGGATTGACGTCACCCTTCGGCTGGCTGCCGGCCGAATAGGCCTTGAAGCGGCCCTTCCCCTCGATATTCAGGATGGACTCCGCCAGGATCGAGCGGGCGGAATTGCCCGTGCACAAGAACAGCACGTTATAGATACGGTCGGCGGTCATTGCAGCTTCTCCTCCATTTTGGGTGTGCAGCAGGCAGCAACCTCCGCTGCCGGTGCGCAGATTTCCGGATGCCCGGCACAGCAGTCTTCCATCAGGAAACGCACGAGACCGCCGAGCGCATCGTAGTTGGCCGAATAGATGATCGATCGGGACTCACGCTGTTGGTTGATGAGGCCGGCACGCTCCAGCTCTTTCAGATGGAAAGAAACATTCGAGGGCGACACGTCAGCCTTTTCGGCGATCGCACCTGCCGGCAGGCCGCCGGGGCCTGCAATCACCAGCATTCGGACGATCTGGAGGCGGGTCTCCTGCGACAGGGCGCCGAAGGAAATGAGAGCTTGACGCTGATCCATATTTCAACAATCCTTGAATCATTGAAACGAGGATTAGCGCAGATGAACGCCATCGACAACAGCAAAATGCACAGGGACGATATCTGCCTCGGCGATCTCATGGGAGTGCTTTCGGCAGCCAAGGATTGTCAGCTGATTTTCTATTACGACGGACGGCCGGTGAAGCCGGGCTATCACGTCACCGAGGTCAAGGCAGGCCAATTCTCTGCGCTGGACTGCGGCGCCAACCCGGAGGCCTGGACGGAGATTTTCATTCAGCTCTGGGACATCGACGAGGATGACCGCACCCACATGCCTGCCGGCAAGTTCTACGCCATCATCCGCAAGGTTACCGAGCATGTCAGGCTCGACGATACCGCCAGGCTGACCTTCGAAGTCAGCGACGGTGTCCAGCCGATGCAGCTCTATTGCGCGGCAATGCCAACGCTCCACGCCGGCGCGGTGCATGTCGAGCTCTCGCCGCGACCCGCAAGCTGCAAGCCGCGTGACCGGTGGCTCGCCGAGCAGACGCAGGCCGCCGCCTGCTGCGGATCGGCGACCGCTGCCAAATGCTGCGGCCAGTCCTGACGACCGCTTCGGGCCGGGTTCGTTTCCGAACGGAACGCATCCGGCCGACAAAGGCCGGCGGAGGGACTTCCCTTTGCGACGAAGCGGCTGCCACTGATGACCACCGGTCGTAAGTTCGCGGAGCTGGAACGCAGCGTCTTCATTCGCAAACATCGAACCGTGCCCGCCCTCCACCGATTCGTTCCGGCATGACCGATTTTCGAAGAGTGCGCAGAGCCAGGCACTGCCCGTCACGCAGCGGTGACGGACCCAGAAGTTACCAAAACCCTAACATATTGATTTGTAAAGCTGTTACATTTGAACATCTTGTTGCCGCCCGGCAACAACCCGTCGCCTTTGGCGCAGTACGGGTCGCTCTGTGATCGGTTGATCTTGCGGGATAACCCGAACCGGCGCAGAAAAGCACATCCTTTAATCGTATTTATGTTAGCAACAACTTCGTGAGAGGCAGCATGAGCTCAAGCGTTGTCGGGACTTTTGAGAAGGCAAGACTTTTTGCGAGCGTGAGCCTCGCTGTGCTGGCGTTCTATTGCTGGCCCTCATCGGCGGCGACCGCGAGGGAATACCGGGTCAGCAACGAAACGGAATTGCGCAACACCATCACCACCGCGAATGGGGATGGCGACGCCAGCTCGACGATCGTCATGACCGGCAGCTTCTCCATTTCAACGGCGATACTGCCAGTCCCGACGAAGCCGATCACGATCGATACCAACGGCTTCGTCTTGACGAATACCTATGATCCCGCAGCCGGCGCGAGCAGAGGCACGCTCACGATCCAGCAATCGGTCGGAGCTCTCGTTCCCGTCACGTTCTCGGGCACTCTGGTGGCAGCAAGCGCCGGTGCCGCCGCCACGACATCAGGGCAAGTCGGTGCCGTCGTTACTGCCACCGCATTCACGAATGATGGATCGATCCGCGGCGGAAATGGCGGCGGCGGCGGCGGTGCCGTAGCTTCAGGCGGCATTGGCGTACGTGCGCTGACAGGCTCGTCTCTCACCAATAACGGCAGCATCGTGGGTGGCGACAGCACGTCGGCTGGCGGTGGACAAGGCGTCGCCTACGGCAATGCGGTGGGAGGTCCCAATACCATCCTCAACATGGGAACGATCCGCGGAGGAAACGGGCCGACCAACGGAACGGCGGGTGCCGGCATTCTCGCACAAGGAGGAACGGCGGGCCAGATCGTCAATTTAGGCACGATCGAGGGCGGAACGGGTGCCATCGCCATCGTCGCTTCGACCGGAACAGTGAACCTCGATATCGTCAACAGCGGCACGATCCGCGCAGGCGCCGGCCAGACGGACGCGATCGGGCGCGGCGCGGCGGCAACGACGGGCACGCTGAAGCTCGAGCTGCGGCCGGGCTCGGTGATCGAGGGCAACGTCGTCGCGGGTGCCGTGCCGACGACAGACGTGCTGCGGCTTGGCGGCACGGGCAGCGACACATTCGACGTGTCCGCGATTGGCGCGGCCGCGCAATACCGGAACTTCGACACGTTCGAAAAAACCGGCACCAGCACCTGGCTGCTGACGGGCGTCGGCACAACAACGACCGACTGGACGATCTATGACGGCACGCTGCTCGTCGGCGACCATAACGCGCCTGCCAGCATCATCGGCGATATCACCAATTTCGGCACGCTCGGCGGCAGCGGCACGATCGTTGGCGACGTCACGAGTTCCGGCACCGTCGCCCCCGGCAATTCCATCGGCACGCTGACGATCGCGGGCAATTATATCGGCAATGGCGGCACGCTTGCCATCGAAAGCGTGCTCGCCGGCGATGCCTCGCCGACCGACCGCCTTGTCGTCACCGGCAACACCTCGGGCACAACCAGCGTCAAGGTCACCAATCTCGGCGGCGGCGGTGCACAGACCGTCGAGGGCATCAAGATCGTCGATGTCGGCGGCACATCGGCCGGGACATTTTCGCTGCTCGGCGACTATGTTTTTCAGGGCGATCAGGCCGTTGTCGGCGGTGCATACGCCTATCGGCTCTATCAGAACGGTATCGCGACCCCTGCTGACGGCGACTGGTACCTTCGCTCGGCACTCATTGATCCCTCGGGAGTGGCAATCGGCCCCCAGTACCAGCCCGGCGTTCCGCTTTACGAGGCCTATCCGCAGCTGCTGCTCGCCCTGAATGGGCTTTCCACGCTGCAGCAGCGCCTCGGCGACCGCTACCGAACGGAAGGCAACAAGGCGACATCGGCCAAAGGGCCCGACAATGTCTGGCTGCGCGCCGAGGGCATGCATGCGAGCATCGAGCCCGACAGCAGCACCGCCGTCGACAGCTACGACTACGATCTGTTCAAGCTGGAGGGTGGCCTGGATGGCGAACTCTATCAGGATCAGAGCGGCCGGCTGATCGGCGGCCTCACCGTCCACTACGGTACGATATCAGGCGATATCGACTCCTTCTACGGTAATGGCGATATCGACACGACAGGCTTCGGGCTTGGCGCGACGCTGACCTGGTATGGCGACAACGGCTTTTATGTCGACGCCCAGAGCCAGGCCAGCTGGTATGACACCGACCTTAAATCCGACCTCCTCGACGGCGCCATGGAAAGCGGCAACAATGGTTTCGGCTACGCGCTGAGCCTTGAGACCGGACGGCGCTTTGCGGCCTCCGGGCCGTGGTCGGTCACGCCGCAGGCCCAACTCATCTATTCCTCCGTCGACTTCGACACGTTCAATGATCGCTTCGGCGCACGGGTATCGCTTGATGACGGCGACAGCCTGATCGGTCGGCTCGGCGTGGCGCTCGATCACGAGGAGACAATGCAGCGCACCGATGGCCAGACGGCACTGGCGAAGGTCTATGGCATCGCCAATCTCTACGGCGAGTTCCTGGATGGCACCGCCGTCGATGTCTCCGGCACCGGCTTTGAAAGCAGGAACGACCCTGTCTGGGCCGGCCTGACGTTTGGCGGCTCCTACACCTGGAACGACGAGCGCTACTCGCTCTATGGCGAAGTCGCCGCAAAATCCTCGCTGAAGGATTTCGGCGACAGTTACGCTTTCAGCGGCACCGCGGGCCTGCGCGTGAAGTGGTAGATGCGGCAAAAGCGTTTGCTCATTCGGCCAGCAGAGTGGACGTCAGTAGCGCTTTCAGGCCTTTTGGATAAAGGCCTGGCGAGCCGTCGAGATCAAGCGTTTTCGGGTCATACCATCGAGCGACCCCGAACGTTCCATCGCTCTCCTGGAAGGTGATCACGTCCTGACCCTGATAGTCATTCGAGACGAAGCCGATCTTGAAGATGAACATGATCTCGTGGCCGCTCTCGCCTTCGAAGACATATATGTTTTCCATGACAAGCGGCCCTGAGAAAACCTCGACCTCCACGCCGAGCTCTTCCCTGAATTCGCGCCTCAAAGCAGCTTCCGAGCCCTCGCCGAATTCAACACTGCCGCCGAGCGGACGCACGCCGGCAACCCGCCCCTTCTTGTCATAGACCTCGGCCGCCAGAAGACAGCCGTTGCGCCAATGGAGACCAAGAGCTTTCAGATTGATTTTTGTACGGGGGGAACTCATGGGATTCTTGCACGCAAGAGGAACATGGCGCGCAAACTAGAAGAGCAGGCCGATGGCCGCAATGGGCAGTTGCAATTCTGATGTGAACGACCCCACGCGGAAAGAGCCGATAGCGTTTATCGGAGTGCTGCAAGCGAAGATGCGCCGCCTCCCTGGACGGGGTATTGGCGGCTGCCCGCGCCGCTCCTCCACCAACTCACAAAACGAACAAGGCGGTGCGCTCGCGGCCCCCTCATCCGCCCTTCGGGCACCTTCTCCCCGATGGGGCGAAGGGGTGTCGTTGCAAAGCCTCTCGCTCGTCTCAAAGCATCTCTCGTTGCAAGCCGCGCCGCGTGCTCCCCCTTCT
>Ga0102587_1000960_pt1 | contig 24693 bp, 27 predicted proteins | sample AraplaF_Col_mTSA_FD_76853 | JGI IMG/M metagenome (GOLD analysis project Ga0102587, IMG submission 76853) | Arabidopsis root microbial communities from the University of North Carolina, USA - plate scrape MF_Col_mTSA (SPADES assembly) (version 2) | ecosystem: Host-associated > Plants > Roots >... | reverse complement strand
GCTCGATCGCCATCAAGAGCGCCGAACAGGGCACCGGCCTCGGCCTGCCGATCGTCCAGGCGATCCTTGCCAAGCATGACGGCCAGTTCATCCTGAAATCCAAGCTGCGCGAAGGCACCGAAGTCATCGCCATCCTGCCGGCCAAACGCGTACTGCAGAGCATCCCGGCCGTAGAAGAAGCCCAGCCGGTCGCCAAGAAGCGCAGGAGCTTCGCCTGATCCTCTTCTTTCCCTAGAGCAATTCCAGCAAAAGTGGGAACCGGTTTTGCGTCCGGAATTGCGTCAAAACTAGGATATAGAGCATTTCCGTTTTTCTTCGAAAGACGAAGCGGCGTCGCTCACAGAGCGCCAGACATTACCACGGCATGTGCGGTGATCACGAATTGAGATACAGGTTCATTGTCGAGAAGCCATCGGAGTCACGACATCCTCTTCGCCTGCCACGTGAGAAAACTCTCGATCACACCTGCGCGCGCCATTTTATGTATTCACACTCCCTGTCATCAATAAGTGTGACCACTAATACTATCGGCGTAATTGTAATCCTCAGTCGCGTCTATAATCTGGCAAGTGATTTACATGCAGACCCACGCACGACGTGAATTGGCTGGATTTGTTTTTTGAAAACCTATCCAGATCGGCGACATCGTGCGCTTCAGCATTTGCGAGGAACGGCGAATAGCGCGCTTCTGATTCTGACGCGCGCGAAGGCTTCGGTTTGTGCGGTCTCTATGACTACCACTTGAGCGCCAAATCTATTTCAAGTCGAGGAAAGGCACGGTCGCCAGTACGCCCCTGAGCCACGAATGTTTGTTGTCATTAAGCAAAGGGTAGCACCATGGTTAAACGAGTAGTTTTGGGCTTGATGGCTCTGCTTGCCGTATACGTCCTTGGCGGCATGAGTGCGAGGCACGACGTCTTTCCATGGCCGCAACTCTCAGCGGTGAAACAACAGGTCGTCGGAACCGAACCCCCATCACCAAGTCGCTACAGGTTTGATGAGAATCATCGCCTCATCGCTGATGAGACAAAGACTGCCGTACCATGTCCGATACAGACCGATCGCACTGAAGTTTTGCTGGTTCTCGGACAATCCAACGCTGCAAACGACGGCGGCCAACGGCATAGATCGGCTTACGGTGACAGAGTTATCAACGCCTTTGACAGCCGCTGCTTTATTGCAGCATCACCGTTACTTGGAGCAAGCGATACAAAAGGTGAATACTGGACATCGCTTGGCAACTCTTTGATTGCGTCTGGTCGATACGACAAAGTCGTCATCGCACCGCTGGCCTATTCTGGATCCGAGGTCGCGCGATGGGCAAAAGGGGGTGACCTCAATGGCGAGCTGGTCGATACCTTAAAACGACTAAGCCGAGCGGCATATCGCCCCACGAATGTCATCTGGGTGCAGGGGGAAGCCGATTTGGTCAAGGGTACAAGCGCGCCGGATTATGAGGATAGATTTCTTTCAATGGTCGATACCCTGCGCGGACAGGACGTCAGTGCGCCTGTTTACATCGCTATCGCCTCCAAATGCCTGGAGCCGAGCAACGGTGGGTTTAAGGTCCACATACCGGAAAACGCAATTGTCCATGCGCAACAGGCTCTGTCCAAGCGCGGCAATGGTCTTCGCGAGGGTGTCAATACCGACGCCCTCCTTACCGAAGATGACCGTTATGACGACTGCCATATCGGCGGCTCAGGAGCAGACAAAGCGTCGCAGGCATGGCTGAGCATTTTGCTTGACGACCGCCGCCTGGAGGCATCTCGGTAGATATATCCCGGCACGATATCTGCCTTGTTGAAAGCGCGGAGGCCATACCCTGGACAATCGAAATTGCGGTGCTCGAAGCAGCATCTTTCGCGATCTAATACTTTTAGAAGAATAAGTGCCTGCAGATGACAAAGCCGAGATAAAGGCAGCAGGCGGCGATCATGCAGGTCACGGCGAAGGAGCCGAGATCCTTTGCATGTTTGCCGACGATGGAAATCTCAGGTGAAATCCGGTCGATCACTTCCTCGACGGCCGTATTCATCGCCTCGATGGAAAAAAGCCCGAGGAAGAGCAGGGTCGTGACGACGAATTCCGTGGCATCGGCGCCGACGAGGAGAAGCATGATCAGCGCCGCGACAAAGAAGCCGAGCTCCTGCCGGAAGGCCGCTTCCCGGAATACCCGCAGGAATCCGGCCCAGGAATAGCCGGCCGCAGCCACGAAATGGCGAAAGCCCGTCTCCTTGGTCACGGCAGGTTTCGTCCCAGGTTGCGTCAACGGCGCCTCGATTCTTCCGCGCCGATCCTTGCGCCGGCGCTTTCATTCATGAGCGCATACGCAGATATCGCGTCCCCGGTCTCAGCGCAAGCAATGCGCCGGCTGGGCATCGGTTCCCGCCCCAGAGCGGCAGGCAGCCTCCGCCGCTCTTCCTGTTCAAGCATCGGATAATCCAAACCGGAACCTATTGCAGCCAGAACGCCCGTATCTCTTCCGGCGTGACCTTGCCGTCATTGTTCGCGTCCACGGCGTCGAATATCCGCTTATGGACGGCCGTCACTTCCTCGAACGACAGCGAGCCGTCCTCATCGGCATCGGCAATCGCGAACATGACCTTCATCATGAACCCGCGCATCATCGGCATCCCGCCGCCGCCCATCATGCCGGGTTGCATCATGTTCCCACCCATCATGGAAGGCCCCATCATGTTCCCGCCCATCATTCCGCCAGGCATCATGCCCTGGCCTTCCGGCATTGCTCCCTGGCCTTGTCCCATCATGCCCCCCATTCCCGATTGTGGGGCCGCCTGTGACACGTTCAAGGGATGATGGGGATCCGTCTCGTTCGTCTGCGCGAAGGCGGAACCGGCTCCGCCGATCGCGATCAGCGCGGCCAGCAGGACCGCGTTTGGAATGCTCGTCATTCTCATGTCGTTTCTCCTTTGGCTTGGTCAGTACCCACGCCTGCTTCCTGAAGCGGAACAGGACGGATTCGAATGTCGTGGCAGTGGCAGGCGGACGCGCCGCCGGCCACCTAGTCGATCGACGTGCGCCGAAGTCGCAGCGAGTTGCCGATGACGCTGACCGAAGAAAGTGCCATGGCAGCCGCCGCGATGATCGGCGACAGCAGCAGCCCGAAGGCCGGATAAAGCACGCCGGCTGCAACGGGCACGCCGGCGGCGTTGTAGATGAAGGCGAAGAACAGGTTCTGGCGAATGTTGCTCATGGTCGCGTGGCTGAGCTTGCGCGCCCGGGCGATGCCCTGCAGGTCGCCCTTCAGCAGCGTGACGCCGGCGCTCTCGATCGCAACGTCGGTGCCGGTCCCCATGGCGATGCCGACGTCAGCGGCGGCAAGTGCGGGGGCGTCGTTGACCCCATCGCCGGCCATGGCGACGACGCGTCCTTCGCTTCGAAGCTGCGCGACCACCTTGCCCTTGTCCTCCGGCAGGATCTCCGCCTCGACCTCCTCGATGCCGAGCCTTCTCGCCACCGCCTGCGCTGTCGTCTTGTTATCTCCCGTCAGCATGACGACGCGAATGTTCTCCTCCTTCAGCGAGCGCAGCGCCGCGGGCGTGGTCGCCTTGACAGGGTCGGCGATCGCAATCAGGCCGCCCACCTTGCCGTCGATGGCGGCGTAGATCACCGTCGCCCCCTCGCCACGCAGCGTTTCGGCCTCCGTCATGAGGGCCGAGAGATCGACACTCGCTTCCGTCATGATCCGGTGGCTGCCGATGACGAGCCTTTTGCCGTCAACCGTGCCGGTAACCCCCTTGCCGACGGGACTGTCGAACTCGCGGGCCTCGCCCAGCGCAAGATTCCTTTCCTTGGCCGCGGCGACAATGGCCGCGGCAAGAGGATGTTCGCTGGCGCGCTCAAGGCTGGCGGCCAGCCTCAGAAGTTCAACCTCGTCGAAGCCGCCGACGGTCTTCAGCGCCGTGACCTTCGGCCTGCCTTCCGTCAGCGTGCCGGTCTTGTCCACGACCAGCGTGTCGATCTTCTCGAAGCGCTCCAGCGCCTCGGCGTTCTTGATGAGGACGCCCATCCTGGCGCCGCGCCCGACGCCGACCATGATCGACATCGGCGTGGCGAGCCCGAGGGCGCAGGGGCAGGCGATGATCAGCACGGCGACAGCCGCGACGAGGCCGTAGGCGAAGCGCGGTTCCGGCCCCCAGATGCCCCAGGCGATAAAGGCGGCAACGGCGATGAGGATCACCACCGGAACGAACCAGCCCGAGACCTGGTCGGCCAGGCGCTGGATCGGTGCACGGGAGCGTTGGGCATCGGCGACCATACGCACGATCTGGGCCAACATGGTATCGCGCCCGACCTTGCCGGCCTTCATGACGAAGCCGCCGCTCTGGTTGAGCGTACCACCGATCAGCTTGGCGCCGACCTCCTTGGTGACCGGCATGGATTCGCCTGTTATCATGGATTCATCGACGGAGCTCCGGCCCTCGATGAGTTCACCGTCGACCGGTACCTTCTCGCCCGGCCGCACCCGCAGGCGATTCCCGACGACAACGACGTCGAGTCCGACGTCCTCGTCCGAACCGTCGTCCCTGACGCGGCGGGCCGTCTTCGGAGCAAGGTCGAGCAGCGCCCGGATGGCGCCGCCGGTCTGCTCCCGCGCCCTGAGTTCCAGCACCTGCCCCAACAACACGAGGACAGTGATGACGGAGGCCGCCTCGAAGTAGATCGCGACCGAGCCATCGGCGGCGCGGAACGTGTCCGGAAAGATGCCGGGTACGACCGTTGCGACGATGCTGTAGATCCAGGCCACGCCCGTTCCCATCGCGATCAGCGTGAACATGTTGAGGCTACGGTTGACGAGTGAGGCCCAGGCTCGCTCGAAGAACGGCCATCCCGCCCAGAGCACGACCGGCGTTGCCAGGACAAGCTGAATCCAGTTCGAAAGCTGTGCGCCGAGCAGCATATGCAGGTTCGTGAGATGGCCGCCCATCTCCAGTGCGAGGACCGGCAGCGTCAGGACGAGGCCGATCCAGAACCGGCGCGTCATGTCGACGAGTTCGGCGCTTGGTCCCGTCTCGGCCATAGCGATTTCCGGCTCCAGCGTCATGCCGCAGATCGGGCAGGTGCCGGGGCCGATCTGCCTGATCTGCGGATGCATCGGACAGGTGTAGATTACACCTTCCCCAGGCGTCGACCCGACACCCGCCTTTGTCGCGGGCTTCTCTTCATCGTGATGGTGATGACCATGGGCATGACCCTCGTGCAGGTGGTGATCAGTCATGGATCGCCCCTCCCCGACGGCTTCCGGCGGCGCCCGCGCCGTGGCCAAGCCTCGGGATAAAGCGCGGAACGGTTCTGGCATAGGCATCCCACGCCGTTCCGAACTCCGCCCTGGAGGCCTCCTCTTCCCGCTTCGCAAGCCGCACATAGACCCAGACCAGAACCGGGAACATGGCGAGCGTCACAAGCGTCGGCCACTGCAGCAGAAATCCCGTCATGATCACGATGAAGGCGTTATATTGCGGATGCCGGACGCGGGCATACGGTCCAGTGGTCGCCAGGCGATGCTCGCGCTGCGCGGCGTAGAGCACATGCCAGCTCGAAGCGAGCAGCCAGAAGCCGGCGATGATCAGGACATTGCTCGCAAGATGGAACGGGCCGAAATGCGGATTGACCCGCCAGCCGAACATCATCTCCAGCAGGTGACCGGCATCATGCGACCAGAAGTCGACGCCGGGGAAATGCCGCCCGAGCCAGCCGGACAGCAGGTATATGGTCAGCGGGAAGCCGTACATCTCCGTGAAGAGCGCGACGATGAAAGCGGAGAAGGCGCCGAGCGAACGCCAGTCCAGCTTGGTCTCGAGCCTCACGAAGCTGGCGGCAAAGATGATGAACACCACGGAATTGATGATCACCAGGCTCCAGAGTCCATAGGCTGAGGTGTCAGACATCGCCTGTCTCCCTTCCCTTCTGCCGGATGGTGCCGGTCCCGTGGCCGGCATGGTCGTGACCGGGGTGCCCGGAATGACCGCCGTGACCGCGATGCATGAACAGATGCATCAGCGGACAGGCCAGGACGAGGAGCCAGGGCAGGATGCCAAGGAGGTGCACGCGATGCTCATAGGCGACGAGTCCAAGGGCGATCACAGCGAAGGCGATGAAGACGGTCCTGCTATAGGTACTCCAGGCCGATGAGGAATGGTTGTCGTTCATGAGGATGCCTCGTTCGAGGGAGTTCGGGAAAGGCCTCGCGGTCCGGGGGACCGCGTCAGCCGACGCCGTCATAGGTGACGTAGGCCATCATGCCCGTCGCCATGTGGTAGAGGTGGTGGCAATGGAGCGGCCAGCGACCGGGATTGTCGGCATCGAAGGCGAGAACCACGCTCGCCATCGGCGGCAGCAGGACCGTATCCCTGACCGCGCCGGCGATTGGCGTTCCGTTGATACCGATCACCTGGAAATGGTGTCCGTGCAGGTGCATCGGATGCGCCATCATCGACATGTTGGTAACAGCGACTTCGATCCGCTCGCCGCGCTTGACGACGAGACCGTCCGCCCCGTTAATGCCCCAGCTGTAGGTGGCCATGTCGCCCGTCAGCGAGAGTTCGAAGCGGCGGTCTGCCGCGCGGATCGCCAGTGGGTCGACGGGACGCAGCCGCCGTTCCAGATCCAGCCCTAGAACCGGCCCCTTCGCCTCGCCCTCGACCGCAATCTTGCCGATATCAGCGCCCGCGCTGGCAAGGATGACGCCCGTGCGCTCCACGGCTCCCTCGCGCAGGGCGAGGATTGGAAAGGCCCCGCCGTCCTTCGGCAGGCTGAGGCGGATGTCGAGGCGCTGGCCCATGGCAACAGGGAAAGCCGTGCCCGCGACCGGCTGCACGTCCTGCCCGTCGACGGCGACCAACTCTCCGGCAAGGCCGCCGGTATCGATGGTGAAGGCTGTCGCCGTGGCACCGTTGATGATGCGCAGGCGCACGCGGCCGCCCTTCTCGACCGCGACGACCTCGGGATCGTCGAGCGTGCGGTCATTGGCGAGATAGGCGTCGTAGTCGATGTCGTTGAGGTCCATGGCCGCCATTCCCGGCATCGCCATGCCCGCCATGTTATTGCCGGACATCATGTGCTGCATGCCGGCCATTCCCTGCATCGAGCCGTGGCCCATGGGCATGGCACCTTCAGCGGCATTTCCCTTGAGCTTCGCCAGCAACTCGTCTGCCGACAGGAAGGAGAAGTCGTGGAGCAGGACGATGACCTCCTGCTCATCACGATCAAAGTCATCAGCGGTCCGCACGATCAGCGGGGCGGCAAGCAGGTTCTGTTCCTGCAGCGTATGGGCGTGCATCCAGTGCGTGCCGCCTGTGCCGACCGGGAAGGTGTAGCGGCGGGTTTCGGAGGGCTTGATGAGTGCAGCCGGATTGTCGGGCACGCCGTCGGCGCCCCATGGCGGCGTCAATCCATGCCAGTGGATCAGGGTCGGCTCGCCGATGGCGCTCGACAGAGCGACGTCGAAATCGGTTCCGGCGTCAAGCGCCAGCCCCTGCCTGCCGTCAGGCTGGACGAGGCCGAAGACGCGCGCAGACCTGCCTTTGACTTCGATGGTCCTGTAGCCGATGGAGAGGATGCGGGGTATCGCTTCCTGTGCGGATGAAGACTTGGCGTCCTGTGCAAAGCTGCTGACAGGACGGAGCGCAGCCGACATGCCGAGCGCCGCTGCGCCGACCGTCAGGCCGTTGAGAAAATCACGGCGTTTCATTCTATTTGATCCTAGCTTCCAGGTCGGCAAGCCGACCATTGGTCTTGGGCTGCCTGCGGCGCCCGCGGAAACGGCCAGACGCCGCGGTGAAGCGGCCTCCGGCATCCTCAGACTGAAAGACGAGGAGGACCGAGCGTGGGCGGAAGCGTCAGTCCGCGGCCGGTCTGGTCGCCCCATGCGAAACGGAGGAAGGAACCCGTGGCTGCCGGAGCTTCCGTTCGGTCGATACTCATCAGGACGAGACAAAGACCGCAGGAAACGGCGCAGCAGCTCTTATGGTCGGGAGTGTGATGGCCGCTTTGAAGAGGGGCGCTGGCGTCATCATGGATAAGGATTTGCTCGACACCGTGGTGCGCGTGAACCGGGCGCTCGTGGCAGGGCATCGCCATCGCCCCTGCCGTTGGCCCAACCAAAAATGCGAGTGCGACCAGAACGGTCAGCACTGCGTTCATCCATGCGAACCTGCGGCGGCCGGCGGCCATGAGTGCGGCTCCGTTCCCCTCATCAGCCGAAGCGCCGGCTGATGAAATTGAAGATAGTGGCGATCACTGGAACTGTCCATGCGACCAAGACGACACGCTGATGTTGAACCTTTTCGCGCCGATGGTCCTTGATGCAGGTCAACAATGTCATGACGATGCCGGTTGTCCTGCGCCAAGACACCTGAAAATGCGCCACGAGGCGTCGAAGACACGATCAGTCGGCGGGCGACCACACCTTCTCCAGCGGTGGGAGCGATCTGTCACAGCCCCCCCGCTTCCGCGAGCCGACGTTCGAGCCTTAGTGTTTGCCGGAAACACCGGCCTGGCTGAAAGTCGCCATGCCGGAATGGCAGGCGGCAGCCGCCTTGACGATACCGGCGGCCAGCGCCGCACCCGTGCCTTCACCAAGCCGCATGCCGAGCGCCAGGAGCGGCGTCTTGCCGAGCTGTTCAATGGCGCGCAGATGTCCGGGCTCAGCCGAGACATGGCCGATCAGGCAGTGATCGAGCGCAGACGGGTTGGCCGCGCGCAGGATCGCGCCGGCAGCTGTTGCCGTATAACCGTCGATCAGCACCGGAATACGCTCCATGCGCGCCGCAAGGATGGCGCCCGCCATCGCTGCAATCTCGCGCCCGCCGAGCCGGCGCATGATCTCAAGGGGATCGTCGAGGTGGTCGCTGTGCAGCTCCACGGCGCGTTCGACGGCATCGATCTTGCGCTCCAGCATTTCGCCTTCCGAGCCCGTGCCGGGGCCGACCCAGTCGCGCGCCGTGCCGCCGTAAAGCGCATAGTTGATCGCAGCCGCGATCGTCGTGTTGCCGATGCCCATTTCGCCGATGCAGAGCAGGTCCGTGCCGCCGGCAATCGCTTCCATGCCGAAGGCCATGGTGGCGGCGCAGTCGCGCTCGGTCAGTGCTGCTTCCTGGGTGATGTCGCCGGTCGGGTAATCGAGCGCCAGGTCGAAGACTTTCAGGCCGAGGTCATAGGCGACGCAGATCTGGTTGATCGCCGCCCCGCCGGCCGCAAAATTCTCCACCATCTGCTGCGTGACTTCAGGCGGGAAAGGCGTAATGCCTTGCCGCACGACGCCATGATTGCCGGCGAAGATCGCCACCAGCGGCCGGTTGACGGCGGGCGGCCTGCCCGTCCAGGCGGCGAGCCAGAAAGCGATCTCTTCAAGACGGCCAAGCGCACCCGGCGGCTTCGTCAGTTGCGCGTCGCGTTCGCGGGCGGCGACCAGCGCGCGGGCATCCGGTCCCGGCAGGTCGCGAAGAAGGGCGCGAAAATCGTCGAACGGCAGGCCTGAAACGCTCATTTGAATGGCTTTCCTTGTATTCTTGTCTTTTCCCGGCAAATCGGGTTCTTTGCGTGGCGACTCTCTTAAAGCGACCGGCTCTGGCTCACAACTCAAAAAGCCCGAAGACGACAGTCACCCGAGAAGACAAAAACGCCGCAGGAGAGACGGGGGGACCGCAGAGAATGATCCCAGGAATGATAAAAGTCATCGTGGTCGATGCCGCGCGCGCCGTGGCTTTCCTGAGCCGCATTCCCGTGCCGCCATGGCTGTTTGCCGGCTATGACGGCAAGCTTGGCCGGCTGGTCCGCGTCTTCCCGCTGGCCGGTTTCGTCATCGGCGCCCTGCCCGCCCTCGTCTTCTTCGTGATGCTGGCGTTTCGCGCCGACCGCCTGATGGCGGCTTTCGTGGCACTTGCCGTGCAGACGATCCTGACCGGCGCGCTGCATGAGGACGGGCTTGCCGATACGGCCGACGGCATCGGCGGCGGCAAATCGCGCGAGCAGAGCCTTGTTATCATGAAGGACAGCCGCATCGGCAGCTACGGCGCCCTTGCTCTCATCCTTTCCTTCGCACTCAGGGCTTCAGCCCTTGCCGCGATTGCCCGTGAAGCGCCGCCCTTTGCCGCCGCACTTGCCATTCCCGCCGTTGCCGCCCTCAGTCGTGGAGCGATCGCCTGGCACTGGCAGCGCCTTCCCGCCGCAAAGCCGGACGGGCTCGCAGCTTCCGCCGGAAGCCCCGCGGAGGTGACGATGCAGATCGCCCTCGTCACGGCAGGTTTTGCGACGGCAATCCTCATCTGGCCGGCGCTCGGTCTTCTGCCGCTCGTCTCAGCCCTTCTTGGCGCAGCCATTTCCGTTCTCGCCTTCACCTGGTTCATCCGCCGCAGGCTTGGCGGCCACACCGGCGACACGCTCGGCGCCACCCAGCAGATTTGCGAGGTCGCAGCTTTCTGCGCCCTTGCCATGGCCCTCTGAAATCCCGATATATCGCCCATGCGAACACCCTGCATCCGCATATGCTCTTTGGATCCTCTCACTGGTCTCTGCGCCGGATGCGGCCGCACAACGGATGAAATTGCCGGCTGGATGCGCTTTTCCGACGAGGAGCGCGAAACCATCATGGAAAAACTGCCCGCTCGCCTCGCCGCCCTTGCTTCCGAATCGACCAGAGCCCTGGAGACGACAGGCTGATGCGCCTCATCCTCCTGCTCGCCGTCATCGGCATCGGCCTTGTCGTCCTGCTCTTCAACAGCGACCAGAGCCGCATCATGGGCCTTGAGAGCAACGATTTCGGCCGCTTCGTCTACCTGCTGCCGATCGCCCTCATGCTGGCAGCCGGCATCTGGGGCAGCCGTCGAAACATGGGCCAGACCCTGCGGCAATTCATGATTTGGCTCGTCATCATCCTGGCGCTCGCCACCGCCTATCTCTACCGGCAGGATGCACTCGGTGTCGGCAACCGCCTGCTCGCCGGCCTCGTGCCCGGCCGCGCCGTCGTCGTCACGACCAGCGAGGGCGGCCAGGAAGTCATCGTCCACAAGATGCTGAACGGCCATTTCGAAGCCGAGGTCTCGGTCAATGGCCAGTCCGTGCCGATGCTGGTCGATACCGGCGCCAGCATGGTGGCGCTATCGCATGAGGATGCGCTGCGCATCGGCATAGATCCGAAACAGCTCACCTATTCCATGACCGTGATGACCGCCAACGGCCGCGCCCGCGCCGCCCCGGTTACCCTCGATCAGGTGGCGATCGGCCCGATCGTGCGCAGCAATGTCGCAGCAACGGTTGCCGAAGACGGCAGGCTCGACCAGAGCCTGCTCGGCATGAGTTTTCTGGAAACGCTGGGTTCTTTGCAGATGCAGACGGATGAGCTGCGGATGCGGGATTAACAACCGCATCTGCCTTGCCGCATCGGCCCTGCCGCCCTAATCTCAGCCCATCCCCGCCAAAGAGGTCTCATCCGCCAATGTCTACCACCATTGCATTGTTCGGCGCCGGCGCCATGGGCAGCGCTGTCGGCCGCCGTCTGGCCGAGTCCGGCGCCAGGGTCATCACCTTTCTGGAGGGGCGCAGCGAAGCGACCCTCGAGCGCGCCCGCGCCACAGGTCTGGAAGCCGCGTCACTTTCCGCCTTTGCCGAGGCCGATATCATCCTCTCTATCGTTCCGCCGGCCGAAGCTTTGAAGGTTGCCGATCTCATTGCCCCGGTGCTGCGGGAAGCCAGCAGAAAGCCGCCCTTCGTCGATCTCAACGCCATCAGCCCGAAGACGATGGAAGCGCTTGCGGCAAAGCTCGCTCCCTCCGGTGTCAAGGTCATCGACGGCTCGATCATCGGCGGCCCGCCAGTTCCCGGCAAGGCCGGCCCGGTCATCTGCCTCAGCGGTGATCTCGCCGGCGAGCCGGAGCTGCTCGCCCGCCTCGGCCTGAAGATCCGCCCGGTAAAAGGCCCTGTCGGCGCCGCCTCTGCGCTAAAGATGTGCTACGCCGGCATCAACAAGGGCATGACAGGCCTGTCCGCCGCCATGCTTCTTGCCGCTGCCCGCAACGGCGCCGGCCAGGCTCTGAAGGTGGAGCTGGCCGAAAGCCAGGCCGAGCATCTGCAGCGCCTGCGCCACTCCATTCCCGACATGTATCCCAAGGCCTATCGCTGGGTGGCGGAGATGGAAGAGATCTCCGAGTTCCTCGGCGCAGACGATCCCGCAGCCCTCATCTTCAAAGGCATGGCCGGCATCTTCCAGACGATCGCTGACGACCGAGCCGGCAGCCAGGAACTGATCGCTGTTCTCGACCGGATGCTGGAGGACAGGCACTAAGCATCGGCCCGAAAATCGAATCGATTTTCGGAAAGCCTGATGCGTAGATTCAAAAGATAGAGCCCCGTCACAGGCCCCGCACAAAATCGATAATCGCACGGCTGACGATATCAGGCCGTTCCTGCGGCAGCCAATGGCCGGCACCCGGAACGAACTGTGTCTCCATCAGGCGAGGCGCGAGCGCCGGCATCGCTGCGATAATCTCCCGCATGCCGGGGATCGCAAGACCCGTATCGCGTTCGCCGGCCATGAACAGCGAGGGAATCTCGACCTTCAGCCCATTCAGAGCCTTCTGCAATTCCCAGTTCCGGTCGAGATTGCGGTAATAGTTCAGGCCGCCGCGAAAGCCCGATGCCTTGAATGCAGCGACAAAGACTTGGAGATCGGATTGCGGCAGCCAGCCGGGAAGTGTCTCGCTTTCCGGCAGATCCGCGAGCAGGCCTGAGGCGCGCGACACCATGCCGAAGGGATTGGGCGTTCCGTCGCCCGGCAGCCGCGCACCGGCCTCGCCGCTGGCAGCGCCGTAGATCTTGCGCAGCGTGGACTCCACGTTCCGCTCGAACTCGGCCTCTGCCAATCCTGGCTCCTGAAAATAGAGCACATAAAGCAGGTGATCCGGCGTGGCCGGAAAGATCTTCGTCGGCGGCACGGGCGGCTGGCTCATGAGGGGCACGCTCATGGCGACAACGCCGCGGAACCGGTCCGGGCGCATCAGCGCCGCCTGCCAGGCAACCGTTGCGCCCCAGTCATTACCGACAATAACGGCCCTTTCCTCGCCAAGCGCATCGACAAGCGCCACCATGTCGGCCACGAGATCGAAGACCGTGTAGGCGCCCGTCTCACCAGGGCTTTCCGTCCGGCCATAACCGCGCATATCGGGTGCCACGGCATGGAAACCCGCTTCGGCAAGTGCGCTGACCTGATGACGCCAGGCATGTGAGGTCTCGGGAAACCCATGGCAGAGCAGCACCAGCGGCCCCTGGCCGGCCTCGCAGATGTTCATCCTCAAGGTTGCGGTTTCAATCATGCGCTGCTGCATCTCTGCCTCCTCGATATCAGGGCTGTCGCACCCGGAAAAAATCGCATCCGAACGGTGTTGAATCTTTAATTCCGTATCTTTTTACGTTACAGAAAACAGGAGTCAATAGACCGTAACAATATCTGTTACGCTATGCGGAGGACATATATGCGACAAGACGGAAGACTGGCGCGGATGATCCATGTTCTCGTCCACATGGGATTGCTGGGCGGCCGGGAAACGAGCGAGCGCATCGCCCAGATGCTCAACACCAATCCTGTCGTCGTTCGCCGCACCATGGCGTTGCTGCGCCAATACGGCATTGTCGAATCCGAAGGTGGCCGCGGTGGCGGCTGGTCGCTGACAAAACCACTGACGGATGTCACCATTCTCGATGTGCAACGCGCCCTGCAGGGTGAAACCATCCTCGATGCGCCGCTCTCCAACGATCACCCGTCCTGCCCTGTCGAACGCACTGCCAATGCCAAACTGCAGCGCGCCTTCGAACGTGCCGAACAGACGCTGGAGCGGGAATTCCAGAAGGTGACACTCGCCGAAATCGGCGAGATCGCTATGGCTTCGACGGGAGCCGGCAAGACCGGCTGACGCGCCCATCGAGGTCGCTGGACGAGACCGGCCAAATCTGCCAGGTTTCGACAAAACAACAAGACCACAAAGAACAAGAAGAAACTCCAACTGCATAATTCCCTAAACCGGAATCGATTTAGGGATGAAATTATGCAGCAATTCAAAGTGCTAAAGCGTCCTTTGCGCGTCTGAAAAGACGCGCGGCGCTGTAGTCTGGTGGCACCCAATCCCGATCGGCTTTTCCGAGAGCCTTGGTGTATCAGGGGCGACAGGAGTTTTGCGATGAGTGCATTCTGGCCCTTGTTCATCGGCGGCGTGGCCCCCGCCGTCTTCTGGGGCATCACCGCCATCTTCCAGAAGCAGAGTGCGACAGCAGGCGCCGGCTCATCCGCCTATCTCGTCACGTTCGGGCTGACGCTGGCTATCACCGGCGCAATTGCCGCCGTCATTTGGCGCCCCGCGCCCTGGACCCCGGACGGTATCGGCTTTGCCGCGCTTGCCGGCATCTGCTTTGCGCTCGGCACCGGGCTCATCAGCTATGCGCTATTTTCCTATGGCGTACCGGTCTCGAAACTCGCGCCGATCTGGAGTTGCAACGTGCTGGTGACGCTTGCCGTCGGCGCGATCTTCCTCGGCGAGGCATCGCAGGTCGATCTCTGGAAACTTGCCGCCGGCACCCTGCTCATCATCGGTGGCGCCATCCTTGTCAGCAATGCCTGACGCTTATTCCACCGGGCAGGTGTAGCGGCTGGCGATGACGGTCATCAGCAGGTCGTTGCCCTCAGATCCGCGGATATCGGGATTGTCCTGCAGGAAGCGGCAGAGCATGTCGCCTATGACGATTGCCGTCGTGCCCGGAGGCAGGCAGAGATTCACGCCGACCGACTTGCCGAAATAGGCGAAATCGACCATCGCTCTCGGGCTGCGAACCGCATCGGCGAGCGAGCGCCTCGCAAGAAACTCGTCCCGGTTCCATTTGTCGAGCCAGCCGGAAACATAGCCGGTCACGAACTGGCGCGAGCCGCCGCAATCCGAAAAGAGAAGATCACCGCTTGCAAATTCCATCGGCGCCTTGGCCGCAACAGTCGCCAACAAGGTGGCAATGAGAATTCCCGGCATCTGATCCCCCGCCCGGTGTAGATGCCGGAAATTTCAGGCAGAACATGTCGGAATTAAGCTGGAACTGTTGCCGATCTGTGGCGCCGGCGAAGATGGTAAATGCCCGATCCAGAACGGAAATTTCTCCTTAACCGAGGTAAATAGGCTTCACTGCGCCCTGCCGTGCAGCAATGTGTCGAAGACCATCTGCTTGAATGTCTCGAGCGGCGCCCCGCTGCGCTCGGCGCGCATGCGCAGAAGCGCGCCCTCCCAGCTGTTCAGGATGAAATCGGCAAGCATGCCTACCGGCAGATCATTGCGAAGCGCGCCGTCCCTCTGGGCTTCGGCCAGGCAAACCGTGATCGCCTCGCTCCACTGGCTGAAATGACCAGCCACGTGCTGGCGGATCAATTCGCTATGGTCGACCGTCTCGGCGCTGAAATTGCCGAGCACGCAGCCCTGCGTATGGCCTCTCAAGGCGAAGGATGCGGCGCGATCATCGAAATAGGCCTTGAGACGCCGAAGCGGCGGCTTGTCGGCATCGCCGAGGAAACCCATGAGCCGGGCAAGCGCCTGCTCGGAGTAGCGGTCGGAAATCTCCGCCCCGAAAGCCTCCTTGCTGTCGAAGTAATTGTAGAAGGAGCCCTTCGGCACTTGAACATCATCGACGATCTTCTGGATGCCGGTCGCGGCAAACCCATGGGCATGGATCTCCTTCAGGCCCGCCTCGATAAGTTTCTCCCGCATCTGCGTATTCGGTTTCGGGCCGCGACGGGTCGGCTTGGCTGCGTCCATTTCACCCTCTTGAACAATTGTAGACGACCGATCATATATTTATTGTTTCGTCGCGAAAATCAAGGATTTTCGCTTCGGCCTGCCGTAACTCCAACTCCTTCAGGAACTGTCGCCATGACTTCCAGCCCCACCACCAGTCTGCGTTACGATGTCCTGACAATCCGCCGCCCCGGCCTCAGCCGCGACGTGCCATCAGGCGATCCGTCTCTCCAATGGGTCGCCAATTCCGCCACGCTGATCTCGGGCGAGCACGATGCCGTGCTCGTCGATACCTTCCTGACCGAACCGCAAACGAAAACCCTCGCCGATTGGGTGGAAGCGAGCGGCAAGCGGCTGAAGGCCATCTACATCACCCACGGCCATGGCGACCATTTCTTCGGTATCGGCACGCTGCTTGAACGCTTTCCCGATGCGAAGGCCTACGCCATTGCTGATGTCGTGGAGGCAATGCGCCGCCAGAGTGCGCCCGAAATGCTCGACGGTTTCTGGCGAAAGCTTTTTCCCGGCGAGATATCGGAGACGCTTGAGGTTGCCGATGTCCTGCAAACACCTGAACTGGAGCTTGAAGGCCAGAGACTGATCCCCATCGATGCCGGCCATACCGACATGTCGCGCTCCACCTGCCTGCATGTACCCGCAATCGGCCTCATTGTCGGCGGTGACGTGGTCTATAACGGCATCCACTGCTACCTCGGCGAAACCACGCGCGAGAGCCGTCAACACTGGATCGAAACGCTGGACAGGCTGAAGGAACTGAAGCCCAGGGCCATCGTCGCCGGCCACAAGATCCCCGAAAATGCCGACAATCCCAGCATCATCGACGAGACGCAGCAATATCTGCGCGATTTCAACCGGATCGAACTGGAGACGACGACAGCGCGTGAACTATTCGACGCCATGCTGGCGCTTTATCCCGAACGCGCCAATCCCGGCTCGCTCTGGGGCGCTGCCAAGGTCACCAAAGGCGCCTGACCCGCTCATCCAGGCTGCCGCGCTTTTGCGCGGCATTCCGCATCAGAGCGTGACGAGATCGGCATGCCCGAACCCCTTGGAATAATCGAGCACGGAAATCACCTTCGGCACGACACGGAAGATGCAGATCTGATCCCGCGTCGGCATTGAGATCGACAGGCCTTCCTGAGCCGGATATTTCGCCGGCATGAGCCGCAACACCCTGTCCGCCTCATCAGGGTCCTTCACTTTCTCCGCATACGCCGCCATCGACAGGCCGGTGATTTCCATCAGCTGGCCGGCATCAGGGTTGATCGTCAGCGACACCCTGTTGTCGCGTGCGATGTTGGCGGCCTTCTGGCTGTCCGGACCGCAGAGGAAATAGAGGGTCAGCCCGTCATTGACGTAACCGACCGTCGTCGCCTGCGGCCAGCCATCGGACCGCAGCGTCGCAACGCTCATGATGCGCTGGCCGCCCAGTATCGCTTGAATTGTCTTCCTGATCGCCTCGTCCATGGATGCCTCCGTTCGTTTGATGACGAGGCAAGACTGTCTCCATGCCCCACATCAGGCATTGACGCATATCAACGGAAAACCCATGTCCCAACCGGACAGAAGTTCGTGCTGATCGACACGCCGTCGAATAGGACGGGACTCCTGCAAAGCTTGGACGTCTATTTCCAGGTAGCCCGTCGAAACGAGAAGGATATCCCGTGCGCCCCGACATCAGGCTTCTCCACGGCTTTCGCCTGCTCCTCCGCAATCCGGATGGCGCGCGGCTGACTGCCGACAGCGGTTTCAACGACCTGATCGGCCATGCCCTCGGCGAAGCCGTCGATTGGGTGGTGCTGCCGGTCGAACGTCTGCCCGAGGGTTTCCTGGACCTCCGCTCAGGCATTGCCGGCGCCGCGATCCAGAAATTCGTGAATTACCGGCTGCGCCTCGCCATTATCGGCAACATCGACGCCGGGCTTGCCGGCAGCCAGGCGCTGCGAAGCTTCGTTTATGAGACCAATCGCGGCACGGATTGCTGGTTTCTCGATACGATGGAAGAGTTCGAGACCAGGCTCTCGGCTTTCAGCACACCGGCTTAAGCCACGGTTTTAATGTGATAATGTGGAATCCACCGGAGGTATTACGCAAGGGCAGCCTTCCAGCCATCCCACCATTTCAAGACGCGCAGCGCCCTGAGCGTCACCCAGCGGGAGGGCTCCCCCTCGCCGTCATCCATCACGAACCAGGCCCTGCCGGACACGCGCCAGTCGAGCGGCCAGCTCCCATCTTCCAGTTGCCGCGAGCGGAGGTATTCGATTGCCTCCGTCAGCCGCATATCAGGTGCAGCCCCTGTCAGTAGGCTCGAAGCGCGAAAGTAATCAAGCGCCCGCAGCACATCGAAGCGCCAGCGGTTCGGATGCAGGAACTGCATGAATGTCTCATCGACCGGCTTGCCGGTGCTGAGCCGGCGCATGAGATGCCGCGCCAGCAGATAATCCTCGCCCGACCGTCTTGCCTCACGCGACTGCTCCGTGCCTCCGGTCGCCCGCTCATATTCCAGCAGTCCTTCCAGCACATTGATCGTCGTGTGGAAGGACGAGCGCACCGAGCCATTCGCCCGCTCGCAGTTCCAGCCACCATCGGCCTGCCGCTCGCCAAGCAGCCTTTCGACGATGGGCGAGACATCGACGCCGAAATAGGCGCCGTCGCCAACCGTGCGGCCATTGATGCATTCCTCCACCTCGCCCTCCCAGAAGGGCTGCCCGCCCTCGTCCCAGCGGCAATTGGCGCCGATGAGCGCGACCGTTCTCCTTGCGCTCTCGCAGCGCGGATCGAGCCCGAATTCGCGAAGCTGCGTCAGCGAGAAATTCGTCGCCGTCCAGGGCTGGCCCGTGGCCTGCCATTCCTCGCGCGTGAAATTGCTGGGCAGGAAGGAGCCGCCTGCCCATTGCCCATCCGCATCCTGATAGGACAGCAGCTCGGCACCCCACCCTTCCCGTTCGACCCTCTGCCGCTCGGCGGACCAGACAGGCTCCGGCGCGTCGAAGAGATCACGCAGCACCTGCCAGCGGATGGCCGGGTCGGAGGCCAGCAGCCAGTCGATCACGGAAGTCTCTGAAGACATCGGCAAGTCTCCTCGTCACTAGCAAAGACCGGCGCAGCTTGGCCAAGCAAAGGCGCCGCGTCAACGCCACCCGGATGTGGTCATTGTATTTCATTCCCACCATCTGTCCGGCCCGTTTCACCGCACGGATGTGCCTCGCTTCGTCAGGGACCCATGTTTCTGAAGGCGGCGCGGCCGCTCTGGTCACCATGCTGACAAAATTTGTCACCGCCCTGCGCTATAGCTGTCTCATCCCACTCATCAAGGAGAAAGACAGTGAGCAACACCGCTACAAGTCCCGCGCTTCAGGTCGCCCTGGCGTACTACGACGCCTGGAGAAATCACGATCATGCCGCTGCCATGAAGGTCGTCGCGGACAACGTGGTCTCCGAGACGCCGTTCGGCCTCATCGAAGGCAGCGAAGCCCTGCACAAATCGGAATCGGAATTCGCCGGCATGCTCACAGGAGCGACGCTGATCGCCTCGTTCGGCGACGAGAACACGGCGCTCCTCATGTACTATACCCACACCCATCCCGTTCCCAGCGTGCTCTCCTCGAAGCATTTCGCGGTCGAGAACGGGAGGATCACCGGCCTCAAGGCAGTCTTCGACAAGAGCGTGTTCGGTGCTCGCTAGCCGGGCACGGCGCTTGCCGATGTCCGTTGCTGCGACCGTCAAGAGGAATGGCTTTCTATGAAACGTATCCAGTATCATCGCTACGGCGGTCCTGAGACGATGCAACTCGAAGACTTCGAGCTGCGGACGCCCGGTAAGGGCGAGGTTGCCGTCAAGGTCGCCTTCGCTGCGATCAACCCGATCGACTGGAAAGTCCGGAACGGTAATCTGAAGATGGTGACGGGCAAGACCTTCCCGCGAGCGCTCGGCGGCGACTTCTCGGGCACGGTCATTTCGGTCGGGCCAGGCGTGACCCGATTCAAGGCTGGGGATGCTGTCTTCGGATCGTCGCAGATCAAGGATGCCGGCGCCCTTGGCGAGGCGGTGATCGCGCCGGAAACCTTCATCGCTAAAAAGTCGGCGGAGGTGTCATTCGAGGAGGCTGCTTGCCTCGGCACGCCGGGGATCACCGCCTGGAACGGGCTGGTGGACAAGGCGCAGGTGAAGGCCGGCGACCATGTGTTCATCAACGGCTGCACCGGCGCGGTCGGCGAGTCCGCTGTTCAGATTGCGCGGATGTTCGGGGCGAGCGTCTCTGGCGCTGCCAGCGCACAGCAGATGCAACACGCCGAGCAGATGGGCGTGTATCCGGTCCTTGACTATCGGACGACCATCCTGTCGAGGCTCAAGGAACGGTTCGATGTGGTCTACGATACGGCTGGCACCATGACGGTCGCAACCGGCCTCGGCCTGCTTCGCAAGGGCGGGGTGTTTCTCGACATCAACCCGACACCCGGCAAGTTCATCCGTGCGCTGTTCAACCGGCGGCTCAAGCCGATCGTCTGCTCCGCGCGGTCGGACATCCTCGACAGCCTCGCCAAGGCGGCCGGCGAAGGGCGCCTGCGACTTCCTATCGCCTTAACCGTGCCGCTTCGCGACGCGATCCCACAGATGATCGCCCTTGAGCAGGGACGCAAGCTTGGGGGCAAGGTGGTGATTTCGATGCAGTGAACAGGCCACTGCCAAAATTTGGCATTGGCTAGTAGATTGGTCCGATGTCCAAGAGCAACCGGCTATTCGATCTTCTGCAAGTCTTGCGTCGGCACAACGGTCCCGTGCCCGGCACCGATCTTGCGCGAGAAGCCGGTGTTTCGTTGCGGACCATCTACCGCGACATCGCGACCTTGCAGGCAATGGGTGCGGACATCGAAGGCGAGCCGGGTTTCGGTTACATCCTGAAACCCGGCTTTTTGCTGCCGCCTTTGATGTTCACGCAGGAGGAGTTGCATGCGCTGACCTTGGGCGCGCAATGGGTAAGCCGCCAGACCGACGACGGGCTGGCGCTCGCTGCTCAGAACGCGATCGGCAAGATCGGTTCGGTGCTTCCTTCCGAATTGCGCCCCCTGCTGACCGATAACGCTTTCCACGTCGGGCGTGCGAGACCACAGTTAGAGGCTATCGATCTTGGGCTGCTGCGCCAAGCCATGCGCGAGCAGTTCAAGCTCCATGTCGCTTATCGTGATCCAACGGGCGCCCAGACCCAGCGCATCATCTGGCCGATCATGCTCGGGTTTATCGAGACCAAACGCTTTGTCGCTGGATGGTGCGAGCTGCGCAAGGATTTCCGAACATTCCGCGTCGATCGGATCGAGCGCGTCGAGTTGATCGAGGAGCGTTATCCCGGCCGTCGTCGCGACTTGGCGAAGCGCTGGCGGTCTGTGGTCGACGAGGAACGAAAAATGGACCGCACTTGGAATCAGGAGTCATGAGCCCAAGTTGCACTCGACCTGCCAAGCTATGAACGGAGATTCCCCGGCCCGGCGATACGCGCATCGCCTCGCTGATTGCGCTTTGGCTGTGCCGGCGTGCCACCTCAGACCGGCCAGACCATCCCGGCGACTGCGCAGCCCAGCAGGACCGGAATGACCGCCAGTTTGAACCGGAAGATCGCAATCGCTGCCGCAAGGCTCAGCAATAGCGATGACAGCGACAGCGACGTCCAGACGGGCAGCTCGATCGAGAAGGGTCCAAGGCTGTGCGCCTCCGCACTCCGGAACAGGAAGTGCAGGCCGAACCAGATAGCGAGATTGAGGATGACGCCGACCACGGCCGCCGTGATGGCCGACATCGCGCCTGCCAGGGCGGCATTGCCGCGCAGCTTCTCGATGAAGGGTGCGCCAAGGAAGATCCAGAGAAAGCAGGGAACGAAGGTCACCCATGTCGTCAGGATGGCGGCGAGCGTGGCTGCCGTCAATGGATTCAGGCTGCCGGGATCGCGATAGGCCCCCATGAAGCCGACGAACTGGAGGACCATGATCAGCGGGCCGGGCGTCGTCTCCGCCATGCCGAGACCATCGAGCATCTCGGTGGGCTTCAGCCATCCGAAATGCTGGACGGCTTCCTGCGCGACATAGGCGAGCACGGCGTAAGCGCCGCCGAAAGTCACCAGCGCCATCTTGCTGAAGAACACGCCGATCTGCGTGAAGATGTCGCCGGGTCCGAGGAAGAGATAGAGCAGTAGCAGCGGCAGCAGCCAGAGCACCAGCAGCACCGACGAGATCCTGAGTGACCAGCGAAGATTCGGTCGCGCATGATCAGGTATGTCTTCCCCGAGCAGCGCGTCGGCATCGGACAGCACCGCGCCGCCGGCTGCCTTGTGCCCGCCACCGCCCTGAAACAGGCGGGAGCCCGACTTCGATCCGAGAAAGCCGATGATTGCGGCTGCCAGGATGATGACAGGAAAAGGCACATGGAAGAGGAAGATCGCCAGGAAAGCGGCTGCCGCGATCCCGATCATCGCCCTGTTCTTCAACGCGCGGCCGCCGACCCTGACGACCGCCTGAATGACGACGGCAAGCACGGCGGCCTTCAGCCCGAAGAACAGGCCCTCGACGACATCGACGCTGCCGAGGGTCACGTAGAGATAGCTGAGCGCCAGGATGGACAGGAAGCCGGGAAGCACGAACAGGATACCTGCTGCCAGACCGCCGGCAGTCCGGTGCATCAGCCAGCCGATATAGATGGCAAGCTGCTGCGCCTCCGGTCCCGGAAGCAGCATGCAATAGTTCAGCGCATGCAGGAAGCGCTGCTCGCCGATCCACCTCTTCTCGTCGACGACGATGCGGTGCATGACGGCGATCTGCCCGGCCGGCCCGCCGAAGCTGAGCGCGGCGACGCGCAGCCAGACGCGAAAGGCTTCACCGAAGGTGACGCCATGCGGGTTTGGCGACGCGCCGCTATCGGGCGCCGCATGGGTAACGGCACTGTTCATGTCAGCCTCCCTTTTTCGCGGAAGGCCAGTTGTGCGTTTCGTCCGTGGCGTCGCGGCACCAGCGGTAGAAGGCATCATAGAGCAGCATGCCGGCATCCAGCTGCTTGAGATCGTCGACGAACATACGCGAGAGACCGAGCGAGGCGGCGAGCAGCCCGGCCACTTCAGGGGCAAGGTCCGGCCGGGCGGTATCGGCGCCGCGAACGATCGTGGCAAACCTCGACATCGGCACGGAAGCAAGGCCGAATTCCTCGATCATCACATCGAAGGTGCAGAGCTCGCCGCGATGGCTCCAGAAGACCTCCTCGATATCGAACGGCATGGCACCGAAGCGATCGGCGACCATGGAGACGTCGGACGTCGGCACGAAGAGAAAGACGGCCGAGGGATCGACAAAGCGCCGGATGAGCCATGGACAGGCGATGCGGTCGATCTTCGGACGCGCACGCGTGACCCAGACGGTCCGTCCCTGCCGGTCGCGCGGCGGCAGCCGATCGACGGGCACAGCCGCGCCGCCCGCGCCGATCCAGGCCTCGAAGCCGCCTTCCAGCACCTCCGCCACACCGCCGGCATGCCGAATATAAGCAGCAACGCCGTGGCTGAGCTTGCCGCCCGCCTGGCATACGACCACCACGGGGCTGGCGAAGCCGCCTGCCCATTCGGTGACATCGGTGTGGGATTTGCGGATCGAGCCCGGCACGAGCCTCGGATCGCGAACGAAATCCTCGTCGGTGCGCACATCGACGATGACAGGCGCATTCGGTGTGCCGATGATGCGAGCGAGTTTGTCTGAAGATATTTCGAGAAATGAAGGCATGACGCGTCCCTCCGTTGTTCGGTTTCGATGGACGCGATTCTTCGGCATGTCGCCTCGTGGGGTGATCGCAACCCCATACTGTTTTTATGCGCGCCGTCGTTTTTCGTGTCAAGCTGCGGGAGCCACTGGGAGGGGAACAAGGTTGCAGCAATAAAAAACGAGGCGCGTCGAACTTGGTTCCCGGATCATCACCCCGGCAGCCGGTTCAACAGAAAATCTGCTCGCGCTGCGACATCGACCTTCGGCAGGATGACGACTTCATAGCCGATCTCAGGATAGGCTGATGTCAGCCGCTCATATTCGGAAACCGCTTCCTCGAAACCATGCCGCCGCTCGGGATCGTTGACATAGATCTCCGGCCAGGGCGGCGTCAGGAAGACGGTCTGGTAGTAGCGATGCCGGTCCCGGAGGGTTTCGAGCACCGCTTCTCCGGTCGTGGCCTGCAGCGCCGAGACGGCATCGATCAGGCCGCGGTCGAAAAACGTCCAGCCCGCCTGCGCTTCCGCCAGCTTCTGATCCTCGAGCGCTATAGCAATCGCCCGCCGGGCAAAGGCAGCCGGATCGACCCGGGGCAAGGCCGCGCCCCGCCCTGCCAGTTCCTCTTTCACGATCCGCCGTCCGGGCTCCTCGACGGTTGCATAACCGCGCCGGGAAAGCTCTTCGAGCAAAGTGGATTTCCCGCCGCCCGAGCAGCCGGAAATGACGACGGATCTGATCATGGAACTCTCCGAAGGACAGATGATGCGAAAAGAAGAGCGGCGCAGACGCGGTTATGTGCCGATTTCCAGGTCGAAGACATGGCCCTGCCTGCCGGCAGAACGACGAAGCGAACCCCGGTGGATCGCGGCGATGCGCTCGACGATCTTAAGGCCGATCCCAAGTCCATCGGCATGATCAGTGACGTCAGCCCCTTGCCGGAGACCCGCCGGATGCCGGTCCTCGACCCGGATTAAACTGCTGCTGACGCGCACGACGATATTGGTATGCGCGGGCGTGTGGCGAAGGGCATTGTCGATCAGGTTGCGCACGGCATCTCTCAGCAGGGCCGGCACGCCCTGCACGATGGCGGCATCGACCTGCGCGGAGAGTTCCAGCGAGTGATCGTTCTCGTAGACCCAGGGGGCAAGCTGTTCCACGA
>Ga0102587_1000957_pt1 | contig 24757 bp, 18 predicted proteins | sample AraplaF_Col_mTSA_FD_76853 | JGI IMG/M metagenome (GOLD analysis project Ga0102587, IMG submission 76853) | Arabidopsis root microbial communities from the University of North Carolina, USA - plate scrape MF_Col_mTSA (SPADES assembly) (version 2) | ecosystem: Host-associated > Plants > Roots >... | reverse complement strand
ATTCCTCCCAAGAGTTCATATCGACGGGGGAGTTTGGCACCTCGATGTCGGCTCATCACATCCTGGGGCTGTAGCCGGTCCCAAGGGTATGGCTGTTCGCCATTTAAAGTGGTACGTGAGCTGGGTTTAAAACGTCGTGAGACAGTTTGGTCCCTATCTGCCGTGGGCGTTGGAAATTTGAAGGGGGCTGCTCCTAGTACGAGAGGACCGGAGTGGACGAACCTCTGGTGTACCGGTTGTCACGCCAGTGGCATTGCCGGGTAGCTAAGTTCGGAAGAGATAACCGCTGAAAGCATCTAAGCGGGAAACTTGCCTTAAGATGAGATTTCCCGGAGCCTTGAGCTCCTTGAAGGGTCGTTCGAGACCAGGACGTTGATAGGTCAGGTGTGGAAGTGCAGTAATGCATTAAGCTAACTGATACTAATTGCCCGTACGGCTTGTCCCTATAACCTTGACGGTTATGTAGCACTTACCGTGTTTGAGAACACTACCCCCGCTTTTACTTCTTCCCGGATTGTTGACAAGTCATGCCTGATGACCATAGCAAGTCGGTCCCACCCCTTCCCATCCCGAACAGGACCGTGAAACGACTTTGCGCCGATGATAGTGCTGCAACCAGTGTGAAAGTAGGTTATCGTCAGGCTCTTATTAGAGAAGCCCGCTAACATGTGTTAGCGGGCTTTTTGTTTTTCCAGCCATACGCGATAACCGCGGTAGTGGTGGACGACAAAGCCCCCGAATGCTTTCTGGTTCTTGAAGTGCGCTTCCGTCGTATTTAATTCGCGCTCCATGTCTGCCTCGGTCAAATGATTGAAAGAGACTTTCTGGATTTCATTTGGCGTCGTCTCGACACCCAGTAGCACGCGCTTCCCTGCTTTTATCCCATAGGCCACTTCATCACTGGCGTGGCTGATCAGCCCGTCCGGGCCATTCGCGTGATCACGATAGTCCATCAAGGCGACGTAGTCGTACAGGTCTTGCGTATGTTCGCTAACGTGGCGGCGTTTGCCTTGCCAGGTTATTTCGATACCGTCCCACCAGAATGGAATGGCCGGGCCAATATCAATAGCCTGTCCATAGCGCCGTTTCTCAGCCATGATGGCGGCGCTCATATCCAGGAAGTGGCCAAGCAATTCGAACTTCTTCGCTGGCCATTCATCAAGGATGTGCGGTTCGATATCGAGGTTGATGCCGTCAAAACGTTCGTCAGGCTGCGCCTTGGCGTTGTACTCGAACACGCGGCGCGCCATGGCTATTGCGACCGCGCGAAACGCCGGCAGGATATAGCGCTCCGTTTGCAGATAGCCGGAGCCCAGAAGAGCATAGACCTGCAGGCCCGCGCCATGCAGTCGTTTGATGACGGCCTTATAGCGCTTGGGGTCGTCGATAATATCGTTGCGCTCCCTGAAGGAGTCGGCATACAGATATACCGTCGTAATGCCATGCGCTTTGAAAAACGTGATTGCGTCCTCCACTGCGGAGGCTCGGTCGAGCATGGCATAGCTTTCTTCTTCCCACGTCCAGACGGCCCTCGGCGCGGGGGCTGCGATTGCTGGCGCGTTGAGCGCTCCCGCTACCAGCAGGGCGCCCAGTGAAAGTGTGAGAGCACGGGACATTAGCGTCACTCAGAGAGTAAACGGAATGTGATACTGCCCTTGTCCAAGCGGTTTTCCTGTATTCGGATGGGAGACGATGACTGACGCGAAGTAGGTCCCTGCCGGCAGTTTAAGCTTGATGCGCAGTTCTACATCGGCGCCGGTAGCCGGCGCCAGTTTAGTCGCCTTGCCATAGGATTCGCCAAGTTCACGGCCGCTTGCATCGGTGATGACCAGTAGCGGTACGAATTCAGGTGAGATGGCATCGCCGCGATTTGCAAATTGGGCGGACAGGCGCAATTCGTTTTCAACTACTTCGGCCTTCGCTTTCGAGACCCACAGGTTGCCAAGATCCGCTGCAAGCGTGGCCGTCTGGAGTTTGCGCTTGGTCTCGTCGTAGGCCTGTGCCGGCTTGTCCAGCACCGAAGCGGGCGCCAGCTTCTTGCTACGTTCAAGCCCGGAGTTGAGCGCCTTGAATGCTTCGAATTGTGCAATGGCTTTTTTCTTGGCGACCGGGTTGTCTGACGGGTCGATTTCCATGCCATCGGCAATGCTGTAAAGGCGACCGTGGCTCAACATCACGTTGCCGGAGATGAAGTCATGCAGGTCGGTCTTGGTTTGCTTCAGCGGGAAGGCGTGAATATTGCGGAAGCCTGGTTCCATGTCCAGGCCCGAACCGAGCCATGTGGCCTGCGCAGGAGTTTTCAATCCGTATTGGTGGGACAGGAAGGCCAGCAGCGATGGTGTCACGTCAAACTGCGACGACATGGATCGGATGTGCTGTGGATCTTTCAGCATCGGCGAATAAACAATCAGCGGGACGTGATAGCGCTCCAGATAATGCGACATCGGCAGCTCCGGCAAGCGGTGGTCGCCGGTGATGATGTAGATAGTGTTATCGTGGCCAGGCTGCTTTTGGGCTTCGTTAAAGTAGTGGCGCAGGGCGTCATCGGTGTACATGATGCTGGCGAAGATCCTGGCATCATCCTGGTATGGCGCGCGCTTGTCTGCTGCGATGCCCAGTTGGTCGAGGCGTTGCTTGACCCGCGCCTTATATTCGTCCTGGCCGGGGAATGTGAATGGGTCGTGCATGGTGACCGTCTGGATGACAGTCAGGCATGGCTTGCAGGTATCGCGGCTGGCGAATTTGAGCTCGTGGTCAATCAGCTCCCTGTCCGCATAGCCCCATTCATTACCGCGTTTTACCGACGGATCGAATTGCCCTAATCCCGAGATAACGTCGGTTCCCTGGCGAGTCAGGAATTGGCCCTGGTTGTCGAATTCAAGATTGGTGCCGGTGAAATAGCGGGTGCGATAACCCTGGCTGCGCAAGATGCTCACCAGCGACGCTTGCTCAGGCATGTTCTGGCCCATCGACGAAAAGCCGTGTTCACCAAAAGGCAGAGAACCGAGCAGCGAAGGCAGCACGCCAAAGGTCCTGCCTTGAGGCGCGACGAAATTTTCCCAATACAGGCTTTTCCCGGCCAGTTCATCCAGGAAGGGAGTAAAGCTGCCCTGGCGCGCCCCGGGGCCTGAGAACGAACGACCCAGGCCTTCAACAATAATCAGGACAAGGTTCGGCGGCGTTGGCTGGGGAGTGAAATGGGGACCGAGCGTATCCGGAGTGGTTTCGGCATGCACGAAAGGATAAGCAGCATCGCCGGAACCTCCAGACGGGGCGGCAGGAGTCAAACGGATAAGGTATTCCAGGTTGGCCTGGGCAAAGTAGGCGGCTTTATTGACCGCTACGATAGCGAGATCCTGGCGTACGCCGTCATCCGCTTCCATTTGATTCGGCAGCAAGGCGAACGCCGGGATGGAAAGGACCATCACGGCAATCGCCAGAGGTGGCTTCCAGCCTGGAGTTTCGATTCGATCCCTGCGAATGAGCACGTAGAGCATCAGTGCGATAACGATCGCCATGCTCGCCGCCATCAGGAGATCGGTGTTGGCATGGCCTGCCAGGATAAGCTGGATTTCCTTCCATGAGTAGCCAAACAGGTCTGCGCCAAGCAGCGCACCTGTCGATCTCTGATAAGCAATCAGCGCCCCTTGCACGGCGAGGAGCAGCGACCAGGTGAAGCCGATCCAGCCCAGGCGTGCCACGCGGTTCTGCATGGCTAGGCCAGGCAGCGACAGCAAGAACACGAAAGGCAGGTAGCGGATCACTGCAAGCAAATCGTTGCCGATTGCCGGGAACAGCAGGGCACTGAGATTGCTGGCGTGTGTGCCCAGTTCCACCAGGCGGAGAATTGCCATGCCCAACACGAGGGCGGGCAAGTAGGTAAAGAAACGGATTAGCGTCGTCGTAAAGGCCTTCATCGGTGATCGCCCGTTCCCTTACCAGCGACGCGAAACGCCTACACTGAGGCTGCGTTCATTCGGCGCATTCGTGGAGCGCGACACGCTGGCGCCAGCTTTGACACTCCAATTGCGGTCCAGGAAACGGACAATGCTCGCGCCGTAGGAATTAGAGGTCTGGCGCCCGCTGGACAATTCAAGCTGGTCGCCGCTGCGGCCATTGCTGTAAGTGAGCTCCATGTAATTGTCGGCATCGCCCTGGTCGTAATAACGCACCATCAGTCGGTTATTACTGGAATGCGAGCCGGTCGACACGATGTTCTGGTGGCGCCAGCGCAGGTAGAAATTGCCAGTGTATTTGCCGACGCCGAGGGAATACAGTTTGACGTGATCGTCAAAACCGAGATCGTCAACACCGCCCGACAGCTCCCAGCCGCCATCAATACTCTGGAAGACTTCCGCGCGCCAGGAGTTTGCAGGGAACAGCCGGCTGCTCGGGCCACGCTGGTAACGAATATTGGCGTAAGCGCTGGACCACAAAGGCGTATAGCCATCCAGGGCATAGGCCTTGTCGGCCAGGCCGAAACGATGGGCATTGAGTACTTCAAAGCCAAGGGAGCCACGCGAGAAGTAGTGGCGGATGCTGGCGGTGTAGTCGCGCCAGTTTTGATCGCCCACTTTGGTCTGTGAAGCGGACAGGCCGGCGGACCAGCTATAGCCGTCGGCCGTTGCCAGCTCCGGCGATGGCGCGCGCCATCTCTGGACATTGGCCAGGGCAACCGTCACATCGTTGTAATTGGGCGAGGCTTCATGGGCGATACGCAAGTCGGCTTCCGCATCGGCCCATTTCTTCATGCGCATATTGGCGGTTGCACGGCCCAGCAGCAGGTCGGAGTTTCTGGGGGAGGCTTCAAGCATTTTGGTGAAGGCCTGGACTGCTTCCGGATAGCGCTCGGCTTCGATCAGGGCGCGGGCAGCGTTATATTGCTCGTCGTAGCCAGGCGTCTGGGCAATGGCGGTACAGGCAATGGACGTAAGGATGGCGAACGCGGCGAGTTTGAAGCGCATAGTGGATGTAATAGTGGTCTACGCCGCAAAAGAGCGGCGCGTTGTGTTAATACAGGCAAAGTTGCCTCGATTGAGATTTGATATTACCGCAATTCGCCCTGGGTGACCGCAATGTGAAGCGTCAGGGTGAATTCGACGCCGTCCGCAGTATTGCGCGCGGCGACGGTGCCGCCCATTTTGGCCATATAGGTCTTCACTACGAATAATCCCTGGCCGCGGCTGGCTGCTTCCTCCTGGCCGGATACCCCGTATTCAAACACCTTGTCGATCAGCTCCGGTGCAATGGCTTCGCCTTCATTGCGGATTGACAGGCTGGCCGTACGCTCGTCCGATGCGAGCATCATCGTGATCGGCGTGCCTGAGCGGCGATGGCGATTGGCATTGTTCAGGATGTGGGTCACCACGTCTTCCAGCGCATATGGATCTGCTTTCACCGTGGCGGGAGTTCCGCCTTCATAACGCACGTTCTCAACGCCCACGCAGGGCGCGTTGGCAGCTACATCCCGCAGGAAAGCATCCAGGTCGAGGGACTCCAGCTGCAGGGTGGTCGACTGGAAGGCTTCACTCGGCGAGGCTTGCCCGTAAAGGACGCGGACTGCCTGCTGCATGCGGTGGATATACCGTCCGCTGGGATCATGCTCACCGCCATGAAGCGCCATCAGCGACTGCAAAGGCGACATGATTTCGTGGCCGACGGCATGCCACATATCGCGTTCCTGTTCGGCGCGGATCGCTTCCTTCTCGACGTCTTCGCGCACGCGGCGCAGCAGGTCGTGCAGGCAGTTAGCCAGCACGCCAAGTTCATCGCGGCCGCGCAGGTCCGACAGGTCGAATTCATCCAGCGCGCCAGCTGTCTTGACCGAGCGCGCCACTTTATCGGCGCGCCGGGTGAGGATGCTGATCGGGCGAATGATGCCTGCCTCGACCACCAGCCAGGCCACCAGCAAGGCAGCCAGGATGGCGCCGACAAACCAGGAGACACGGGTCGCGACAACGCTCAAAGCATCGCTGACGCTGCGCGCATCGCCGTTCAGCTCAATCTCGAAATTGCCAAGCGGCGTAGGCACGCTGCTGCGGGTCTGCAGCGCCTTGATGGTGGTGTCGACCGGCAGGTGGCGCACCAGGGTAAGCAGGGCGTGCCAGCTTTGCTCGCTGCCGCTACTGGCTCCCGAGAGGGAGAGCACTTCTTTGCCGCGCGCATCGCGAACGCGCAAGGTCTCGCCAGGCAGCAGCAGGGTTTGCAGGTCGCGCAGGGAGAATAGCGGCGTAGCCTGGTCGCGCGTCGTGTCCAGCAGGGCCGGGCTGTCGCCGGGCGGCAGCAGCGCCACGCTGACATTGATGTTCGCCAGGTCCTCAGGCGGCCAGGCGGGCCGGCTTTTGGCGAACAGGGCATCCTGCAGTACGCCAACTGGCAAGCGCACCGAGAAGAAGGCACTGTGCGTGCAGTCCGGTGCGCCTTCCGGTGCACACACGGGGCTTTGCCAGATCCAGCCGCGGAAATCCTTTACCGGACGGGCGCGCGGCTGGCCGGCATCTGCCGCGGTGTAGCCGGTCAGGCGCCCATGAATGCCGCCGCTGGCGGGATCGCCAGTCTGCTCGAAGGGAGCGATCCAGTGGTAATCCTGCCCGCGCAGGCTGACCCTTACGTCGATGCGATGGGCCTGGTCGATCGCGATTTCGCGAATAGGATGCGCTGCCAGCGGGGCGGAGTTGAATGTTCCTGCGACGTAGATAAAGCCGCCGGCCCAGGGATTGTTGCCGATGCCGACGCACAGGGTGCCCTTGTCACCATACTGCGCCGCGCAGCCAGCCATAGCGATCGCTTGCTGCACCTTGGCCTGGTCGTCGAAGTCCAGCGCAGCGTAAGGCAGCAGCACGGGATGCAGGCCGGGATTCTGGCCGGCGCTGGGATTCAGCAGCGCGAGCTGGCCGGTTGGATGGCGCAGCGTGGCGGCGATCTGTTCACGCGTCTTGTAGAACGAATTCTCGTAGGCCTGATAGCTGAGCTGCTTTTCCTGCTGAAGCACCGATACCGCGAGGCCCAGGGTGCCGATGGCCAGCAGCGGAAACGCCATGCGCAGAACGATGCGCAAGCGGTAGGGCGTCAGTAGGGAAAGTGGATTCATGCCCCATCGGTCCAGCGGAAGCCGCGCATCGGGATGTTCTCGATGCATTCGAAGCCGGGATCGATTTCGCGGAAGGCATCGCGGATGGTGCTGACGTGCTTGCGGATATTGTCGCGGTTACGCCCGCTCTTCACCACTTCGAACAGGTCTTCGTACGACACCACCTGGCCGCGCCGTTCGAACAGTGCTGCCAGGATGCGCTGCGCCGTCAGGGGCAGGTTGATGCGCTGGCCGCGCCAGGTGGGCGTGCGCTGGCGAAGCGGGTCCATGGCCAGTTCGCTGGCCTGGGCGGCGGCGGGTTTGCTGTCCTTGGCCGCGCGGAGGATTTCCAGGAAGGTGTCGATGAAGTCCGCTTCCTCGAAGGTGGTCTTTTGCAGGTAGTCCCAGGCGTCCAGCGCTTTCATGATGGAGCGGTAAATGGCCGCGGGCATGGCCGATACCACCAGGACCGGGGTCGCATGGCGCTTATTGATGGCATTGATGATGGCGACGCCGGCGTGGCGTTCGCGGCCCAGTTCAATGTCCAGTACCACCAGGTCATAGTGTTCGCGCGCGATGGCCGCTTCGGCGTCGTCGCGATTGAACCACTGGTCGACCTGGATGCCCGGCCGGGCTGCCGCGATCCAACCGGCGAGCTGGTTGCTGGTAGGGAGGTCGTCTTCGATGATAGCTACGCGTGTCATGACGGAAGTATTACCCAAAAGCCCGGCCGACGGGCGTGAATTTTTCTTCACAGGCGGGAAGGAAATGGGCTGGCGGCAGCATTGAACGTTCGCGCCCGGCGGCGGGAAGATGGCTGTACCGGCGCTGTGCCGGGCCAACCACCCCAGAAAGGCAATCATCATGAACAACCGGATCAGTACGATGCTGCAGGCGATTCGCTCGACGCTTGGCCGTGCTGCCAGCAGCATTCATTTCCCTTCCAACGTCCGCCGGGGCGTTGTGCTGCTCGGCCTGACCGGTGCAGTCGGTTATGGCTTGTACCAGTTTCCCCCAATGCGCACGGTTGGCCGCGGCGAAGTGGCGGTGCGTACCAATCACCTGACCGGCGGCACCTCGATCCTGCCCGAAGGCCTGGTGCTGTCCCTGCCGGGCATCCATGAAATGCGCATGCTGTCGCTGCGCGACCAGACCTACCGCCCTGCGGCTGCAGGCGAAACGCCATTCCAGTCGGGTGAAGGCTTGTCGCTGGGTTTGGATATGTCGATCCGCTATGGCCTTGACCAGGCGCGCCTCGCTGTCGTCGCGCCCAAGCTACCGGCGGACATTTCCCGCGACGTCGTGGCGCCTGACGTGGAAGGAGTGATTTACAAGGTACTGACCCGCTACACGGTGCGTGAAATCTTCTCTTCCAAGCGTGCGGAAATCCAGCAAGCCATCGAGGCCGAGCTGAAACCCAAGCTGGCAGCCGACGGCATCGTGCTGCGCAGCGTCACCATTGGCAAGGTGGTGCTGCCGGATGACTTCAAGGCCGGCATGGAAAAGCTGCTGGCGGAAGAGCTGGAATCCGAGAAAATGCGCTACACGCTCGAACTGAAGGAAAAGCAGGTGCGCCAGACTGCGCTGGAAGCGGAGGCGCAAAAAGTGGCCCGCGAAAAAGCCGCCGAAGCCGCCGCTTCCGAGCAAGTGATTGCCGCCAAGGCGCAGGAGGAGGCCATGCGCCATGTGCTGCCGTTCAAGGAAAAGCAGGTCAAGCAGCGCGAGCTGGAGGCGGAAGCAGAAAAGACCGCCCGCATCAAGACGTCGGAAGGCAATGCCCAGGCCCGCATCATCGAGGCCGCAGGCGAGGCCGACTCGCGCCGCAAGCTGGCCGATGCCGAGGCCTATCGCCAGGAATTGGTCGGCAAGATCGCCAGCGCACAGATGGAGCGCGACGGTGAGCTGTTGACCAGGCACCCGCTGCTGATCCAGAAAACCATGGCCGACAAGCTGTCAGACAAGGTATCGGTGATCATCGCGCCGCCGCCGGCTGACGGGGGATTCATCGGTTCGACCCTGGTCGGCGCACCCAAGACTGTGCATGCCGAGCGCATTGCCGCCAACGCTGGAGAATAAGCATGCCCATCTTGATGCTTGCCGCCGCAGTGTCCCTGGCCATCGTCACCCAGGACCAGCTGCCGCTGCGCGCGGCGCCGCGTGAGTCGGCCCAGGCGCAGGCCGTACTTTGGCAGGGTGACGCGCTGGAGGTGCGCGGTGCCCGCGGTGACTTTCTGCAGGTGTATGACCATCGCCGCGAACGTGCAGGTTATGTGCGGGCCGCGCGGGTGCGGCAAGTGGACCTGCAGCCCGCCGCTGCGCCCGAACTGCTCGCCGTAATGCGCTTCCTGCGCGATACGCCAGGTGCCGAAGCGCTGGGTATCAGCTATGGCGCAGCCTACCTGAAAGCCGCTGCCCCGCAAGCCATCAATGCCGAGCCGTTCGATGCCATCGGAAGCATGGCCGAGCGGCTGGCCGCTCGCGCTTCGTCGAAATTGCCGCCGCAGGCCGAGACGGCGCTGGCGGCCCACCTGGAAGTGGTGGCCAGCTACGGCGTGGCAATGCGCAGCTACGAGCAGGATGGCAAAGTGCGGGTGTGCTATGACGGCGACGCCTTCCGCCGTGAGCTGGCCGCAGCACCGAATGCCGAACAGCGCGCCCGCGCTGCCCTTGCTCTCAGCAACGCAGCCTGCATTGATCCCGCGCTGGGCGTTGCGCAACGCATCGAGCATGACCGCTGGCGCGCCGACCTTCTCGATAGCGTCGACATGGCCCGCTTGCCCGAGCACCTGAAAAACCGTATCCACATGCGGCGCGCGGCGGTGTGGTCCAGCGTTGCCTTCCAGCGTGCGCGCAAGGGCGAGGATGCGTCGCAGGCGGCCGGCCGCGCCGAACAGGCGCTGGCGGCGGTCAACAAGCCGGAGTTGGCGGACGAGGATAATGCCGCCTACGCGGAAGCCGGCGTACGCGTGGGCGCAGTGCGCTGGGCGCTGGAAGCCGCACCGGTGGCGCCGGCGCAAGGAAAGGCGGCGCCGCAGCTGGCGGTAACGGCCGCAGCGGGCCGGCCGGGCGAAACCTGCATTACTTTCCAGGGTGGCGGCAAGCAGTTGCTGAACCGCTGCACCTGGGGTGTGGCGTGGCTGGCGTCGGCGCGCGTCAATGCGCAGGGCACTGCGCTGGCGCTGGCGGTGCAGCCGACGGATGGCTGGCGCGAAATGTGGTTGTTCCGCCGGCAGGGTGAAGGGTGGACGGTGGACGTGCTTCCGCCGGGGTACAGCGATCCGGATATCGGCTATGCGGAGTTCGCGGGCTGGGTACCAGGCACCGCCAAGATGCTGGCGGCGCGCGAGGTTCGTGCAGAAGGCAAGTTCCGCCGCAGCTTCGAGCTGGTGGACATGGCTTCGCTGGCGACCGAACGCAGCGCCGATAGGCCGGAATCGCTGTCCACCTTCTACAAGTGGCAGGACCCGGCCTGGAAACGCGGAACGGTCAGCTTGCGCTGATCATTGCGGGTGGTAAGTCACCTTCAGGTTGTAAGTCGATGCCGTATAACCGTTCAGCATCACGTAGACGTCGCCGTTGGCCGTAACGCTGAAACTGCACGCTTCGGTGGCAGTGGATCCGTCCGACTTGCAGGTGTAGCTGCTGGTCGTCGGCACGGAGCCTTTGCGGGCGTACAGGTCAACGTCGCCGGTGCCGCTGGTTTCGGCCTTGAAGGTGCCTACGCCGGCCTTGAACGGACCGAAGGTCTTTTTCTGGTTCAGCGTCAGGCTGCCGCTGAAGTTTTCCACCTTGTCGGGCACTGTGACGGCCGGGCCGTCGGAGCCCAGTTCCACCGCATACGCCGCCGCCAGCTGCGCAAACTTCAGGGCGAAGTTGGCCGTGCTGTCGGAATTGGCCAAAGTGTCGTTGGCGCTGTGGATGTATGGATTGTCTTCGCCCATTTTCGACTCGAATGGAATCGAGGCCGGGTAACCCTGGTTCTGCCACGAGGCGTGGTCGGAACACGCATAGCCGCAGGAGCTATAACCCACCGTAGCAGTCGGCATATAGGTCGACAGCAGGGAGGACAGGAAGGTGTTTTGCTGGCTGTCTGTATAGTCGGTATAGATCCAGATATCCTGGGCCGAGCCATGGTAGTTTGTCATATCCAGCTGCAGGACCCCGACCACGTTCACATTGCTTGCCTTGAAGCTGGCGGCAATGTCCTTGGAGCCGAGCAGGCCCGCTTCCTCAGCGGCGTAGCCGATGACCTTCAGCGTGCGGCGTGGTTTATAGCCGGCAGCGATCATGGCGCGCACTGCTTCGGTCAGGCTGGCGACGCCGGAGGCATCGTCATCCGCGCCCGGCGAGCGTGAAGTCTCGCCGTTGCCGCTCATATTGATCGAATCCAGGTGGCCGCCCATTACCACTACCTCGGATGCGTTATCGGTGCCGTTGATGGTCATGATCACGGACTTCTGGTTATAGCCCGAGTGCGTGAACTGGGTGACGCTGATGTCGCTGCGGCCGGCCGCCATGGAAGTCCACTTCTGTGCCAGCCAGTTGGACGCGTTGGCGCCGTTGGTGGTGCGGTAGTAGCGGTTGGCGAAGTTCGACATGTCCGTGATTGTCTGCGCGATATTGGACGCCTGCAGCGTTGGCAGGATGCCGTTCACAGTCGTCTGGTTATCGATTGTGTAGCTAGGGCGGCTTGCGGCCAGTGACTGCACGGTACCTGCTTTGGCCAGAGCTTTGCGGCCTTCCTCTTCGCTGGCGTGCACCATGAAACCGCCGCAGCGCTTCAACTCTTTATGGATGGCGGCCGAGAGCTTCAGCATGGTTTCGTCGTCAACCTGCACCAGGTGGACCTTTTCAATGCCCTGGCCTTGCTTGCTCTGTTTTGCAATCGCTTGTGGCGCCGTGGCTTGCAACTTGGCGTATGCGGCATCGCCGATGGTGATCCAGGTGCCGGGTGATGCATATGCTGCGCTGGCTGCAAAGAGTCCTGCGGCCAGTACTACCGGGGTGAATCTCTTCATGTCTGCTCCTTTGCGCAAAAAAAAATGCACCCGGGGCGGGTGCATTTGTCAAAAATCTTAGCAGATTGTTTGCCGCGCACGATTAAGTCCAGATTTGATATGCCTCAAATGTCGCAAGAATGCCGCGCACATCATGGAAGCGTGCACTTTTCTTCCGGGGAGGTAGACCATGAAAGCGCAATTGCGGGCCGCATGTGCGGCCATCATCCTGACTGCCTGCAGTGGGAAGGGCAGTAACGGCGGCGCCACGGCACCACAATTTGCCGCCGAAGTCACGCGCACCGGCTACGGTGTGGTCCATATCCAGGCCAATGATTTTGCGGGTGTGGGTTACGGGCTCGCGTACTCATTCGCTGAAGACAATGTCTGCATGCTGGCCGACAGCTTGCTTACTGTGCGCGGCGAGCGCTCACGCTATTTCGGCCCGGATGCCCACGCAACGAAGCCGTTGAACGGCGAATACGGGGCCGCGCTCGATTTCATGGACTTGCGAAACGAGGATAGCGACTTCTTTTTCAAAGGCTACCTGGACATCGACAGGCTGCGCGCCAACTATGCCGCCGGCTCCGTCGAAGTGCAGCGCCTGCTGCGCGGCTACGCGGCAGGCTACAACCGCTATCTGCGTGAACACAAAGCGCACTTGCCCGACGCATGCCGTGGCGCTGCCTGGGTCAAACCAATCAGCGCCGACGACGTGATGCTGCTGATTGCGGAAAAGGCATTGCATGCCACGGGCGAAGTGTTTGCCGGCGAAATCGTGGCCGCGGCACGTGACGTGAACGATGTCATGACCGTGCCGCTGCAAACCGGCCCGATCGCAGCACCGCCATCGGCTGCGCCTTACGCCATCCGCAGCCAGGGCGCCATGGCCAGTAACGCGCTTGCAATCGGCAAGGCAGCCAGCAGCAACGGACGCGGAATCCTGCTTGGTAATCCGCACTATCCATGGACCAGCACCGACCGTTTCTACCAGCTGCATATCACGGTCCCGGGAAGTTATGACGTGATGGGCGTGAGCCTTGGCGGCCTGCCGCTGGTGGTCATTGGTTTCAACAAGGACCTGGCCTGGACGCACACGGTGACCAAGGCCACGCACTTCACCACCTTCCGCCTGCCGCGCGACCTCTCGAACCCAATGCGCTATTTTGTCGACGGCGAGCCGCACCAGTTGGAAACGCGCACGGCGGCCATCGAAGTACTGCAGCCGGATGGCAGCTTGCGGCAAAAGCGCAAGACCTTCTATTTCAGCATACTGGGCGCCGTGCTGGCGATTCCCGGCAGCCCGCAAGGGCAGGATGGTTTGCTCGTTCTGGGCGACCCAAACCGCAACAATACCCGCCTGATGGAGCAGTGGCTGGCGATTGGGCGTTCGGCCAGCGTGCAGGAACTGAAAGCGCAGCTGGACCGCGTGATCGGCCTGCCCTGGGTGAACACCGTTGCTGCAGATCGTCATGGAGGAGCGTTGTACGCCGACGCGAGCGTGGTACCGCATGAGGGCGCGGACCAATTCGGCGGCGACTGCCTGCTGCTGGCGCCATTGCTGATGTTCGACGGCGGGCGCTCGTCATGCGGCTGGGGGCGTGACGGCGGCGGTGTTCCGGATGGCGTTTTCGGCGGCGGCAACGCGCCTTCCATGCTGCGCGACGATTACGTGGCGAACTCGAATGATGGCTACTGGGTGAGCAACGCGCGCCAATTGCTGGTCGGGCCGGCGCCGCTTGGCTTCTCGCCATTGTATGGCCCTACGCGCGTGGCGCAGCACCTGCGTACGCGCAGCGGCTTTATCGGCATCGAGGAAATGCTGGCCAGGCGCGCACATGTCGGCCCGCAGGATTTGCAAGACCTGCTGTTCGCCAACCGCATCCTGGCGGCGGATCTGGTATTGCCTGAGCTGCTGCCTGCCTGCATGGCGAGCGCGGACGCACTGCTGCTTGAGGCTTGCACCGTGTTGGCCAACTGGGACCGCAAGGCCGACCTGGAAAGCCGGGGCGCGGTGCTGTTCCGTGAGTTCTGGAACAGTGCTGCGGACTTGCCGGACAAGTGGTCGCAGGCCTTCGACCCGGCCGATCCGCTGCACTCGCCGCGCGGGGTAGCGCCGGCGGCCATCCCCGGCATGCTGTCAGCCCTGAAGGATGCGGCGCTGCGCCTGCAGCACCTTGGCGTGCCATTTGATGGCCGGCTGGCAGACTACCAGGTCGAGCCGCGCAACGGGCAGCGCTACCCGATCCATGGCGCGATTGGGGATATCGATGGCAGTTACAACTCCATCCACATGGCGGGCAAACTGGGCTCCTCAGGCTACGAAGGCGTTACCTGGGGTACCAGCTATATCCACCTGGTCAGCTTTAACGAAGACGGCCCGCAGGCGCGCGGCTTGCTGGTCTATGGCCAGTCCACCGATCCGCGCTCGGAGCATTACGCCGACCAATTGCGACTCTACGCGGAAAAGCGCCTGCCACTGCTGCCTTTCAGCGCTGCAGCCATCGCTGCCGACCCGGTACGGAAAGTTCGCAGATTGCACGAATAGTGATGCACGGCAACTCCGCACGGTAGGCTTGCCAGCCATCTGGCATGGGCATACGATGGTTGCATGAGCCCATCGCATCCCCAACCCCAGGCGCTGCTCTTCATAGAAGGCGATCTCACGATCCGGCGCGTGCAGGAAATGAAAGACGTGATCCTGGCGCGCCTGGAGCACTCGCAGGCGCTGGAATTGGATTTGGCCGGGGTGACCGAGATCGATACCGCGGGCGCCCAGCTTTTACTCATGGCGCGCCGGGCGGCGCACTCCAGCGGCAAGGATTTGCGGCTGGCTGCCCCCAGCCCGGCGGTCGCCTCGCTTTTCGGCCTGCTGCGCATCGCTTAGGAAGGCGCACCCCCATGAACCTGGACGAAGGCTTGCAAGCGTTTGTCACCGAGGCGGGGGAATTGCTGGCGGAGATGGAGGCCGGCCTGTTGAATTTGGGTGACCCCTTGGCGCGCGAAGAATCGATCAATGCCATCTTCCGCGCCGCCCACACAATCAAGGGCACGGCCGGCCTGTTCGCCCTGGATTACATTGTGTTGTTCACCCACGCTGCCGAAAGCGTGCTGGAAGAAGTGCGCAACGGCGCCTTGCCACTGGACGACGAGCTGGTGGCGCTGCTGCTCAAATGCGCCGACCAGATTGGCGCCCTGGTGCGCGACGTGGAACGCGGCGGGCGGGGCGACTTGAGAGAACAATGCAGTCCGCAGCTGGAAGCGCTGCACGCCTATCTGGCGCCGTCGTCCGGCACGGTGGAATCGCCTTCCTTGCCTGCATTAGGTATTGCGCGTGACGACGCCGCAAGCGGCAACTGGCTGGTTTCACTGGAGTTTGGCCGTGACGTTTTCCGGCATGGCATGGATCCGGCGTCCTTCATTGCGTACCTGGGGAGGCTGGGCCGCATCATCGCCCTCGCCACGGTAGATGACGGCTTGCCGCCGCCGGGCGAAATGGACCCTGAAAGCTGCTACCTGGGATTTGAACTCGTGCTGGAAACTTCGGCCGATGAGGAAGAGATCAGCAAGGTCTTCGAATTCCTGCATGGCGAATGCACGCTGCGGCTGCTGCCGCCAGGAAGCGGCAACGAGGAATACCAGCGCCTGGCCGATGCGCTGCCCCTGCACGGCGCGGCCATTGCAGAAGTCCTGAAGGCCAGCGGCTTGGGGCAGGTGGCGCCGCCTTCGCTGCCTTCACCGTCCGCGCCGCTTCGCTCCGATCCAGCGGGGGGAGGCGTGACTTCCCGGCAAACGGATAGCCGCACCATCCGGGTCGACGCCGAACGGCTTGGCCAGCTAATCACCCTGGTGGGCGAATTGATCATCGCCAGTGCGCGCACGCAAATGATCGGCAACCGCTTCAAGGACACCGACCTGCATGACAGCACATCCGCCCTGGCCGACCTGGTTGAACAAGTGCGCGACAGCGCGCTGCAGCTGCGCATGGTGAAAATAGGCGCTACATTCAACCGCTTCCAGCGCGTGGTGCATGACGTCGCGCGCGAAATCGGCAAGGACATCCGGCTGGTTCTAGGCGGGGAGGAGGTGGAGCTCGACAAGACCCTGGTCGAACGCATAGGCGATCCGCTGACCCACCTGGTGCGCAACGCCATCGACCACGGCATCGAACCCGCCGAGGTCCGGCGCCAGCGCGGCAAGCCGCTGTACGGAACGGTAACGCTGAACGCCTTCCATGATTCCGGCAGCGTGGTGATCGAAGTCAGTGACGACGGCGGCGGCCTGCAGCGTGATCGCATCATCGCCTGCGCCATTGAGCGCGGCCTGCTCGATCCGGAACATAAGCCCAGCGACAGCGAAGTCTTCGCCCTGATATTCGAGCCGGGGTTCTCCACCGTCGGCCAGGTGACCAATCTGTCCGGCCGCGGCGTCGGCATGGACGTGGTCAAGCGCAATATCGAGGCGCTACGCGGCAGTATTACCATCGATAGCGAAGCGGGGCGCGGCACCACGGTGCGCGTGCGTCTGCCGCTGACGCTGGCCATCATGGATTGCATGCTGGTCACGGTTGGCGCCTCGCGCTTTGCGATCCCACTCGGCACCATCGAAGAATGCGTGGAATATGAGCGGGTTGGCCAACGGGACTTCGTCGACCTGCGCGGTGAAGTGCTGCCCACGGCCTCGTTGCGTGAATTATTCCGCCTGCGCAGCTCGGGGCCGCGCCGCGAGAGTGTGCTGGTGGTGCGCCATGCCGGCCAACGCGCCGGCCTGGTGGTGGATAGTTTGCAGGGCCAATGCCAGGCGGTGATCAAGCCGCTCAGCCCGATCTTCAGCGGCATATCCTGCTTGAGCGGTTCTACCGTCCTTGGCAGCGGCGACGTAGCCTTGATCCTTGATATACCGGCCCTGCTCAAGCAACTGCAGGCGCGGCCGGCAGGAAACCTGGCAGCATAGGAGCGATACGATGCAGCGAAAACTCACGGTGGCGATGCGCCTTGGCTTGCTGGTCGGGGTACTGGTATCGATGATGGCGGGTATAGGCATTGCCGGCATGCGCGGTATGGAGTTCAGCAACGAACGCCTGAAAACCACGTATGAAGACCGCACGGTGGCATTGATCTACCTGGGCAAGACGAACGAATACATGCTGCGCAGCCGGCACCGCATGGTCATGGCAGCTGCCGCGACCAGCTTGCCGGAAGTGGAGGCAGCACAGCAAGGCGACGCAGCACACCAGGAACAGATACGTAAGAACTGGAATGCCTATATGGCAACCCAGCTCACTCCGGAGGAGCAGCAACTGGCCGCGCAATATACAACTGCCTGGAATGGATGGCGCGACACGCATAGCGCCATCCTGCAAAAGGCGCGGGCAGGCAAGCATAAGGAGGCGCTGGAAGACGCGCGTGCTGCCGACGTGCAGTTCCGAACCGTTCTTGCGGCCATGGGCAAGCTGATCGAGCTGCAGGAACGCGTGGCGCGCGAGGAATACGAGTCCGCAATGTCGCAAACCGCTGACACTATGCGCACCAATGCCATGCTGCTGTGCGGAGGCCTGCTGGCCGGCATCCTGATTTCGGCGTGGATGATCAGGAACCTGCTGCGGCAACTGGGTGGAGAACCGGATTACGCCGCTCATATCGTGCAGGAGGTCGCGCAGGGCAACCTGGCGGTGCAGATCGAATTGAAAAAAGGAGACAAGGGCAGCCTGTTGGCATCGATGAAGCAGATGGTGGAAAAATTGTCCGGTGTGGCTTCGGAAGTGGGTAACGGCGCGCTGGCGCTGGCGGCGGCGTCGGAAGAGGTCAGCGCTACCGCGCAATCGCTATCGCAAGCAGCTAGCCAGCAAGCTGCCAGCGTTGAGGAAACCAGCGCTTCGGTCGAGGAAATGAGCGCGTCGATAGGCCAGAACACCGACAACGCACGCATCACCGACACCACGGCGTCCAAGGCGGCCGGCGAGGCTGGGGAGAGCGGGGAAGCGGTGCGCAGCACGGTAGCCGCCATGCGCGACATCGCAAAGCGCGTCATGATCATCGACGATATCGCTTACCAGACCAACTTGCTGGCGCTGAATGCTGCCATCGAAGCGGCGCGCGCCGGCGAGCATGGCAAGGGCTTTGCCGTGGTGGCCGCCGAAGTGCGCAAGCTGGCCGAGCGCAGCCAGGTAGCCGCACAGGAAATCGGCGACCTGGCCGGCGGCAGCGTGCAACTGGCCGAACGGGCCGGCGGCCTGCTTGACGCGATGGTCCCCGCCATCCAGCAGACCTCGCGCCTGGTGCAGGAAATCTCCGCCGCGTCGGCGGAGCAGGCCTCGGGCGTCAGCCAGATCAATATGGCGATGGGCCAGTTAAGCCAGACTACCCAGCAAAATGCGGCCGGCGCCGAGGAGCTGGCGTCGACCGCAGAGGAAATGAGCAGCCAGGCGGAGGAATTGCAGCATCTGATACGCTTCTTCCGTGTGGCGCAGGAGACGGCGACGGACAAGCGTAGCGTCGAGCCGTTGCGTTCACCTGGCCAGCGTTCATCGGCGCGGCGGCTGTCGCGCGTGCCGCCGGTGGATGAAAGCAACTTCACCCGATTCTGAGGATGGGCATGGATGCCGAGCACCAGTACCTGAGTTTCCGTCTGGGTGAAGAGACCTTCGGACTGGGGATACTTGCCGTGCGCGAGATCATCGAGTACGGTGGCGTGACCGATGTGCCCATGATGCCGCCATGCGTACGAGGTGTGATCAACCTGCGCGGCGCCGTGGTGCCGGTGCTCGACCTGGCGAGCCGGTTTGGGCGTGCGTCCAGTGAGATTGGCCGGCGCAGCTGCATCGTGATCGTGGAAACTGGGGCGCTGCCAGAGCAGCAAGTGCTGGGACTGCTGGTTGATGCCGTCAACGCGGTGCTGGATATCGACGCTGGCCAGATCGAGCCACCGCCAAGTTTTGGTGCGGGGATGCGCAATGACTTCATCTCGGGTATCGGAAAAGTGAATGGCAGGTTCGTCATCCTGGTCAACTTGGACGCCGTATTGAATGTGCCGGAAATCGCCGCCATGGCAGGAGAAATCAATTGATGCAGCAGGTGACGCCCCTGACAGACCGCGAATTCGTGCAATTCCAGCGCTTTATCCACGAGGCGGCGGGGATTTCGCTGTCCGATGCCAAGAAGCCCCTGGTTTCGGGGCGCCTGGCCAAGCGCCTGCACCACCTGCAATTCGATAGCTACAGTTCCTATTTCCAGCTGATCGCCAGCGGCCAGGCGCCGGAAGAAACGCAGATTGCCATCGACCTGCTGACGACGAACGAAACATACTTTTTCCGCGAATCGCGCCACTTCGAACACCTGCGTTCAGTGCTAAGGGAGCGTAAGCAGGGCGCCGCGACGTTCCGTGTCTGGAGCGCCGCCTGCTCCACGGGCGAAGAGCCTTATTCGATTGCCATGGTGCTGGCCGACTTGCTGCAGCCGCAAAGCTGGGAAGTGGTGGCCTCCGATATCAGTTCACGCGTACTGGACACGGCGCGCAGCGGCCACTACCCCATGGTGCGCGTCGGCCATGTACCGCCGGATTACTTGCGCCGCTTCTGCCTGAAAGGCATCGACGCGGAAGAGGGCACGCTGCTGGTGTCGCGCGTGCTGCGCGAATGCGTGGAGTTTGCCCAGATCAACCTGAATGCGCCACGGCTGCCAGTGCTGGGGAAATTCGATGTCATCTTCCTGCGCAATGTGCTCATCTACTTTGATGGCGAAACCAAGCGGCGTGTGCTGCAGCGGGTGCTGGAATGCCTGCGGCCCGGCGGCTACCTGTATATCGGGCACTCGGAGAGCCTGCACGATATGGGTTTGCCCTTGCGCGTCGTCGCCCCCGCCATCTACCGCAAGGAATGATATGAACACCGGCACCGACTTCGAAGTCTACTTGCTGCCGGGAGAGTATTTTGTTGGCGATGCGCGTTACCGTATCCGCACGGTGCTGGGCTCTTGTGTTTCGATCACGCTGTGGCACCCGCGGCTGCGAATAGGAGCCATGTCGCATTTCTTGCTGTCCGAACGTGAGCCGGGGGCGGACGGCGATCCGGGCGAGGGGCTGAGCGGGCGCTATGGCAGGGATTCAATGGCTTTGATGGTGGCCCAGTTGCAGGAGCGCGGCGTGCGTGTGCGCGAGTGCGAGGCCAAGATTTTCGGAGGCGGCACCATGTTCCCATCGATTGAGGCAAAGCAGCAGCCGGGCATCGGACATCGCAACGGGGTGGCAGCGGAAAAGCTGCTGGCCGAATATGGTATCCCCGTGGTATCCGAAAGTCTGTTTGGCACTGGCCACCGGCATATCCTGTTCGAAGTTGCGACGGGCGACGTCTGGGTGCGGCAGGGCGAAGTGGGGGATAAGGGAGACGCATGAAGCAGATCAAGGTCATGGTGGTGGATGATTCGGCCGTCGTGCGGCAGGTGCTGAGCGGCTTGCTTGGGCGCGAACCTGATATGCAAGTCACTTATGCTGTGGCCGACCCGATCCTGGCCAGTGAACGTATGCGCCTGCAATGGCCGGACGTGGTGGTCCTGGACGTCGAGATGCCGCGCATGGACGGCATCACTTTCCTGCGCAAGATCATGGCCGAACGGCCAACTCCGGTGGTGATCTGTTCCTCCCTGACCGAAAAATCAACCCGCACCTCGATGGAAGCCCTGGCTGCGGGCGCTGTGGCGGTAGTAGGCAAACCCAAGCTGGATTTGCGCCAGTCCCTGCACGACGGCTGCGACGAACTGGTGGCGGCGGTGCGCAGCGCGGCCCAGGCGCGCGTGCTGCCGGTGGCGGGCGGGCGCCCGGCCGCGGCGCCCGTCGTGCCTTCGGCCAAGCTCACGGCAGACGCCATTCTCCCGCCAATGGGCGAGGGGGCGGCGCCGATGCGCGGCAATGGGCGCGTGGTGGCGCTGGGCACTTCGACCGGCGGCACGCAGGCGCTGGAACGCGTACTGACCGAACTTCCACCGCTAACACCGGGCATCGTCATCGTGCAGCACATGCCGGAACAATTCACCGCCGCTTTTGCCGATCGGCTGAACGGACTTTGCCAGATCACGGTCAGGGAAGCGCGCAACAACGATCCGGTGCTTCCGGGGCAAGCCCTGATTGCGCCGGGCGGCCGCCACATGTTGTTGCGGCGCAGCCCGTCCCAGTACTTTGTCGAAGTTGTCGATGGCCCCCTGGTCAACCGCCACCGGCCGTCGGTCGATGTGCTGTTCCGCTCTGTCGCCAAGTGCGCGGGCGCCAGTGCGCTCGGCATCATCATGACCGGCATGGGCGACGACGGCGCAATTGGCCTGCTGGAAATGCGCCAGGCCGGCGCCCGCACCCTGGCCCAGGACGAGCAGAGTTGCGTGGTGTACGGCATGCCAAGGGAGGCGGTCAAGCGCGGGGCTGCTGAGCGCAGCGTGGCACTTGATGCAATCAGCCGCGAAATACTGCAATATGGCAGTGTGAATGGAGGTTGAATGAGGGACTTCAGCGCAAACGTCGCCTTGATCGTGGAAGACAGTGCCGTTCAGCGCGAGCACGTCGCCGGCCTGCTGCGCCAGATTGGCTTTGGTACCGTATTGATCGCCAACGACGGCATCAATGCCCTGCGCACCCTGGAGCAGCGCGGCGCGCCGGTCGACCTGGTGCTGACAGACCTTGATATGCCGGGCATGGACGGTGTGGAGCTTATCCAGCAACTGGCAAAAGGGCGCTGGGCTGCCAACCTGATAGCCGCTTCCGCCAATCAGACGCGTCTCCAGGAAGCAGCCCGCAGCCTTCCGCCGGGCGGTGTCATGCGCTTGCTGGCCACCATTTCCAAGCCGGTGCGGCTGGAGGGCTTGCAGGAATTGCTGGATCATGCGCCGATGCTGGCTCTGGACGAGCTGGAACGAGATGAAGTTGTCGCCGGCGCCAACATCACCGAAATTGAAGCCGGCCTGGCGGCCGGCGAATTCATTCCCTTATATTCCCCGCGCGTCGCACTTGATAGCGGGCGCCTTGTCGGCATCGCGGTGCGGGGAGTCTGGCGTCACCCGGGACGAGAGGACATGGATGTCGCCGGCATTGTCGCAGCGCTGGATGGCGACCATGAGACTGTCGGTTCCATCGTGCTGGCGCTGGTCAGCCAGGCTGCGGCGGACTTGCACAGCTGGCTCGAAATGGGACTGTCGGCCATCAAACTGTCGATCCCCTTGCCGGGCGAATTGTTGCGGAACCTGGGCGAGTTGGCCCGGCTGGTAGCCGGAGTCCAGGCGCAGGACGTCAAGCCTGGCAGCGTATGCTGGGAAATCAGCGAAGCCGTGGTCGCGGCCTGCGAACCGGAGCCGCTGCACAATATAGAACGCTTAAGCCTGCGCGGCTTTGGCTTGGGCGCCGTGCATTGCGGGCGCTATGAAGCGCAGACCCGCGACTTTGCCTGCTTCCCCCTGTCGGAAATTACTATCGACCCCTTGTTTGTACACGAGGCGGCGCAGCGCAGCCACCGGCGGCCGCTTTTCGAAGGATTGCTGGCGATGGCAGGCAAACTGGGCGTACCGGCTTGCGCCGACGGGATTGAGAATGTCGAGGACTGGACAATGATGCGCGAAATGGGATGCGCCACAGGGCAGGGCCCCCTGGTCGCCGTCGCAATGGAGTCGGATGAATTCATCAAATGGTATAAAGATAGCCGCCAGCGCTTGCGCGACTGTGCGGCTCACCGGCTTAACGACGTGGAGCCTCAAGCGGTAGGGACAAAGTAAAGCAGGTCCCCTTTCCCTCTTCGCTGCGGACCGTGATACGCCCCCCGAGGATATCGGACACGATGCTGTGCACGATATGCAGGCCCAGGCCCGATCCGCCTACGCCCATCTTGGTTGTGAAGAAGGGATCGAAGATTCGCTCCTGATTGGCGATGCTGATGCCATTGCCGTTATCGCGTACATGCAGGGCGATCCAGTCCGGCTTCTCATATTCCGCTACGAGTTCCACCTTGCCTTCACTGCGACCGTCGAAGGCGTGCATGAGGGCGTTGTTCACCAGATTGGCGATTACCTGGCCGAGCGGACCGGGGTAGCTGTCCATCATCAGTTCATCCGGAACGGACTGCTCTACCTCGAAAGGTGTGCGCCGGATCGACGGCAGGAGCGTCAGCACATTGCCCGACACGACTTCGGACAGAAGGAAAGTGCGGCGCTGGGTACTGGTCTGGTCGACCGCTACTTGTTTGAAGTTGGTGACCAGGTCGGCCGCCCGCTGCAGGTTGCGCATCAGGATCTCGGTTGTGGTACAGGCGTTGTCAAGATAGCCCACCAGCTCCGAGCGGCGCATATTCTCTCCCTTGCTGAAATGCTCGCGGATGTCGCCGGTCTGCGCTTCAAAGGTACTTGCCACCATCAGGCTATTGCCTATCGGCGTATTCAATTCATGGGCAATGCCGGCCACCAGTGAACCGAGGGCCGCCAGTTTCTCATGGTGGACGAGTTCTTCCTGAGCCTGGGCCAGCGACTGGTATGCCTGTTTCAGCTCATTGTTCGCGCGGCGCAGGGCGATGTGGGTATTGATGCGCGCCAGGACTTCCTCTACCTGGAATGGCTTGGTGATGTAATCGACGCCGCCAACAGCGAAGCCGCTGACAATCTGCTTGGCGTCGCTCAGGCCAGTCATAAAGATCACCGGCACGTCGCGCGTATCGGCATCCGCCTTCAGGCGGCGGCAGGCCTCGAAGCCATCCAGGCCGGGCATCACAATATCGAGCAGGATCAGGTCGGGCTCCGCGAGCGCAGCGCGCATCATGCCTTCGCGGGCATCGTGCGCCAGCACGACCAGGAAACCGTGATGGCTAAGATGGTCGAGCAGGGCAAGCAGCAAGGTCGGCGAGTCATCGACGACCAGGACGGTTGGCGGACGTAGGCGAGCTTGTTCAGTTGGCATCCCAAACCTTTTTCACGTGTGGCCCTTGTCAGGGTGAATTCGGCTTGCTATAGTTCTGTCCCTCGCAACGCAGCGCTGACAAATCAGCGAAGCGAAACGAGAAAAAGATGGGGTTGACGAGTTGCACGCTGTACCGCATAATCTCGCTTCTCTGCTGCTGACGAACACAACGCTTCGTCGACAAAACAAGGCAGCGATCTTTAAAAATCAACAGTCGATAAGTGTGGGCGTTTGACGATATGCCCAGGCCTTCGGGCCTGATGCTCAAAATATACGTTATAACGCTCGCACAAAATATATTAAACGTAATCTCGAAAGAGATTCGTCAGTATTTTGAGTGAGTGACCTCGGTAGCAATACCGAAAAACAGAGATTGAACTGAAGAGTTTGATCCTGGCTCAGATTGAACGCTGGCGGCATGCTTTACACATGCAAGTCGAACGGCAGCGCGGGCTTCGGCCTGGCGGCGAGTGGCGAACGGGTGAGTAATATATCGGAACGTACCCAAGAGTGGGGGATAACGTAGCGAAAGTTACGCTAATACCGCATACGATCTAAGGATGAAAGCAGGGGATCGCAAGACCTTGTGCTCCTGGAGCGGCCGATATCTGATTAGCTAGTTGGTGAGGTAAAGGCTCACCAAGGCAACGATCAGTAGCTGGTCTGAGAGGACGACCAGCCACACTGGAACTGAGACACGGTCCAGACTCCTACGGGAGGCAGCAGTGGGGAATTTTGGACAATGGGGGCAACCCTGATCCAGCAATGCCGCGTG
>Ga0102587_1000951_pt1 | contig 24966 bp, 19 predicted proteins | sample AraplaF_Col_mTSA_FD_76853 | JGI IMG/M metagenome (GOLD analysis project Ga0102587, IMG submission 76853) | Arabidopsis root microbial communities from the University of North Carolina, USA - plate scrape MF_Col_mTSA (SPADES assembly) (version 2) | ecosystem: Host-associated > Plants > Roots >... | reverse complement strand
CGGCGGCGCGCCTATACTTCAAACTTTGGTAACCCCGCAAGAAAATTACGTGGCATAGCTGTGAAACCTCGATACAACCAGTTCAATCCGAAGCGAAAACTCAGGAAATGCGATGCATCCGAGTTCGCGGAATTGGCTGCGCTTGCACAGAAAGTCCAATACGGGGGAAACCCTGAACATAAGAAAAACCCAGGTGATTTCGGGCTAACACCGCCAGCGGACCCCCGTGCAGGCAAGTCACTTTGCGATGGTGTTGCCGTCTTCACACGAGTCGGAGCTCTGAGCCTCCTAAAAGCGGGCTTAGAGAAAGGGTTGATCAGCGAACGATTTGTCGGAGAGTGGCCTAAGAACATCTGGTCGATGACGGAGCAGGGTGTACCTTTGGAGGCACAGCTCGAAAACTCCGCCAATGGCGTGTATCACGGTTATCCCATGCCTGATAGCGACCCGTTCGCCAGCGTGATCGCGCAGCGATGGGCGAACTGCGATGTCTAAGCTTCAATTTTCAGCCGACTGGCAATCCACTGGCGCTGACTCGGCGGAAATCCGGGAGACCTCTGCTTTCCTGTCCGTTCGCGTTGGAGACACAGTTGTTACCAGGAACGAAGACGTATGGTCCAAGACCATTCGTGACAGCGTTCTTGTTTCTACCTACCCACTGGCAATGTGGTTGGCGGCCTCTTGGTGGCGATTGAAATGGGAGCCTCTTCCCAAGCAAGGGCTGCGACCTGCAGTCGACTGGCGCATGGCGCATGAGATGGGTGCAGCAAATCACGGCTATGTCTGGCCGCACATCGTATTCGCGTCGGACAACGAGATGATGCAGGTCTGGACAACAGCTCCAGAGCCGTCGCATGAGCAATCCGTTCGCTATTTGACGGAGTGTTCGGAGCCGATGCCCCTATCCGTTTTCGAAGCAGGGGTTGATGCTTTTGTTGATTCTGTTATCAGAAGGCTTGCTGCAGTCGGGTGTGGTGGCTCCGACTTGGCGCAGCTGTGGGAGCTTGTGCAAATTGATCGTAAGAATCCCGAGGCTTCACGTTATCGCAAGATTGAGGCAGCCTTGGGGTATGACCCTGATGAGGGGCCGTCGGAGTTGATGAGTCAGGCTTTGGAGTTTGATCGAGAGATGGGAGGGGCTGCTATGGCAGAGCTCGCCCCTCTTTATGGAAAATTCGGCATAGAACACTCGCTCACAGCACTGAGCAAGCTGCGTGACCAACCAGGACTGATAGGAACTCCAAAGCTGCCAAAGCTCAGCGCCGCTAAGTCTTCGAAGGCGGTGGGGCCTCCTTGGGTACGCGCCGTCGCCGCAGCTCGTCACTTGCGCAAACAAGCCGGTATCCCAAAAGGTAATGTGCGCAATGAAATCCTCTTCGATCTGTTGGGATTAAGTGTTGCTGACGGTAGCAGTGAAATTGGAGTGAAGGCGGGGTCGGGACTGGGTATCCCGCAACAGGCAGGTCGGATGAAGTTCATACCGCGTAAGCACCACCCCCTGGCGAGGCGTTTCGAACTGTCCCGGTTCATTGCCGACTTGGTGCAGGCTGATGGTGCCATGCAATGGTTGGCATCTACTGATCTTTCGACATCCCGCCAGAAGTTTCAACGTGCATTTGCCGCCGAATTCCTCTGTCCCATTGACTCCTTGGCAGAGTTTCTCGATGAGGATTACTCGGAATCGGCAATTGAGGATGCGGCTGACCACTTCAATGTCAGTGAGCGGACGGTGGAGTCGTTGTTAGTAAACAACGGCCTGATTCAAAGGCCTTGGATGTCCGACTACATTGAGGTCCGGCCACCATATCCGATGGGTATCTGAGCACGTTATTGTGGGCGCTAAATCGCAATCGGATCCACATCAATCGCCCAGCGAATCAGGCTCTTGAATTCCGCCTGCTGGCGCGTTTCAAACAACACCGGCTGCCAGGCCGCCAGAAAGCGCTGCAGCGCCGCGCGCGAAGAACTTTCGACCAGCATCTGCGCGCGTTCGATATTGGCCACGCGCTGTATCGTCATGGGCACGGCCGGGTAGGCCGTGACCTGGCCGTTGCCGGTGAGCTGTAGCGCTTCGGCCTGGGCTGCGGCCGCGTTGAGGAAACCTTGCGCCACTTCCTGGGTGCGCGCTTCGGCGCGCACCAGGGCCGAAAAGCCGAAGGGCGACATGCCGGCGGCTTCGCGTTCGGCCAGCTGCTGTGTGGCAAAACCCGCGTAGTCGTGTTGCTTGAGCGCCGCGAACAGCGGGTGCTCGGGGTGGAAGGTCTGTACCCACATTTCGCTGGCGCCGCTGTGGCGCGCGTCGCGGCCGGCCCGGCCGCCGGCCTGCATCAAGAGGCTGAACAGGCGTTCGGGCGCGCGGAAGTCGCTGGAAAACAGCGCGCCGTCGGGGTTGATGGCGGCCACCAGCGTGATGTGGCGGAAGTCGTGGCCCTTGGCGATCATCTGCGTGCCGACCAGCACGTCGACCTCGCCGGCATGCACGCTGGCCAGTTGGGATTCGAGCGCGCCCTTGAGCCGCGTGCTGTCGGCGTCTATGCGGGCGATGCGCACCGGCTCGCCGTCGGGCCGCTTCACGCCGGCCAGCAGTTCGGCCAGGTGTTCTTCGAGGCGCTCGGTGCCGCGGCCCACGGGCGCGATGTCGATGTTGCCGCAGCTGGGGCAGGCGCGCGGCACGCGCTCGGTGAAACCGCAGTGGTGGCAGCGCAAGGTGCGGTCTATCTTGTGGAAGACACGAAACGCGCTGCAATGCGGGCATTCGCTTTTCCAGCCGCAGTCATGGCAGGCCAGCACGGGCGCATAACCGCGCCGGTTCAAAAAGATCAGCGACTGTTCGCCGCGCGCCACGCGCTGGGCAATCGCGTCCAGCAGCGGCGGCGCGATGATGCAGTGCTTGGGCTGGTGGTTCATGTCCACGCGCCGCACCGTGGGCAGGCTGCCTGCGTCGCCGGTGGGGCCGGGTTCGCCGGTTTTGGGTGGCCTGTAGGGCTCCGGTTGCGGCCCGGCGGAGTAGGGCGCAGCCTCCTCGCCAGTGGAGGGTGTTGTTCCTGTGCCGATCCGCTCATCCATCACCAGGCGCTGGTAGCGGCCGGCCAGCGTGGCTTGCCAGCTTTCCAGCGAGGGCGTGGCAGAGCCCAGCAGCACGCGGCAGGGGCCGTGCTCGTGCGTGGCGTCTTCGGTTTCTATCTTGGCGCGGTAAATAGCCAGGTCGCGCGCCGAATAACGCGCGCCTTCCTGCTGCTTGTAGCTGGGGTCGTGTTCCTCGTCGACCACGATCAGGCGCAAATTGGGCATGGAGGCGAACACCGCCATGCGCGTGCCCAGCACCAGGCGCGCATGGCCGGCATGGGCCGCCAGCCAGCTTTTCAGGCGCTGGGCCGGCGTCAGGCCGCTGTGCAGGGCCACCACGCGCTCCTTGCCCAGGTGGGCAAAACGCGCTTCAAAGCGCGACTGGAGCTGCGGCGTGAGGTTGATCTCGGGCACCATCACCAGCACCTGGGCGGCCGGGTCCAGCTCCAGCACGCGGGCCGCGGCGCGCAGGTAGACCTCGGTCTTGCCGCTGCCGGTGGCACCGAACAGCAGCGCGGGCCGGGTATCGGCGTCAAATTCGGCCAGGACCGCGGCCTGCTGCGCGCTCAGCACCAGCGACCGGCCGCCGGCCTGCTCGCCGCGGGTGTCGGCCATGGGGCGTTTGAGCCGCCGCGCCAGCTGCACATTGCTAAGGTCGCGCAGCTGGGGCGGCAGCGCCGCCAGCGCCACCTCGCCCAGCGAGCGCTGGTAATAAGCGGCGGTGAACTGCACCAGCTTGCGCCAGGTGGCGGACAGGGGTGGCAGGCCTTCCAGCGCGCCGGCCACGTGGCGCGTCTGCATTTCCAGCAGCGCGCCGCTGTCGGCCAGCAGCTCCCAGACCACGCCCAGCACCTCGCGCCGGCCCAGCGGCACGCGCACCAGCGAGCCCACGGCGAGTGGCGACTCACTCTGGTAAGTCAGCGGCCCGGCGATGGAACTGTGCGCGGGCGCCGCGACGACGACTTGCAGCCAATAGCTCATTCAGAGTAACTAAATGTGTTTAATTCTTGAGGAATACATCCAAACAATGCGCTAAGTCCTTGATTTGGCGCCACTTTACAGATTTCCAGATTTTCTGTGGATAACTTTGTTGACAGCTTGTCGGCGAGGGGCGCGAAGCCTTGTAAATCAAGGCTTTTCTTAAATTGCCCGCAAAAAAAGCAATTTAAAGTCTCTATATAAATCAACAACTTACGTGCGCTATTGCTTTGATAGCGCAGCATTGTTTGGGGTCCCCGCATTGCGGCGGCGCAACAAGATTTTTGTGCATAAGTCCAGCCGGCGGGGCCCGGTTTTGTGCTAGCCATGGTGGAAATACGCCCCGGGCCGGCTGGAATAAGGGGCAGGCGAAAGGATTCAGCTACGCGCGGTGCGCATGCTGCGAGAGTGAGCGTGCACTGCGTTTACCAGCACTTCCACACTCTCGGGCGGCGTGTGCTGGCTGATGCCATGGCCCAGGTTAAAAATATGGGTGGGTCCAGGCCGGCTGGTATCGGTATGGGGGGCGCCAAAGCTGTCCAGCACCGCGGCCACCTCGGCCTCGATCTGGGCCGGGTTGGCGAACAGCACGTTCGGGTCCAGGTTGCCCTGCAGTGCCTTGGCCTGGGGCCCTTGCTCGCCGACCAGCGCGCGCGCCTTGGCCAGGTTGACCGTCCAGTCCAGGCCCAGCACCTCGCAATCGAGCTGCGCCATGGCTTCCAGCCACTGGCCGCCGCCCTTGGTGAAGACCAGGCGCGGGATTTTCACGCCCTCGTGCTCGCGCTTGAGCTGGGCCAGCACCCGGGCCGTGTAGGCCAGGCTGAAAGTCTTGAAGGCCGCGTCGGCCAGCACGCCGCCCCAGCTGTCGAAAATCATCACGGCCTGGGCGCCGGCCTCGATTTGCGCGTTCAGGTAGGCGGCCACCGCGTCGGCGTTGACGGCCAGCATCTTGTGCATCAGGTCGGGGCGCTGGTACAGCATGGTCTTGACCAGGCGGTAGTCGTCGGAACCCGCGCCTTCGACCATATAGCAGGCCAGGGTCCAGGGGCTGCCCGAAAAGCCGATCAGCGGCACGCGGCCGTTCAGGGCCTTGCGTATCGAGGTGACGGCGTCAAAAACATAGCGCAGCCTGGCCAGGTCCGGCACCTGCAGCTTGGCCACGGCGGCCTCGTCGCGCACCGGGGTGGCAAAGCGCGGGCCCTCGCCCAGCGCAAAAGACAGGCCCAGGCCCATGGCGTCGGGCACGGTCAGGATGTCGCTGAACAGGATGGCGGCATCCAGCGGGTAGCGCTCCAGCGGCTGCAGCGTGACCTCGGTGGCGTAGTCGGTGTTGGTGGCCAGGCCCATGAAGCTGCCGGCCTGGGCCCGCGTGGCGCGGTATTCGGGCAAATAGCGGCCGGCCTGGCGCATCAGCCAGACGGGGGTGTGGGGGGTGGCCTGGCGCAGGCAGGCGCGCAGAAAGGTGTCGTTTTGAAGGGGTGCGAACATGCACCAATTGTCTCAGGTGTGGGGCGGCTCCCGCTGGTCTCCCGGCCGGTTCGGATTTACCATGGCCGCAAGGGCTTTCCAGGAGCATTCCATGCGCATGAACGACCAGGAGTATTTCCGCAGCTGCATCGCCAAGGAGCGGCACCTGGCGCAATTGCTGGGCCACACGCACATCGAGGAATGTTATGAAAGCGCGGGCACGCTCTGGGACAGCGCCCAGGCGCTGCCGCAGTGGACGCGCGACTGGGCGGCCTGCGGGCCGCTGCTGGCGGCCCACGGCATCAGCGTGGGGTTTGACGGCGAAGGCGCGACCCTGGGCGCCACCCACGTGCAGTTTTCCGACCACCCGAATCGCGACCGGGCCCTGATGTACGGCATCGTCAAGGAAGTGATCTTCCGACTGGAACACCACAAAGCCGCGCCCGCCGTCACATGCGCAGCGTCTTGATAAAGGCTTCCAGCTCGTCTATCGGCAGCGGCTTGCAGAACAGGTAGCCCTGGTAGCAGTCGCAGCCGTGGCGCGACAAAAAGTCGCGCTGCGCCTCGGTTTCCACGCCCTCGGCCACCACGCCCAGCCCCAGGCTTTGCGCCAGGCCGATGATGGTGCGCGCGATGGCCGCGTCGTTGGGGTCGCGCAGTATGTCCTCGACGAAGGACTTGTCGATCTTGAGCTGGTCCAGCGGCAGGCGCTTGAGGCAGGAGAGAGACGAATAACCCATGCCGAAATCGTCGAGTGACAGGGTTACGCCCATCTTCTTGAGCCTGGCCATCTTGGTGATGGTGATTTCCATGTCCTCGGCCAGCAGGCTTTCGGTCAACTCCAGCTTGAGCTTGTGCGGGCTGACCTGGGTTTCTTTCAGCGCGGCCATCACCAGGTCGACGAATTCCGGGTGGCGGAACTGCCGCACGCTGACGTTGACCGCGATGCTCAGCGCCGCGGTTTCGGGGCGCTGGGCCCAGGCCGCGAGCTGGCGGCAGGCGGTCTCCAGCGCCCACTGGCCCAGCGGCAGGATCAGCCCAGCCTCCTCGGCCGCCGGGATGAACTCGGCGGGCTGCACCAGCCCGCGATCGCCGTGGTGCCAGCGCAGCAGGGCCTCCACGCCGGTCATGCGGCCGTCGCGGCCCACCTGCGGCTGGTAGTACAGCAGGAACTGCTTTTCGCGCAGGCCGCGCCGCAGGTCCGACTGCAGCGCGGCGCTGGCGGTCACCGCGGCCTGCATGGCCGGGTTGAAGAAGCAGACCGTGTTGCGCCCGGCCATCTTGGCCTGGTACATGGCCAGGTCGGCCTGCTTGAGCAGGTCACCGATGTTGTTGAGCGTCTGGTTGAAGGCGGTCACGCCTATGCTGCAGGTGCTGTAGTGCTGGTAGCCCGCCAGGCTGTAGGGCTCGCTGAGCGCGGCCAGGATCTGCCCGCTCACGGTCTCGGCTTTCACGGTCGCCTCGCGCGGGTCCTGGCCCAGGTCTTCCAGCATCACCACAAACTCGTCGCCGCCCAGGCGCGCCACCGTGTCGGTCTGGCGCACGCAGGCCGCCAGGCGCTTGGCGACCTGCTGCAGCAGCAGGTCGCCCTTTTGGTGGCCCATGGTGTCGTTGAGTGTCTTGAAGTTGTCCAGGTCTATGAACATCAGCGCGCCTTCGCGCGGATGGCGGCGGTTGTGGACCAGCGCCTTGTCCAGCCTGTCCATCAGCAGCTGGCGGTTGGGCAGCTGGGTCAGCGGGTCGTAAAAAGCCAGGTGCTTGATCTCGCTTTCCGCCACCTTGCGCCGCGTGATGTCGCGCCCCACCGCCACCCAGTGGGTGAAAAAAACGCCGGCATCGTCGGCCACCGGCACGATGTCGACCTCCATCCAGAAATGCCGGCCGTTCTTTTTGTAGGTGATGAGTTCGGCCTGCACCGGCTCGCCCTTCTGGAAGGCGTTGCGTATGCGCTCGAGCTCGCCGTGCTGCGTCAGCGGCCCGCACAGCAGGCGCGGCGAATGGCCCAGCGCCTCGGCCAGGCTGTAACCCGTGTGCTGCTCGAAGGCATGGTTGGCGAAGATGATGCGCAGCCCGGGCCGGCCCGAGGGAACGGCCTCGGCGATCAGCACGATGTCGTTGAGCCGCGAGATGCTGGTCTCCAGCAGCATCAGCTGCTCGCGCGCCTTGCGCCGCTCGCTGACATCGCGAAAGTAGATCGCCAGCCCGTCGGGAAAGGGGTAGGCGCGTATCTCGAACCATTTGTCCAGCGGCGCATACAGGGCCTCGAACTCCACCTGGTAGTTGCCCGCCACCGCCGCGCGCACCTTTTCGGAGAACAGGGTGTTGATGGCGCCCGGAAACTCCTTCCAGATGCTTTTGCCCAGCAATTCCGTGGGCGGCCGGCCCAGCAGGCGCGCGCCCTCGCGGTTCAGGTAGCTGAAGCGCCAATGCGGGTCCAGCGTGTAAAAACCCTCGGTGATGCTCTCCAGCGTGATGCCCAGGCGCGTGGCCAGGCGCTGGGCGTCTTCCCCGGTCTGCCGCAGTGCCTGGGTGTGTGGCGCATCGAGCTGGGCAACGGCCAGGCCGGCCAGGGTCTCCAGGTCTTCCTCCTGGTCGGGGCTGAGTGTGCGTGCCGCCTTGTCCATGACCGCCAGCACGCCCAGCAGGGTGCCGTCTTCCCGGCTCAGCGGCAGGCCGCGGTAAAAGGCGATCTCGGGCGCGCAGCGCGCCGGCAGCAGCGGCTGGCGCGGCGGCGTTTCGAGGCTGGCGCCGCACAGCGCGAGCAGGCCCTCGCGCTCCTGCGCGGAAAAACCGGTGCCCGCGATGAAGCTGGCTTCACCGTTTTCAAGGGCGGCGACGAGGGCAATCGGTGCGCCGCAGGCGCGGGCCGCCAGCCGGGCGAGCCGGTCGGCGCCGGAATGCGGCAGCACATGCAGCGCGAAGGCGGGCGCCAGGTTGGGAGCGGAAACGGACACGGGCGAGCACCTGCTTTTCAGTCATTCAATAGAACATGCTGAGGCATGGCGCCGTGGTTTTCACCGCGAGATTTGCAAGTGTTGGCGATAAAGCGTTGCAAAACGTTCCGTCACTTACCTGCACACGGTTTTGTCCTACGCTGTGGATCGCAGGCTCCCCACGAGGGGTGCCCGCATCCCCCTTCATGCTGCACCACCTCCCGGCGCTATCGACGCCGTCTTCCCGTTGTTCCCGTATTTTTTTTCCAGGCAAGGACCCATGAGCCCCCCAGAACTCGAGCAGTTGCAGCAATGCCCCGACATCGCCACCCTGGAAACCGCCTTGAGGAGCCTGTGCGCCCGCTTCGGTTCGGTCAGGCAGGTCAACGTCCTGCCGGCCGCCCATGCCGGCAAGCAGCAGGCCCTGTGTTTTGTGCGCATGGCGTCGGTGGAAGAGGAGCAAAAGCTCATGAGCGGCCTGGGCATAGGCCGCTTCGGCGGTGAGCTGGTGGTGGTCGTGGATTTGCTGGCTGAGCAGCCTCCCTCCGCGAGCGCGGACCTGTGGAGCTCCGCCGCTTAGGGCCTTTGTTTATGTCGCGGCCGCGGCGACCGAAACATGCCTGAGCAGCAGGCGCTCCAGCGCGTTGAGCGTCTCATAGGATTCGGCGAAGTCGGCGAACAGCGCGGCATTGTCGGGCGCCGCCGCCTTGCCCTGCCAGGCCGCGCGGAACTGCTCGAAGATCTCGCCGAAGCTGCGGCGGCCGTCTATCAGCGCGAGGATTTTCGCGCCGTACTTGCCGGGATTGACCGTTACGGACACGCCCGAGTGCTGGTGCCTGAGCATGAAGGGCTGGCCGCGGCTGTTGCCGAAAACCTGGGAGGCGATTTCGCCGGTCAAAGGCTCGTGGTAGAAAAAAGGCACGTAGTCGGTGTCGCCATAGGGCGCGCTGCAGGCCGCGTTGCGCGTCAGGTACAGCGAATGCGTGATGATGCTGCCGCCCATCAGCTCGGCCATTTCATACTGCTGGCGCAGCGGCAGCTTGCGCAGCGCCGCGGCCATGGCCGGCGGCTTGCTGCCCAGCACCATGTGCGGCAGGTAGGGCGAGCGGCCGCGCTGCACGTCGCTGAAGGCCAGGTGCAGGCCGTGGCCTTGTTTTCCGTCCGCCGAGCCCTCGCCCAGCCAGTCGAAGAGCTCGCCCACGCTGTACGAACGGTCCTGCGAATGCAGCAGCAAGTCGTAAATGCCGGCGTCGCCGGCCTTGTGGTCGTGGTGCAGGTCTTCGCTGCGCTTGAACCAGTTGCCCGGCGGCAGGCTGGCCAGGATGTCGCGGGTGTTGGCGATCTTGCGCTGCGCGTCCGTCTCGCCGCCGTTGACCATGCGCATCAGCGCCTGCATCTGGTAGACGCCGATGCGGCCCGTGGTGGCATAGACCATGAGCCCGATGGCGCCGTCCGGCTTGAGCACGCTTTGCAGCGCCTTGAATCCCAGGTCGGGGTCGGCCAAGTGGTGCAGCACGCCGCTGCAGTTGATGTAGTCGAAGCTGCCCAGCTGCGCGGCCAATGCCGGCAGGTTCAGCAGCGAATCGTGCACCCAGCGGATGTTGCTGAGCCCACGAATCTGCGCGCGCTCTTTGGCCAGCGCAATGCTGGCCTGGCTCATGTCCAGGTGCACGATTTGCGCGTCGGTGTGGCGCAGCTGCTCGGCCAGGAAAATCGTCGCGTCACCCGTGCCGCCGCCGGCCACCAGCGCGCGGAAGCCCTTCTGGAAAGACTGCTTTCCGGCAAAGCAGTAGTGGTTGACCATGGGCAGGTCTTCCAGCCAGGTCAGCACCAGGCGCTTGTGCTCGTCCTGCGGATTGCAGGCCGGATAAGGCAGGGCTTCGTACTGGTTTCTGACCTCGGACAGGTAGTTATCGGGCATGGAATTTCCGGAAATGGACGGCAAACCGCTATTGTCTACGGTGGCACGAGATGCGCCGAGACGGGCGTGAGCCTACCTCACGGGTAGGAATTGCAGGAAGGTACCGCCTAGCAAGTTCTGTACGTAGGTAATCACCGCACGCCGGTATTTCTCGGTCAGCACCGACGACAGCAAATCCAGCCGGCCTATGACCTTGCCGAACTCGCGTTCAAAACTCAGGTTGCGTTCACGCTCGGTGATCTCGTCGGCCAGCAGCAGGGGCTGGCCGGCGGCATTGCGGCGGTTGGACAGCATCCACACGGCGATCTCGATGTTGCGCGCGGCGTTGTAGATGTACTGCGCGTCCAGGCTGTCGGTCAGGTAGAAGGACGTCTTGCCGCCATGGGCCGTGACCACCATGTCGGCGCTGGCATAAATAAAGGCGGCCACGCGGTCGCCCTTGAAGTCCGGGCCCAGGGCCAGCGACAGCGCGGCGATGTCGCGCTTGCCCTGCAGCTCCGGCCAGGGCGTGCGCGTGTCGACCGCCACGCGCAGCTGGGCCAGGGCCGCATCGCGGCTGACGGCGCTGGTCTTGCGCCATTCGGCCGGGTTGCGCCGGTAGAGCTTGTCGGCCAGGCGCAGCAGGCTTTCAATGTTGTCGCGCATGCCCAGCGTGGCCATGCGGTTCGCGTCCGACTGGCCGACCTCGGCGGCGGCCATGGGCGCGGCCTGGGCTTCGCCTTTGTGGGTGGGCGCATCGCTGGCGCAGCCGGCCAGCGCCGCGGCGGCCAGCAGCAGGGAAGGGCGCAAGAAGGGGGAAAACGAAGGCGGAACGGCGAAAGTGGAAGTGAGGATGGGGGCCGTGCGCAGGGACATGGCGCATTTTCAGCGGCGATGCGCGGCCGCGCAAGCCTGGCTTTCCCGGGCCTTGACCGAAGGCAAGCGCAAGCTCAGGCCGAAGCCGCGCCCGTGCGGGCCGCCGTATCCAGCAGGCCGCGCGACTGCAGCACCCGGTGGTCTATCTTGATGCAGTGGTCCTGCACCACCAGCAGGCCGGCGGCCTCGGCCTTGGCCGCCGCGGCCGGGTTGCTGATGCCCAGCTGCATCCAGACCGCCTTGGCGCCTATGGCGATGGCCTCGTCGACCACGGGCGGAATGTCCTCGCTGTTGCGAAAGCAGTTCACCAGCTCGATGTTTTCGTGGCGCGCGGCTTCGCGCAGCGAAGGGTAGGCTTTCTCGCCCAGCACCTCGGTGGCGTTCGGGTTCACCGGGATGATGCGGTAGCCGTTGGCCTGCATGTAGCGCGCCACGTCAAAACTCGCGCGGTGCGGCTGCGGTGACAAGCCCACCACCGCGATGTTGCGGTAGTGCTTGAGGATGTGCGGCATGCGTTCGGCGGGGGGGAGTGTGGTCATAAAGATGCCCGGCGGCGGTTTAGGCCGCGTCCTTGTACTTGACGGAGCAGCCGTAGGCGCGGCTGCTCGCCACGCTCAGCGGCTTGCCGCCCAGCGCTTCCGTGAGGCCCTGGCGCACGTAGTTGGTGGCGGTCTTGATGTCGTCCACGCGGGCCGAAGGGATGCTGTCTATGCCGCCCGCATACAGCAGCTGGCCTTGCGGGCTGATGATGTACATATGCGGCGTGGTCTTGGCGCCGTAGAGCTGGCCCACCTGGCCCGATTCATCCATCAGCGTGGCGCTGGGCTGGCCTTGTTTTTCGGCCATCCAGCCGGCGAGTTTGGCCGGTGCCAGGTAGTCGCCGCTGCCGGCTTCGGTGGAATTGACCGCCAGCCAGACCACGCCCTTGGCCGTGAACTCTTTTTGCAGGCTTTGCATATTGCCGCTGTAGTGCTTGCGCACAAAGGGGCAGCCCGGGTTGGTCCATTCCAGCACCACCAGCTTGCCTTTGTAGTCACTGAGGCGGTGGGTTTTGCCGGCGGTGTCCACGGCGGAGAAGTCGGGTGCCGCCTGGCCCACGGCGGCCGTCGCGGCCTGCGCGGCAAGCGGGGACAGCGCAGCCGAGGCCAGCCAGGGCGCGGCGACCAGGGCGCCGGAAAAATGCCGGCGGGTCAATGCTGAAACAGCAGGTGTGCAATTCGACATGGCTTGAACTCCTTGGCGAAGAAATCAATGGCGGGAACAGCAAGATCTCACAGCTTGGCCAGCTCGGCCCTCACATCATCGACCGACAAAATCTCCGACAGCACAACGGGCGCGCGGCCGGGCTTGTAGATCACATACACCGGCACGCCGTTGCGGCCCAGCTGGGCCAGCGCGGCTGTCACGGCCGGGTCGCGCCGCGTCCAGTCGGCGCGCAGCAGCGCCACGTTTTTGGCCTGGATGTCGGCCAGCACCGCGGCATTGGCCAGCGTGGTCTTTTTGTTGTACTGGCAGGTCACGCACCAGGCGGCGGTGAAGTCGACGAACACACTTTGCCCTTGCGCGGCAAGCTGGTCAACCCGGCCCGGCTCCCAGGCCTGCCAGCCGCCGGCAAGCGGCGCGGCCGAAGCCACGGCCACAGGCCGCGTGATATTCGGGCCCACGGCCCACAGGCCCAGCGCGCCCAGCGCGATGGAAAAAGCCGCCAGCAGCGTGCGCGCCGTGCCGCGCAAGGTGAAAGCCCAGATCACCAGCGCCATCAACACCAGCAGGGCCAGCAGCGCGCCCGCGCCGTCCACGCCGCTTTGCTGGCCCAGTACCCAGACCAGCCAGGCGACGGTCGCGAACATAGGGAAGGCCATCAACTGCTTGAAGGTCAGCATCCAGGGGCCGGGGCGCGGCAGCACGCGCGCGACGGCCGGGATGGCGCTGGCCGCCAGGTAGGGAATGGCCATGCCCACGCCTATGGCCGCGAACACCGACAGCGCCTGCAGGGCCGGCAGGCCCACCGCATAACCCAGCGAGGCGCCCATGAAAGGCGCGGTGCAGGGCGAGGCGATCGCCGTGGCCAGCACGCCCGACAAAAACGCATTGACCGTGGGATTTTTCGCCTGCCAGCCTGCGAGCCGGCCCGGCAGCACATTGCCGAATTCAAACAGGCCCGCGAGGTTCAGGCCCAGCAGCGTGAACAGCGCCGCCATCAGCGCGACCACCGCCGGGTTCTGCAGCTGGAAGCCCCAGCCCAGCTGCTCGCCCGCGGCGCGCAGGCCCAGCAGCAGCGCGCCCAGCGCCAGGAAAGACAGCACCACACCCACGGTATAGGCCAGGCCGGTGGTCAGCCGCGTGGCGGCGTCTTTCACCTGCACAAAACCCACGACCTTGATGGCCAGCACCGGGAACACGCAGGGCATGAGGTTGAGCACCAGCCCGCCCAGCAGGGCGCCCAGCAGCGCGGCGAACAGGCCCACGGGCGGCGTGCCGCCGGCCTGCACTGGCGCGGCGCCGGTCGCGGCATTGGCGCGCAGGGCCGCCTCAAGGGCGGGCGGCACCACGGCGGCGGCCGCCGGCGCGGGCCAGTTGCCTTTGACCGGTGCGTCTATGCGGTAGGCCACGTTTTCCAGGGCCACCACCAGCGGCATGCTGGCCGGGCTTTCGCTGCGCTGGCCCGACAAGGGCACCTCGGCCGTCCAGACCGCGCCCTGCCAGGCCTGCTGCCAGGCGGCCGCGGGTTCGATCACGCTGCCGGTTTCGGGATACAGCGCAAGTGTCTTGCCCTGCAGCGCGGCGGGCAGACCGGCCAGGGAAATCCTGATGGACTTGCCGCCGCCGACCTCCACCTGGCTGGCGCCGGCCGCCAGCGGCTTGGGCGTGGCGGCGAAGGTGTCCTGGAACAGCTGGCTGCTGGCGGCCGTCGAGCTGCGCACCGGGATGCTCAGCGCAAACTCGCCCTCTTGCGGAATGCATTCCTTGCGGCACACCAGCCAGGCCGCCTTGAGTTTGACCTCAAGCTGGTTGCCGGCAAAGCTGGGCGCCACCGTCAGCGGCACCGGCAGCAGCACGGTTTTTTCATAGCCGTAGTTGGCCAGCGTGCCTATGGGAATCTTTTTCGGCGTCGGCCAGGCGATCTCGCCCGCGTCAATGCCGGCCGGCAACTGCCAGTCAAGCTGCGTGGGCAGGCCCGAATCGCCTGAGTTCTTCCAATAGGTGTGCCACTCGGGCTGGTGCGTGAGCTGCAGGCCCACCCAGACCGGCTTGCCCGGCTCCACGCCCTGAGGCGCCCAGGCCAGCAGTTCGGCCCGCACCTGCTCGGTCGTGACCACGCTGGCGGCCGCGCCGCGGCTGCTTTTGCCCGGCAGGTTCAAAGGTGTGTTCTGGGCGCTGGCCGCCGTGGGCATGGCGCTGAACGCTATCAAAAGCGTAGCGGTCAGGGCGACGAACAGGGGGCGCTTGGAATGCATGGTGCGGGTGTGAGCGGGCCTTGGGGGCATTAGTTCCTGAGGGGCGGCCAGCGCCGGCCACCCGATTACAGCTGTTTTCAGAGCCAACTCCGATAATAGGGTCATGCCCCGTATTGTCCTCGCCACCCTGAATGCGAAGTACATCCACGCCTCGCTGGGCCTGCGCTACCTGCTGGCGAATATGGACAGGCATGGCGGGCCGGGCCTGCGCGAAGCCACGCAGCTGCGCGAATTTGTGATCCAGCAGCGGCCCACGCAGATCGTCGAGGAGCTGCTGGCGCTGCAGCCCGAGGTGATAGGCCTGGGCATCTATATATGGAATGTGGTCGAAACCACCCAGGTGGTGCGCCTGCTCAAGGCCTTGCGGCCGGATATCAAGATCGTGCTGGGCGGGCCCGAGGTCAGTTACGAGACTGAACAGCAGGAAATCTGCCGCCTGGCCGACCATGTGGTCACCGGCTGGGGCGATGTGAGTTTTCCCAAGCTGTGCCGCGCGCTGCTCGACGGCCCGCAGCCGCTGATGAAAGTGATCGCCGGCGAACAGCCGCCGCTGGAGTCGCTGGCCCTGCCTTACGGCGAGTACACCAGTGAAGACCTGGCCAAGCGCCTGCTGTACGTCGAAGCTTCGCGCGGCTGCCCCTTCAAATGCGAGTTCTGCCTGAGCTCGCTCGACAAAACCGCCTGGGCTTTTGACCTCGATGTGTTTATGGCGGAGATGGATGCGCTGTACCAGCGTGGCGCGCGCAATTTCAAGTTTGTCGACCGTACCTTCAACTTGAAGGTCGAGAACTCGGTGCGCATTCTGCAGTTCTTCCTCGACCGCATGGCGCCCGATTTGTTTGTGCATTTTGAAGTGGTGCCCGACAGCCTGCCCGAGCGCCTGAAAGCCTTGATCGCGCAGTTCCCGGCCGGTTCGCTGCAGTTTGAAGTCGGCATCCAGAGCTTTAATCCCGAGGTGCAGCAGCGCATCTCGCGCAAGCAGGACAATGCCAAAACCGCCGACAACCTGCGCTGGCTGGTGAAGGAAAGCCGGGCCCATGTGCACGCTGACCTGATCTTCGGCCTGCCCGGCGAAACTTTGGAAAGTTTTGCCGACGGTTTTGACCGCCTCTACGAACTGGCGCCGCACGAGATCCAGTTTGGCATCCTCAAGCGCCTGCGCGGCACCCCCATCACCAGGCACACGGCGGAATTCGCCATGGCCTACGACCCGCAGACGCCGTACACGATCCTGCAAAACTCCACCATCGACTTTGCCACCATGCAGCGCATCAACCGTTTTGCGCGCTACTGGGAGATGGTCGCGAATTCCGGCCGCTTCGCGCGTGGGCTGGAGCTGCTGCTGGCGCCTGGCTCGGCGTTTGGCAACTTTTTGCGCTTCAGCGACTGGCTTTGGTTGACCACGGGCAAGACCCATGAGTTTGCGCTCGAGAAACTGGTGGACCTGCTGTTTGAGCACCTGACGGCCGTGCGCGGGCTGGCTGCGGAAGATGTACGTGGCGCGCTGCTGGCCGACTACCTGGCCGGCGGCGCGCGCGGAAGGCCCTTTTGCCTGGCCGAGACCTTGGGCGCGTTGCGCATGGCGTCGCCACCGCGGGCCGGCCGGCACGGTGCCGAGCGGCAGGGACGACATCTGGGGCAGCAGGCCGGGCACAAGGAAGAGATCCAGAAGGCTGCCGCGGCGGCTTGATCTCTCGTAAATAGCTCAAAATACCCCCATGTCCATCTCAACTCCTCCCCGCTTCTGGTCCAGCCTCAAAAGCCCCGATTTCGCAGGGGTGGACCTGGCCCGCTGCATCGCGGTACTGCCGGTGGCCGCGACAGAGCAGCACGGCCCGCACCTGCCGCTGAACGTGGATGCGACGCTGGTCGAGGGTGTGATTGAAGCCGCCTTGCCGCACCTGCCGGCCGCGCAGCCCATCCTGTTTTTGCCCACCCAGGCCGTGGGGTTCAGCCCCGAGCACACGCGCTTTTCCGGCACACTGACACTCAAGGCCGAAACTGTGATACGGCTCTGGACCGAACTGGCGGAGTCGGTCGCGCAGACAGGTGTCAAAAAGCTGGTGCTGCTCAATTCGCATGGCGGCCAGGTCGGCTTGCTCGATGTGGTGGCGCGCGACCTGCGGGCCCGGCTGGGCATGCTGGTCTACAGCGTGAACTGGTTCAACCTGCCGCTGCTGGGTGAAGACGGCAAATCGGTGAACGATTTGTTCAGCGCCGAGGAGCATCGCTTCGGCATCCATGCCGGCGAGATTGAAACCTCCATGATGCTGGCGCTCAAGCCGGAGCAGGTCGACATGGCCAAGGCGCAAGACTTTCATTCGAGCTCGCAGGACCGCGCCCAAAAATTCAAGCTCTTGGGTGACGGCCGCAGTGCCAAGCTGGCCTGGCAGATGCAGGACTACAACCCGAACGGCGCGGTGGGCAATGCGGCCGCCGCCACCGCTGAAAAAGGCCGCGCCCTGCTGGGCGCGGCGGGCCGCAGCCTGGCGCAACTGCTGGTGGAGATGGACCAGTTGCCGGCTGATACCCTGAGCAGCAAGACCGCGTTTTAACGCAGGATCACTGTCTGCCGCTTCCATGCGGCATCCTGCCAGCGGAAGGCGGCCAGTGTGCCCGGGTCGCCGGCCTGCTTCTCGGTCGTCAAGGTGTCCAGGCGCGCCACCTCAAAATTGCGGCGCAGGCGACCGGCGATGCGGGTCTCGCGGGCCAGCAGCATTTGCGGCGCGCCGCGCACCCAGCCGGCGAATTCCACATACCCCAATTCGGGGCCGTTGCTGGCCGGTGGCAGCACTTCAACCGTCCACTTCCCGGCGCTTTTGCGAAACACCCACAGCTCGCGCCAGGCGTCCAGCGGCTGTACCGCGAGCGCCAGGGCCTGGCCGTCGGGATGGGCGCTCGCCGATGCGGCCCACACAATGCCGTAGGTGCAGCGCCTGGCCACGGCCTCCTTGCCGGGTTTGCCGTCAGCCTTGTTTTCATACAGCGCCACGCAGGTTTCGCCGGCCTGGCCGGCTTCGGTGGCCAGCGTCAATTTCGCAAAACGGGGCAAGGCGGTTTCGGCGGCCCAGCGCGATGCGCCCACACGGATCGCCGCGTCGTTGTAGTCCTGCCTGTCGTTGTCAGTCAGTTCCAGCTTGTTCACCGCCGCGAGTTCCGCGAGCGCGCGCTGGGCCGCAGCCGTGGGCGCTTCGCCGCGGCGCGCTTGTTCAAAGGCCAAGCTGGCCAACACGCCGGCGCGGCGCAGGCGCAAACGGTTTTTGCTGACTTCGGGCAGGCTCGCAAACTGCGCGGGGCTGAGCTTGTCCAGCACCTCGGCGCGCCACTGGTCCTGCGACAGGCGCTCCTGCGGGTGCAGGTCGGGGCTCATGCAGTCGGGGCGAGTCAGGGCCAGGGCGGCGCGGGCGCGCTGCCCGGCGTCGGAGGGCAGGGCCAGCACACGGCGAAAGGCCTCGCCGTTGTAGCAAAGCTGCATGCTGCCGCCCTGCTCATAACCCTTGAAGCCCACGCCGTAAAAAGAGGCCACTTCCATGTGGGCGGAAATCACGTCGCTGGTCGCCTTGCCGTGTTTCATGGAGGCGCGGCGCGCCAGGCGCTCGGCCATGGTGCCCAGTGCGTCGAAGGTTTCCGCGCCTATGGCCTCGGCCGGCGCGGCCTTGAGGTAGGCGGCAGTGTAGGCAATGCCCAAAGCCTCGGCGCCCGGGCTTTCGCGCAGGAAGCGCACCACCGAGAGCAGCTGCGGCGCTTCCTCGGGCTGCAGCGAGACGGTGCGCACCTGGCTCACGTGGATAAAACCCGCGCGCTCGCGCCTGTGGTCGTAAACCTGCAGGTAGTCCATGCGCTGGCCGCGTATCTCGAGCGCGTCGCCCTGCCACAGCGCCGCCTGCTGCGCGGCCGAATCGCGCGGCGCGGCGCGCAGGCTGGCCTGGTCCTGCGTCACGATGGCCAGGGTCAGGAGTGCGGTGGTGATCATTATTCGGCCTCTTCCTTGTTGTCGTCGTCTTGCGTGCCGGCGCTGCGGGGTGCCTGCGCCATGGTGCGGCCGGGCTTGGGCGCGCCGCCCAGCAGGCCCGCGCCCACAAAACCGCCGCTGGTGGAGGGCGGGGCGATGATCACGGTGATCTTGTCGCTGAGTTTGTCGGCCATGGTTTTCTGGATCAGCAGCGGGTGCCGCGTGACCAGCACGCCCTCACGCGCCATCTGCTCGCTGTTGATCTTGCCCACGCGGTCCAGCCGGTAGGCTTCGGCGTCCGCCAGCTTCTGCCGCGAATCGGCCTCGCCCGCGGCCTCGATGCGCCGCGCCTGGGCGCTGCCTTCAGCCGTGCGTATGCGCGACTGTTTCTCGGCTTCGGCTTCGAGCTGGCGCTGCTCGATCTGCTTTTGCTTGAAAGGCAGCACATGTTTCATGGCTTCCTCTTGCGCCCTGGCCGCGATCACCTGTTCGTTGGCGGCGGCCTGCGCATTGGTCTCGCGGCGCACTTTTTCGGCCATCGCGTCCAGCTCGGTTTCCTTGACGCGCTTTTCCTTCAGGGCCAGGGTGTAGCGCATTTTTTCGGTTGCGAGCTCCTCGGCCAGCAGCTTGTCCATGCCCTGGCGGTAGTCGGCGGGCAGGTCCACCTTGCCCATCTGCACGCTGCGCAGCAGGATGCCGTCGGCCGCGAGTTTGGGTTTGAGTTCGGCTTCGATGAGTTGCTGGATTTCGGCGCGCTTGCTCGAGAAAATTTCCCGCACGGTGTAGCGGGTGAAGGTCTTGTAGATCACACCCTGCACGGCGGGCTGCACGATCTGGCCGGCGATGTCGTCGGGCAGGTTTTTCGAGAGGGCGTTGACCCGGGCCGGGTCCAGCGCATAACGCACCGTGAGGTCCACGCCCAGCGACATGCCTTCCACCGACTGGAAGGGTGAGGGGCCGTCGGCGCGGCTGCTGCCTTCGGGGCGATACACCTGGTCGCGCAGCGAGAAGGTACGCAGCTCGTGCAGGCCGGGCAGCAGCAGCAGCGAGCCTTCGCGGAATTCGTCGACCCCGCCGGTCAGCTGGTTGGTGCGTATGGCCACGTCGCCGCGCGCCACGGATTCCAGCGGCGGGTGCACCCACAGCAGGTAGCCGGCCGTGCCTGCCGCGGCGGTGGCGATCATCAGGCCGCTGGCACTGGCGGCGCGGCGCAGGCCCGTGGCGGCGATACGGCGGGTGCCGTGCACCCCCCTGGAAAAGATGGCGCGTATGCGCAGGGCGATGCGGCTAAAACGTGGGTTCATGACGGGCTCCTCCGGTCTGGTTTGGCGAGAGGCGCGGGTTGCGTTCTCTCTGGCCTCCATTGTTCGAAGCGGGCCCGGAGCATTCAATGCGCCTGCGCGGTGTCTTTGCGCGCTTGGGCGGCGGCATTCATCCGCCAACGGAAGAAACACTCACACGGCTGGGGCCGGCCCGCACCCATAATCAGGCCACCGCTTTACTTCGCACGCCCCATGACCAAAATCGCCGTCATCGAAGACGACTTGCCCATGAGCAACCAGCTCAGGGGCTGGATTGAATCGGCCCGGCCGGGCATACAGGTCGACCAGTGGTTCAGCCGCGACGACGCCGAAGCCGCTGTAGCCCGCGAGGGCTACGACGCCGTGGTGCTGGACATCGAGCTGGGGCGCGAACGCCATGCCGGCGTGGCCATCATCAACGCCATCAACAAGCAGCGGCAGGGCACGCCGGTGCTGGTGGTCTCGGCCATGCCGGCCGCCATCTACCGCAGCATCATGAAAGCCCTGGACGCCTGGGACTACCTGCAAAAAACCACGTTTGAGGAAGCCGACTTCATCGAAACCTTCCTGGACATCCTGCGCAGTGCCAAGGCAAACCCCGCGGGCAAGGCGCCCGCGGCGGACGGCCAGGAGCTGCAACTGGACCCGCTGCGCCAGAACACCGCCATCTGGCGCGGCCAGCGCGTGAACCTGCCGCTGACGGCGCAGCGCATCCTGGCGGCCCTGCATGCGCGCCGCGGCGAGGTGGTCAGCTACGAAGACCTCTACCAAGTCGTCAAAAGCGGCCGCAACCGCGACAACATCCGCAAGCACGTGAGCACCATACGCGACGCCTTCAAGGAAATCGACGCGGCCTTCGAGGGCATTGAAAACGTACCCATGCGCGGCTTTCGCTGGGCCGAGGCCGACACCGCCCCGCGCGGCAAGGGCCGGGCGTGAAGCTGCCGGCCGGGCTGGACGTCGAGCGCCTGTTGCCGGCGCGCGTGCCCTTCGGCCTGCGGGTTTTCTTTCGCGGCGCTTTTTTGCTGCTGGGGCTGGCCACCGTCGCGCTGGCCATCGCCGTGCTGCAGGACGAAAAAGAGCGTAGCTACCGCAACTACCAGGACGGCTTTCGCAAGAACCAGGCGCAGATCGCGGCCAAGCTGCGCCATCCCACGGGCCAGCTGGTGCTGCTCAACCCCACGGCCTACGACCATGAGGTCACGCCGCTGCGCCCACTGGTGCTGCCGTTTTCGGCCCTCGATTTTGACGACCGCAACAAGGCCCAGCAGGCGGTGGAGATGGCCGGCTGCCTGGTGCAATACCCCGATGCGGCCTCTATGTGCGTGGCCGTGGGCAACAACCCTTTTGCCGGCGGTTTCCTCTACGCCGTCGGCAGCTTCAACAGCGGGCCGCTGGTGTCGCACAGCTCGGGCACGCTGGATCTGAGCCTGGCGCATCGCGCGCGCATCACGGTCGACATGCGCGGCCAGCGCTACCGCTGGATCGCGCCTTTCCAGGCCATGCAGGCCGTCGATGAGGGCCGCAACGCCTCGCCCTTTGCCAACACCCGGGGGCGGCTCGTGGGTTTTGCCGACGACGGCCCGATCACGCCGGCCAGCCGGCCGGTGCGCGATTTCCGCGGCTGGCTCTGGCAGGACGGCCGCTGCGTGGACGGCGCGCCGGCGGCCGGCCCGGATTGCGCGCGGCGCGCCTTTGTCAGCGTGCGCCTGCCGGTGGAGCTGTTTCGTGAGGCACTGTTTGCCAAGGGCCCGGCCGGCATCGTCTGGCCGCCGGCCGACCTGGACCAGATCAAGGTGCAGGTGGAAATGCTGGCCCCCGGCGAGGGCAAGCCCCTGTTCGACAGCAATGCCGCGGGCGCCACCGCGCCTTTTTCCTGGGCCGAGCTGAGCCCCTTGCTGCTGCCCGGCGAAAAGCTGCGCATACGCAAGCTGGGCGCGGGCGGCGCCGGCAAAGACATCGTGGCGCTGTCCGGCGCCGAGGCCGCCGAGCGCGCCTCGCCGCTGATCGCCTGGCTGATCCGCCGGCTGCAGGTCGAGGGCTACGACGCGCCCGTCACCAGCACCGACATCATCAGCACGCCGCTGGGGCGCTATGAACTCACGCTGACCGGTGACATCCGCACGGTCAACAAGGCCCTCACGGCGGTGGCCACCCGCGTGTCCTGGTTTGTGGGCGGCATGCTGCTGGCCATCTTCGCGACCTGGCTGGCGATCGAGCTGCGCATCATCCACCGCATCACCGAGTTGACCCGCCGTGCCGCCACCGTTTCCAAGGGCGTGCGCGCCAGCGACGGCCTGGCGGCGGTGGACCTGGCCGACCTGCGCGGCGGCGACGAGCTGGGCGTGCTGGCCGGCGGCCTGCAGGACCTGCTGCAGCGCGTGAACGAGGACGTGCGGCGCGAGCAGATACGCGTGGCCCAGGAAAAAGACACCTGGCATGCGGTGGGCCATGAAATCATGTCGCCGCTGCAGTCGCTGATGGTGCTGCACGGCAGCGCCGACGACCCGGCGCACCGCTACATCAGCCGCATGCAGCAGGCGGTGCGTGTGCTCTACGGCAGCGCCTCGCCCAGCGAGGCGTTTGAATCCACTGCGCTCAATGTGCAGACCCTGGACGCCAATGAGTTCCTGCGCCACGTGGCGCGCAATGCCGCGGCGGCCGGCATTCCCGGTGTGGCTTTTGAGCCCCTGGCCCAGCCGGTCACGGTGCGCGCCGACGAATATTCGCTGGAAGACGTGGTCTCGCATGTGCTGCGCAATGCCGAGCGTTACCGCCGGCCCGGCAGCCTGATCCGCATCACGCTGTCCCTGCAGGCGCGGGAAGGCGCCACGGCGCCCGAAGCGCTGATCGCCATCAGCAACCTGGGCCCGCGGATAGACGCCGGCATGCTGGACAAGATTTTTGAGTACGGCGTGTCCGACCTGCCCGACTCCGATGCCGGCGCGCCGGGCCAGCGCGGCCAGGGCCTGTTTGTCGCCAAGACCTATATGGCCAAGATGGGCGGCACCATCACCGCGCGCAACCTGGACGATGGTGTGTGCCTGGAACTGCGCCTGCAGTGTGCAGTGGCCTGAAAGTCAAAAGCCTCCAGCGGGCGGTAACTCGCTGGAGGCCTTGTCTTGCCAAACGGACCGGTAAGCCCGCTGCCATGGAAGAAAGTATCGCCCGGCCAGGGTCGAATAATTTGCTTGATTTGCTGCCAAATTTGCCAGATACAGATAAAAAATCTGCAAATTTCCAAAAATCAGATAAATTAGCTGAATGGATACTTTGGACCGGAAAATCCTTCAGGTTTTGCAGGCCGATGCGCGCGCCAGCCTGCAAGACATTGGCCAGGCCGTGGGCCTGAGCCCCTCGCCCTGCTGGGGCCGCATCAAGAAAATGGAAGAAGCCGGCGTGATCGAGGGCTACACGGTGCGCCTCAATGCGCAGGCCCTGGGCCTGGGCGATACGGTGATGGTGCAGGTCACGTTGGACAGCCATTCCGACAACACGCTCGAAAAATTCGGCGAAACCCTGGCCGCGATTCCCGAGGTGGTCGAGGCTTACTTGGTGTCCGGCGAATACGACTACCTGCTGCGCATCGCGGTGCACGACACCAAGGACTATGAGCGCCTGCTGCGCGAACGGCTTTACAAGATCAAGGGCATACGCCACAGCAAGTCCAGCTTTGTGCTGCGCACGCTGAAAAAAGCCGATCTTCCCCTGCTGCCGGGCTGAGGCCCGGGACCGACGCTGACAGGGCGCTGGGCCGCCGGCTGACAGCTCCGGCATTCCCGGCGGCGCACAGTGGACGGGCGCGCCGCTGTGGCGCGGCACCCAAGGGAGAATGTATGCACGCCCCCAGTTTTTCCGCCAAGGCCTGGCTTGCGGCCTCGGCTTGCGCTGCCATTGTGGGCGGCCTGGTGGCCTGCGGCGACACCGCCCTGCTGCCGCCCGAAGCCGGCATGGGCGCCAACCCCGCGCTGCCGCAGCCCAGAAAAAGCCTGATCCCCACCGTGAACATCGCGCCGGCCAAGGGCTGGCCTGAAGGCGCCATGCCCACGCCCATGGCCGGCCTGGCCGTGACGGCCCTGGCCACCGGGCTGGACCACCCGCGCTGGGTCTATGCGCTGCCTAATGGCGACGTGCTGGTGGCCGAGACCAATGCACCGCCCAAACCCGAGGATGGCAAGGGCCTGCGCGGCTGGTTCGTGAAAAAGGTCATGGGCCGGGCCGGGGCCGGCGCGCCCACGGCCAACCGCATCACCTTGCTACGCGATGCCGACGGCGACGGCAAGGCCGAGAGCCGCAGCGTGTTCCTGGAAAACCTCAACTCGCCCTTTGGCATGGTGCTGGTGGGCAATGATTTTTACGTGGCCAATACCGATGCCGTTGTGCGCTTTCCCTACCAGGCCGGCCAGACCACCATCACCGCGGCGCCCGTCAAGTTGGTGGACCTGCCGGCCGGCCCCATCAACCACCACTGGACCAAAAACATCATCGCCAGCCCGGACGGCCGCAAGCTCTATGTGACGGTGGGCTCCAACAGCAATGTGGGCGAGCGCGGCATGGAGGCCGAGGCCGGCCGCGCCGCTATCTGGGAGGTGGACGCCAAGACCGGGGAACACCGCGTGTTCGCCTCCGGCCTGCGCAACCCCAATGGCATGGGCTGGGCGCCCGGCACCGGCGCGCTCTGGACGGTGGTCAACGAGCGCGACGAGATCGGCAGCGACCTGGTGCCCGACTACCTGACCTCGGTGCGCGACGGCGTGTTCTACGGCTGGCCCTACAGCTACTACGGCAGCCACGTGGACGAGCGCGTGCGGCCGCCGCGGCCCGATCTGGTCGCCAAGGCCGTGCCGCCCGACTATGCGCTGGGCTCGCACGTGGCGCCGCTGGGCATGGCGTTCTCGGAAGGCAAGGCGCTGCCGCCTCTGCTGGCCTCCGGCGTGTTCGTCGGCGAACACGGCTCCTGGAACCGCGTGCCGCACAGCGGCTACAAGGTGGTGTTTGTGCCCTTCGAGAACGGCTTGCCTTCGGGGTTGCCCCC
>Ga0102587_1000948_pt1 | contig 24978 bp, 24 predicted proteins | sample AraplaF_Col_mTSA_FD_76853 | JGI IMG/M metagenome (GOLD analysis project Ga0102587, IMG submission 76853) | Arabidopsis root microbial communities from the University of North Carolina, USA - plate scrape MF_Col_mTSA (SPADES assembly) (version 2) | ecosystem: Host-associated > Plants > Roots >... | reverse complement strand
CAGACGATTCGCAGCCGAATGATTTCAGCCGTTGGAGATGCCCATGGGTATGATCAAGACCGAAGCCAGCCTCGATGAACAGGCGATTGTCGCCGCCGCAGAAAGAGCGCTATCCGATATCGCCGCCGTACGTACGGAAGTTTCCAAGGTCATCTTCGGTCAGGAAAGCGTGGTTGAAAACACGCTTCTCGCCGTTCTCTCCGGTGGTCATGCGCTTCTCGTCGGTGTTCCCGGCCTTGCCAAGACGAGGCTGGTGACGACGCTCGGCGAAGTCCTCGGCCTTGCCGCCAACCGCATTCAGTTCACACCCGACCTGATGCCCTCGGATATTCTTGGCTCCGAAGTCATGGATCAGGACGAGAGCGGCCGCCGCTCCTTCCGTTTCGTCAAGGGTCCGGTCTTCGCCCAGCTTCTGATGGCCGACGAAATCAACCGCGCCTCCCCGCGCACCCAGTCGGCACTGCTGCAGGCGATGCAGGAATATCATATCACCATTGCAGGCCAGCGTTATGACCTGCCCTCGCCCTTCCACGTTCTGGCAACGCAGAACCCGCTGGAGCAGGAAGGCACCTATCCGCTTCCCGAAGCCCAGTTGGACCGCTTCCTGCTGCAAGTCGACGTCCATTATCCCGAGCTTGCCGCCGAACGCCAGATCCTGCTGGAAACCACGGGCCTGACCGAAGCCAAGCCCGAGCCGGTCATCAATGCGGCACGTTTGTCCGAAATCCAGACGCTCGTACGCCAGATGCCGGTCAGCGACACCGTCGTCGATGCCATCCTCTCGCTGGTTCGCTCCGCCCGTCCGGGCCAGGGCAATGCCTCCACCGACAAGCATGTCGCCTGGGGGCCTGGCCCGCGCGCCGGCCAGGCGATGATGCTCTGCGCCCGCGCCCGCGCACTCTACGAAGGCCGTCTGGCCCCCTCGCTCGACGATATCTACGCGCTCGCCGAGCCCGTTCTCGAGCACCGTATGGCGCTGACCTTCGCTGCCCGCGCCGAGGGCATGTCGGTGCGCGATGTCATCGCCGGACTGGTCAAGCAGGCAAAGGGATAAGGAAGCGCAGCGCGTGGCATCCATCGGACAGATCGTCAATCCGACACCCGGCAATGATGCCCTTTCCCGCGCAAGGCAGCGGGCTGCCCTCGTGCCGGATTGCCTGGTTGAAGCCAAGCGCATCGCCAATACCGTGATTGCCGGCTGGCATGGCCGCCGCAAACGCGGCATCGGCGAGAATTTCTGGCAGTTCCGCCCCTATAGCGAAGGCGAAAGTCTGTCGCGCATCGACTGGCGCCGCTCCGCGCGTGACGATCACACCTATGTGCGCGACCGCGAATGGGAAGCCGCTCACACGATCTGGCTCTGGGCCGACATGTCACCCTCGATGATGTACAAGTCGACCTATGGCAGCGTGTCCAAGGAGAGCCGGGCGCTGGTCATCATGCTGGCGCTCGCCGAAATCCTCGCCCGCTCCGGCGAACGCATCGGCTGCCCCGGCGTGATGGAGCCCATCTCCGCCCGCAATGCCGCCGAAAGGCTCGCAGCCGCCCTGATGCACACGCCATTGACCGGCGGCCTGCCCGAAACCGTGATGGTGCGCGGCTGGAGCGACCTCATCCTCATCGGTGACTTTCTCGATGACGCGCCCGCCATCATGGCCCGCCTCGGTCCGCTCGCCCGCCGCGGCCTGCGTGGCCACGTGGTCGAGATCGCCGATCCGGCCGAGGAAATCTTCCCCTATAACGGCCGCACGGAATTCACCGATCCCGAGACCGGCGAAAGGCTGACCTCCGGGCGGGCCGAAAGCCTTGGGGAAGCCTATCGCAACGCCTATCTGGCTCGACGCGAAAATCTCGGCCAGTCGCTGCGCCATCTCGGCTGGACCTTCGTCAGCCACCGCACCGATCGCCTGGCATCCGAAGCGCTTGTCGCCGTCCATATGTATCTTTCCGGCATGCCGGCAAAGGCAACGCATGGAGGACAGCTTTGAGCGCGCTTCCCTTCGCCTTCGCCTATCCCGCCATCCTCGGCGCGCTGATTGCCCTTCCCGTCATCTGGTGGCTGCTGCGGCTCACCCCGCCGCGCCCGCAGGCGGAAGTCTTCCCGCCGCTGAAAATCCTGGCGACTGTGCTGAAACGCGAGGAAACGCCGGCGCAAACCCCCTGGTGGCTGACGCTGCTGCGCATGCTTCTGGCAGCCGCCATCATCTTCGCGATCGCCGATCCGGTCTTCAATCCGCGCACAGGCTCGCTTGCATCCGGTGGTCCGCTTGTCCTCTTGGTCGACAACAGCTGGGCTTCGGCACCCGACTGGGAGCGCCGCGTCCAGACGGCTGACGCGCTGATCGACGATGCCGAGTCGGCCGGCGCTGTCGTCTCCATTGCTTTCACCGCCGACCCGACCAACGACGCGACACCCGGCACGGCTTCGGCCGCCCGTGAAAAGCTGCGCGCTGCCGAGCCGAAGCCGCTCGTGCCGGATCGGCAACGGGCTTTCGAGGCTCTGCGCGCCGCGCTGAACGGCACGCATCCCGGCACGCTGGCCTTCCTCACAGATGGTGCGGCAAGCAGCGATAACGACGCCACCGTCCGTCAACTCTCCGACCTTCAGCCCGCCGAACTGCGCGTGATCGAAGGCGATACGGCTCAGACGGTAGCAATCTCGGGCGCCACCAATACGGCCGATGCGATGACGGTGAAGGTGACACGCCTCAGCCCAGGCGGAGCGGCCTCCGTCGCGCTCAACGCACAGGACGCACAGGGCCGCGTGATCGCCACCGGCAGAGCCGATTTCGCGCCCGGCCAGACTGCCGTCAATGCCGGGATTTCGGCGCCGTTCGAGATGCGCAACGACTTTGCCCGCGTCAGCATCAATACCGGCGCCACCGCAGGCGCCGTGCATCTGCTCGACGATGCCTTCAAGCGTCGCAGGGTCGTACTTCTCTCAGGAGAAAGCGGCGATGAATTCCAGCCGCTTCTGTCGCCGCTCTATTACATCCAGAGAGCACTGGAGCCCTATGCGGATCTGGTGCGGCCGACCGATGCCAATCTTTCGATCGCCATTCCGAAGCTGCTTGCCAACAATCCCTCCATCATCATCATGGCCGATATCGGCCGCCTGCCGGAGGATACCTACGCGCCGCTGCAGCGCTGGATATCGAATGGCGGCATGCTGCTGCGCTTTGCCGGTCCGCGCCTTGCTGCGGCACCGGCCGAGGATCCGCTGATCCCGGTCACCCTGCGCCAGGGCGAACGCGCACTTGGCGGCAGCCTGTCCTGGAGCGAACCGCAGGCGCTCGCGGATTTCCCAAGCTTCAGCCCCTTTGCCGGCATAGCACGGCCGACCGACGTGACCGTCAACCGCCAGGTGCTGGCAGAGCCGACGCCCGATCTTGCCGAGCGCACCTGGGCAAGCCTTACCGACGGTACGCCGCTCGTGACCATGAACAAGATGAATGCCGGTCAGATCGTGCTCTTCCATGTGAGTGCCGAGGCAACCTGGTCGAACCTGCCGATATCGGGCACCTTCGTTGAAATGCTGCGACACCTCATCCAGATCTCGCGGTCCGGCGGCGTGACCTCGGAATCGACGGGCAGAGCACGTGTCGCCGAAACCCTGCCGCCCTTCCGCATGCTGACATCAAAGGGCACGCTGGTTACGGAAACCGGCAATGCCCGTCCGCTGATCCCGAATGCCAAAGCCGCACCCGTTGCCAATTTCGACAACCCGCCCGGCCTCTATGGCTCGGAGGATGGTTTTGCGGCACTGAACGTGCTGCCCGACAATGCCGACCTGAAACCGCTCGACATTGATGGCGTCAATGTCGTGCGCGCCGGCCTCGTCGGCGGAGAAAGCTGGTCGGCCAAGCCTCTGCTCTTCTTCATCGCCTTCCTGCTGCTGCTCGCCGACAGCATGATCGTGCTCTTCATGAACGGCGCCTTCTCCCGCATGCGCCCGCGCGCTCGCACTGCCGCGACGATCGCCATTGCGCTTGCTGCCAGCCTGATGCTGCGGCCGGACATCATGCATGCCAACGATACCCAGCCGGGCGACGACGTCATCATGCAGCGGCTCGACAATACCCATCTCGCCTATGTCGTGACCGGCGAGCAGGATGTGGACAATATTTCCGAGCAGGGGCTCGATGGCCTGACGAAATTCTTGACCTACCGCACCACGCTGGAGCCGGCTCCGCCCGTTGGCATCGACCTGGACAAAGACGAGCTTGCCTTCTACCCGATCGTCTACTGGCCGATTTCCGCGACCGCGCCGATGCCATCCAACGCTGCCATCAGCCGCATCGACGCCTATATGCGCAACGGCGGTACGGTGCTTTTCGACACACGCGACCAGATCGACTCGCTCGAAGGCGGCAGCGACACGACCGCCAACGGCCAGCGCCTGCAGCAAATCCTTGCCAATCTGGATATTCCGCCGCTGGAGCCCGTCCCACACGATCACGTGCTGACCAAGTCCTTCTATCTGCTGTCGAGCTTTCCCGGCCGTTACACTGGCAGCCCACTCTGGATCGAGGCGCGGCAGGGCGGACAGAACAACAGCAACAAGCCGGCGGCTGCCGCAGACGGCGTCTCACCGATCCTGATCACCGCAAATGATTTTGCCGGCGCATGGGCCGTTGATGACAATGACATGCCGCTGCTGCCCACCGTGCCGCCGGATGATACACAGCGCGAATATGCCTTCCGCGCCGGCGTCAACATCATGATGTACATGCTGACCGGTAACTACAAGACAGACCAGGTCCACGTGCCCGACCTGCTTGAACGTCTGGGGCAGTGACATGACGCTCGATTATTCGCCCTTCCTGCCCTGGCCGTTTCTGGCGGTATTGACCGCCATCGTGCTGATGATCGCCGCTTTCGCGATCTGGCGCGGCATTCGCGGCGCTTGGATCCGCACGCTTGCGGCCCTTGCCCTGCTTGCAGCACTTGCCAATCCGGTGCTGTTGCAGGAAGACCGCGACCCGCTTTCAACCATCGTCCCCGTTATCGTCGACCGCAGCCAGAGCCAGCAGACGGCCGATCGCATGATGATGACGGATGATGCGCTTGCGTCGCTGAAGACGCAACTCGCCCGCTTTCCGCAGATCGAGCCGCGCTTTGTCGATGTGAATGAGGATCGCAACTCCGACGTCCCCTCCACCCGCCTGTTCGAGGCGCTGTCGGGTTCGATCGCCGATGTGCCGCCCTCGCGCGTCGGCGGCGCGATCATGCTGACGGATGGCGAAGTGCATGATGTGCCCGGCGTCAACCAAGCGCTCGGCTTCGATGCGCCGATCCATGGCCTGATTACAGGCAAGCCGAACGAATTCGACCGCCGCATCGAGGTCATCAAGGCGCCCCGCTTCGGCATCGTCAACGAGGAGCAGCAGCTAGTGCTGCGCGTCTTCGACGATGGCCCGAGCCCCGGCGGCGTCGCGAATGTGACTGTGCGCCTGAACGGCGACGAGATCGCCACGCTGCAGGCGACGCCCGGCCAGGATACGCCCTTCTCCTTCAAGGTGACGCGCGGCGGCGCGAATGTGCTCGAATTCTCCGTCGCCGGCATTCCAGGCGAAGTGACGGACGCCAATAACCGCGCCGTACATATCATCGACGGCATCCGCCAGAACCTGCGCGTTCTTCTCGTCTCCGGCGAGCCGCATGCAGGCGAGCGCGCCTGGCGCAACCTCTTGAAGTCCGACGCCTCCGTCGACCTCGTCCACTTCACCATTCTGCGCCCGCCGGAAAAGCAGGACGGCACGCCGATCAACGAGCTGTCGCTGATCGCCTTCCCGACCCGTGAGCTCTTCGTCGACAAGATCAAGGATTTCGACCTGATCATTTTCGACCGCTATCAGGATCGCGCCAATGTGCTGCCGATGCTCTATTATGACAACATCGCGCAATATGTGGAGAATGGCGGCGCGCTGCTGATTGCCGCCGGCCCGGAACATGCGAGCCCTGAGTCGATCGCCATGACGCCGCTCGCTTCCGTGCTCCCGGCAGAGCCGACCGGACGGATGATCGAGCGGGCCTTCTATCCCCGCCTTTCCGAACAGGGCCGCAAGCATCCTGTCACCCGCGGCCTCGACGGTTCTACCGACGAACCACCGCATTGGGGCCGCTGGTTCCGGAGCGTCGATGTCGAGAGACCGCAGGGCCAGACCGTCATGGTCGGCGCCGACAACCATCCTCTGCTCGTTCTGAACCGGGCCGGCCAGGGCCGTGTCGCCATGCTGCTCTCCGACCAGGGCTGGCTCTGGGCACGTGGCTTCGAAGGCGGCGGCCCGCATGTTTCCCTCTATCGCCGCATCGCCCATTGGCTGATGAAGGAGCCGGCGTTGGAGGAAGAGGCGCTGACGGCGCGCACGTCAGGCCGCACACTTGAGATCACTCGCCAGACGATCGGCGATGCGCCGGGTGACGCGGTCGTACGCTATCCCTCCGGCAGAACTGAAAACCTGCCGCTGACGCAGACCGAGCCCGGTCTCTACAAGGCCGAAAAGCGCATGGACGAGATCGGCCTCTTCGAAATCCGCAACGGCGATCTGACGACGCTCGCCCATGTCGGCGCCGTAGATGCACCGGAATTCAAGGCGATGATCTCGACGACAGCAGCGCTGAAGCCGATCACCGACAAGAGCCGCGGCCTCGTGACCCGTGTCGTCAACAATGCCGGCGCCATCAATGTCCCGCCGATCCTGCCGGTGCGCGGCCAGGTGCGCGTGACCGACAATGACCGCATGCAGATCCGTATGACCAACGAGACCGTGCTGAAGGGCATCAATACCCTGCCGCTCTTTGCCGGCTTTGCTGGTGTTGGAATTCTGCTTCTGGCCTTTGGCGCCATGTGGTGGCGCGAAGGACGCTAGCTGGCCATGCCGGAATTCGAGCTCACCGCCTCCCCTTCTCCGGAAGAGCTTGCCGTCATCACCGATGGCCTGACGGCCTTCAACACCGAGGATGTCGGCCCGTCCGAACGCCAGCCGCTCGCCGTTCTGATCCGTGACACCGATGGAAAAATCTCGGGCGGCCTGTCCGGCTACACGGCCTGGGGCTGGCTCTTCGTGCAGATGCTCTACATTCCCGACACGCTACGCGGCAGCGGCCTGGCCGGCAAGATTCTCGCGAAGGCGGAAGAGGAAGCCGCCGCCCGCGGTTGCCATGGCAGCTGGATCGATACCTTCAACCCGCATGCGCTCAGCGCCTACCAGCGCCAGGGCTACGAGATCTTCGGCGAATTGCCGGATTTTCCGGAGGGCCGGACGCGGACGTTCCTGAAGAAGTTGCTCTGACGAGAACAATTCCAGCAAAAGTGCAAAGAGATAGAGCGTTTCCGTGTTTCGAAGAAGAACGGAAAGCTCTATCGCCGCCAGGCAATCATGCCCTTCAGCCGAGCATGCGTGTCTTCGGCAATCGGGACGACCAGTACACGGCTCGGATCGACTGGCCCCGGAAAAGTCAGCGCGCCGTAGGCGACCTTCTCGAAGCCGAGCGGACCGTAATAGGGCGGGTCGCCCACAAGGATGACGGCTTCCGAACCCTTGCGCTTGGCAGCCTCGAGCGCGATGCGCACCAATTCCCGGCCGATACCTTTGCTCTTGTGCGACGGCCGCACGGCGAGCGGCCCCAGAAGATGGCCCTTTACCGTCCCCGCCAGCACCGGCGTCATCCGCACCGAAGCGATCGTCTCGCCGTCATCGGCGCAGATGAAGGAGAGCGAAAGATCGTGCGGCCCCTGCTCGCGGATGCGGGCAGCAGCGCGCGTATGCCGGCCAGGGCCGAAGGCTTCTTCGTTGATGAGTTCGATTGCGGCGTCGTGAGACGCATCCTCGGTAAGGTAGACGAGATCGTGCTTGTACATGAGCATGGGAACAGAGACCGGATAGACGCAGATATATGGGTTCGCGAACACGCCCTTAGGCGTTCGGGAGCATCAGCGTCGTCGCAGGCCTCTGAGAATAGACATCAAGCAGGATTCCAGAAATTTGTGAGGAAGGCGGATAGCAGGAAAAATTTCTGCCGTCTATTGCAAAAATTTGGACGGGATCCGGGCGGCTGAGACGCAGTGTTCAATCTTTGCCGGCCTGCAAAACGCGGCGTGATGCGATATCTATCCCGCGAAAATCAATTTCAGAGGTGAATCTCATGGGCATGCTGGTGGACGGCGTCTGGCATGACGTCTGGTACGATACGAAGGAAACGAAGGGCCATTTCAAGCGTCAGCCCTCGCAATTCCGCAACTGGATCACGGCCGATGGAGAAGCCGGCCCCAGCGGCAAAGGCGGTTTCAGGGCCGAGGCTGGCCGCTATCACCTTTACGTCTCCTTCGCCTGCCCCTGGGCGCATCGCACGCTGATCTTCCGCAAGCTGAAGAAGCTCGAAGACCTGATTTCCGTTTCGGTCGTCGATCCGTTGATGGTGGAAAACGGCTGGGAATTCAAGATCGGCAATGGTGCCACCGGCGACCAGCTCTTCGGCTCGAAGGCCCTCTGGGAAGTCTATGTGAGGGCCGATCCGCATTATTCCGGCCGCGTCACCGTCCCGGTGCTGTGGGACAAGCATACGGGCACGATCGTCAACAACGAGTCGGCTGAAATCATCCGCATGTTCGACAGCGCCTTCAATCATCTGACGGGCTCGACGGCGGATTATTATCCGGAAGACCTGCGGGCGGATATCGATGCGCTGAACGACATCGTCTACGACACCGTCAACAACGGCGTCTACAAGGCGGGCTTTGCCACCACCCAGGCCGCCTACGAAGAGAATGTCGTCAAGCTGTTCGAAACGCTAGACAGGCTCGATGAACGCCTCGGCAAGGGTCGCTACCTTTTCGGCGATCGCCAGACCGAAGCCGACTGGCGCCTCTTCACGACGCTGATACGTTTCGACCCTGTTTATGTTGGCCACTTCAAGTGCAACATCCGCCGCATCGAGGACTACGGCAACCTGCAAGGCTACCTGCGCGACCTCTACCAGACGCCTGATGTGGCAGACACGGTCAATCTGCGCCACATCAAGGAGCACTATTACCGCAGCCACAAGACCATCAATCCGACCGGCATCGTGCCCGTCGGCCCGGCCCTCGATCTCGACCGGCCGCATGGCCGCGACAAGTTCGCAGCTGCAGCCTGAGCCTCACCAGTAATGCGCCGGCTCCGCCTCGCCACGGAGCTCGGCGAGCCTTCGCAGCGTCGCTTCCGTCGTCTCCTTGGGCAGATTGTCGATCTCGAAGAAGCCGCTCTCGACAATCTCCCAGTCCGGTGGCCGCGGGGCGGTCTGCTCCACAGTGGCATGGTAGAAGACGACATGGTCGCGCCGGGTGATGTTGGTGTTGAAATAGACGTGAAAGAGCTGCGGCTTACCCACGATCCTGAGGTTGCCTTCCTCCCGCAATTCCTTGATGAGCGCCTCTTCTGCCGTCTCGTTGCGCTCAAGCCCGCCGCCCGGCATGTGCCAGCCGCCGGTATAGCCGTGACGAACGAGAAAGAGGCGGCCCTGCTCGTCGAAACAGGCCGCGCGCACCCCCATCGTCATGCCGCGGGCGAGGGAAAAATATACGTGCAGCAACCGCAACAGCACTTTCATGTGAAGGGGCCAGTTTTGTTTGTCTGCCATGGTTTCTTTCAGACTCTCATCGCCGGGATGTGTTTGAATTGTAAATAACCTGGTCTATGTGTCGTTGCATGTTCAAGCTCGCGCATATCTCCGACGTCCATCTCGGACCCCTCCCCCGCCTTTCCATTCACGAGCTTTTCTCGAAACGCATTACGGGCTTTGTGAACTGGCACCGCAACCGGCGCAAGCATCTTTTCGGCAGCACGCTCGATCTGCTGCTGGACGATATCCGCACCCATAAGGCCGACCATCTGGCGGTGACCGGCGACCTCGTCAATCTGGCGAGCGGCATTGAGATCCGGAGCGCGGCAGCCTGGCTGCAGGAACTTGGCGATCCCGCCGCTACCTCGGTCGTACCCGGCAACCACGACGCCTATGTGCCGGGCGCCTACGAGAAGTCGATGCGCGCCTGGTATGACTATGTGCGCGGCGACCTTGCCCCGCCGCAATGGGAAGCAGATCGGCACATCTTTCCCTACCTTCGCATCCGCGACAAGGTCGCAATCGTCGGCTGCTCCACCGCCGTTGCAACCCCGCCCTTCGCCGCGTCGGGCTTCTTCGGCGCGCGCCAGGCACGCGATACGGTCAACATGCTGCGCGCTGCCGGTGAAGCCGGTCTGTTCCGTGTCGTCATGATCCACCATCCGCCGATCCGCGGCGCGACCTCTTTCTATAAGCGCATGATCGGCATCCGCCGTTTCGCGGCCGTCGTTTCCACCGGCGGCGCGGAGCTCGTGCTGCACGGCCATACCCATCTCAACACCCTCTACTGGCTGCGTGGGCAGACAGGCCCGGTGCCTGTCGTCGGCATAGCTTCGGCCTCGCAGGGACCGGGCGGCATCAAGCCCCGCGCCGCCTATAATCTCTTCTCCATTTCCGGTTCGCCCGGTGCCTGGGAAGTGAAGGGCGAGCGCTTCAGCATAAATGATACGGGTGACGGTATGATGCCGGAAAGTGCAGATATTTTCGCACGTTAGAGGCGATTGCGGAATCGATTCCGGCAGCTGTTGAACCAACCTGTGAAGATCGGTCGCCAATGTCGCAGCATAGGCAATAAAGGCCGCCGGGGCTCTTGGTATTTTTAAGCGTCGGCGTACAATTCAACAACCGCAGCGCTTTAAAACGGAGTACGCCCGATGACTGCTTCTCTTCATCGCCTGTGCAGACTTTCGCTTGTTTCCGTCTTTGCTTTCGGTCTCGCCACATCCGCCTTTGCGGTCGGTGGCGGGAACGATGACACCTCGCCGCCGCAGAAGACCCAAACGACCAAGACCTGCACCAAGGGCAAGGTGTGGGATGCGAAGAAGAAGGAATGCGTCGATCCGAAGAAGCAGAGCTTCAACGATGACGATCTTTACAAGTTTGCCCGCGAATTCGCCTATGCCGGCCAGTATGAGAATGCCATCACCGTGCTCAACCTCGCCCAGAACCAGAACGACCCGCGCATCCTGAACTATCTCGGCTACGCCAACCGCAAGGCAGGCCGCATGGAGCTCGGCATGACCTACTACAAGAAGGCGCTGCAGCAGGATGAGAATTACATCCTCGCCCGGTCCTACATGGGCATGGCGCTTGCCGAACAGGGTGACCTCCAGGGCGCCCGCGTCCAGCTCGTCGAGATCCGCGATCGCGGCGGCGAAAATACCTGGGCCTATCGCGCTCTTCTCCAGAGCCTGAACGGTTACAGGACATATTGAGGCAAGCTCCGCGGGTTATGGTACGAAATCCCTTGGCAAGGGATGGATGAATTCACCCCCGTGCTTGCGAAATACAGGCGACTTGTTCCATAAAGCCGCCTGTATGGCCGGGGTAGATACGATGGCTTCGCGCCCGCCGGGCAAGGCCCGCACACGAAGCCGGCCCAAATGCAAAGCCAGTATGAGTGCCGGCCGATGTGAATGCTTCTTGGAAAGACAATGCGCCAACCCGCCACCACCACCACCGATATCCGGCGTGATCTCGTCGGCCTCCTGCCCCGCCTCCGCCGCTTTGCCATCACGCTCGCGGGAGAGACGGCTGCGGCCGATGAGCTGGTCCAGGCGGTCTGTCTGCGCGCAATTTCCAAAGGGCATCAATGGAACGGCGAAGGCCGGCTGGAAAGCTGGATCTATACGCTGGCCCGCCAGCAATGGGCGGAAGACAGCCGCAAGCGCAAGCCGCGACCGACTGCACGGGGTAATGTGACTGACATCCGCGACGCCATTCGCGATCGCGCAACGGTCGTCGATACCGATGCCCTGCACCGCATGCTTGCGGAAATGCCTGAGGGCGTGGCCAGCATCTTCGTGCTGATCGACGTGGAAGGGCACAACTACCAGCAGGCAGCCGAAATCATGGGCATCGCAATCGGCAGCATTGCCGGTCAGCTTGCTACGGCACGACTCCATTTCGCCGCATTGTCCGGTCACAATCCGCCCGTCCACAGGTACTGACTGATTTGCTCGATTTCAAAAAACAGCCGCTTGAAGCCCAGCTTGCCGCCCTCCTCGACGGCGAAACCACACCGGAACAAAAGCTGGAGCTGGAAAACCGGCTCGCAATCGATGAAAACGCCCGCAAGATCTACGACAAGCTTCGCCACGGCGTCGATTTTGGCCGCCGTAAACTGGACGACATGCTGAAGGAACCGGTCCCGTTGTCGCTTGTCCGCTCCATCAAAAGCACGCAACCGCCGAAGACGCCGATCGCGCAACGCAATGCCCGCTTTCAGCTCAAGCTCGCGCCCAGCGGCCGCCAGGCGCTTGCCGCAGCCCTCATTCTTTTCGTCGTCGGCGGTGGCATCGGTTATTTCATCGGTAACGCTTCGGATACGGATGACGCCACACCAGTCGCAGCGCCCCAGATCAACACGAATGACTGGCTGGGCGACGTCACCGCCTTCCAGCGGCTTCTCGTGCGCCAGCCGCGCCACCTCGTCGAAGTGCCGGCCTCGCAGTCCGAGGAAATCTCATCCTGGCTGACGACCGCAATCGGCGTACCGTTCCGTGTGCCGGATCTCTCGGCCGGATCCTGGACCTTCCAGGGTGCACGCATGATCCTCGGCGACAGCCGCCCCGTCGGCCAACTCGTCTATTCCAACACCGATGGCGATATCATCTCGATCTGCTTCCGCAAGGACGCACAGCCGCCGGAAACGGAAGACTTCAAGGAAACGATCCGCGACGAGATCGGCCTCGTGACCTGGCACAATGCCGGCACCTCCTATGTGCTGGCCGGCCCGTCCGCCGAAGCCACGCTCGGCCAGCTTGCCATGGAAATCGCTGCCGAAATCTGAATCTGCTGGGAGACGAAAGCGCAGGGCGGGCGCGATGAGTTCGCCGTTGCATCGTCAGGCCGCGTCACTCCGAGGCGATCGCGGCCTGATCAGAACACTCAGGCCTTGCCGGCCTTCAGGTCGAGCACACGGTTGGCCGCAGATACGATCGCTTCGAGCGATGCGCCGACGATATTGGTGTTGATGCCTGCGCCGAAGAGTTTGCCGCCTGGATAGGATGTCTCGACATAGGAAATGGCCGAGGCATTCGAGCCATGCTGCAGCGAATGCTCCGAATAATCCTCGACCGACATTTCAATGCCGAGATAGTGCGACAGCGCATTGATGAAGCCGTCGATCGGGCCGTTGCCGCGGCCTTCGATGCGCTTGATCTCGCCATTATCGGTGATCTCGGCCGCCACGATCCGCTGACCCTTATACTCGGTATCGGGATAGGTGTGGTGGTCGACGAAGCGGAGGCGCGCGCCCGGCTGCGTCACATAGCGCTCGATGAAGCGGTCGTGGATACGCTTGGAGGGAAGCTCCTTGCCCTCTTCGTCGGTGATGCGCTGGATGTCTTCGCGGAATTCGACCTGCAGGTTGCGTGGCAGGTTGAGCCCGTAATCCTGCTGCAGGATATAGGCGATGCCGCCCTTGCCGGACTGCGAATTGATGCGGATGATCGCTTCGTAGGAGCGGCCGACGTCACGCGGGTCGATCGGCAGGTAAGGCACTTCCCAGACCGGATGGTTGGCAACCTGCGCCGCCTTCATGCCTTTGTTGATCGCATCCTGATGCGAACCGGAAAAGGCCGTGTAGACCAGTTCGCCGACATAGGGATGACGCTCTGCGATCACCATCTGGTTCGAATATTCAAACACTTCCTTGATGCGCTCGATATCAGAGCAGTCGATTTCCGGATCGACGCCCTGCGTGAACATGTTGAGCGCCATGGTGACGACGTCGACATTGCCGGTGCGCTCGCCATTGCCGAAGAGCGTGCCTTCAACGCGATCGGCGCCTGCCAGCAATGCCAGCTCAGCGGCAGCAATGCCGGTGCCGCGGTCATTATGCGGATGCAGCGAAATGATCAGGTTTTCTCTGTTGTCGAGATTGCGGCACATCCATTCGATCTGGTCGGCATAGACGTTCGGGGTCGCCATTTCGACGGTCGAAGGCAGATTGATGATGAGCTTATTGTCGGGCGTCGGCTTCACGACGTCGATAACGGCGTTGCAGATTTCCAGCGCCACGTCCAGCTCGGTGCCGGTGAAGCTCTCGGGCGAATACTCGAAACGGTAACCGCCGCCAGCCTTGGCTGCCATGTCGGTGATCATCTTGGCGGCATCGACGGCGATCTGCTTGATGCCCTGCACATCCTTGGCGAACACCACACGGCGCTGCAGCTCGCTGGTAGAATTATAGAAGTGGACGATCGGCCGGTTGGCGCCTTCCAATGCCTCGAAGGTGCGCGTAATCAGCTCCGGACGGCACTGCACCAGCACCTGCAGCGACACGTCGTCTGGCACATTGCCCTCTTCGATGCACCAGCGGGCAAAATCGAAATCGGTCTGCGAGGCGGAGGGAAAACCGATCTCGATTTCCTTGAAACCCATCTCGAGCAGCAGTTGGAACATGCGCGCCTTGCGGTCGTGGCCCATGGGATCGACGAGCGCCTGATTGCCGTCGCGCAGGTCGACAGAGCACCAGATCGGCGCCTTGGTGATGGTCTTGGTCGGCCAGGTGCGATCAGGGATATTGACCTGCGGATAGGCGCGATACTTTATGCCTGCGTCGGGCATGCCCTTGGCGCCTGCGGAGGATCGGCTGTTGGTCGTGTCCATTGTCTTGTCTCCTCGTCCCGGCATTTGCCCCGCGTCTTAGCCGATCATGTCAGGCTTGGCGACTGCAAATGCGGACCTTTACTCGGTCGTTTGGTCAATTTTGAGAGTGAGTCGCGAGGAGCGATGGCCGGGCGGGCTTTCGGCCGCCGGGCGCTCCTCAAAGGACCCGGCAACCGCGCGTAAGGCCGAGGAGAAGAAGCGAGGTCAGGGCGCGCGTATTGTCACGCAATGCCGTGCGGCTGCGTGCAATCGTCTCGGAAATCCGTGCGCTTGTGCTCTTCATGACCGCGCTTATAACCTTCGGCGGAAATTCCGGCAACCCCTCACCTATTTTTTCGTCATCTGCACAATTGGAGACAGCGCGAGCATCAGTCCGCCGGCAACCAGCCCCCAGAAGGCGCCGGAAATGCCGCCGAAGGAAACGCCCGATGCCGTGACGAGGAAAGTGATCGCCGCAGCCTCGCGCGACTCCGGCGCCTGAAAGGCCGCCATGGCAGACCCGGAGAAGGCGCCGACAAGTGCGAGACCCGCCACGGCCTCGATCAGGATCGGCGGCGCCAATGCGACAAAGGCCGTCACTGCGCCTGCAAGCAGGCCGAGAATGACGTAACCGACACCCGAAATCAGCGCTGCCCAATAGCGTCGCGAAGGGTCGGCATGCGCATCCTGCCCGGCGCACATCGCCGCCGTGATGGCCGCCAGATTGACCGCATGCCCTCCGAAGGGCGCTGCCAGAAGCGAAAAGACGCCGGTGACGGCAAAGAGTGGTCCCGGCTTTGGATCATAGCGATTGACCTTCAGCACAGCGATGCCGGGAATGTTCTGCGACGCCATCGTCACGATGAAGAGCGGCAAGGTGATGGACACGAAACCAGCGAGATTGAAAACCGGATGGACGATATCGATGACAGGCACCAGCGACTGTTCGAGTGAAGCCAGCGACCCCTCCGGAATATCGATACCGAAGGCCAGCACCAGCACGAAGGCCACCAGCGCTGCCGGCACTGCCCAAAGGCGCTTGAAGGCGCCGACCACGATCCAGGTCAGAATGATCGGCAATCCAAGCAGCGGATTGAAGGCAATCGCCTTCACCGGGGCAAAGCAGAGACCGAGCAAAACACCCGAGAGCATGGCATTGGCAAGCGGCGCGGGAATGGCGGCGACGGCCCGCCCGAGCGGCTTGAACAGCCCGGCAACGACGATCAGCACACCGCAAAGAATGAAGGCTCCGACAGCCGCATCGAAGCCGCCGTCGATCGTACCGATGCTCGCCAGCAGCGCCGCACCGGGGGTCGACCAGGCAATGCTGACCGGCAGGCGCGTGACGGCGCTGAGCACGACGGCGCAAAGCCCCATGGAAATCGACAGCGCCATCAGCCCCGAAGCGGCCTGCGCATCGGTCGCACCAACCGCCTGCAATCCGTGCAGTACCACGGCAAAGGAGCTGGTAAACCCGACGAACGCCGTCAACAGACCCATGAACAGGCTCTGGACGGAAAAATCTTTGAGCATGGCGCGACTCCGGCTGCGAAGATTGCGCATGGAGCAGCATAAGAGAATTGCACGCAAGCCGGATTGCCGCCGGAAATGTTCGCCTGAGCGGCAATCCCCGAGATTACATGTCGCTATGTCGGCGGATATGGAAACGCCCCGCCTGCGGCTGGCAGACGGGGCGTAAATTCAAAAACAGATCAGCGAAAGATCAGATCTCGCTCTGCGAGGTCACGACGCGAGCGACGAGACCATAGGCAACGGCGTCCTCGGCCGAGAGCCAGTAATCGCGGTCGATATCCTTGGCGATCTTTTCTTCCGCCTGACCGGTGGCCTTCGAGAAGATCTTGATCAGTCGCTCGTTCATCTTGATGATTTCGCGTGCCTGGATCTCGATGTCCGAAGCCATGCCACGGGTGCCGCCGGACGGCTGATGCAGCAGGAAGCGGGTGTTCGGCAGGCAGATGCGACGTTCTTTCGGAGCCGCGGCATAGATCAGCGCACCGGCAGAGGCGACCCAGCCCGTACCGATCATCCAGACCTTCGGCTTGATGAACTTGATCATGTCGTGAATGGAATCGCCGGATTCGACATGGCCGCCGGGCGAATTCACGTAGATGCGGATATCTTCGTCGTTGGCGGCAGCAAGTGCCACGAGCTGAGTGCAGACCTTCTGCGCCAGTTCCTGCGTGATCGGCCCGTAGATGAAGATCGAACGCGACTTGAAAAGGTTCGCCTCCGTTTCCTTGCCGAGCGGCAGTTCCTTCGTCTTTTCGTCCTGTTCTTCTTCTTCGTTCATTCGAACCTCTCTCACGTCCAATGCGGTTCCTCGCACATAGTGCGACTCAATGCGTAAAACAATGCGGGAAAAAGAGGAAGCAGGAAGCGGTGAAGATATTCTTATGACAAATGGACGATATCATCGCATCCTCTGAAAAGACCGGGAGAAACGCAAAATGACCTCCTCCCTACTGCGCGCAGCCGTGCGCAACAACGCATTCTGGTGCGACGCCGTCTGCAAGGCGCAGGGCTCGCCCGGCGAGTTCACGTCAACACTCTGGTTCCACCGCCGCGGCACGCCGCCCTTCTATCCCGATGCCATAACGCTGACGGAGGCGGACGACGAAGCGGTGGAGGCGATCGCGACGTTGATCAGCAGCGAGAAGCGCGACTGGGCAGTCAAGGACAGCTACGCGGCTGTCGATCTCGCACCCCTCGGCTTCACGATGCTGTTCGAAGCCGAATGGATCGGTATGCGCACGCCAATCCCGGCACCATCCCCATTCACATGGGAGCGCATGGAAAGCGCTGCCGATCTTGCGCGATGGGATGCGGAATGGGGCAAGGCGAACGGGCCGATAACGCAGACGATCTTTACCGAGCCGCTGCTGCATGATCCTGAAATCACTTTCCTGCTTGGTTTCGAACACGGCCAACCGGTCGGCGGCGGCATCCTCAATCACCATGCCGGCGTCGTCGGCCATTCCAACCTGTTTGCCGTGGACCGGCACGGTGAAACCATCCGCCGCGGGCTGATCGAGCAGGCCGCCAAGCTCTATCCGGAGGAACCGCTTGTCGGCTACGAACACGGCGACGATCTGGACGAGGCGTTGCGCACGGGCTTCGAATTTCTGGGGCCTCTGCGCATCTGGCTGAAGGAGGCCTGAACTTACTGAAATGTAAGCCGCCAAGGCTTTGAAATGCCCCAATCGCTTCCTAACTCAGCTTAACGCGGCCCTCCCGCCGAACGCTAAAGCCGCAGAACTTTAAAGGAGACAGGACATGTCACCGGAAGAACGCCAATTGCTGACCGCCCTCTTCGATCGCGTCCGTACCGCAGCCGCCACGCCGCGCGATCCGGAAGCCGAAGCGCTGATATCAGAAGCGACCCGCGCGCAACCCTCCGCCACCTATTATCTGGCACAGGCCGTCATCGTTCAGGAAAAAGGTCTGGAAGCCGCCGCCATCCACATCAAGGAGCTTGAAGAGCGCGTCCGCCATTTCGAAGCGGGCGAAGGCGATCACCGCCAGGCGGAACAAGGCGGCTTCCTGAGCTCCATCTTCGGCAACACGCAGACACACCAGCCGGCGCCCGCTCCCGGCCCATGGGGTGGCGCGCCGAGAGATAGCTACGAACAACCACGCGGCTATGACAACACCCGCCAGATGCCGCAACAGCCTACCGGCCCTTGGACGCAGCAGGCCTATGCGCCCTCCGCCGGCGGCAGCTTCCTGCGCGGCGCTCTCGGTACGGCAGCCGGTGTCGCCGGCGGCATGCTGCTTGCCAATTCACTCAGTGGCATTTTCGGCAACCACATGTCCTCGCTCGGCTGGGGTTCACCATTTGGCGGCGCCAATCCCTTCGGCAATGCCAGCGCGCCCACCGAGGAAACCGTCATCAACAACTACTATGGCGACAACAATAAGGCTGACGACAACCGGACGGATAATGACGACAATATCCAACAGGCCGATTATGACGACAATGATGACGACTTTTCCGACGATTCCGATAGCGATACGACGGATGTCTGAGAATTGATGCGCTGTATGTGCGGCAGTGGGTTTTAAACTGCCGCACCGTATTCCGGCCCTTCGCTTAGGTTCAGGGCGTCCGCTGCTGCAATCGATCCACTGGATCGATTGCTCGGGCTACGCTCGACCGCGGCTCACCCACGGCCGCGATAGGTTGCAACGCCCTGATCCGGCAGCCATACACCTTCCGGCGGCTTGCCGGTCTGCCAGAAAACGTCAATTGGAATGCCGCCGCGCGGATACCAGTAGGCGCCGATGCGCAGCCACTTCGGGTCGAGCAGCTCGACGATGCGCTTGGCAATATAAATCGAGCAATCCTCGTGGAAGGCGCCGTGATTGCGGAAGGAATGCAGGAAGAGCTTCAGCGATTTCGATTCCACCAGCCATTCGTTCGGAATGTAGTCGATGACGATATGGGCGAAATCCGGCTGACCGGTCATCGGGCAGAGCGAGGTGAATTCCGGTGCCGTGAAGCGCACGACATAATCGGTGCCGGCATGGTTGGCAGGCACCTTTTCCAAGACCGCTTCTTCGGGGTTCTTTGCGGTTTCCGTCTGCTGGCCCAGCATCGAAAGGCTGGAAACATCTGTTTTCGGCATTACGCCTCCTTGATCACTTTGACGCGGATCCCATGGGCCTTTTCGCCCTCAGGCTCCACGTGAATGGCAATTGTCGAGCCCGAATGCGCGGCTCGAATGGCATCTTCAAGGCGGTCGCAAATATCATGGGCCTCGCGAACCGTCATCTTGGCAGGCACGACCAGATGGAAATCCACGAAGGTCACGGACCCGGCGCGTCGCGTCTTCAGATCATGCACGCCGATCGAGCCTGCCGCATGGGTGGCGATCGCCTGCTTGATCGCCTCCTCCTCCTGCGGCTCGACTGCCTGGTCCATCAACCCGCCGATCGACTGAGAGATCACCTTCCAGCCCTGATACAGGATGTTGAGCGCAACGAGAATGGCAAGAATGGGGTCGAAGATCGCATAGCCCGTCGCAAGCGCCAGAAGCAGGCCAACGAGAACCCCGACGGAGGTGACCACATCCGACATGATGTGCTGCCCGTCTGCCGCCAGTGCCGCAGAACGGTGCTTGAGCCCCGTGCGGATCAAAAGCTGCGCCCAGACGGCATTGATGACACCGGCGGCGAAGTTGATCGAAAGACCAAGCACTGGCGCTTCGAGCATGCGCGGATCTGCGAGATGGCCAATGGCCTCCTGGACGATCAGCAGCGCGGCGACGACGATCATGACCCCTTCGGTGACGGCCGAAAGATATTCCGCCTTATGATGGCCGAACGGATGATCGTGGTCAGCTGGCTTCTGCGCATAGCGGATGACGAAGAAGGCGATAAAGGCCGCCACCACGTTGACGAAGGATTCCAGCCCGTCCGAGAGCAGAGCGACGGAGCCCGTCACCCACCAGGCGACCATCTTCAGCCCCAGAACGCCGAGCGACAGGGGAATGCCCCAGAACGCCAGTTTCCGGACAGTGACATTGCTCTCGTCGTTCATGTCGTCCCCCTGCGGATGCGAATGAATTGCAGCATTTAAGCCATTGAAACGCAAAACCGCCCGCGCGTGAATCGCGCAGGCGGCCAATGCGGTTGATATGGGCAATCAGGCCCGAAATGTCAAAGGCTTTGGCGGAGAAGCCTGCCCCTGTTCAAAGGTAACGCCGATTCGCGCCTGCGCCGGTCTCTGCCATGAGTTTGGGCGGATCGGGGCAAAGACAAGTCCTCGCCAACCGAAAGGCGCTTTCTAACCCCATGTGCGATTGACGGCGATTACATAAGCATTTATATAACTTGTTATACAATCCCAGATGAGAAATTCACCTTGGTCGAAGATGTCGTGAAATCGCTGGGCTACCTTTGCCTCGGCAGCCGCTTCCGCCGGATCGGCGAGCGCCTTCAGGCCGACACGCAGCAGATGATCGAGGAACTGGGCGTCTCCGTCCAGGCCGCGCAATATCCCTTTCTCGGCGCCATCGACAGGCTCGGACCTCTGACGATAGGGGAATTGGCGCAAGCCGTGGGCATCACCCAGCCCGGCGCGACGCGCACCGCTGCCCAACTCATGGAACTCGGTTTCCTCGACATGCAACAATCCGCCGAAGATCAGCGGCGCAGGGTTGTTTCACTGACACCAAAAGGACAGGAACTCGTCGACTATTCCAGACAACAGGTTTGGCCGCGTATCGCAGCCGCCGTTGCCGATATTTGCAGGGATCTCGACGGCCCACTGCTTGAGCAGCTTGCCGCAATCGAGGATGGGCTTTCCGAAGCACCGCTCATCCGCCGCGCCAACGCCGTGCAGGAGAAAACCCCATGAGCCATATCCTCGACCGACCGATCTGGAACGCGCTGCAAACAGCGCATGCCGAACTCGCCGAAGGCGGCGAACACGCGATGCGCTATCCGCCTTCCATCGTTCCCTTCGCGGCCGCCGCCGACGAGACGCACGAAAGCCTCGACGCCCTCGAGAACCTGCCGGCGGCAGACGAGGTCATGGCGATCGTCGAAGCCGGACCCGTCACCATACCGCAGGGGCTGACAGTCGTCTCCGAAGGAAAGCTTGTGCAAATGATCGCCGAGCGGCCTTACGAGCGTATTTCGGACAGCCGGCTGCAGCCACTGACCACTGATGATGCGGAGGAAATGCTCGCTTTGGCAACACTGACCAAGCCGGGTCCTTTCACACTTCGTGCCCAAAGCCTGGGAACCTTCTGGGGTGTGAAGATCGACGGCCAACTCGTCGCCATGGCCGGCCAGCGCCTGCGTCACCCTGGATTTGGCGAGCTCAGCGGCCTTTGCACCCATCCCGATTTTCAGGGGCGCGGCCTCGGCACCCTGCTCTTTCGCTTCGTCGCCGGAGAAATTTCCGCCAGGGGCGATACCGTCTTCCTGCATGCCTATTACACCAACACGTCGGCCATCACGCTCTACAAGGCACTCGGCTTCACGCTGCGATCGGAAATGAACCTGCACGTCGTCAAGCGCCGCGCATAGGCCCCTCATATACTTGCTAAAACGCCACAGGCTCACGCTTTTGCCATGCGCGCCATGATAGCGACCCAATTGCATGGTGTGGACGGCCTTGCAGTCAATTGGGGACCGCGTGAGACATGCATTGGATCAATCGCTACATCGACCAACCGTTGCTTGACGGTGCGGCCAGTTCCTTGCGGGCCTGGCACATCCGGACCGGCCTGTCGCCGGAACGGCTGGAGCCGCTCTGGAACATCGCCGTGACAGGCCTGCTGATCTTCGCGGCCAGCCATTTCCTCGCTGGTCCAGCGCTCCTATTGTGCTATGGCGGCCTCGTCATGCTCGCGCTCCCCTCCGCCTGGACGCTGTTCACCGGCCGCGACGCCGACGGCTACAATGCTGCCACCTACAAGAAGCTGAGAGCCAGGGCCTTCATGAAGCGTGAGGCAGAATGGGCCGTCCGGCTCGCCATCCTCTTCACCGCCGCCTGCCTACCCTTCATCACCCGCTCCGACGATCCGTCCGCGGCCTATTTCATGATCGGCGCCAGCCTCTGGTTCGTGCTGACGGGACCGGCGAGATCCTATCTGGCAGCAGCAGAACCGCCCATGCCGCGCGATGGCGACCGGTCCTTCAAGACCGATTTGCAGTTCGGCTGAGGAGAGTTAGTCAGCACGCAAATCCAATTGTTGCAGCGACAATGGAACGAAGCGCTCACGCTTCCGTTATCCTTGCCAGCAACCGCTGAAGGAGATCGCGATGCTGTATTATGCTCTGGTATTTCTCGTCGTAGCCCTGATTGCAGGCGTCCTTGGATTTGGCGGCATTGCCGGCGCATCCGCTTCGATAGCCCAGGTTCTGTTCTTCATCTTCCTGGTGCTGTTCGTCGTGTCCATCGTCGCCCGGCTCATGCGGCGGGTCTAGACCGACAACCTAACGCACAATAAGAACCCGCCGCTTCCGGCGGGTTCTTATTGTTTATGCCTTTGGCATCAGGCGGCCTTGGTCTTGGCCCGGCGAGCGAGATGCGCCACCACATTCTCGATCATCCGCATGCCGGCATCGCCGCCGAGCGTCATGATCGATTCCGGATGGAACTGCACGGCTGCGATCGGCTCCTTGGCATGCTCGATGCCCATGATCGTACCATCCTCGCTTTCAGCCGTAATGATGAACTCCCGCGGCAGCGTCGAAGGATCGGCAAAGATCGAGTGATAGCGGCCGACGGTCACTTCCTTGGCAAGGCCGGAGAAGACGATGCCCGGCTCCAGCACGCGGATGCGCGACGGCTTACCATGCATCGGCAGAGCCAGATGACGAAGCTCGCCGCCATAAGCCTCCGCAAGCGCCTGCAGGCCTAAGCAGACGCCGAAGATCGGCAGGTTGCGTGCCCGCGCCTTCTTGATCGTCGCCTTGCAGTCGAAATCCTTCGGGTTGCCGGGACCGGGCGATAGCACGACGAGATCCGGGTTCAGCCGGTCGAAGATCTCCTCCGGCACCGGCGTGCGCACGGTCGAGACCGTGGCACCCGTCTGGCGGAAATAATTCGCCAGCGTATGCACGAAGCTGTCTTCATGATCGATCAGCAGGATGTTGACGCCCTTCCCGACAGAGGCGACATCGCGCTGGATCTTGCCGGAATTGCCCGTCCTGGCGTCGCGGATTGCGGAAAGCATGGCGGAGGCCTTCAGTTCGGTTTCGGCTTCTTCTTCCTCGGGAATGGAATCGTTCAGCAGCGTCGCGCCGGCGCGTACTTCGGCAATGCCATCCTTGATGCGCACGGTGCGCAGCGTCAGGCCGGTATTCATGTCGCCATTGAAGCCGACCATGCCGATCGCCCCACCATACCATGCGCGCGGGCTCTTCTCATGGGATTCGATGAAACGCATGGCCCAGAGCTTCGGCGCACCGGTAACGGTGACGGCCCACGCATGGCTGAGAAAGCCGTCAAAGGCGTCCATATCATCCCGCAGACGGCCTTCGATATGGTCGACCGTATGGATGAGGCGCGAATACATCTCGATCTGCCGGCGACCGATGACCTTGACGGAGCCCGGTTCGCAGACGCGGCTCTTGTCGTTGCGGTCGACATCCGAACACATGGTCAGTTCGGACTCATCCTTCTTCGAGTTCAAGAGCTTCAGAATCTGCTCGCTGTCAGCGATCGGATCGTCGCCGCGCTTGATCGTGCCCGAGATCGGGCAGGTCTCGATGCGGCGGCCTGAAACACGCACGAACATTTCCGGCGAGGCACCGACCAGATATTCCTGATTGCCGAGATTAATGAAGAAGGAATAGGGCGACGGATTGATCGCCTTCAGCCGTTTGGAAATATCGGATGGCTTGCTTTCGCAGCGCTCCATGAATTTTTGGCCTGGCACGACTTCGAAGAGATCGCCCTTGCGGAAGCTCTCTTTCGCCTTGACGACGAGCTCGGCATATTCGCCCGGCCGATGATCGCTCTTCGGCGGGATGACATCGGTGCGCACGAAAGGCTCTGCCGCAATATTTTCAGCCTTGCCTTCCGTCGTCTTGCCGTCCTTGGCGAAATCGTAGCGGTCGATCCAGGCCTTGGCGGCATAGTTGTCGACGACGAGGATTTCGTCCGGCAGGTAGAGAACCATGTCGCGCTGGTCGGAAGGTCGCTCCAGCTTCAGGTTGATCGCATCGAACTGGAAGGCGAGATCGTAACCGAAGGCGCCATAAAAGCCGAGGCTGGCATCTGCCTGCGAATGGAAGAGATCGGTAATGGCGCGAAGGACGGTAAAGACCGTCGGCATCTTCGAGCGCTCTTCCTCGGTAAAGACGCGGTCCGGCATCTTGACCGTCAGGTCGAGCCTGCGCGCGGTCGATGCGCCGAGTTCGATCTCGCGAACCGTCTTCAATCGCTCGACGATAAAGCCGAGGATGACCTCGCCGCGCTCGTTATAGGCTTCGATCCAGACATTGCGGCCAAAGGAGGAAACACCGAGCGGCGGATCGACGACAGCCGTGTCCCAGCGCGTGTAGCGGCCCGGATATTCGTAGTTCGACGAGAAGACGGCGCCGCGCCGCTCGTCGAGCTTGTCGACATAAGACGAGACCGCATCGGCATAGGGAATGGCCCGCCTTTGCCGGGTGACAGTGATGCCCCCCTTGGTCTCGTAGATTTCCGCACCATCATCCCGCAGGATCGTTACCATAGTTCCACTCCGTTATCGGACCCGGACGAAAGGCGACCTTTGAAACAAAAAAGCCGCCTCGAAG
>Ga0102587_1000947_pt1 | contig 24982 bp, 16 predicted proteins | sample AraplaF_Col_mTSA_FD_76853 | JGI IMG/M metagenome (GOLD analysis project Ga0102587, IMG submission 76853) | Arabidopsis root microbial communities from the University of North Carolina, USA - plate scrape MF_Col_mTSA (SPADES assembly) (version 2) | ecosystem: Host-associated > Plants > Roots >... | reverse complement strand
GCAGCTCGGCGTCATAGGCCGAATAGACGACATGGGCGACCATGGCTCACGGCGTATCCTTCAGCGCCACGAAGGGCTTGAAATCGGTCGCGGTGAGCGTCTCGCGGCTGGCGTCGACCACCGGACGCTCCTTGTGGGAGTCGAGTGTCGCACGGCCATGGCCGGGAATGTGCTTGATGACGGGCATGTTGCCGGTCTCGAGCAGGCCATCGACCACCTCGCGGCCGAGGGCAGCGATGAAATCGGGATCTGGGCCGAAGGAGCGGGCGCCGATGACCGCACTCGTCGTCTCGAAGACGAGGTCGAGAACGGGCGAGCAGCCGCTGGAAAGGCCGAGTTCCGTCATCATCGCGCCCATGGCCTGGGAGGAAAGCCGCAGTGCTTTTTTGCCGAGATCGAAATCGCGGCGCGCAAGTTCGGCAAACTGGCCGAAGCTGCGAAAGAGCGGCCAGGGGCCGGCATCGAGATGCTGAACGCGGCCGCCTTCCTGGTCGGTGAAGACAGGTGCGTCGTCGCGGCCGACGGCTTCGCGAAAGCGGGCGATCAGCCGCTTGGTCTGCTCCGGCTCGCGCTGATTGCGCCGGCCGACGAACAGGCCGAGCGGATTGGTGTCGCGAAAAAGGGCGAATTCATCATCCGAAATCGTGGGAGTGGGAAGGCCGACGAAAAGGGCGAGCGGGGTCGAGGACAATTCTGTAGCTCCGGGATCAGATGGTCATTTCGGCGTGCTTCTCAGCATGCCTTCGTAGATGCCCTTGTCGGGGGCGGGGATGATGGTTGCGCCTGCGGTCTTGGCGTAGAAATCGACTGGCCCGGCATCGCCGATGAAGGCATAGGCGTGGCCGAGCGTCTTCATCGTCTGCAGGCAGGCGGAGAAGAGGGCGAGCCCGATGCCTTTGCCGCGCGCTTCCGGGTCGACGCCGGTCGGGCCGAAGAAGCCGCGCGCCGTCGTGTCGTAGCAGGCAAAGCCCAGCAGCTTGCCGTCGTCGACGGCGATCAGGCAGGCAACCGGCTGGCGGGAGAAGGCGACGGTGACTTCGCTTGCCCAGTTCTCGCTGAACTGTTCGCGAACCCAAGTGGCGATGAGATGCAGTTCCGGGGGGAGGGCCGGACGGATGGAGATGCCGACATCATCGGCTTTCTGTTTCAGGTCGGCGAGCTCAGCGGAATACAAGCTCACAAGCAGGTCTGGCACCTGTCACTCCTCCAGTTATTCCGTTATTGCGGAATGTATCCCCTTTTAGTGTTATAGATTTGGCCATCTGACCGGGCTTGTCAACAAGGTTTTTCAGAAGGTCAAAGGGACTGCCCGCACTGCAACTGCGGTTTCAACGCAAAGTAGCTGCCGAACGAAAAAACGGCCCGGGAGGGCCGGGCCGTTTCGATTGGCTGCATCTATGCCGAGCGAGCGCTTATTCGCCGTCTTTCCACAGCGCATGAAAATGCTGCACCGGGCCGTGGCCGGAGCCGACGGTGAGGCTTCCGGCTGCCGCGACCGCGCCGGCGAGATATTGCTTTGCGATGGCGACCGCCTCCCGCGCCGAGGCGCCCTTGGCAAGTTCGGCGGCCAGCGCGCTGGAGAGCGTGCAGCCGGTGCCGTGCGTGTTCTTGGTCGGCACGCGCATGGCTTCGAACCAGTGCAGGCCAGCGGCGGTGGCAAGGACGTCAGGACTTTCGTCGCTATCGAGATGGCCGCCCTTGACCAGCACTGCGGCCGGGCCAAACGCCCGCAGCTGTTCGGCCTGCGCCGCCATCTCGGCTCGGTTTGTCGCCACCGGCTGGTGCAGCAGTGCGGCGGCTTCCGGCAAGTTCGGGGTCAGGAGTGTCGCAAGCGGCAGCAGCCGGCGGGTCAGCACGTCGACCGCCTCAGGCGCGAGCAAGGCGGCGCCACCCTTGGCGATCATCACCGGGTCGATGACGATCGGAATGTCGCGGTGGTCAGTCAGTGCACCGGCAACGGCATCGGCGATGCCGGCATTGGCGATCATGCCGATCTTGACGGCATCGACGCGCACATCGGCAAAGACGGCATTGATCTGGTCGGCGACGAATTGCGGCGGCACCAGATGCACGCCGCTGACGCCTTGGGTGTTCTGCGCCGTCAGCGCGGTCAGCACCGCCATGCCGTAGACGCCGCGGGCGGAAAAGGCCTTGAGATCGGCCTGGATGCCGGCGCCGCCCGAGGGATCGGAGCCGGCGATGGAGAGAACGTTGCGGATCATGCGCGGGCCTTTCGAATTTCTGCGGCGATGCGGCGCGTGGCCGCTTCGGGATCCGGCGTGCCGCAGATGGCGGAGACGACGGCAAGGCCCTTGGCGCCCGCAGCAAATACTTGGGCGACATGATCCGCCTTGAGGCCGCCGATCGCAACCGACGGCACCGGCGTGGCCTTTACCAGCTTGGCAAGACCGTCAAAACCGATCGGCTGCTTGTGATCGGCCTTGGTCGGCGTCGCAAACACCGGCCCGACGCCGGTATAATCGACCAGATCCGGATCGACGGCGGCGGCAAGCGCCGCGGTCTCGACCGAGAGGCCAAGGATCATGGCAGGGCCGATCATCGTCCGCGCCGTTCGCGCATCCAAATCCTCCTGGCCGATATGCAGACCGTCGGCGCCGATGGCGATTGCCGCCTCGACATCGTCGTTGACGACGAGCAGGGCGCCGGTCCCGACAAGCGCCTGTTTCAAGGCGCGGCCGGTCTCGATCATCCCGGCGGTGCCGGCATGTTTGTCACGCAGTTGCACCATGGTCGCGCCGCCGGCAACGGCAAGGCGCGCCGTTTCCACCATGCCGATCCCCGCGCAGAGATCGGGGTCGAGGACGAGATAGAGCGAAAGGTCGAAAGCCTTCATGCCGCCGATATCCTCGCCCTGGCGTCAAGCGTTTCGGCGTCGAGCGCTGCCAGCGCATCGAGGAAGCGCCAGGAGAAGGAACCGGGGCCGGCGGCGCCGAGCGCCGCGTCTTCGCCGGCGATGGCGAAGGTCGAAAGGGCGGCGACCGTGGCGCCGAAAATGTCCTCGGGCGCCGTTGCCGCAAAGGCGCCGACGAGGCAGGTGAGCGAGCAGCCGAGCGCGGTGACTTGCGGCATCAAGGCCGATCCGCCTTCGATGCGCACGGCCCGCTCGCCGTCGGTGACGAAATCCACGGCGCCGGTCACGGCGACGACCGCCCGCTGACGCTCGGCGAGCCATCGCGCCGAACCTTCCGCCTGCTCGACCGGGTCGCGGCTGTCGACGCCCTGGCCGCGGCTCTCTCCGCCGGCCAGCGCGATGATTTCGGAAGCGTTGCCGCGGATGATGGTCGGATGCAGCGCCAGGAGATCGGCGACGGCGTTGCGGCGGAAGGCCGTTGCATAATGGGCGACCGGGTCGAGCACCCAGGGCTTGCCGGCTGAGGCCGCCGCCTTCGCCGCCGCCTGCATGCCGTCGATCCATTGCGTCGACAGCGTGCCGATATTGATGGTCAGCGCACTGGCGATCCCGGCGAATTCGCCGGCTTCTTCCGCGGCATGCACCATGGCGGGCGAGGCGCCCGCGGCAAGCAGAACATTTGCGGCGATGTTCATGGCGACGTAATTGGTGATGCACTGAACGAGCGGCGGCTTCTTGCGCATCGCCTTCAGCATCGCTCCGGGTGTGGTCTTGGTCTGCATATGGCCCCTTTCAGGCGGGGGCGGCCACGGGGCGGTTCGTGCGGGCGATGCCGCGACCCCGAGCGACTCCCTCCGCCGGCATTATCCGGTTCAGGTTCGAAGGGTGCTTCTCAGCCCGTCTGTCGACGAACGCCCCTGTCTCTCATCGCGTTTCTTTTCGCAGAGAACGGGGCTGATGTCACCTCGAAAATGACAATCATGCGACCGACGCGGCGCGCGATGGCTATGGATGATTTATGGGTCGGGATCGCCTTTCATGAAGGACGAGAGATCGCCGCCGATTCGGGTCTTGACCAGGTTTTCCCGAAAGTCGTCTGCCGGTTCTCTTCCGGGTTGGCCGGGTCCTTGCCTTTTCGCCATGCGGCTATCCTCTCCTTTTTCAAAAGGAATAACCGCAGCAACCGTGGGTGAAATCAATTTCTAAAATACATCTTGGTATTTGTGAGGGATTGGCTGCCAGCCTTGGTGAGGGTGCTGATGCGGGAAAGCAGTCTTTTCTTTGAAAGAATGAAGTTCATCTTCCCAAGACTTTTCTACATTTGGAATAGCGCGAAGTTATTCACCCTATCCGTTCATCGGTGGAATTTTTCAATGCAGGCGAGCACGAGAACAGCTTCGCGTAAGTTGCGTGTCGTCTCATCGTCTCGCCATTCAGTTTCATTCCGCTGTCGAAATTTTGTGGCGATTTCGTTGCAGGAAGCCTCTCCCAGGGCGCCGAATTAAACTCCCAGAACGCGAAGTAAATATCTAACGGAAACTTTACCGTGCTGACACGCTTAGGTTGACCAAACGATGGATTGTAGCGATATGACTTTACACGCCAATAAAATCTTCCTGAAGTTGTATTTTCAATGAGCAAATTTTTGAAAGCCGATATGAAGTGGGGCCGCCAGACTGCCGCCTCCGTTCTGATATTCATCGCTTGGGCGAATCCTTCTTTTTCGCAATCTGCTGTTCCTGCCGATCAGGGAGCGGGGCAGGTGCAGGCGCCGGCGATAAAATCCCAGAAATTCGACGACTGGTATTATCGCTGCTCGGGTTCTGAAGGCACCGAGGCCTGCGAAGTCGCCCAGATCGCGCAAGTCGCCAAAGACGGCGAGAACGTCAACGTGCTGACGCTGGCGATCGCAGCTGCGCCGGCCGGGTCCCAAGGCAAAGGCGAGAAAGGCAAGGGCGAGAAAGGCAGGCCGGGGCTGACGCTGACCGCTCTTCTGCCGCTCAACGTCTTCCTGCCCTCGGGCCTTTCGATCAAGGCCGACGGCAAGCCGGTTGCGAAACTTGACTACCGCAATTGCAACCAGGCCGGATGCTGGGCGCAACTGGCGCTGGATTCGAAGACGGCGACGGCGCTCAAGAAGGGCTCGACCGCCGAAGGGCTGGTGCGGCTGATGAACGGCCAGGACGTCAATATCCGTTTCTCGCTGAAAGGGCTGCAACCGGCCCTCGACGAACTTCAATCCATTGCCGCGAAGTAGCCGAATTTCAAAATGACCACAGAAATTCGATACTCCCTGGTCGCTGGCGCCGTCCTCGTGATGGGTGTCGCACCCGCTTACGCGCAGTCGCCTGCCGATGATTTCAACCGGCGCCAGGAGCAACAGTCGCAGACGCAGCGGCTGGATGCCCTGCGCCGCGCAACACCGGGCGGCGGGGCGGATACGGAAAACGGCTCTTTGCCGGCCAGCCAGGCAAATGTTGCCTGTTTCGACATCACTCGCGTCGAGATCGATGGGGCAAATCTGCTATCGACGCAGGAGATCGGCAAGGTGACGGCGCCTTACGACAACCGATGCGTCGGCCTGGCGGAGATCAATGCCGTTCTCAGGGATGTGACGCACCTCTATATCGATCATGGCTATGTGACCTCGCGTGCCTACGTGCCACAGCAGGATATCGCCAAGACCAGGGTCCTCCGGCTGCTCGTCGTCGAAGGCACGCTTTCCGACATCTATCTCAACGGCCAGAAAGTGACCGGCAACGCGTCGCTGGCGACAGCCTTTCCGGGCCTGATCGGCCGGGTCGTCAATATCCGCGATATCGAGCAGGGGCTCGACCAGATGAACCGGCTGCAGGCCAACGATGCCAAGTCCGCCATGCTGCCCGGCCCCAAGGACGGAACCTCCATCCTGAACATCGAAAACCGCTCGGGCCGCCCCTGGCATGTCTCCCTTGGCAACAACAATATGGGCCAGGAAAGCACCGGTTTTTCCAGGAGTTCGGCATCGCTCGGCTTCGACGATCTGCTTGATATCAACGATCAGTGGTCGTTCTCCTACGAGCATAGCGGTCCGGACTATCCGTGGAGCAACGACGGAAACGGATATGGCCACAGCTATTCCGGCAATGTCAGCGTCCCCTACGGCTATTCGACGATTTCGCTGAACGGCTCCTGGTACCAGTATGAAAGCACGGTCGAAGGAAATTTCTCATCGCTCGATACCTCGGGCAATTCAGGGCAGGCAGGCCTCGGCCTCGATCGCGTCGTCTTCCGCGACAAGGATTCGATCACGACGGTCCGCAGCAGCCTGACCTACAAGCAGACCAACAACTTTCTGCTCGGCAATCTGATCGAGGTCGGCAGCCGCCGCTATACGGTCGGCGATATCGGCATTTCCCACTCCCGCCGCATGTTCGGCGGCATCTGGGTATTCGACGTCAGCTATGACAAGGGGCTCGGTCTCTTCGATGCCGTGGACCCCGGAGATCCGGGTGCCGGAAATGCAGACCCACGTTTTTCCAAATTCAACGCGACGGTCAGCGTAACGCAGCCATTCCAGGCCGCCGGTCGGCAGTTCGAACTGACATCGCTGGCCAGCGGTCAATATTCCCCCGACAATCTCCTCGGCGCCGAGCAGATCTCGCTCGGCAGCTACAGCAATGTCCGCGGCACCCGCGAAAGCGTGCTCTTCGGCAATAACGGCATGTTCAGCCACAACGAGATCGTCTGGAGAACGGGGTCCAACCAGGGTGGCGGCGCGGCTGCGAAGGCATTCGGCGAGCTGCGCCCCTATCTCGGCTTCGATTACGGCCACATCTACGCGCAACAGCGCCTCGATATATCAGGCGGCGATCTCGCCAGCTGGACGGCCGGCATCAGGACCGTCGGCGGCAATCTCAGCGCCGACCTCGGCTATTCCGACATTGTTGCAAGCAGCCTCGACGGGGTCGACGGCGGGCTCTTTTATTTCAGCGCATCGGCTCATTGGTAACGAAAGCAGGAAAATGATCATCCGCAGCATCTCGACGAACAAGTCCGTCAAAACCCCTTCAAGATCGACGGCGCTGATCCTTGCTTTTTCGATGGCGCTTGCCGGCTGTGCCGGACGGGAGGCGCGGCCGGTCGCTTCGACCAACCCGACCGACAGCGCCTTCGATTGCGCCGGCATCACCCGTGAATTCGAGGCGAACGAGCGGCAGATCACCTCGACGGTGAAGGAGCGGACCGATGCGCAAGGCAAGAACATCGTTCTTGGGGCGACCGGTGTGCTCCTGTTTCTGCCGGCGCTGTTTTTCATGGATCCGAAATCGCCTGAGAAGGTCGAAATCGACGCATTGCGCAACAGGAACAATGTCCTGACCAGCATTGCCAAATCGAAAGGGTGCCCCGCGCCCAAGTCCCAGTTGACCGATCTCTACAAGCATCTCGACGCCAAGGCCAAGCCTGCATCGTCGTCGGACAACAGGAACTGAATTCGCTGACATTCGAACCTTATGCCTGAATCCCGGAGCTTCTGTATGCGTATCGTGCGTTTTCTAACCCTTCTGCTTCTGGCGGCGACGCTTGCGTCCTGCGTCACGACAACCGATCCCCGGCTGATTGCGGCTCTCCAACGAACCTCTGTGCGCGAAATCCGGGTTGAGTTGGCGCCCGACGTCAAGACATTCGGTTTCGGCGACAAGGCGGACCAGCAGGTGCCGGAGGCGGTTCGCACGCTTCAGGCGACGATGGCGAAGGAATTGATCGGCGTGCCCGGCGGCCCCACGCGCGGCAGGCTGGTCGTGACGCTGCACGTCTTCGATGTCACCACCAAGCAGGCCCGGATCATCGGCGGCCATGACAGCATGATCGATGGGACCGTGCGGCTGGAGAACGCCGAAACAGGGCAACTGATCGCCGAAGCGCAAAACATTCATGGCGAAGACCTCTCCATGCGCGGGAGCGGCTACGGCGTGATCGTCGCTGTCGCGATCAACGCGGCAACGACGTCAGGGGCGCCTGACATTATGGCGCAGCGCCTGTCCAAGTCCTTTACCCGCAATGTGAAGACCTGGCTCACCCAGAAATAGGCCTGCGATGAGGCTCAGTGCCGCCGCAGTGGCGGCGGCGCCGAGCGACGATTGATATCGAGACACAAAACCAGTTGTGCGTTTGGGAAGACAAAACGATGCGTGAGAAAACCGGTCCTGGTTCTGAAGCAAGGGGTCTTGGCTGCCGGCTCGGCAGATTTGCCAATCGCTCGCTTGCCGTCGTGCTCAGCGCACTCTTGGTCTTTCAGCCGATGCTGGCCAATGCCCAATCGGTTTCTGCGAGCACCACGGCGCCCGTCGCCAACCAGCCGGGCGTCGGCACCGCCCCGAACGGCGTGCCGCTCATCGACATCGTCACCCCGAATGCGAGCGGCCTGTCGCATAACAAATACGACAATTTCAACGTCGGCACACCGGGTCTCATCCTCAACAACTACAAGGGCGAGGTCGGCACCTCCAATCTCGGCGGCTTGACGCCGGGCAATCCCAATCTCAACACATCAGGTCCCGCATCGGTCATCCTCAACGAGGTCACCAGCGGCAACCGCTCGGGATTGAACGGCCCGATCGAGGTGTTCGGCGGCCGGGCGGATGTCGTCATCGCCAATCCGAACGGCATCACCTGCGACGGCTGCGGCTTCATCAACACGCCGCATGCGACACTGACCACGGGCGCGCCTCAAATCGGCGCCGATGGCAAGCTCAACGGCTTTACCGTCAATGGCGGCGACGTCACCATCGGGCCGAACGGCGGCAATTTCTCCGCCGGGTCTGGCGCCGTCGACCTCTTCGACATCGTTTCTCGGGCGGTTCACGTCAACGGTCCTGTCTATGGCAAGGATCTTCGCGTCACGGCTGGCCGCAATCAATTCGATTATGCCACCGGCAACGCCACGGCACTTGCCGCGACATCAGGCACGCCGGAATATGCGATCGACGGCACAGCACTCGGCGCCATGCAGGCCGACCGCATCAAGATCGTCGTCACCGAAAAGGGTGCCGGTGTGCGCATGAGCGGCAATCTTGCCGCCAACACCAACGAGCTGTCACTGTCGGCCGACGGCAAGATCTCGCTCGGCAACGTCTCCGGCCAGCAGGGCGTTTCGATCTCCTCGAAGGCGAAGGTGACGGCCGCCAAGGTGGCCTCTAAAGCCAAGGTCGCAGCTCAGGCGGGGCAGGGCATCACGCTGGATACGGTCGCCGCCGATGGCGACATCGTGCTGTCAAGCGGCAGCGGGCTGTTGAGTGTCGGCGGCGAGGTGAACAGCGCCGCCAACGTGCTGATGTCGTCGGCGGCCGGCATTGCCGCCGGCAGCATTACCGCCGGCAATGCGCTCTCTTTGTCCGCTACGTCGGGCGACATCCAGGTTGTCGGTGCGGTCAAGGGCACCGGCGCGCTCTCCATCACCGCCACATCAGGCGCGATCTCGGCTGCCTCGCTCGTCAGCAGCAACAATATCGCGCTTTCCGCCGGCGCCGATATCGGCGTCTCCGGCGATATTCTGGCGCAGGGCAACGTCACGGCGTCAGGCCGCTCGATCTCGGCCGATACGGTCGTTTCCGGCCTCGACATCGCTGCGACCAATGCGGCAAACGGCAGCACGGTTCTATCAGGCGCGGGTGACATCCAGCTTGCCGCCAGCGGCGGCGCCGTCGATGTCGAGGCACTCCTGTCGGCCGGCGATACGTCGGTCACATCAGCGGCGCTGACGGCCCAGAGCGTCATCGCGCATGGCGCCATTGCGATCAACGCGGCCACAGATGTAAGCGGTCAGATCCTCAGTGCCGGCAACATCGACATCACCGGCTCGGCCATCTCGGCCGACGCCATCATCGCCGGCATCGACTTTGCGGGAACGGAAGCGGCCGGCGGTAATATCGTGCTGACGCAGAGCGGCGATCTCTCCCTTGTCGCCAGCGGCGACATCGATGCCGGCACCCTGCTTGCGGCCGGCAATCTCTCGGCTTCCGCCGCCAACCTCAGTGCCGCTGCTATCACCAGTCATGGCGCGATCACGCTTTCCGGCAACACCGACGTCACCGGCCAGCTCCTTGGCGCCGGCGATATATCGATCAGCGGCGGCTCGATTGCGGCGGGCACGATCGTCGCCGGCATGGACTTTGCCGCCACCGCCGCCTCGCCGAGTGGCGCCATCGCCGTCGGCTCGGCCGGCGACTTGACGCTTGATGCCGGTAGCAGCGGGAGCGTCGATATCGACACGCTGCTTGCCGCAGGCGCGCTCCTCGTCGATGCCGGCCGTTTCCAGGCCGACAATGTCAGCGGTCACGGTGCCGTTGCCATCAACGCCGATACATCGGTCACCGGCCAGATCCTTGGCGCCGGCGACGTCTCGGTCACGGGTCCCGCCATTCAGGCCGGCGCCATCGTCTCCGGCGTCGATTTTGCCGCCACCGCCCAGTCGGCCAATGGCGACATCGCGCTGGGGCAGGCCGGCGATCTCACGCTCGAGGCGACGGGCACCGACATCAGCGCCGGCAACCTGCTTGCCGCCGGAAGCGTCGATGCCGGAGCAGCGGGTGATGTCAGCGCCAATGTTGTCGCCCATCAGGATATGACGATCGTTGCCGGCGGCACGATCGACCTTACCGGCCAGTCGCTTGCCGCCGGCAACGCCAGCCTCTCGGCGCGGGACATCACCGTCGATACTCTCGTTTCCGGCCTCGACTTCGCCGCCACCGCCGCATCCGCCGGCACGCTGAAGCTCCAGCAGACCGGCAGCATGAACCTTGCCGCAACAAGCGGTTCGATCACCGCCGGCAACGCCCTGCTGAGCAGCGGCGCTCTTTCGGCCAGCGCCAGCCAGAATATTGCCTATAACAAGCTCCAGAGCCTCGCCAGCGCTGCGCTCACGGCGTCGGGCGGCCAGATCAGCTACGGCAATCCCACCCGCACTGCCGGCAACCTGACGCTCAGCACGACCAATATCGATCTCTCCAATGGCCGGGCGAGCAACCTCGCCGCCGGCGGTACGCTGACGCTCAATGCGGCGAGCGCCAACCTTGCCAACAGCAGCCTCACTCTCGGCGGACTGGCTCTCAATCTCTCCGGCACGGCCGATCTCAGCGGCGCCCGGGTCAATGCCGTCACCAGTGCCGGCGGTTCGGGCGATATCGCCATCAAGGCGGGCGGTCTTACCACGACGGCCGGCACCGCGCTGCTCGCCGCCAACGACCTGACGTTGACACTGCCGTCGCTGACCAATGCCGGACAATTGGCAGCCCGCAACGATCTCACATTCAACATTTCCAGCAACTTCACCAACAATGCCACGGGCCTCGCCTATGCCGGCAACGACGCCACCCTCTTCGTCGGCGGCGTGCTCACCAACAATCAAGGCGCCATCCTCGCCAACCACGACCTTCAGATCGCCGGAGCGGCGGCCGGGCTGAGAAACACGGGCGTCACCAATATTTCCGGCATGATCCAGGCCGGAAACGACATGTCGATCCTGACCAGCAACCTGACCAACCAGCGGGCCGCCACACCGCAATGGACCACCGGGACGCTGGTGTCTTCAGGCGTCGTCAGCGGCTTCACGCTGAATCCCGTCGCCGCCGGCCTGCCTTTCGGCTATCTCGAGACCGCAGACCAGAACATGTACCAACTCTACGCCGGCGTCGATCCGGCGCTGTGGCAGGATTATGAGCCGCTGCTCTGGTCGAAGGCGACGCTTGCCGACGGCACGACCTATCATGCATGGACCTGGATTTCGGCCGATGGACCCGAAAAGGTCGGGCCGATCATCGACTGGATCAGGGACCGGGTGCCGACGGACGCGAACGGCAATCCCGTTGTCGATCCCAACAATCCGTCGCGTTATTTCATCGTCGACGAGGTAAATTTCAGCGGCTCGGACGAAAGCACCACCTATACCTGGGATTGGTCGTCCAATCTCAGCCAGTCGGTCTATGAGGACCGCTTGGTCGGCACGCTCAGCCCGGAAGCGACGATCCGGGCGGGCCGCAACCTTTCGATCGACGCCACGAATCTGACCAATGCCTACAGCTCGATCGAGGCCGGCGGCAACGCGACGCTGAAGGGCTCGACACTCAACAATACGGGCGTCACGCTCTTTCGCACGACGACGACGACCTGCAACGCGCAGGGCGCGTGCACGGCCTATGATGCCAATGGCAACGCCAATCCCTCGAAGAACATCGCCAACGGCTCGACGATCGTCAGCTCCGTCCAGGCGATCGGCGGCGTCTCGGCCAACATCAAGGCCGGTGGTGCGCTTTCCGTCGATTTCGGCAGCGTCAACAACACGTCCGCAGCCGGCTCGATGGCCGGCGGCGCCAGCGTGGCGGCGACAAGCAACCCCGGTGATCCGCTTTCGGCGCTCACCGGTCTGACGGCCGGCGGCGCGTTGTTCAACGTCAACGCGGCGCTCGGCGGCGTCACCGCCAACGGCGGCAGCCTGCTTGCCGGGCTCGGCAATATTGCCGAGCGCATCCGCGTCGACGGCGCAGCCCTTGCGGCCGCCGCCAAGCCGCAATCGGGCGGCTTCGGCGGCACCATACGCGGACAGATCTTCCTGTTCGAAACCCGCGCCGAATTCCTCGACGTCGGCAAGTTCTACGGCTCCGGCTATTTCATGAACAAAATCGGCTACGTGCCGGAGACGACGGTTCCGTTCCTGGGTGATGCCTATTTCGAGAACCAACTGATCGACACGCAGTTGCGGCAGCTTGTCGGCGAAGGCCTCGGCAGAAGCACCTTTATCGCCGGCAATGACGCCATCCAGCAGATGAAGACGCTGCTCGACGAGGGTGCCAACTATGCCAAGGAGCACGGCCTGGCCATCGGCCAAGGGCTCACGCCTGAGCAGGCGGCAGCCCTCACCAAGTCGATTGTCCTTTACCAGTGGCAGACCGTCGAGGGCGTGCAGGTGCTCGCGCCCGTCGTCTACGTCGCCGCTGCCGACCGGCAGAAGCTGACCAGCGCCGGCGCCGTCATGGCGGGCGGCTCGGTCGATATGAATGTCGGCAATCTCGACAATTCCGGCCTGATCGCATCCGCTGGCGGCCTGACCGTCTCCGGCAGCTCCATCCAGGGCAGCGGCACTTTCCTGTCGCGCGGCGACACGGCGCTCAATGCCACCAACGGCATCACGCTGGCCGCCCAGACGATGACGATCGGCGGCCAGAACGTCGTCAACACCAATGCCGGTGTGACGGCAGGCGGCAATCTGCAGCTCGCCGGCGGCAGCGGCGATCTGGCGCTGAAGGGCGTCAAGGTCAATGCCACAGGCAACGCCTCGCTCACCGGCAACAATGTCACGCTGGCTGCAGCCAAGGTCGATAATTCAGGCCAGCAGAATGCCACCGGCAGCCAAGTTGCCAGCGGCGCAGCCCTGACGATCAAGGCAACCGACAACGTCAACGTCATCGGCAGCTCCGCCAAAGCGGGCACGACGCTCGATGTGACCGCCGACAAGGGCTCGGTGGCCGTGGTGGCGACCGATGTCGCCCGCAACAACCAATCCGGCTACACCAGGACCCTCTCCACCGACCAGCAGCAATCGCAGCTATCCGCCGGCACGAATGCGACGATCAAATCAGGCGACGACATCCTGCTCTCCGGCTCCTCCGTCAAGGCCGGCGGCAATGTCGCGCTCAGCGCCGACGACGACATCGATATCACCGCCGCGCAGGAGCATTCCGCATCCACCTTCGGCAAGAAGTCCTCCTCGTCGATCACCCATGTCGGCTCGGAGATATCAGCCGGGGGCGACCTCTCGGTGACCGCAGGCAACGGCAGCGGCGATCACGACCTCAACATCGTTGGCAGCAAACTCGCCGCCGACGGCAAGCTCGCTCTCGATGCCGACGGCGACGTGACGATCGCCGAAGCCACCGACACCGCGACCCTCGACACCAAGCTTAGCACCAAGGGCGGTTTCCTCGGCAAGAGCGAGAAGACGACCACGCATCTGGAAACGACGACGGCCGTCGGCTCGTCGATTAGCGGCGGCGCAGGCGTAGATCTTCAGTCGGGCAAGGACATGGTCATTTCCGCCTCGAAGATCGAAGCCGGCAAGGACGACGGCACCGACCCGGCGGACCTCAACATCAACGCCGGCGGTGACCTGATCATCGCCTCCGGAATGGATACCAGCGCCAAGGACGACAAGGGCTCGCGTAGCGGCTTCCTGTCGAAAGGCTCATCCAGCCACAAGAGCTACGACGAGACGACGGTCGGCTCGCAGCTGAGCGCCAGCGGCGATGTCAATCTTGACGCGGGCAAGGCAGCTGTAATCGCCGGTTCAAAGGTCGATGCCGACGGCTCGATCAACGTCGCGGCCGACAGTGTCTCTATCATCGGGGCGCAGGAGACGCACGAGCTCGAGGAGCAGCACAAGAAATCCGGCATCGGCGTCGGTTCCGGCGGCGGGTTTATTTCGATCTACGGCAGTCAGCAGAACAAGGGCGCACAGGCCTCGACGCTGAATGTCGGCTCGGCGCTTTCCGCCGGCGAGGACGTCAACCTGACGGCGCGGGCAACCGACCTGAACATCATGGGCTCTTCGGTCGATGCCGAGCGCGACATCAATCTGTCGGCCGCGCGCGACGTCAACATCACACCAGGGGCGGAAAGCTTCTCGCAGTCGGAAGAGGAGAAGAAGTCCGGCTTCGGCCTGTCCTTCTCCGCTGGCAATGGCGGCTTCTCGGTCGGCATCGGCGCGCAGACGAGCAAGGACAGCTCGGCGCAGCAATCCGACACCAACGCCACGTCCATGCTCTCGGCCGGCCGCGACCTCAACATCTCCGCTGGCAACAATGTCAACCTGCAGGCCGCCCAGGCCTCGGCCGAGCGCGATGTCAACCTGTTCGCCACCAAAGACATCAATCTTCTGTCGGCCAATGACGTCACCAATTATCAGGAGGTGCACGAGAGGACGTTCGCTGGCGTGACGCTCAGCGTCTCCAGCCAGGTCGGAAGTGCCGCCCAGAGCATCGTGAACTCGGCGGAGCGGCTGTCGGATCCGGGCGGCGTCAATGCGCTGACCAACACTGCGATTGCCGGGCTTGGCTTCTATGAGGGACTCAAGGGCCTTAAGGGCGTCTCCGACGACCTCGTCAGCGGTAAGGGCCTGTCCTTTAGCATCGGCCTGAACGCAGGTGTCAACCATCAGCAGAGCGCGTCCTCGACGACGACGTCTACGCCTGTCGTCACGGATATCCGCGCTGGCCGCTCCATCACCATGGATGCGCAGAACGGCTCCATTACGAGCGACGGCGCCCAGATAGCGGCTGGCTATGACAAGTTCGGTCTGCCGACCATCTCCGACGATCCGTTGGCCGGCGACATCATCCTATCGGCGAGGAATGGCAACATCAATCTCAATGCCGCCACCGGCGCGTCGGATTCGACGAGTTCGAACAGCTCATGGAGCGCCGGCGTCGGCGTTAATTTTGGCTGCAACACGAAGATCGGCTGCGATGCCAGTGTCGGCGCCAGCGGCTCTTACGGCAAAGGCGGCTCCGACACCACCGCCGTCACCCACACCAACACCCATCTCAACGGCACCGGCGATGTTACCATTCTTACTAACGACCTTGCCCTAAAAGGGGCGACCGTTACGGGCAATTCCGTCGTGGCCAACGTCAGGAATCTGACAATCGAGAGCCTGGTTGATAGCGCCACAGCCAATGCCGATCAGCTCAGCCTTTCGGGCCAGATCGGTTTCGGTTCCACCGGCATCTCGGGCGTCACGCAGAGCGCTAAAGGCGATGCCATAGTCGTCTCGGAGCAATCCGGCATTCATGCCGGCACCGGCGGTCTTTCCATTGACGTGAGCGGTCAGACCTCGCTGGTTGGCGGCTTGATCACCAGCGAAGCGGTTGAGGGGCGCAATAGCTTCTCCACCGGTACGCTGACGGTCGCCGATATCGATACGCATTCGACCTGGAAGGCCGACACCTATGGCGGCTCGATCGGCACGAGCGGTCTTTCGCTCGCGCCGCCGGTCAAGGCCGGGGAGACCGAGACCGGCAAGGCTTATTCGGTCATCGGTCCGAACATTGGCATCATCATCACCGATCCGGAGCACCAGACGCAGGATCTCGGCACGATCCGTCGCGACACAAATAACACCAACACCTCGCTGCCTGGTCTGCCGGACCTGCAGAACATCCTAATGGATCAATACAAGACCCAAGCCGATCTTCAGGCGGCGCAGAAGACCATGGCGGGATTGGTCGGGGACATTGCATCCGAATTGTATAAACAAGCCGTCATCAACCACGATCAAGCAGGCATGGATTATTGGAGTGAAGGCGGTCTTGGTCGCGCAGCCCTACATGCGATCGGCGGCGGCATCCTCGGTGGAGTCAATGGCTGGGAAGGGGCTGTTAAGGCCGCTCTCGGGGGCGCCGCCTCCACGCTGTTCGGTCCGGCGATCGAGCGGCTTGTCAACGGCATGCTCAAAGGCACCAAGTACGAAGGAACAGAAGAAGGCGCCGCTCTCGCAAAGCTAATTGGCGCAAGCCTTAGCGCTGCTGTCGGCGGTGTAGCTGGCGGCGGGGAAGGGGCGGCCTACGGCGCCGCAAACTACCAAAACAACTATCTCAATCATGCCGACAACGACGCTCTTGCCGCCGCGAAAGCCGCATGTGACGGGGGCAAGGGTGATCCTAAAGACTGTGGAGAGCAAACGCGACTCGAACAGAAAGACACACAGCAGCAGGCCGCCTATGTCGCTTGCCGAGCAAACGGCTACAGTGGTTCCGGATGCGTTGCGGTCTTGAGTGACGTGGTTGCATCGCTGTCGAGCTACGCAGGTACAATTTCTTTTTGGGCGTCACAAAACGATCAGGAAGCCGCCAAGCAACTGCTAAATAACACCGGTGGGGTTGATCAAATCCTGAAAATTCTCGCGCCCAATGGCGTCGAGAATCTGACGGCCGAACAGAAGCGCGACCTTCCAGCGATTTACGGGCTCTTGGTCACAGATCCCGCCGGCGTTTTGGGTATCCCGTACATGATCCAGCAGGCAAACAATGGCGATCCTGCTGCCATGGCTCAAGTTGTCGCGTTGGCGACCAAGCTCAAGATCTTCGGATCTTCAACTCTGGGCGAGATTACCAAGACGAACGGGGCTGCCACAAATCCGCAGTCGAGTGTTTGGTCGCTCAATCCGATTGACAGGGGTAAATCAATCGAGTCATCGCTCGCACGAACCGAGTACAGCAATACGAATGGCTGGTTCAATATCGGTGCCGAGAATAATGGATATTTTCCGCTGATCGATTTCCAGAAGGGGAGTACGGTAGTCAGCCTGAAGACCATCGACACTACGGGATCGGCATGGATGGCCAGGATGAAAAATACGATTGACCAACTTGATGAGGCCGCCATAACGGTCGATGGCAGCCTAGCGACCAAAGTGCTCGATATACGAGTTCAGCCAGGCGGCGCGGACGCTGCGAAGGCCCTTGTCCGGTACGGCACAGATAAAGGCGTTACAGTGATAATTAAGGAGTTTCAATAGTGGAACGCACTAGGCGAGAGCGATTAGAGCTGATTTTCACCCTATTTCCCGATAGTGGGCGAACGACCGTCATCGCAGAAAAGCCGAGAATTGAAGTGGGTGAACGGCGACGTGGCGCGCTAACGGCGGTTGAAGCGCTGGAGACTATTCTCTCGGTGCTGCGTGCGCTTCAACTCGACGAAAAATTCCAAGCTCACGGGGCCTCTCTGCAACTCAAAAAACTCCTAACGTCAGCTAGAAATACTGGTCGACTCGGAGAAATCGAAACTTCAACGCTCATTTTTAATTACGGCGCCGTGGCAAACGCTGAGCTTTGCCACATCATAGTAACAGAGAAAGTCCCAGGCGCGTCAATCGATTGGGAGCGATGGACGTCGCCGTTTGTCGTGTCGCCTTACTTCGTTCAGGGATGGGTTGCTGACGTTGAATATAACGAATGGCAAAATGCTGAGGACACACTCCTCTACAAGGCCGAGAAGCGGGATTACTCCTCCTTGCCCATGCGCTCTAATGGATTGCCACCGCCGCTTGAACAGATGGTGATCGACATCTCGCAGAACCCTGGTCGTCGGCAATTTCGCTCGGGGTATATGGAAGCGGTAGGGGCAGTCATGTGGCTAAGTGAACTATTTTGGCGCTATGTCGGTGTCGATCACAAGGAGCGGCTGGCCGGGTTTTCAGGAGCCAAGATCAAGCAGGTAACAGATGATGTGGTCCGTATCATCGTCTCTGAAACCAGCTTTACCGACGATTCCACTCGTGATTTGCAGGAGCGCTTGCGCAACGTTTTGTATAAATAGGCATTTCCCACGCGCTATTTTCTGAAGTTGCCTCCTAGCTCAAATCATGCAGCCCCGTCGTAATCGCCGCCCCAATCGAAAACTCCGAAAACCGCACCCTCAACCCGCTGCGCTCCGGCGTGCAGGCGGTCGGTCCGACCTCGTAGTGCATGGCTGCCGGAAAGGGCGCTAACCGCAGCAGCGGCCAGAAGCTGCCATCACGTGAAGCCTGGATGCGCATCGCGCCGTTTTTGACGGTCACGCGGATGCGGAAATCCTCCAATTCCTTGAAGGGCTGCGCCACCGACCAGTCGGATTTGCCGTCGGTGACGACGGTGCTGAGGAAGGCTTCGCCGTCGGTGAATTCGACGCCGGTTTTCACCCAGCGTTTTTCATCGATGCGCACCATCAGGCCGGCCTGGTCGTAGAGGGTGCGGAATTCGCCCTGGACGCGGATTTGTGCGGTGAAGCCGTCGGCCCTCGGAAAGGCGAGGAAATGGCCGCTGTCGCGGATGAAACCGTAATGGGTCTCTCGCCAGAAATCGGTTTTCTCATCGGTCGTCAGGGTGAGGGCGGCTTCGTCTGCCCGCCAGTTGGCCGGCTCGTTCAGCCATTTTCCGGCGTTGAAATCGATGCTCATCCTGTTCTCCCGTTCCGTTGAAGCCTTGCCGCAGGGCGATCGCCTTACCTTGGCATAATGCCCGGCCGTCGTGCAGAGGGCGCGCCGCAGCCGAAGATGGTGTTTTTCCGGCGTCGTGCTACCCGCGAGGGCATAATCCGTCGCGCGTGCTTGACAGGATCGATGCATCTCTTATTCTCTTACAAAAATATGAATTACATAATTGTGGAACTAAATCGGGAGATCTCGCATGAAAACACTGGTCGCATTCCTGCTCGGCACTGCGCTCGTCGCCCTGCCTTCGACGCTCCTTGCTCAGGAAAAGGGCGGCGTCATCAACGTCGCGACGATCGGCGAGCCGCCGACGCTCGATCCGATGTCGTCGACGGCCGATCTGGTCGGCATCGTCACGCAGCATATTTTCGAAACGCTCTATACGTTCGACAAGAGCTGGAACGTCACGCCGCTGCTGGCCGAAAGCCTGCCCGAGATCAGCGCCGACGGCAAAACCTATACGATCAAGCTCAGGACCGGCATCAAGTTCCACGACAATAGCGACATGACCTCGGACGATGTCGTCGCCTCGCTTGGCCGCTGGATGAAGATCGCCTCGCGCGGCAAGCAGGTGGCCGGTTTCATCGACAAGATCACCGCCGTCGATCCGGCGACGGTCACGATCACGCTGAAGCAGCCCTATGCGCCGCTGACCTCGCTGCTCGCCTTCAACAATTCGGCCGCGATCATCATCCCCGCCGAAAAGCAGGACGAACCGATGAAGGAATTCATCGGCACCGGTCCCTATATGCTGAAGGAGCGCAAGGCCGACCAGTATATCCAGCTCGTCCGCTTCGACGGTTACAAGTCCCGCGAAGGCGACAGCAATGGTTACGGCGGCGCCCGCCATCAATATCTCGATGAGATCCGCTTCGTGCCGGTGCCGGATCCGAACACCCGCGTCGAGGCCGCCGTTTCCGGCCAGTATGATTATGTCGACTCGATCCCTGTCGAATCCTACGACAAGCTGAAGGCCTCCACCGCCTCGCAGCCGATCATCCTGAAGCCCTTCGGTTATCCCGTCTTCGTCTTCAACACGGCCGAGGGCATCAACAAGAACGTCGAAGTGCGCAAGGCCATCCGCCAGGCGCTCAGCATGGAAGACATGCTGGCCGCGGCTTTCGGCAGCACGGATTTCTACGCGCTCGACGGCGCCATCTATCCGAAGACCTTTGCCTGGTCGACGGATGCCGGCGTCGAGGGCGCCTATAACGTCGCCGATCCGGAAGGGGCGGCGGCTGCCGCCAAGAAGGCCGGCTACAATGGCGAACCAATCCGCATCCTGACCAGCCGCCAGTACGAGTTCCACTACAAGATGGCGCAGGTCGCCGCCGAATATCTGAAGCTTGCCGGCTTCACCGTCGATATGCAGGTGGTGGACTGGGCGACGCTGACGCAGCGCCGCGCCGATCCGAAGCTCTGGGATATCTACATCACCCATAGCCCCTTCCTGCCGGAGCCGGCCCTCATCGGCTCGCTCTCGACCAGCTCGCCCGGCTGGTGGGATACGCCGGCCCGCAAGGCCGCCGTCGATGCCTTCACCTCGGAAGTCGATCCGAAGAAGCGCGTGGCGCTCTGGGCCGATGTCCAGAAAGCCGTCTATGCCGACGCACCCTTCATGAAGATCGGCGACTTCAACGCCGTCTCGGCCGAGTCGACCAAGCTCGAAGGCGTCGATCCGGCTCCGTGGCCGTATTTCTGGAATGCTTCGATCAAGAAGTAAACATCGCCACCGGTACCGGCCTTCCGCGGCCGGTACCGGTCATCTTTTCTGCCGCATCCGCAAAGGCTTAAGGCCAGGCATTCATGATACGCTACATCCTCCAGCGCCTGTTCGGCATGATCGTCGTGATGTTTCTCGTCGTCACGATCGTCTTCGTCATCGTGCGCGTGACACCGGGAGATCCGGCCGCCGTCATGCTCGGGCCGGATGCGACGCCGCAGGATATTGCCGACCTCCGATCCCGGCTCGGCCTCGATCAGTCGCTCGGCCTGCAATATGTCTATTATATCGGCCAGCTGCTGAAGGGCGATCTCGGCCAGTCGATCTTCCTCAACATGCCTGTCACCTCGGCCCTGCTCGACCGCGCCGAGCCGACCTTCTTCCTGACGCTGTTCTCGCTTGCCATCGCCAGCGTCATCGCCCTTCCGATCGGCATCTATGCCGCCTATCGTCGCGGCTCCTTCGTCGACCAGGCGGCAACGACACTCGCCATGTTTGCCGCCAGCATTCCAAGCTTCTGGCTCGGCCTCATCCTGATGCAGTTTTTCGCCGTCCGGCTCAACCTCTTCCCGGTTTCAGGTTATGGCGGTCCCGGCTCGACCTTCTTCGACCGCATGTATCATCTGACGCTGCCGGCCTTCGCGCTCGGCATTGTCTCCTCGGCGCTGATCCTGCGCTTCACCCGCGCCTCGATGCTCGATGTGCTCGGCGACGATTATATCCGCACGGCGCGCGCCAAGGGGCTGATCGAGCGTCGGGTGATCCTCAAGCACGCGCTGAAAAATGCGCTGATCCCGATCCTGACGGTGATCGGCCTGACGGCGGCGGTGCTGATTTCGGGCGCCGTCGTCACCGAGACCGTGTTCGGCCTGCCGGGTGTCGGCAATCTCGTCGTCTCGGCGGTGCTGCGCCGCGATTATCCGGTCATCCAGGGCGCGCTGCTCGTCATCGCCGCGCTCTACGTGCTGATCAATTTTGCGATCGACATGCTCTATCTGCTGATCGATCCGAGGGTGCGCTACTGATGGCCGATATCGCAATCAAATCAGCCGTCGAGGGCGAGCGCAGCAAATTCCTCCGGCGCCTGCTGAAACGCAAGACGGTCGCCTGCGGCCTCTTGATCCTGACGATCTTCGTGCTTCTGGCGGTCTTCGCACCTGTCGTCGCGCCCTATTCGCCGTCGAAGCTTTCCATCGTCAACCGGCTGAAGCCGCCGAGCGGCATGTTCTTCTTCGGCACGGACGAGTTCGGCCGCGATGTCTTTTCGCGCACGATCTTCGCCGGCCGCCTGTCGCTGCTCGTCGGTGTTGCGGTCGTGACGCTCTCGGCCGTGATCGGCGTGACGCTCGGGCTACTGGCCGGTTTCTTCCAGAAGCTCGACACACCGATCGCCCGGCTGATCGACGCGATGATGGCGTTTCCGGATATTCTGCTGGCGATCGCGCTCGTCGCAGCCCTCGGTCCCTCTCTGACAACCGTGATCATCGCGCTGTCGATCGTCTATGCGCCGCGCCTTGCCCGCATCGTCCGCGCGTCGACGCTGGTTATTCGCGAACTGCCCTATGTCGAGGCGGCGAGGGCGCTTGGCATTTCGACCTTCCATATCATGACGCGGCATGTGCTGCGCAATCTGCTGTCGCCGATCCTCGTGCAGGCCACATTCCTCTTCGCCAGCGCCATGCTTGCCGAAGCCGGCCTGTCTTTCCTCGGCCTCGGCGTCAGCCCTGAGATCCCGACCTGGGGAACGATGATCGCCGCCGGCCGGCAATATATCGGCCAGGCCGACTGGATGACGCTGTTTCCCGGCATCGCCATCATCCTCTCGGTGCTGTCGCTGCAGATGGTTGGCGATGGCCTGAGGGACATGCTCGATCCAAGACTTCGCAAGGATCTCTAATCCGCCGACCGTGGGTCGGCCTATTCCAATTCGCCAAATCGAAAATTGCATGACAGGAGTTTGCGTGAATCAGTTTCCCACCGCCGCCGGCAAGGTCGAGAACTCGCCTTACGAGCGGCTTGCCGCCCTCGGCATAACGCTTCCGCCGCCACCGCCGCCGATCGCCAATTTCGTCACGCATGTGCTCGAAGGTAATATGCTTTATCTCTCCGGTCAGGGACCGCGCGAGGCTGACGGTTTCCTGCATGCCGGCAAGGTCGGCGGCGGCATCAGTGTCGACGAGGCCTATGGCCATGCGCGGCTGACCGGCATCAATCTGCTTGCCGTCATGCAGGAGGCGCTGGGTGATCTCTCCCGTGTCAAGCGGGTGGTCAAACTGCTCGGCATGGTCAATGCCGTGCCCGAGTTCGAGGATCATCCGAGCGTCATCAACGGCTGCTCGGATCTGTTGATCGCAGTCTTCGGGCCGGCCGGCGAACATGCCCGCTCGGCCGTCGGCTTCGGCTCGCTGCCCGGCAACATCACCGTCGAGATCGAGGCGATCGTCGCCTTGCACGGCTGACGAGAACTTTCATATTTGGAGTAGCGTCCCATCTTATCCCGCTACCCGCCCCAGAATTCTGGAGAACTTCATGTCCACTGATATGAGACCATCAATCGGTCTTCGCCCTGTCATCAACGTATCCGGCACGATGACGAGCCTCGGCGCCTCGATCGTCGTGCCGGAAGCGATCGAGGCGATGGCATCGATCCTGCCGCACTTCGTCGAGATCAACGACCTGCAGCGCAAGGCAAGCGGCGTCATCGCCCGGCTGACCGGCGGCGAGGCGGGCTTCGTCACCGCTTCCTGCTCGGCCGGCATTTCGCTGGCTGTTGCCGGGGCAATCACCGGCAACAATCTGCTGGCGATCGAGAGGCTGCCGGATGTCGTACCGGAGAAGAACGAAGTGCTGGTGCAGATGGGCCATGTGGTCAGCTATGGCGCACCCGTCGACCAGGCGATCCGGCTGGCCGGCGGCAAGGTCGTGCTTGTCGGCCAGGCGACCTCGACACATCGTTTCCACATGGAAAACGCCATCACCGACAAGACCGCAGCCGCCGTCTACGTCGTCTCGCACCATGTCGTCGATTACGGACTTTTGAACCTGAAGGAATTCGTCGAGATCGCCCATGCCAAGGGCGTGCCCGTCATCGTCGATGCGGCTTCGGAATATGATCTGAAGATTTTCCTGAAGCAGGGCGCCGATATCGCCCTTTACTCCGGCCACAAATTCCTCGGCGGTCCGACTACGGGCATCGTTGCCGGCAAGAAGGAGCTGGTGCGTCATGCCTTCCTGCAGAACATGGGCATCGGCCGCGGCATGAAGGTCGGCAAGGAGAGCATTTTCGGCGTCATGGCGGCACTCGAAGCCTGGGAGAACCGCGACCATGCCGGCATCCGGGAGCGCGAAACCAGCTATCTCAACCTGTGGAAGCGCACGCTCGACGGCCGCCCTGGCCTCACCACGCTGATCGAACCCGACCCGACCAACAATCCGCTCGATCGGCTGCGCCTGATCATCGATCCCGAGCAGGCGCATATCACTGCCTGGGATCTGGCCGATGCGCTTGCCAAGGGCAGCCCGCCGATCATCGTGCGCGATCACGAAGTGGAGCACCGCTATTTCTACCTCGATCCGTGCAATCTGCATCCGGGCGAGGAGAAGATCGTCGCCGAGCGCCTGGCGCAGGAACTCGACAAGGCGCGCGCCTCCAACGAGATCATCGCAACGCCGATCGAAAACCGCAGCAAGCACCGCTTCGACGGGCTGCTGCGCTGGCCGGATTGAACCGTAGAGGAGCAGACATGGCCAACGTCCAAGCGCAACCGATCCAGACGACGACCGACGTTCTTGCCGTCGACAGGCTGACGACGTCCTTTCTGGTGGATGGCGTCTGGAAACCGGTCGTGCGCGACGTCTCCTTCACCGTGGCGCCGGGTGAGACGGTGGCGATCGTCGGCGAATCCGGCTCGGGCAAGAGCGTCACCTCGCTCTCGATCATGCGGCTGCTGCAGGCGGAGACGAGCCGCGTCGAGGGCCGCGTCATGCTCGGCGGACGCGACCTTCTGGCATTGCCGGAAAATGCCATGCGGCAGGTGCGCGGCAATGAGGTGGCGATGATCTTCCAGGAGCCGATGACATCGCTCAATCCGCTTTTCACCATCGGCGATCAGATTTCCGAGGCGCTGCTCTGCCATTCCGATATGAGCAAGGCGGACGCCAAAGCCGAGACCATCCGGCTGCTGGAAAAGGTCCGCATTCCCTCGGCCGCCTCGCGCTTCGGCGAATATCCGCATCGTTTCTACGGCGGCATGCGCCAGCGGGTGATGATCGCCATGGCGCTCGCCAGCCGGCCGAAACTGTTGATCGCCGACGAGCCGACGACGGCGCTCGACGTGACGATCCAGGGCCAGATCCTCGATCTCATCAAGATGCTGCAGGACGAGGAGGG
>Ga0102587_1000939_pt1 | contig 25185 bp, 13 predicted proteins | sample AraplaF_Col_mTSA_FD_76853 | JGI IMG/M metagenome (GOLD analysis project Ga0102587, IMG submission 76853) | Arabidopsis root microbial communities from the University of North Carolina, USA - plate scrape MF_Col_mTSA (SPADES assembly) (version 2) | ecosystem: Host-associated > Plants > Roots >... | reverse complement strand
CAATGAAAACAATCCTGAAAACCGGCGTCTCCGTTGCCATGCTGTCCGTGCTGGCTGCTTGCGGTGGCGGCAGCGAGAATGACAAAGGTCCCAAGCAGGTTTCGGCGGTGGTGGACTTTGACAAGGATGGCATTACTGGCTGGACCGGCAGCTCTTCCGACTATACGCCGGAGACCGCACCGACCAACGTCGTCTTCGAGCAGCGCACGCTGCCTGCACCTCTGACTGGCAAGGGCTACCTGGTGGGCGGCACCAATCGCAGCGACGATTTGTTCCTGTTCGTGAAGAAGCAGTTCTTCGGACTGGAAAAGAACACAACCTACAACATCAACTTCTCCCTCAAGTTTGCCAGCAATGCGCAAACAGGCTGCATGGGCGTGGGCGGTGCGCCGGGTGAAGCGGTGTGGGTCTATGCCGGCGCCACGGCCACTGAGCCCAAGGCAGTCACCGTCAATAACGCAATTCGCATGAATATCGATCGCGGCAACCAGGCGGAAGGCGGCAAGGAAGCGCAGGTGATCGGCAATATCGCAAACGGCCAGGCTTGCGGCACTGCGGCGTCTTATGTCAGCAAGACGTTGAAGAATGAAAAGGCGCAGAAGGTGACCACCGATGCAAATGGCGCGGTGTGGATCATCCTGGGCATCGATTCCGGCTTTGAAGCGTATTCGCAAGTGTTCCTGCAGAACATCCAGCTCGACGCGACTCCGGCGACGCTGTAATCACCACCGTGTTGACCTTCAGGCAAATTTGACCTACTGTGTCGGCGGGGCGGAACCGCCAAGCCGGCCTGTCTTTGCTTCGTGCAGGGACAGCCTCTGCGGGGTTACCCCGCGGGATGTTTGATGTTCTGCATTTCGCCGCATGAGTGGCCTTGCGCTTCGCGCAAATGTACGCACGCTTCACAAGACTCGTTGGCGGCTCTCCGCTCCCCTTTAATTCAATGGATTTCGAAAAACTCACCGCGTTGGCGCTTGCCGACACAATGCTGGCAACGGACGGCAGCCCGGAAAACCTGATCGCTGCATGCAACCGCGTTTTTGATGCAATGCTACCGTGGGCGCCCGGAGTGTGCATGGCGCTTATATTGCGGACTGGAGAGAACTTCCATTACTTCAGCCGGCATGAGCTGGCGGACATCCTTCTCGAACTTCTTGGCCGCGGACATGACGACCTTGATGAAGATGAGGAAGACGACGATGAAGCCGGAGATATGCAGCCGTTCATCGAACTGCCGGCAGTGCGGCGCTATTGCATCGACCAGCCCATACGCCCACCAAAGCCGGCATGGCTGGCCGAACTTGCGCTGCCGGATCTGCTCACCGTTGGTGATCTGGCCGCCTGGCTGGACGAGCCTGTCGGTGCGCTGCGCTGGTTCGCGGACCAATGGCGTATCGCGCGTGACGAGGAGTCTCGCCTCCAGCATTACCATTATCGCTGGGTGCCGAAGCGCAGCGGCGGCCTGCGCCTGATCGAAATTCCCAAGGAGCGGCTGCGCCGCATCCAGCAAAAGATCCTGCGCCAGATCCTGGACCTGGTGCCGCCGCATCCGTCCGCACATGGCTTCCGGCGCGGGCACTCCTGCGTTACGCATGCCGCGGCCCATGCTGGCCAGCATGCGGTCATCCGCATGGACTTGAAAGATTTCTTCCCCAGCATCCAGCATTCGCGCATCCAGGCATTGTTTGAAAAGCTCGGCTATCCCGTGAGCGTCGCAGGAACGCTTGCGCGCATTTGCGTCAACCGTACGCCGCACGGTTTGTTCCGCGACAAGCAAACTGGCGGCTCACTGGCATGGTCCGAGCGGCAGGCCTTGAAATCGCCGCACCTGCCGCAGGGTTCCCCTTGCTCGCCAGCCCTGGCTAACCTTTGTGCGTACCGGCTCGACATTCGGCTTGAATCGTTGGCGCGTTCGCTAGGCGCTTCGTATAGCCGATACGCGGACGACCTGGCCTTTTCCGGCGGGGACGAATTTGCGCGGGCAGCGGAGCGCTTTCATATCCAGGTTGCCGCGATTGCACTGGAAGAGGGCTTTCGTGTGAACACGGGCAAAACCCGCCTGATGCGCGACGGGACGCGGCAGCAAGTGACGGGCATCGTGGTCAACGCGCACCCGAACATCGCCCGCGATGAGTATGACAAACTCAAGGCGACGCTGACCAATTGCGTGCGCCATGGCCCGGAATCCCAGAACCGGGAAAATCATCCAAACTTCCAGGCCTACCTGGCCGGACGGATTTCTTACGTGGCGATGGTGAATTCGGACCGTGCCGCCAAGTTGCGGCGGTTAATGGCGAATATAGTCTGGCCAACTTGATTACAATATTCGATTCTTTTTATCGAAATCGATGTAATTCATGCACATTTGGGTAGATGCGGACGCTTGTCCCGCCGTGATCAAGGACATCCTTTTCCGGCTCGCGGATCGAGCGCAGATCAATGTCACGCTGGTGGCCAACCAGTTAATCCGTGTACCGGGCTCCCGTTTTATCCGCGCACTGCAAGTTCCGGCGGGCGCGGATGCGGCAGATGCGGAAATCGTTGAACGTGTGAGCGCTGGCGATATTGTCGTCACCGCCGATATCCCTCTGGCCGCGCAAGTGCTGGAGAAGGGCGGCCTTCCGCTCAATCCACGCGGCGAGTGGTATACCAGGGACACTATCGCGCAGCAGCTGACGATGCGGTCCTTTATGGAAGAATTGCGTGGCGCCGGTGTCGACACCGGCGGACCAGCCGCCTTCAGCCAAGGCGACCGACAGAATTTTGCCAATGCGCTTGATCGCGAATTAGCGCGCAGAAGGCAAATCCGTCCAGCCTAAGGTCCGTTCCAGTGCAGTGCGAAGCGGAACGGGAGATTTCCCGGGCAGTTTTTCCACATACGACTTGTCGCGGAATACGTTCCAGCCACTTACGTCGGTCTGCGGATCAATGTCTTTCAAGTCGCGCCCGTAACGCAGTTCGCCGCGCGAAGTCTCGCCATCCTCGCTTGTCATCGAATAGACTACCTGGAGGCCCCGGCGTTGCAATGTCCCATAAAATTTTGGTGCCTGGGCGCCATGCTTGCCGGTAGCAGGCTGGTCGTCCTGGTTAAAACCAATGGTTACTCCATCCGGGATTGCGCAAGGTCTCGGTAAGCGGGGCCAGTCTCCGCGCGCCATAGGCGGCTCAACGATCATCGAGATTTCGGAAAACTGGTCTGGGCCAAGTTTGTCGCCACCATAGGTCAATTGCACAGAGGCGCCGTTTGCAGCGCCCAGTACTTTGATCATTCCGGCTTGATTGCTGTCCAGCGTCAGATGGAGCACTGAAGCGTTGGCAAAAGAAGTGAATTCCGCCTGTGCAAAATGGCCATCTTTCTCGCCAATGCGCTTGGCGTAGATGGCGTCTGTCCATTTGAACTCCTGCAGGCATGGATCCTGGGCATATGCCGGAGAGGCCGCGAGCAAGGCTGCAACGAGCAAAGGACGTGTGCAATTTGCGTTGGCAAGTCTCATTGCGCGTCGAGGCCCTTGGTAATGACTTCGGCAACGAGAGCATTCATGTCGAGCCCACGTTCGGCGGCCAGAGTTTGCAGGCGTTTCACCAAGTCGCCATTCAGCTTGACCGCAAACGGCACCAGGCCCAGCGCCTGGTCGCGCTTGCGCTGTTCGCGTTGTCGACGGCGGGACTGGCGGATGGGCCAAACGAAGCGATGCCCGGCGCTGCCATCTTGCCCATCAGTTTTTTCGCGTCGTACTTTGCCAGGTCAGTTTTCTTCAATTCGTTCTCCAGTTCAAAGACGCCATTCTACGCGTTCGGCTGAGTCGTACTATTCAACGATGCCACAGCTATGTGTGAGGTTCCGACAGCGGGCCGGCAGTTTCGTGGCGGCCCGCGACGAGGTTACTCTTTCCCTGTTACTCCGGTCAGTTCACCGGCCTTGATGGCGCTCATCAGGCCCAGCAGGGTGTTGAAGGCGTTGTTGTCGCCGCCGCCCATCTGGATCTGCGGGACCAGCGGAACTTTCGAGGCTTCGAACGCTTCCGCCAGGCGCAGCATCACAGTCTGCATCAGCTGCTTGTCGGCGCCTTCGCCTTGCATGGCTTCCGATTTAGCCTGGATCGCTGCAGCCTCCGCTTCACCCACCGAGCGGATTGCAGAAGCGCGGCCTGAACCTTCCATCTCCTGCTTGAAGCGTTCGGCCTGCGCCAGTGCTTCGATCTCCTGGCGGCGCTTCTCGGCGGCCTTGACGTTCGCGGCGCCCTGGTTCTCCTTGATCGAGATGTCCACCAGCGATCCGGTCAGCTCTTTCTGCTTGGCGGCGCGCTGTTCGGCTTCATTCAGTTCGCGCTCCTTGTCGGCGGCGATCTGCTTCTGCGCGAAGGTTTCAACCTGCTCGCGGGCGATCTGGCGGTCGCGAAGCTGGGCCATGATGTTCTCGATCTTGTTGTCGCCTTGCTGCGGCTTGGGCGTACCGATCAGGACCTCCTGAAATTCCAGCGAATAGGCCTGGAAGCGCTGTTTCATATCCTCCGACGCGTTGTGTTGCAACTCGCTGCGCGACTGGATCAGCTCAATGAAGGTCTTGGTCTGCGAGACGTTCTTGAAGTACGAGGACACCATCGGGTCCAGCGTCTGCTCCACCAGTTGCGCCACGTTGCCGAAACGCTGCACCACCATCGGCGCCTTGCGGTAGTCGATATGCACCACCACCGACAGTGGAAGCTGCGGTTCGAAAGCATCTTTGGTGATCAGCGTGATTTCGCGCAGGTTCTTGTCGAAGCTGGAGCCGCTTTCGCCCGACTTCCACATCAGCACAAAGTTCGTGGTCGGCACCAGTTCGATCTTGCCGGCATAGGTGTTGAAGGCGTACTTGCCCGGCATGAGCGGATCGCGCCAAACGCCGCGGCAGCCGCTTTCCACCAGCTCGCCGTGCGAGTACTCGATGCCGGACAAGTCAGGACCTTTGCGGCCGGTGTACGACACCACCACGCCGACAAAGCCGACCGGGATCACGGTCTTCTTGATGAACTCCACCGTTGCGAACAGCCGATTGATGAAGTAGGTGCCTTCCACCAGCACGCGTTCCTGGCGGCCACGGCGCCCGCCGGCGGCGATGAACTTCTCGGGTTCCTGGTAGGAGTTGTGAGTATCGCCCACGTCCGGCGCCAGCAGTTCATCCTTCAGCAGGCCAGGGCCGTCCTGCACCGTCACCACGGCCAGTTGGTCCGAATCGTGCGAACCGGTGGTTTCCTTGATCACGACGGGCGTGAAGCCATTGCGGTCGTCGAGCAGGCCGCGCATTTGCTCGTAGTAGATCTTTTCCTTGGCGTCGAGCGACATCGAATACGTCGCTTCGCCGGTCATCACCACGAACAGGGCAGGGTTGATGATGTGGGTGCCTTCGCGCAGGATCTTGCGCTGCGGGCCTTTCTGGCCGCCGTTACCGAGGAAGGCGCGCACATCTCGGAAGTCGTCGATACCGGAGTTGTCGGCCAGCGTCTGTCCGGCGGGCAGGTCGATGCCGTCGCGCGCGAAGACGTAGCCGATCGTGCCCTGGGTGACAGACACCATTGGATGAATGTGAACGCGGTACTGGAACGGCGCGAAGAAGTGGAAACCGCCTCGGCGGAGTTCAGGCTGCAGGCCTGCTTCTCCATTCAGCGCGAGCAGTCCGCTTTGCACGGAGCCGGACGGGCTCCAGAGTTTTTCAACGACCCCGATGCGGTCGTTCGGGATGTACTTGATGACACCGGAAACCAACAACAACAGCAATGCAGTAAGCAGGATCGCTGCTACTACGATGAGGCCAAACAGCTGGCTTGACATACATACCTTTCGGTTGTGGATAAAGCTGGAGATACGGATGCGTCACGGCGACGCATGAAGGCGCGCGAGAAGTCAGCGTCGCGGCGGAGCCGTGAAGGACAAAGGGGCGGGGAGGTTGGCATAAGCCAGCGGGAGGAACTGCGGTTGCGCGTTAAGCGCTGGTGACACGAGGTCGGACACGATTCTTGTTATTGCTCTTCAATGAGTGCTTGAAATTATTCTGGCATATCTTGATAAAAATAAAAGATGCTGCACCGCGATTAGAGCGACCTCTCTAGGCCCTACGTAGAATTACTGACCTTGTGGTCAGATCTTCAAATCATGCTAGAATGATCGTTCATTCTAAGTCTTTCGGGAAAAAAGATGAAAAACATTCAAAAGAATTTCATGCTGCTTGGTGCCGCTGCTGCGGTAGCCGCACTGGTCGCCGGATGTGACGGCAAACAGGCTGGTCCCGCCCAGGGTGGCGCCCAGCAGGCGCCGGAAGTCGCCGTTTTCACCGTGGCGACGCAAGCGCTGGCCATGAGCACCGAGCTTCCAGGCCGCACGGCTGCTTATCAGGTGGCCGAAGTACGCCCGCAGGTGGGTGGACTGATCCAGAAACGCCTGTTTACTGAAGGCGCAGACGTGAAGGCCGGCGTCCAGCTTTACCAGATCGATGCTGCGACCTACGAGGCCACATTCAATTCCGCCAAGGCGAACCTGGCGAAGGCCAAGGCCAACCTGGCTGCCGCCGCGCCGAAAGTCGCCCGCTACAAAGAGCTGGTAGCGATCGAAGGCGTAAGCCGCCAGGATTACGACGATGCCGTCGCCGCACACGAACAGGCCAAGGCCGAAGTGGAAGCCGCGCAAGCCGCAGTCGATTCGGCGCGCATCAATGTCGGATACACCAAAGTGGCATCGCCGATCTCGGGCCGCATCAGCCGTTCGAACGTGACACCGGGCGCGCTGGTGACCGCGGGCCAGGCCACTGCATTGACCACCGTGCAGCAACTGGACCCGATCTACGTCGACGTCACGCAGTCCAGCGAAGAGTTGCTGCGCCTGAAGCGCGAAATGGATAGCGGCGCGCTCAAGAAGGCCAACGGCCAGGCCGCGGTGACGCTGCTGCTGGCCGATGGCAGCAAGTACGCGTTGCCCGGCAAGCTGCAGTTCTCCGACGTGAGCGTCGATCCGGGCACCGGCAACGTGACCCTGCGCGCATTGTTCCCGAACCCGAAGCATGACCTGCTGCCGGGCATGTTCGTGCGCGCCGTGCTGGAAACGGGCGTCAGCGAGCAAGCCATCGCCGTGCCGCAGATGGGCGTGACCCGCAACCCGAAAGGCGAGGCGACGGCCCTGGTGCTGAACAAGGAAGGCAAGGTTGAACAGCGCGTGCTGCAAACCGGCGGCACCATCGGCGACAAGTGGCTGGTGAAGTCCGGCCTGGTGGCCGGCGACCGCGTCATCGTTGAAGGCCTGCAGAAAGTGAAGCCTGGCACGCCGGCCGTGGTGGCAAAGAACTCCACCGGCACAGCTACCACGGCGGCTACGGACAAGCCAGCCGTCGCTGCGCGCTAAGCGGAGGTTTTCATCATGTCTCGTTTCTTTATCGACCGGCCCATTTTCGCCTGGGTACTCGCCATCGTCGTGATGCTGGCGGGTGTGATGGCGATCAAAGGCCTGCCAATCGCGCAGTATCCAAGCATTGCGCCGCCATCGATCTCGATCACCGGTTCCTATCCGGGCGCATCGGCCAAGACAGTCGAAGACGCCGTGACCCAGGTCATCGAACAGAAGATGAAGGGTATCGACGGCCTGCGCTACATGTCGTCGAACAGCGATTCGACCGGCGGCATCAATATCACGCTGACTTTCAACAGCGGCACCAATCCGGACATCGCCCAGGTGCAGGTACAGAACAAGCTGCAGCTGGCGACTCCGCTGCTGCCTAGCGCTGTCACCCAGCAGGGCCTGGTGGTGTCGAAAGCGACCCGCAACTTCATGATGGTGCTGGGCTTCATTTCCGAAGACGGCAAGATGAAGAATTCCGACCTGGGTGACTACGTGGCTGCCAACGTGATCGATCCCCTGAGCCGCGTGCAGGGCGTGGGCGACGTGACGCTGTTCGGTTCCCAGTACGCGATGCGCATCTGGCTCGACCCGCAAAAGCTGCAGGGCTTCCAGCTGACTCCAGCCGACGTGACAGCCGCCATCCAGGCGCAGAACGCCGAAGTATCCGCCGGTGAACTGGGCGGCGCGCCAGCCGTGCCGGACCAGCAGTTGAACGCCACTGTAACGGCCCAGAGCCGTTTGCAAACGCCGGAGCAATTCGGCGCCATCCTGTTGAAGACCACGGCCAGCGGCGCCACCGTGCACCTGCGCGACGTGGCTCGCATTGAGCTGGGCAACGAAAACTACAACACCGTGGCGCGCTACAACGGCGCACCTGCGGTGGGCGTGGCGATCAAGCTGGCCACCGGCGCCAATGCGCTGGATACCGCCGACCTGGTGAAGAAGAAGATCGAAGTCATGGGCAAGCAGTTCCCGCAAGGGATGAAGGCCGTGGTGGCATTCGACACCACGCCTTTCGTCAAGCTGTCCATCGAAGAAGTGGTCAAGACCCTGGTGGAAGCGGTGATCCTGGTGTTCATCGTGATGTACCTGTTCCTGCAGAATTTCCGCGCCACCCTGATCCCTACGCTGGCCGTTCCGGTCGTGCTGCTGGGTACCTTTGCCGTGCTGTTCTCGCTGGGCTATTCGATCAACACCCTGACCATGTTCGCCATGGTACTGGCAATCGGCCTGCTGGTGGACGATGCCATCGTGGTGGTGGAGAACGTCGAGCGCGTGATGACGGAGGAGGGCTTGTCGCCGAAAGAAGCGACCAGGAAATCGATGGGCCAGATCTCAGGCGCACTGGTTGGTATCGCCATGGTGCTGTCGGCGGTGTTCGTGCCGATGGCCTTCTTCGGCGGCTCGACCGGCGTGATCTACCGCCAGTTCTCGGTGACCATCGTTTCCGCCATGGTGCTGTCGGTGCTGGTAGCAATGGTGTTCACGCCTGCGCTGTGCGCAACCTTCCTGAAGCCCGGCGCACACGTGTCGGAAAAAGGCTTCTTCGGCTGGTTCAACCGCAGCTTCGACCGCAGCAGCACCAAGTACCAGGGCTGGGTCGGCAAGATGATCACCCGCAGCGGCCGTTCGCTGGTGGTGTACGGCGCGCTGCTGGCCGTGCTGGCGGTGTCCTTCATGCGCCTGCCGACTTCCTTCCTGCCGGAAGAAGACCAGGGCATCCTGTTCTCGATGGTGCAACTGCCAACCGGCGCCACCCAGCAACGCACCCTGAAAGTGCTGGAAAAGCTGGAGCATCATTTCATGGAAGACGAAAAAGCTTCCGTGGCTTCCGTGTTCACGGTGGCAGGCTTCTCGTTTGCCGGTAACGGCCAGAATGCCGGCCTGGCCTTCGTGCGGCTGAAAGACTGGTCGGAGCGCAAGAGCCCGGACCTGAGCGTGAAAGCAGTGGCTGGCCGTGCGATGGGCGCGTTCTCGCAGATCCGCGAAGCGATGGTGTTTGCCTTTGCGCCGCCAGCCGTGATGGAACTGGGCAATGCCAGCGGCTTCGACCTGCAACTGCAAGACCAGGGCGGCCTTGGACACGAAGCATTGATGGCTGCGCGTAACCAGTTGCTCGGCATGGCGGCGAAGAACCCGTTGCTGATGGCAGTGCGTCCGAACGGCCAGGAAGATACGCCGCAATTCAAGCTCGATATCGACCAGCAGAAAGCCACTGCGCTGGGCCTGACCGTGGCCGACGTGAACAAGGTGCTGAGCGTAGGCTGGGGCTCGTCGTACGTGAACGATTTCGTCGACCGTGGCCGCGTCAAGCGCGTCTACCTGCAAGGCTCGCCGGAATCGCGCATGGCGCCGGAAGACCTGAACAAGTGGTTTGTGCGCAATGCACAAGGCGAAATGGTGCCTTTCTCCGCCTTTGCTACCGGCCGCTGGATTTACGCTTCGCCGCGCCTGGAACGCTATAACGGCGTGTCGTCGATGAACGTGCAGGGCATGCCTGCGCCTGGCGTGAGCTCCGGCGTGGCGATGGCTGAAATGGAAGAGCTCGTGGCGCAGCTGCCGGCTGGTATCGGCTTCGAGTGGACCGGCTTGTCGGTCGAGGAGCGCGATTCCGGCTCCCAGACCACGGTGCTGTACTCCATCTCCGTGCTGATCGTGTTCCTGTGCCTGGCCGCGCTGTATGAAAGCTGGTCGGTGCCGTTCTCGGTGCTGCTGGTGGTGCCGCTCGGTGTGATCGGTACCGTGCTGGCGACCTGGGGCTTCCACCTGTCGAACGACGTGTACTTCCAGGTTGGCTTGCTGACCGTGGTGGGCCTGTCGGCGAAGAATGCGATCCTGATCGTGGAGTTCGCCAAGGAACTGCAAGAGAAGGGCATTGAGCTGCGTGAAGCCACGCTGCAGGCGGTCAAGCTGCGCCTGCGCCCGATCCTGATGACGTCCATCGCCTTCGGCCTCGGCGTGCTGCCTCTGGCCATTTCGAGCGGCGCCGGCTCCGGCAGCCAGAACGCCATCGGCGTGGGCGTGCTGGGCGGCATGCTGACGGCCACTTTCCTCGGCATCTTCTTCGTGCCGGTGTTCTTCGTGGTGGTGCGCGCATGGGTAGGCCGCAAGGCTTCCGCCGCACCGGCCACCCTCGCTTCGGAGGCACATTGATATGAACAAGACCATCCTTACCCTTGCAGCGGCGGCCTTGCTGGCCGGCTGCAGCCTGGCGCCGACTTACCAGCGCCCGGATTCGCCCGTGGCTGCTGCCTGGCCGCAGGGCGAGGCATACAAGCCGGCCAAAACCGCGGCCGATGCCAAGCCGGCCAGCGAAATCGCCTGGCAGGACTTCATCGGCGACCAGCAACTGCGCGAAGTCGTGGAGCTGGCGCTGAAGAATAATCGCGATCTGCGCGTGTCGGCGCTGAACATTGAAAAGGCGAGGGCGCAGTACGGCATCGACCGGTCCGCCCAACTGCCCAAGGTGAATGCGCAGGTAGGCCAGAGCGCCTCCCGTGCACCGGGTGGCGACATCAGCCGCCAATACACCGGCGGCCTGGCAATTCCAGCCTATGAGCTGGACCTGTTCGGCAAACTGCGCAACACATCGGAAGCGGGCCTGCAAGCCTACCTCGGCACGCAGGAAGCGCAACGCGCCCAGCGCCTTAGCCTGGTGGCCGAAGTGGCCAGCACCTGGCTTGGCCTGGCCGCCGACAAGGAACGTCTGCTGTTGGCGCAGGACACGCTGAAAAGCCAGCAGATCACCTATGAGCTGAGCAAGCGCCGCTTCGAATCCGGCGCCACCTCGGGGCTCGATATGTACGAAGCACAAACCAGTGTCGAAGCCGCGCGCAACGACATGGCCCTGTATACCGCCCAGGTAGCGGCCGGCGAAAACGCGCTGGCCCTGCTGGTCGGTACCCAAGTGCCGGCAAGCCTTCTGCCGCAAGCCTTGCCGACCGCGGTGACCACGCTGGCCGACCTGCCGGAAGGCGTTCCGTCTTCCGTGCTGCTGCAGCGTCCCGACGTGCTGGAAGCGGAAGCCTCGCTGAAAGCCGCCAACGCCAATATCGGTGTCGCGCGTGCCGCCTTCTTCCCGAGCATTACGCTGACCGGGACTGCTGGCAGCGCAAGCAGCAGCCTGGGCAACCTGTTCAAGGCCGGCACCGGCGCCTGGACCTTCCTGCCGCAACTGACGCTGCCCCTGTTCGACGGCGGCGCCAACAAGGCAAGACTGGATATTGCCAAGGCGGACAACGGCATCGCCGTGGCGCGCTATGAAAAGGCGATCCAGTCGGCCTTCCGTGAAGTGGCTGATGCGCTGGCACAGCGCGGCACGCTGGATGAACGGGTGGAATCGCAGACTGCGCTGACCGAAGCGGCGAGCCGCAGCTACCGCATTCACGAGGCGCGCTACCAGAAAGGGGCGGAGTCTTACCTGAATGCCCTGGTGTCGCAGCGTGCCCTGTACGCGGCACAGCAAAGCCTGATCAGCGTGCGCCTGGCGAAGGCGACCAACCAGGTCACCTTGTACAAGGTGCTTGGAGGCTGGGCCTAATCAATGCCTGCCGGCGGCATCCACTCCATGATGTTGTAGATGCCGTCTGCCGCCAATATCTCGAATCCGCAGCGCAGCAGCAGGCGCTGTGCCGGGCTGCCCAGCACCACGTTCAGGCGTACGGGCAGGCGCAGGCGTTCGCCCTGGGCCTGCAGGCTGCGCAGCAGGCCTAGCCCGATGCCGCGGTTGCGGTATTCGGGCAGCAGGCAGATGTCGAGAATGCGCAGTTCGTCCGGCCCGTAATCGACGTACAGGCGCCCGATCGGGCGCTCGCGATCCATGATCACGGCCAGGTCGGCATTCGGATATTGGGTTTCGTACCAGGTTTGCTGCGCCTTGAACTGCAGGCCTTGCAGCAGGGTTTCGGTGGCGAGGTCACAGCCCCCCATCCGGACTTCGGCGCTGCGCGTGCTGGAATAAAGATGCTGCATGAACGCCAGGTCGCCCGCTTCGGCGGGCCGCATCTCAATCGAGCGAGAGGTACGGGAGGGCATATCACTCTTTCCTTTAAGAATGAAGTAACTGCTTCTCCATCATAGCACGTTGTAATTTGACAAAGTTCATTCCCTTGGCCATTGTTACGCCTTATGACTGAAAAACGCCACATCGACCCAGAGCGCGCCGCCAACCGCCGCCGCCAGGTACTGGACGCCGCCGCCACCTGTTTCCGCCGCAGCGGATTCCACGGGGCCAGCATGTCCGAGATTTCCAAAGCGGCCGGCATGAGCGCCGGCCATATCTATAACTATTTCGCCAGCAAAGACGCCATCATTGCCGCATTCGTTGAAGAAAACGAAACGCGGGTGATGGGCATCATCAGCGACATCGGCAGCCAGCCGGACCCGCTGCAGGCCATCATCGACGACGTGGACCAGAGTATCCGCGACAACCTCGACCCCGACTACTGGGCGTTGCCGCTGGAAATCGCCGCCGAAAGTGCGCGCAACCCTGCCATCGCCGCCTTGAGCCAGGGGGCCGACCGCCGCATGTGCGAGCGCTTCCTGGCCATGCTCAAAGCCGGCCGCGCAAAGCATGGCCTGGCGGCCGACGACGCCACCGTCGAAGGCCGCATGCAGGCCGTGATCTGCCTGTACCAGGGCTTGCAGCTGCGCGTGCTGAATTATCCCGAGTTGCCGGTCCCCGAGCTGGTAGCATCGTTCCGCGTCGCCTTGCGCGCGCTCCTTTTCACCTGAGGATTCAAGCAATGGCCAATTACGTCTTCCCGCCGCACCAGGTTGCGGCGCTTCATATCGCCGGTTCCGACGAGCGCTTTCCAGTGCGCCGCGTCTACTGCGTGGGCCGCAATTACGCCGGCCACGCGCGCGAAATGGGCTCCGACCCGGACCGCGAGCCGCCGTTCTTTTTCTGCAAACCCGGTGACGCAGCGGCCGTGGTGCCGGTGGCGCCGGGCGCGGTGGCCGAACTGCCATACCCGCCGCAGACCAGCAATTACCACTACGAGTGCGAACTGGTGGTGGCCATCGGCGCCGGCGGCAGCGATATCTCCGTAGCCGAGGCGCCGAAGCACATCTTCGGCTACGCCGTTGGCCTGGACATGACGCGCCGCGACCTGCAGGGGAAGATGAAAGACGCCGGCCGTCCATGGGAAATCGGCAAGGCCTTCGACTACTCCGCGCCGGTTGGCGAGCTGCGCCGAGCAACTGATGCCGCGGGCGTCGAAAGCGCCGCCATCGCGCTGGCGCTGGACGGCACGGTCAAGCAGTCCAGCAGCACCGGCCACATGATCTGGTCCGTCGCCGAAACCATCGCCAACCTGTCGACGCTCTTCCGCCTCGAACCCGGCGACCTGATTTTCACCGGCACCCCGGAAGGCGTCGGCGCCGTTACGCGCGGCCAATCCCTCACCGGCAGCATCGAAGGCCTTTCCAGCCTGTCGGTCAAGTTCATCTAAGCCGAGAAACCTGAGTAATCGGGGTCAGACCCTTGGGCCTGACCCGGTTTACCGGTTTTGAATTTCGCTGGCAATCGCCCGCAATCCCTCCAGCGCCCTCGCCGCAATTCCCACATCCCCCGAACTTCCAACCGCAAACTCTCGCGGATTAATCCGCACCATCCGCCCGCCCCGCTGCACCACGCTATGGCCAAAGTGCCGCACCGACGGAATCGCCGTCCCAGCTCCCAGCTCAATCACCAGCGGCCGACGCACCTTGTCCAGCCACTCCTCCAACCGCGCCGCCTGCAACTCGCTTCGGCCTTCAACCCACCCCCAATCGCCAAACATCAGAATATTCGGCCGCGCCAGCCCGCCGCACTCTGGGCAGCGCGGCGCTTGGTTCCGCAAGCGGCATGCGTCCGAATCCACGTCAGGCGCAAAATCATCCGCCGCCCAGATCTTGCCGCAGCAAGGCTCCAGGCATTGCAGATGATGAATCGAACCATGGCATTCATAAATGGCACGCGGATCAAAGCCCGCCTTCTGGAACTGGCCATCCACATTACTGGTGAAGACAAAGCGTCCATGCTCCATCGCCTCTCCCCACGCCTTCAGCAGCGCGAATCCTTCATGCGGCACGGTCTCGCGATAAAGCTTCAGGCGATGGCCATAGAAGCCCCAAGCCAGGGCCGGGTCTTCGTGGAAAGTGCGCGGCGAGGCCACGCTGGTGAACTCCATCCGCGCGCGGCCCAGGGCAGGGTAAGCCTTCCAGAATCCCTCATTGCCGCGAAAATCCGGCAAACCCGAGTCCACGCCAATGCCGGCGCCGGCCGCGATGACCAGTCCATCGGCTTGTACAATGAGTTCGGCCGCCCGTGCGGCCAGCTGTGGTTCGATCATGATTCGTATAGTTTGAGGTAACTTTGACAAAACCACAAATTGCTCTGATATAATCTGAAGCTCGAGTCGGGGCGTAGCGCAGCCTGGTAGCGTACTTGCATGGGGTGCAAGGGGTCGGAAGTTCGAATCTTCTCGCCCCGACCAATAAAATCAAAGGGTTACAGTTTTTGGACTGTAGCCCTTTTTTGTTTTTAGCGTCCGTGCCTTAATTTGCCGCTTAATCGTGTCTGCGCTGTCCAGTCTGACATGCTGTCAGCATGGTACAGGATGAGTTGCCAAACGAACTGGTTTTGGGCGTCTGACTCATTAGCTCTCGTTTCACGGACGCAGTCGCACTTTACGCTGATGGACAAGCAGGGGGCAAGTGGAGTCATTGTGCCGCTAATGCAACTCGGCGATTCGCCTCGGCAATGACAGCCGCATCGGTGAGGCTATTTGTGTTTGAAGCTCCGTAACTTTGTTCTTGACACGCGGCGCTAATGAGTTCAGTGGTTATTTCCGTTGGTAACTCTAGACCATACAAAATTGCCAACTCTTCAAACTGCTCCCATGCGTTCATAGTGGCAAGAATATTTTTGCCAATAGTCTTCGAAGCAGAGCTGTAGGCTGGTAGTGCCTCACCGAATTGATCGTAGTCAATATGACCGGCCAGATACAAACCGGCATACGCTATTAGCAGTGCATAACTCGCTGCAAATTGAAGTACCGGATCATGCATTGTTGCGGAAGTTGCGCGCTGCACGTCTCGCTTCATTGCAGCAAAAGCGCTCACGTTTTTTTCACTAACTGACTTTTCTACTATGTGGGCCAATCGGTTGTTGATTGGCGTCGAATCCGCGTAGGCATTCGCCGCTTGGCGGGTTTTATTTTGATTGATCCAACTCAAGAGTGCATTTAACTCTTTTTTTCGATCCTGTTCCGCCTTCGAAGGCACGCGACCGCCGCCATGTCCAGATGGCTCGCCATGTCGCATGTGCTCTGCTTCAGAATCGGCAGCGCGAACACGCATGGCGAATTTATACAGCTTTCCGATACCCGTAAATAACCACTTTAGTGGGGTAAATACGACGACGATCCACAACGGAGTTTTTTGTTTCTGGGTAACTAATATTGGGGATAGGTTCGCTAACGTGCGGCGTCCTTGCTCGTCAGTAAATGAGTCGTCAAGTTTTAGGATGTCTACTGCATAGAGTTCTGACTGGCCATTCTTAAATAGTGGCAGTGCTGGATTGTTCGAAAAATTGCCGAATGCTTTATACGAGTTGAAATGCGCATGCAGGCGTTGTTCCATTCTGAAAGCGTCATTATGGAAAGCAAAAAGAAGCACTTCGTCAAGCAAACGATCGTCGCCGCGATCGCTAAAGGCAAAGCGAGCGTGAACCGTTTGGCGCGAAGTGAAACCCAGCTTATACAAAGGGCCAAATTCGGTCTTAAGTTTCACATAGTACAAATGCCCAGCGGTAACTTTGGGGATCAGCGCATTAACTGTTCGGTGTCGTCGCATTTGTTGTAGCTTTATTCCTAAGCGGGACTTCAAGATCTAGATTGTCCAGTTCTCATTTGGACTGCTACTGACCCGAATTGAATTCAGCAGAGTAGCCGTCCTTTGACAATCTTCTGACGCAAAAACAGTGCTACTTGGTTTCCAAAGTAATGAACGTCGGCCAACTTCCGCCGTTAATCATCAGTACAGCTCGGTATTTATCCACCATTTGTTGCAGCTGATCTTGCAGCGGGCGGTTAAAGTCGAAGTTCAATTCGTCGCGACGAGTCATTCTTGGTGCCCAATAGCCCATGCCCTGGTCAAGGATTATTCGAGTGTGCTTTCCAGATGCCCACTTTATCGAAATTACTCGACTATGTTGGAGCTCATGGGGTTTCTGTTTGAGGTGGACATGCGGAACAATACCCGCAGCCACTTCTAGCCAGGCACTGATCACCGACCTTAGATCACTGGCGGATACCCAATCATGCTTTATGGTGCTGCTTGGCTGGCCCAAACTTGGCTCCAGTGCTTCGATCTGAAGCGACGTAAGTTTGCCGTTCTTAAACAATGACAAAAATTCGCCTAAGATCATGAGCGACCAGGGCGATTTTAGATAGCGGTCAGAATAATGCACAGACACTGCCTGATCAACCTGTAGAAGCTGCATTAATTCAGGAAACTCGTTAGTCCAAAGCGCCGCAGTTCTTTCTGCCAGTTTTTCAACTGGACCGTTGAGCTCCGAAACCACCTCTAGCACCTTGGCGCCAGGTGCTATTGAATCCCATGCGTCCATCGCGATGGGCGAAGACTTCATTGAAGGCATTTTGGTCGATGAAACGCATACACTGGTTCCAGTTGGAACTAGCCAACGTTCGTCAGGAACTGTCAAGGCGCGGTCATCAGTAATCAATGATGTGCACACGTCCTGGTTGACAATTTGCAGTACAGTCGAAACATTAGGGCTGTCCTGCGTTCCGATCAGCTCAGACACCTGTACCCCGAAGCGCCCAAGGAGCGACAAGCTTCGTTTAGCTTGCAAGGGCAGCGAGGCGGGATCAGGAACTAGAATTTCAACGTTCAAACCATCGACCATGCGCCAGGTCAGAATTTTGTCGCGGACAGCTGGCAAATCGAGATCCCACTCCTGTGATTCACCTCTGAACACGAGCCGTATTGTTGTCGCTCCTCGGTTAATGACGGAACGAATGAAGCGTTGTGGATCGAAGGAGCAATAACTCGCGCCAGGTAAATGATTAAATGCAGCGGGAAGTTCAATGTGTTGAATGAATTCGTTGTCTAACAACCAGCTTCTTGTCGCGCAACGATCCAACTCTTCCAACTCAACCCTACTATCTTGGCTTGCCAGGCAGCTTGAACAAATGTTGTCACAGTTCGCGGGACAGTTTAGTCGTGCTGCGGCCAAACCCAGCAAATCGACAATTTCCGCCAGACCGGCAAGAACAAATCCGGCGCCACCGCTCACCTGGTCGAAAAGCTGAACGACTGATCGGTTTGCTCCAGACATTAGGTCCTTATCAAGCCGGATTCCGAATCCCATTTCGGCGCTTGAGACGCCCAAGCGCTCAGCGATAACGTCACGCAGCGCTACAGCGAAGGTCATTGCAATTACTTGATGTGCGGGCGAATCCGAAAGCCAGATTCCCGTCTTCGGGCTCCGTAAGAACAATTCCAATACATCTGTTTGCGTCTGATACCCAAAGTAGATATTGGACTTCACACCTGTTCCGGAACAGTCCTTTTCCTTATGGCTCCCGACTGCACCACCTACAGGCCGGTGGCTTTTGTCGGGGCGTAGCGCTGGCGGAATTTCGCCATTTTCTAACATCGAATCGGCGCGACCACATTGCAAACAAACGGCATACCCCTTTTCATGTTCACCAGAGGAATGGTAGAAGACGCTGCCTTTGTGCCCAAAACGGACGTGTCCGCAGCGAGCATCTGGCAGTGAAAGCATTTCACCCTCCAGCTGAATTCGAGGACGTTCGACTCGAATGAACTTCTGAGAACTCACATCATTGGTAGTGGGCTCGTAGAAGTCGGTAACGAAACCGGCCGGCCTCAACACCAATTTTTTTTCTGAGAAGGGGACAGCGCTCGTACAGTGTGAGCACTTAAGTTCGCCGTCGTTACTGTAAGCATTTTCGACTACGCCAACAGCGCCACAATTGGTGCAGCGCCAAGCGATATCGAATTTCTGTGCTTCTTTGATTGCTCCACCAGAATGCCAGTGCAGACTAACGCCGGCTGAACGGTACACCCTACCATCAATGACGACTTGTGCTCCCGGCGCATATTCGCGTATGGCTATGTCCAGTCCTCGCGTCGGCAGCTCCTTCGCAGAGAAGATGTTGTCCTCGCGGCCTGGTTCTTCTTTCTGCCGCATCTTCTGCAAAAAGTCTTCGACGTTATAGTTATTGAGGTTGACGACGTTAGTTGGAAAGCCATACCCGGGCAGAAAGGCGCGTGCGGCAAGATCACGCAACAGGTATTCTTTTTCATGTCGTTCCAACTCGAATGTAAGTGCCTTACGGTACGGCTCGTCCCTGGCGGAAGCTAGCTTACTGTTTAATTTCTCATGCTCTCCGCGCCACCGCTCTACGATTGGGCCTAGTAAAGCGACAATTTCTTGTGAAATCGATGACATCGAGCGTCCTGCTAGGCTCGTACCTTTAACCAAAAGACAAACCTGTTTTTCGAGCCCACTTGGCTCACTGGAGATCCAATCAATAAATCGCTGGACAACCGAGTCGTTACCTCCCCCGTAGAACCATTTCAAATTGAGTTTTGTTCGGTCTTCATCGGTTGGCGCTCGTGTCTGCAGGAACTCTGACAATACTAGTGAATTCACATGGCGCAGAACTATCCGTTCCGAACTAAGGGTAATGCTCGGCGCTGGAATTGCCGTCTCAAATGGCCACTTTGGCTGACGGAACGCTCGCTTGTTGTGTGGATCTGCCTTGCAAAGGGTATAAGCGATTGCTCGCGCTTCTTTTCGACGACCAGCTCGTCCAGCGCGCTGCAGGTAATTTGCTGGATGTGGCGGAACATTGTTCATAACTACGGCCGATATGCCACCTATGTCTACGCCCATTTCCATCGTGGTGGAGCAATTTAGCACGTTAATTCTTCCCTGCTTGAACATGGCCTCGTAGTTATCTAGGCGATCCGAGGATTGCTGCGCGGAGTGTTCAGCAGTCCGGTAGTAGAAGCCACCTTCGGCAGTTCGATCAGATAAGTCGGTCCACAGGTTTTCTTCCCGTAGACGTGAAATTGAATCGCTCTTTGAGATAGCCCTTCGGATTTGAATTTGCTTTGATTCTGCACTGCCGTCAGTCCTAAGCTCAGTGAATTGAGGGAGGGCTACTTTTTCGCAGGAATAGCTTCCTTTGATCCGATGAACTGGAAGGTATGGAGTTAGGCCACGAAAGGTCGTGTCAAACATTCGGCGTGTCAATGGGCACACCCAGGCTGCACGCGGCAAGGAGAAGGTCAACGTATTCAGATTTAGCGAATAGCCGGACTCGAATGATTGAAGAATGTTGGCGTTAACGAGATCCTTCCAGGCACATTCAAGCCAAAAGTTGATCTTATCTTGATGTTCGTCAGTGGATCGGTCCAGGCCAATTGCTTCCTCAAGAAGCTTCACAAGGCGGCTGGCAGGCCCAGCTTTTATCTGAGGCCATTTTTTTGAAGTGGAGCTTTCAGTGATTATGCTGGTGGGTGGGAACAGTATTTTCGATAGAAACTTCGACCCCATCCATCGTTGCATTGTTTGGTCCAGTCGAATAAACGTATTTTCGCGAACATAAAAGTCAAGTGCGACCTTAAGAAAGTCTCTCCAATCCGCTAGTGTCAACAGCGAATCGCCCGAGGCGCCGTCGCTAGTCGGGTTTTTCGCCCGTATCTCAGTCCAACCTGGGGGCGGCGTCTTGATGCCGTCCAACCCTTCATAGCCAACGCGAACAAGTGCCAAAGTTTCACTACTGTTCTGGTTTTTTGGCCTACGCGAATACTCTCTAGCGAGAAGCAGTCTCGCCATCGTCGCGCCTGCCTCGTGGCCACTAAATAGCTCGGGATTTGCATACTTGTTGTAGTCAAGAATCGACTGCGCGACATCTTTAGCTGTTGCAAGCTCGGAAACCAGTTCTTGCCAGCTAAGCTCACGTACAGGCGTCGTTGACACGCCTGATTGCATTGCTTCTGCCTTTGCTCGCAAGTCGGCAGCCGTTTTTCCCATTCCCATTTCGTCCAACATTTTTGCATGTGCAAACAGTTCTTCTGCAGAACCAGTCGGTGTATCGCGAGGTTCGGCTTCAGTCTTTACCTGCGCGTTTCGTAGGATCTCGAATACAAGGCCGCGTAGTCTAGATCGTTCTGCTTCCTGTTGCATACGTACTGCCATGCGCGCAGTTCCCTGCCTGCTGTCCGTGAAGGTGATCAATTTTCTTCCACGACCTGGCAGGTCCTCCGGTGATCTGCCTTCCAACTCGCTGCCGTCGGGATCTGGGCAGTACTCCAGCACTGTGGGAACTGCGTTTGCGACATAAAACGGTGAACCCAGATAGGCCATTCGCATGAAGTTCCCACCATCTTTGCCAGTGTTTTCGCACTGGCTGCAGCAAGCCTCCTTTTCGAGCGCAATAGCTACATCGATGCGCTTGCTTCCTCCCAGTTTGCCGATCTCAAATGTTTCGAGGTCCAGCGGGGCCGATACATAGGGCTCAGCAACCGTCGCGCTCGAGGCCAAGATAACTTTACGACCTTGCTTAAATTGGCCGTTCGTCGCGCCACCTTCGCCAGGGGGGCTATCCTCTTCGGCAACGTCATAATTCAAGGAAAATTCGTCTCCGGCGTACTGGCTACGCTGCTGCAGTTTTCCCGCAAAGTCTTCGGCAATAATGTGCGGAGTTGTGCATTCATTGCAAAAGCCAAATTCATAGACCGGACCACCGCAATCGCACGTCGTTCGTTGACTTACGTAGACTCGGCCAAATGGCCAATCCTTCAGATCGTTAGACTTAGCGCAGCATGCTGGATCGGTGCAAGTCCACAGTCCATGCAGCATTCGTTGGAACGCATGCATTCGTAGCTTGAGGAATGGTGATGCGTCTACCGATTCTTTTGTACCGGACATGACATCGAGCCAATCAAGTACCTCCCTCTGTTTGGCCGCTTGGGATCCGCTCTTCAACTCGGCATTTGTTGCGGTAACCAGTTCATTGAGTTCGAGCGGTTTTCCGTTGCGCACAATGGCGTGCCGGAGGATGCGTGCAGTCCTGGCACTACAAAGGCTGTGATATCGTAAAACAGAGACTTCATCGTGGACGTCGATGGCTCGAACGTCTTCTAAACTCATAGAATTAGCGGCCGAATTATCTGGTATATCCGGCACTACTCGGCGTCCCCCGATGACCACGACCTGATCGACTGATACGCCAGCGAGCCCAGCTAAATATAGGCGTAGCCGTTCGTCCGCGTCTTTGTCAGCAATCGTGGCGGAGGTGGCAATAAAACGAATGTCGTCAGCCTGTTTTCCAAATGCCTGGACTACGCGACGCAAAAGCAACGAAAGCTCGGCGGCTTGAGAACCAATATAAGTATGTGCTTCGTCAAGAACCACCCAGCGAAGTGATTTTGCTGCTCGGGATATTTCGATGATCGGATGATCTTGTTGGCGAACCAGCATGTACTCGAGCATGGTTGCATTCGTCATCAAAATGGGGGCAGGTTCCTTACGCATAAGTTCCCGCGACAATACCTGATTGGGCTTGTCCTTCTGCTCCTTGCGCATTTGGCTTTGTGATTCTTTGGTTTTCCCGTTGTACAGACAGAATCGGATATCGGTGCCAAACTGACGTGTCCACGCATCCAATCGTTCCTGTTGGGAGTTGATAAGTGCGTTGAGCGGATACAGGAAGAGTGCGCGCACGCCGACCAACGGTCCTTTGACGTCCTCGTATTCGCGAATCAGGTCCTCGAGAATTGGGACCATGAAGCATTCGGTCTTGCCTGAACCTGTGCCGCTGGTGATCACTGCAGATTTTGGAACGTCATCGAGCAGTGCGTGCCATGCTTTGAGTTGATGCGCGTAGGGCTTGGCGCTACGCGGAAAGTTATATGGATGTGCGCTTTGAAGATTTGTCAGTAAAGTACTCGAAAGCAGGTTTCCTTCCAGATCTCCTAACGTTTTGTCCGACTCCTCCCACCCGAACGTATGCTCGAAAACCGGAGGAGCGAGGAAGCATCCATCGGCGCCGAGTTCGTCTGTCATTACATTAGCCAAATGCCGACGAAGGCCACGGTCATTGATGCCGAGGACACTCAACGTGGCTTCTCGTGTGCGATTCAGACTTTGATCAATCAAGTGACGGAAATAGTGCATAGTTATCCTTAGCCTTAGGAATCCGAAGCAAGTAAATAGGAGACCATCATTGCGTGCACACAGGCATACCATGTGCCACGATCAAAGTCAGAAACCATCTTTATAGCGAACTTCAAGTACGCTGAGTTGACTTGTAGCTCGCGGAACTGCGCTTTGCCGGCAGTGACAAAGGCCATGAAAATAGGAAGGTATGTCACTGCATCTGTATATTCGATGAGTGACAACTGCTTGATTTTCTCAGGTAAGTCTTGGCGGCGAATCCAATCTGACAATTCATTCCCGAGCTCAGTCGGCCAAGAGCTGTTGGATTCGTGCGTGTGCCGCAACGTCTGATACCACGCAGGAAGGACAGCCTCGATTGGTGCCCTTTTAAGGCAACGTGCGTTCTTGGTTTCTAAATAGACATCTACGTATTGGAAGCCCGACACTACCGCGGGCAACACTGCCTTGCGATTTTTCTTGATACTGTCGCGTAGTACATCTGGAAGTGCCTTCAGTTCCAGCCATTGTTGAAAGCGCTGGTAGACCTCAGACCAAAGCGGGAGAGGCGTGCTTTCCCAGATAACCGCAAGCTCATCTCGTATACGCCCACAAAAGGCTTCATCAATTTCCAAGCGAAAAACCGCGACGGCGAGTGCTTCGGCATTGTCCGCCAATGCGAGCCAGCTATTGAACGTGGAAAGCGGAAGGTGCGAATAGTGAGCCTTGAGGTCGGCCAGGTATTGCCAACCGCTATGGTCGAGGTTTTCTGCCATAGCCTCGATTTGCTCATGGATTACACGAGGCTGATATTGCGGATGAAAATTGCGTGCCGCTTCGTGTAACGTGCGGACATCATGCGCCGGAGCATGGGTGCCACCACTCGCGCTTATGTATTTGCTTTCAGGCACATACAGCGCAGGACGGAACTTAACTGCTGATCCTTTATCGGGGTAGATCAACCAAGGTGCATTCCTGTCCATGTCTGGAATCGTAAGGAAGACGCCTGTCTTGATCCCTTCGCTTTCTCTCTCAGGTATTACGATTGGAGCCATTTGAGGTTCAGGTAAGAGCATAGCTGCGGCACGCACCCCATGCCGAAAGTCGACCGTGGTGTTTCCGACTACCTCAAAGGTATTTTTATCTAGCCATCGAATTTGGCCATCATAGCGACGAACGTTTAGGCTGGTTAGACGCTTTTCAGCAACCACACTGAGACGAACGTAGGCGTCTTGATCATTAACGGCCCCAAGCATTTGACCGATGTCGTTCTGAAAACTGAACAAACTCAGTTGGACCGGCAGGCTGCCGACATCAACGAAATAGTATCTGACTAACCGTTGCTGCGCGGGACTAACCAATTCCATTTCGACCGTAATTCGCTGGTTGTACTGCGAACCAGACGTCAGAAAAAGGCGTACTCCGCCCAATTCATCGAGGGTAAGGTCCTTTATGTCAATTGGCAGACCTTTGGGACCGATCAAACGAGCACCTTGGTAGGGGAAGGGTAAATGTAATACCACTGGTTCGGCGCCGGTATCATCATTGATCGCAACAGAGAATCCGGTGGGAATGTCTTTGACTGCTGATTGCAATTCGACGACGACGAACTGGTCGTGCTTCGTTGTATTGGTCAGGAAGTGAGACCCGATAACATGGGCACTCAATGTTGAAGGCCAGATTTGAAGCCTTGCAGGACGATTCAATTGCGCCGGTTGAATTGAAAGCCGAAAACCCTCGGGTAGAACTCCAAACCGGCGCTGAAGTATTGTTTCACCAAGGGCGTTCTTGACGCAATATCGTATCTGTCCGGCTTTCACAGGAAATCGCGAAGAGCCAATGCGGTAGCCGTTGGCGTAAATCTGAAGTGCTTGAGCGTCGGGATTTTCTTTGGGGAGTTCGAGGCGCGGCCAACCAACGAAGATGGTGGAAGGTGTCGAGGTGTGCTGTATACAGTTGCCCTGTAGTTGTGGCCGGGCACATTGATCAGATGGCTGATTTAGTCGGACTGCGATAAGACTCGAGTCATCTTGGATCGTCAGTGATTGGGACGTGTTCAGCCAGCAACCGGAGTCATCACCTATTGTAAGTTCAGCCCCAGCTTCGTCAGTTACGGTGAAATGTTCAGGAACGCGAATTCGTGCGAGCTCGCCAGTGATTGAACAAGATGAAGATGAAACAAACCACCATTCGTCGTTTCGGGACTCGAAGATGAGTGGTAAGTCGTCGTGCTCGAGTACGCTATCAATGAACTGAAAGACTTTGACGCAGTTGCCGTTCTCTAGAAGGCGCAAAGTTAGTGGCTTCTCAGGAGCACGGCGCCGCAACGACAATTGGGTGATTGGGAAACGAATTTTAAGTTGTGGCTCTTCTAGCTCCGCATACACAACTGCTGCCCTGGCTAACAGTTGCTCCCCCTCATAGAAGCAAGGTTCCAGTCGGGTGCTGCTTATTTTGCAGTCACCAATTTGAATTATTAATGTTCGTGGGACAATGAGCTTCCCTCGATTTTTCGCCTTCCATCGGGCGACACCTATGCAGCGTTCAACTGCTGATTCTTTATGACCCAGTCTCCGAGATACTGCGTCGGAGAGCGGTACCCCAGCCTTGAATGTTGCCGT
>Ga0102587_1000935_pt1 | contig 25297 bp, 23 predicted proteins | sample AraplaF_Col_mTSA_FD_76853 | JGI IMG/M metagenome (GOLD analysis project Ga0102587, IMG submission 76853) | Arabidopsis root microbial communities from the University of North Carolina, USA - plate scrape MF_Col_mTSA (SPADES assembly) (version 2) | ecosystem: Host-associated > Plants > Roots >... | reverse complement strand
GCCGCTGGCCTGGACCTCCTTGAGGTTTTTGCCGATGTTGTATTGCAGCCCCGCGAAGTTCGCGCCCACCGTGAGGCCCGTGGTGCCCAGGGGCTGCTGGTAGCCGATACCGGCGATGCGCAGGCCTTCAAAGGTTTGCTGCGTATTCAGGCTGAAGCTTTCGCCCATGCCCAGCGCGTCGTTGAGGCTCAGGCTGGCGGAGAGGCGGTTGGCACCGGTGTAGAAGCTGCCGGTGTTGTCTATGCTCACGCGCGCGGTGATGGCACTCATCTCGCTGACCTTGACGACGATGTCGGTGGCGCCCGGCTGGGCCGACGGGCGCAGCACCGCCTTGACCGTCACGCCGGCAATGTCGGACAGCCGCAGCAGCGTGTTCTCCAGGTCAAGCTCCTGGATCACCTCGCCCGGCCGCAGCCCCGCGAGGTGGCGGTCCAGCAGTTCCGGGTCCAGGCGCACATTGGCATCAGGCTCGGCCACCACGCGGCCGATAACGCCTTCACGGATGCCCAGGGTCACCACACCGCCCTGGATTTCCTGGGCAGGTAAATAGGCGCGCGCCACCAGGTAGCCCTGGGCGCGGTAATAGGCCGTGATCTTGGCGGCGGCTTTGCCCAGCCCCGCGAAGTCCAGCTCACGTCCGACAAACTCCTGCAGCTCGCCCTGCAGCGTGGCGGCGGGCAGGGAGCGGTTGCCCTCCAGCACAAAGCCGGTCACCTGGATGACTGGCCCGCCGCCGGCAAGGCCCTGGCCCTCATCGCTGCCCTCCACCTCTTTCTCGATGCGCGCGGGGCGCTGCACCGCCGCTGGCGCGCCGCTGCTTTCCGCGGGCGAGAGCTGCTGCCGGTTGGCGTCAAACAGGGTGCCGGCGCTGGGCGGCGTCTGCGCCTGTACGGCAAAAGGCGCGGCGGCCAATATCGCGCAGATCTGCGATGCGAGGATTTTTCGCCGGGGCGCGGCAAGGCGTGAGGAGTTCATATGGTTTTGTCTTCTGTCTTATTGTTGTTCGCGCCTGTCGTGCTTCTTTTGTTATTGCTTGCTTCGGCGTATCCCTGTGGTCCCTGCTGCCCTGTTTGTTGTTGCTGCCGGCTAGTTGGCCGCGCCCTGGAAGATCTTTGCGGCGACGTCGCGCGATTCAAAAATCTCGGCCGCCTCATGGCCCGCTTTGGGCACCACCATGGTCGCGCGCGTCACGGGTGTTTGCCATTTCCGGGCCAGGAATTGCTCATAGCGCACGTAGTTCCGGTGCCGGTCCAGCCGGTCCGTGCCCTGCGTGGCCGCGCCGCAGGACTTGTCGAGTGATTCGTAGGTCGGATCGTTGTCTTCCGCACCCACCAGGTAGAGGACTTCACGCGCCGCGTAGCGCCTGAACAGCTGTTCACCGTCCATGCCCAGCCCGTAAGGGACCATGTTGGCCAGGCCGTAGCGGAAGTTGTTGTAGCCGGGGCACAGGATGCTGTTCATCGGCTTGAAGCTCTCCCCTTCGGGACGGTTGGGGTCCAGGTACAGATAGGAGGATGGGCTGGAGATCACATAGCGCACACGTATGCCCGCCTTGCGCAGCGACTCCTCGCTGTTGTTCAGCACGGCATAACGCTGCATCAGCTGACCGCCTGCCGAGTGGCCGATGAAGAAGATCTCCTTGAGCACCGGGAACCGCTTGCCCGCGACCAGGTAGCGGGCGATGTCGTCCAGCACGCCGCAGGAATTGATGGCTTCCTTGCCGCGCGAAGGCTGGCACTGCATCCAGTTGCCGCCGCGCCAGAGCGGGATGTTCGGGTCGGGCGACGCATCCGACGCCGTCAGGAAATGGGGTACCAGCAGCACCGTGCTGGAAGCATCGAGCCGCGCCGCCTGCAGCAACCCCAGGCCCACGCCAAAGTAACGGTCGGCATCGCGCTGCACGCCGTGCACAAAAACCACCGCCCGCTGGATGCCTGCATCCGGGTGGCGCAAGTCGATGTTGGAATAAACCGCAAACGGGTAAACCGCGCCCGTGGCCTCCAGGTCAATCACCTGCTCCTTGGGCATGTCGACCTTGTCGGCTGCAGCAAAAAGACGCACACAGAAAAAGGCAAGGCCCATGGCCACGAGGACTTGTAACCACCTATTGCGAATGCACATCATGCTGAACTCCGCCTCATCAAAAACAGGTGCGTCGAAAAGGCCTGCCATCTCGCGCCCGAATGCCGGCGCGCCGATAAACGCACACAAATGAAGTACAAATCCCACGCCTCTTTCCCACCTCTCGCTGGCTACCGGGGAGCGGCAAGCTGTAACAACTTGCAAATCCCAGCGCTGTTTTCGGCGATTCTAGGAACGCATGTGCCGCATGTAAAATATCTTGATTCGCGAGAGTTGATACTTTCAAAGTATCCAAAGCAGCCTCCGACAGGCCTGGCGAACGCATGAATCTCTTAGCGGTTGGCAATTACCGCCGCACCGGTCCTCCCCTTCAAACGGTTTGCGTCAAGGTCACTGCAGCAAAAAAAGAGCACCTTCGGCGCTCCTTTTTCCGTCAGGCCTCAGCTCGTGAGATACAGAACCTCGTGCGCCTCCCACGGCATGGGGATTTCCCACCGGTGCAGCATGCGCGCCAGATCCTTGTTGCCGAGGGTCGTATCGCGCTTGTCGTTACGCGAGAACACCACCGGCTCAGAGGCCTCAAGATAGACAAGCTTCACACTCGCGTTGTACGCGTAGAGCAGGACCAGGGTCCGCGTCCGCATCTCCAGCGACAGGTGTGTGGCATTCCAGACGAAGGGGGATCGCCTGCGCAGCAATTCCTTGGCCTTGTCCACGGCGTAATGCGCGGCCTTTCCATCGTTCTGCCCATGCTTGAGGCCGAGCTCAGCCTTCGCGTCATCAAACGACACGACCGGCAGTCCCCTGGCGTTGTTGCGCACCCAGGTGTCTTTACCGGAAGCCGGCATGCCGCACATCACGATGACCTCGCTGCCCGCCTCTTTGTGGAGAGAAAAGCTCGGGTCGATCTTCTTTCCCCTGGCATACAGCAGGCGCGTGTGGGCGTCCGCCGCCTCCCAGGGACGATCCCAGCAGCCTTGCTCGCGCGCGAGCTCCTCGAAAAGCTCGATGTTGGCAAGATGGTTTTCCTGGTCTTCGCAGATCCGGCCGCGCATATCGGCCCGGGCCACGCAAGTGAGCTCGGACACATCAAGCTCCCAGGACAGCCGGCGCACGATGAACTCGGGAGTTTCCGCGCGCCGGCTGTCGAATGCCCAGAAGGGCACCTGGTGAACAACAATGATGCGGCAGGCTGCCTCACGAAGCTCGAAGGGCATCTCCGCTTTCCACAACAGAATCCGGGCGTCAACAGCGCCTCTTTTGGAGTGGCCGGGCTGGCCAATGGCACCCGTCACCGGATCGACGACGGTGGTGTCCGGCTTCGCGATGTCATGCAGCAGTGCGGCAATGAACATCACTTGCCGGCGAGGCTCCGCAGCGTTCTGCCACGCCGGGTCGGCCAGCAACGCGTCAAGAACCAGCCGGGTGTGAATCCCGACGTTTCCTTCGGCATGGTGGCGCGCATCCTGCAGGGTGCGCTCGAGCGCAACAAGCCCCGGGATCAACTCACAGAGCAATTGCCAGTCGTAGGTGCTGCCCGGCTGGGGGATCAGCGTTCTTAAATCTTTCCAGTTCATGATTGTTCTCCTTGCGGCACAGCGTGCCGGCTCAGTTCCAGGTACGACGGCCGCGTCACGGCATCGCGTCAACAAAGGCTTTCGGGTCAAACTCGCGCAGCTCTTCGGGGGACGTGATGGTTTTCAACCCCAGCTGTTCCCAGCCGACAACCGGTACCGGCGCATAAAGATCGGCACCTTCTGCCAGCAGGTTCGGCAGCACCGGCCTTGCAAAATGATGCGATCCCGAGTCAAGAATGGTCTGGGTGAAACCTGGCCTCACAAACTTGTAGCGAGCTTCGACGAAATCGCCGTTCTCTACTTTCAGGTACAGGCCCTCCGACTCGTCCTGCTGGTTGGTCTGCTTCCATGTCAACTCAAGAGGCAGCCCTTCGCGCAGCACCTGCCGCTCGAAGTTCGCACGCCAGTTGCGGCTCTTTGCCAGTGACCTGTAGATCAGCTTTTTCAGCTGCTCGAGGTCGGCAGGCATCACACCCGCGTAGAGCACGGGTACCGATACGATCGGCAGTTCTCCAAGCATTTCGTGCCGCCGTTTCGTCGACAGGAACTTTCGGGAGCGCCGGTCAAACAGGTCGAATTCAAGAAGCAAATGCGGCAGCCTGTCATACCAGACAGAGTGCTTGGCATGCATGGCCTCACCGTACAGCACCCAGCGGTCTTCAAGCCGGGACAGAAGTGCATCAGCATGGGCGCGAGCCCAAGGCTTGAGCCAGTTGAACTGGCGCTCGCTCCAGCCGCCCACCAGGTAGTGGCCGCGGGATTGCAGAAGCAGCTCGCCACCTTCGCTGAACGAGATGCCGCAATTCGCCGCATCCATCTTCTCTTCGATGACAACTTTCTTTCCAGCCAGCGCCGCAAGCGGGATCTGGTCCGATCCGTCGTCGCCCTCTTGCAGGCGCGATCCCTCAAGGTGCGCAGTACGTGGGTATTTCGCCAATTCGAGCGATTGAATGTGTTCCATGGTCGTCTCCATGCGGCAGGCCACCGGCAACGCAGTCAAATGCGAGCAGGAATGGCAAAGCCGCGGTTCAATGATGTGAACCGACGACGGGAATGAGAGTAGGACGCTTGTACGTCTCAGCCGATCATGGCGCTTAGGCGCCATGTTGCTCAGTGTGTCTCGCCCGGAGTGCGAACCGTTTCAACTTCCCACAGGTGCATGGCGTGCCTTGTGGAACGGTGAGGGTTCGCGTCTGGTAAAGACGCGGTCGTCGGTTAGAGGATGACGGGGGCGCGGGACACGTTGAGCTCCAAGCCTCAGGGGCATAGGTGAATGAAGGCCGTGATCATAGCGCTTGCTCTGGAAAAAGCAGGCCATGATTTCGCAATCTGTGTCTAACTTGCCACATGCGATGCCAAAGACCACCTTGATGGGGCGTGCGCTGCGAGGAGGCTTCAAGTCCCCAGCAACACGCTTGCGTGATGACTACCCAGCTGCAAGCCCCTCAATCCAGCATCTGGTTGCCGCAAGCGCCGCGCGCACTGAAAGCCTACGGCACTCAGCAATCTTCAGCAGCTTGACCTACATCAAATCTTTCCCGGTATGCCGCTCGCATAGTGGAAGGGCCAAACAGGCATAAGAACCAAGGAAAGTCCATGAAACGCATCCTCTTGCCCAGCGCCGTCGCAACCGCCGTCTGCATGCTCACTGCCGCAATGCCCGCCTACGCCCAACCTGCAGCGCATCCGGCGCACACCGCTACTGCCGGTACCGTGGCTACAAGCGCGGCGGTCAAACGCTATGAACTGCACACCAACATCGTCGACGGCAAGATGGTGTTCGTCGACAACAAGGGCCAGGTAAATCCTGTCCTCGCGGCAAACACCGGCGACACGATCGAGGTCGTGCTTGAGAGCGGTGAAGGCGCCGAGCACGACATGGTGATTCCTGAACTGAACGTGGCGTCGGCCAAGTTCAGCGGCGCAAGCGGCAAGACGACTTTGCGCTTCACGGTTTCGCGCTCCGGCACTTTCACTTACTACTGCTCCATTCCCGGTCACCGGCAGATCGGCATGGAAGGCCGGTTGCAGGTCAGCGGCCCGGCCAGCGCCCGGGCCGACGCAGCGGCTGCAGGCAAGGACTCCAGCCAGGCCGCACTCGCGCTTTACACCCCGGCCCCCGTCCCGCAGCGCCCGGCCGACCCTTCGGCCGTCAGCGTGGCGGCGAACCCCGCCGCTGTGCCGGCCGCGATTGGAGCGCGCGCACCCAAAACGCTGAAGTACCGCATGGAAACCGTTGAGCTGCCCGGCAAGCTTGATGACGGCACCAGCTTTACCTACTGGACTTTCGACCGCCAGGTGCCGGGGCCCATGCTCCGCGCCCGCGTGGGCGACACCATCGAACTCACGCTGGCCAATGCGCGCGACAGCAAGATGATCCATTCGATCGACCTGCACGCGGTGACCGGAGGCCATGGCGGGGGCGAACATACGCAGGTCGCGCCCGGCCAGGAAAAGGCCATCACCTTCAAGGCGCTCAACCCGGGCTTGTATGTTTACCACTGCGCCACGCCGCTGGTGCCGCAGCACATCGCCGCGGGCATGTACGGCATGATCCTGGTCGAGCCCGAAGGCGGCCTGGCCAAGGTGGACCGCGAGTACTACGTCATGCAGGGCGAGATGTACACAGGCCGGCCGCACGGCGCCAAGGTGCACCAGGAGGCCGACCTTGAGAAGATGGCCAATGAACTGCCCGACTATTACGTGTTCAACGGCGAGGTCGGCGCATTGAGTAAAACCCACAAGCTGCAGGCCAAGGTCGGGGAGACCGTACGCATCTACTTCGGCGTTGGCGGCCCCAACAAGATTTCATCCTTCCACGTGATTGGGGAAATCTTCGACAAGGTCTACAGCGAAGGTTCCTTCACCGGCCTGAAAAATGACGTGCAGACGACGCTGGTGGCTCCCGGCGGCGCGACCATCGTTGAGCTCAAGGTCCAGCACCCCGGCAACTACCTGCTGGTGGACCACGCACTGTCGCGTGCCGGCAAGGGTGCGGTAGGCCTGCTCGAAGTTACCGGCGAACCGGTGCCGGGGGTTTACAAGGCCGGCAGCTTGTAGTTCCGCCCCGGCGGCGGCTTACTCGGCATCCGGCTGCCGCGCGGGCGCGGCAGCCGCGAATGCGGGAAGGGCCTGGCAATTGGCAAACACCTTCAGCACCAGCGGGCAGGACGACAGGTCGACGTTGAAACGCTGCGCACTGAAGACCTGGGGCACCAGGCAGCAGTCGGCCATGGTGGGCGTGTCGCTGAAGCAGAAGGCGGAGGCGGGGCGGCGCGCCAGCTCCGCTTCCACGGCCTGCAGGCCCACGGTGATCCAGTTCGCGATCCAGGCCGACTTGGCCTCCTCGCTCGCGCCCAGTGTGCCGGTGAGGTACTTGAGCACGCGCAGGTTGTTGAGTGGGTGGATGTCGCAGGCGATGCCCAGGGACAGCTGGCGCACAAAGGCGCGGTCGCCCGGCGCCTTGGGCAACAGCGGCACCTCGGGATAAGCCTCTTCAAGGTACTCCATGATGGCCAGCGACTGGCTCAGCTGCAGGTCGCCGTCGATCAGCACCGGCACCAGACCCTGCGGATTGAGCGCGCGAAAGGCATCGGCGAACTGCTCACCGCCGTTGCGCGTCAGGTGCACAAACACCTGCTCGGCAGCCAGGCCTTTGAGGTTCAGGGCGATGCGCACGCGGTAGGCTGCCGAGCTGCGGAAGTAGGTATGAAGAATGCGGGTCATGGTGGGAAGCCTTGTGGTGGGATGTGCTGCGAAAGGATGTCATCAAACACCCATGTACTGGTGGACGATACCCGGGTTTGCCTGCAGCTCCGCGGAACTCCCCTGCCACACCACGCGGCCCTTCTCGATGACGACGTGGCGGTCGGCCAGGCCCAGCAAGGCCTTGACGTTCTTGTCGATGACGATTTGCGAGAGGCCGTCGCCCCTGAGCTGCGCCAGTGCGCGCCAGATCTCCTGGCGAATCACCGGCGCCAGGCCTTCGGTCGCCTCGTCGAGCACCAGCAGGCGCGGGTTGGTCATCAGCGCTCGGCCTATGGCCAGCATCTGCTGCTCGCCGCCGGAGAGCTGCGAGCCGAGGTTGCCGCGCCGCTCTTTCAGGCGCGGGAAAAAAGCATAGACGCGATCCAGGTCCCAGGACCTGCCACGCCCTTTTTTATCGTCGCGTGCCGTGGCGATAAGGTTTTCTTCCACGGTGAGGTTGGGAAACACCTGCCGCCCTTCGGGTACCAGGGCCAGGCCCTGGCGCGCGATGCGGTGCGAAGGCAGTTTGTCGACGCGCGCGCCGTTGATGGCAATGCTGCCAGCGCCCACAGGCAGCATGCCGAACAGGCACTTCACCGTGGTCGAGCGGCCCATGCCGTTGCGGCCCAGCAAGGTGATCACCTCGCCGGCTGCCACCTCAAAGGAAATATCGAACAGCGCCTGCGCATGGCCGTAAGACGCCTGCAGGCCGTTGACGGACAGGAAGGCGCTCATGCGGGTACTCCATGTTGGGCGGCCGGCGGCTGTGCGGCGAATTCTTCTTCCTCGCCGAGGTAGACGGCACGCACCTCGGGGTGGTTACGGATCTCGTCAGGCGTGCCGGTGAACAGGATCTTGCCGTAGACCAGCACGCTGATGCGGTCGGCCAGCGCGAAGACGGCCTCCATGTCGTGCTCGACCAGCAGGATGGTGTATTTGCGCTTCAGGCGCTGCAGCAGTGCGATGACGGATGCGGACTCCTGCACGCTCATGCCGGCCATGGGCTCGTCGAGCAGCAAAAACTCGGGGCCGGCGGCCAGGCTCATCGCCAGCTCCAGCTGCCGGCGTTCGCCATAGCCGAGGTCGCCCGCCGGCACGTCCAGCCGGTGCGTGAGGCCGGTGGCCTCCAGTGCTTCTTCGGCAAAGCCGCGCGCGACCTTGTTGCCGAGCAGCGGTGCCCAGAAACCAAACGCGTGGCCGCGCGAGCCGAGGGCGGCGAAGGTGGCGTTCTCGCGCACGGTGAAGTCTTCGAAGATGGAAGTGATCTGGTAGGAGCGCAGAAGGCCGCGCCGCGCGCGCTCATGGATGGGCAGCCGGGACACATCCTGCCCCTTGAACCAGACGCTGCCGCTGTTGGGCTGCAGCTCGCCCGAGAGCTGGTTGATCAGGGTGGTCTTGCCGGCGCCGTTGGGGCCGATGATGGCGTGCAGCTCGCCCTCGCCGATGTCCAGCGACACCGCGTCGGTGACCAGCAGCGCGCCATAGCGCTTGGTAAGTGCGTCGGTGCGAAGTACGCTGGCCATCATGCGGCTCCTTCGGAGATCGCGTGGACCGGCGCCGCGGCAGGCGTCGGCGTGGCAGGGGCTGCCGCGGCCGGCCGCGCGTCGAAACGCTGCAGCAGGCCGATGATGCCGCGCTTGCCGAGCAGCGCGACGATGACGATGAGGGGGCCGAAAACCACCATCCAGTGTTCCGTCACGCCCTTGAGGAGTTCTTCCAGCCCCAGGAAGACCAGCGCGCCCATGAGCGGGCCGAACACGGTCCCCAGGCCGCCGATGACGACGATGACGATCAGCTCGCCCGACACCGACCAGGCCAGCGTGCTGGGCGAAGCGAAGGCATTGAGGTTGGCCAGCAGCAGGCCAGCCAAGCCGCAAAGCATGCCCGAGATGACGTAGGCCAGCAGCTGGTAGCGCAGCACCGGAATGCCGGCTGCGCTAACACGCCGCGCATTCTCCTTCGCGCCGCGAATCACCATGCCGAAGGGCGCCACGCGCAGGCGCGCCAGCCACGCGATGGACAGCACCAGCAGCACAAAGGCCGTGACGTAAACATGGGTCGCCGAGGAGAGGTCGACCGGGCCGAAACGGCTGGTGAGCGAAATGGACATGCCGTCGTCGCCGCCATAGTTCTTCAGGCTCACGAAAAGGAAATAGCCCATCTGCGCGAACGCCAGCGTGATCATGATGAAGGCGATGCCGCTGGTGCGCAGGCTGATGGCGCCGGTCACCAGCGCCACCAGGCCGCACGCTCCCAGGCACAGCGCAAGGTGCGCCCAGCCGCTGCCCACCCCGTGGAAAGAGGCCAGGCCGACCGCATAGGAACCGAGGCCCAGGAACAGCGAGTGCCCGAAGCTCACCAGGCCGCCATAGCCCAGCGCGACATTGAGGGCGCAGGCCGCGATCGCATAAATGATGATGCGCGCAAAAAACGCCACATAGAAGGACTTGCCCGTCACCTCGGCCACAAAGGGCACGGACGCAAGCAGCAGCAATACCAGCAAGGGCACCCACTGGCTGGGCCGGGACAAAATGGATTTCATGCGCTCACCTGTTTGCGGGAAAAAGCCCTTGCGGGCGCCAGGCCAGCACCACCGCCATCAGCAGGTAGACCAGCATGGAGGCCAGCGCGGGGCCGGCGGCATCGGCAAAGGACCGCTCGGCCACCTGCCGCAGCAGGAAGGGCAGGAACACGCGGCCCATGGTGTCGACAATGCCGACAATGAGCGCGGCGTAGAACGCGCCCGTGACGGAGCCTATGCCGCCGATGACGATGACCACCAGCGTGGTGATCAGCACCGACTCGCCCATGCCCGACTGCACCGAAAGGATGGGCCCGGCCATCGCACCGGCCAGGCCCGCCAGCATGGCACCCACCGCGAACAGCATGGCGTTGAGCAGGCGGATGTTGACGCCCAGAGCCGCCACCATGGACGGGTTCACCGCGCCGGCGCGTATCAGCATGCCGATGCGGGTCTTGTTGATCAGCAGCCAGGAACCCAGCGCCACTGCCAGGCCCACCACGATGATGGCGAAGCGGTAGGCGGGATAGGTGAAGCCGAAGAGGTCGATGGCGCCGCCCAGGAACTCGGGCACCTGCAGGAACACCGGCTGCGATCCCCAGACCATGCGCACCAGTTCGTTGAAGAACAGCACCAGCCCGAAGGTGGCGAGCACGTGGTCCAGGTGGTCGCGCCGGTAGAGCCGCGCCACCGCGATGAACTCCAGCGCCAGGCCCAGCAGCAGCGAGCCGCCCATGGCCGCGGCCACGGCCAGGCCGAAGGAGTTGGTATAGGCAAATGCGCTGGCCGCGAAGTAGGCGCCCATCATGTAGAGCGAGCCGTGCGCCAGGTTGACGAAGCTCATGATGCCGAAGACGAGCGTCAGCCCCGCCGCCAGCAGGAACAGCAGCACGCCGTACTGCAGCCCGTTGAGCAGTTGCGCGAAGACGATGGTGCTGCTCATGGCGTCACTTCAGCGCGCACTGCGTGTGGTAGGCGTCGACCTGTTTCGTGAGCGGCGTGGCGACCAGCTTGCCGGCGACCGTGCCGCCGGACTTGACGGTCTCGAAAGCGTAGTAGTTCTGGATGGGCAGGTTGTTGTTGTTGAACGCGAAGGGGCCGCGCACCGACTTCACCTCGTTGCCGGCGGCCTTGACGGCGGCGGCCAGGGCCTTGTTGTCGCCGGGCTTGGCCTTGGCCAGCGCGATGTTCAGCACCTGGGCCGCGTCGTAGGCAGTGGCGGCGTATTCGCTGGGCGTGCGCTTGTACTTCGCCTCAAACGCGGCGACGAATTTTTTGTTCTCCGGCGTGTCTAGCGCCGCGTCCCACATGGCGCCGCTGACGCTGCCCACGGCCGCATCGCGCAGGGCGGGCAAGGTCGTGCCATCCACCGTGAAGACCGAATACAGCGGGATGGATTTCATCAGCCCGGCCTGCGCCATCTGCTTGACGAAATTCACGCCCATGCCGCCGGGGTAGAACACGAAGAGCGCATCGGGCTTGGCCGCCTGCAGCTGGGCGAGTTCGGCAGCGTAGTCGGGCTGGTTGACCTGGGTGTAGACCTCGTCGACGACCTGGCCCTTGAAGTAGCGCTTGAAGCCGGCCATCATGTCCTTGCCGGCCTGGTAGTTGGGCGCCATCAGGTAGACCTTCTTCACGCCCTTGTCCTGCGCGAACTTGCCCATGGCTTCGGCGGCGCCGTCGTTCTGCCAGGCCGTGGAGAACACATTGGCCTTGCAGCCGGCGCCGGCCACCGGCGAGGGGCCGGCATTGGTGGCGATGGCCACGGTGCCGGACTCGGCGATGCGCGGCATGCTGGCCATGAGCACATTCGAAAAGCTCAAGCCCACGATGGCGTCGACCTTGTCTTTGTCGATGAACTTGCGCACGATCTGGCCGCCGATCTCCGGCTTGAGCTGGTCGTCTTCCTTCAGCACGGTCGCCGGCTGGCCGCCGAGCTTGCCGCCCAGCTGTTCAAGCGCGAGCATGAAGCCATCGACCTGGTCCTGGCCGACCACGGCCACGGGGCCGGACAGCGGCGCCATGATGCCTATGGTGGCCGCGGAGGCGATGGGGCTGGCTATCGCAGCGGCAAGGACGGTGGCGGCGAAGGTGCCGCGGCGCAGGGAGGTCGTGGTGTGTGTCATGGCTTGTCTCGTTTTAATGAAGGGTTGGCGGGATTGCCGGGGTACTGTGGATCGAACAGGAGCATCACCACGCCACTAGCTCGGCGGGATGTGCGTGACGGATAAAAATGAGAAGCGGATGGCGCCGGGCTTACTCGCGCAGCTGCAGGTAGATGCGCCCGCCTTCGATGCGGACCGGGTAGCTGCGCAGGTCTTCCGTGACGGGCGCGCAGCTGGCGCGGCCGTCGCGCACGTCGAACTTGCCCTGGTGCAGCGGGCACTCGATCTCAAAGCCGTCGAGGAATCCGTCGCACAGGCGCGCATGGCCGTGGGTGCAGATGTTGTCGGTGGCGTAGACGCTGCCTTCGACCTTGTAGAGGGCAATGTCGCGCCCGGCGACCTGCAGGCCGATGACGTCGTCCTCGGGAACGCCGTCTTCGGCGGCGGCATCAATCCAATCGTTGGGGGTGTCGCTCATGGTGGTGTTATCCGTAGTGTTCAGATCGGGTAGATGATGGAGTTCGGGATCATTTCGCTGTCGTACACGCAATAGCGTGATGCGAACCTGAGCCCCTCGGGCGTGCGCACGACGACGTCCAGGTAGCGGCCGACGTTGAACACGGTCGATTCCTGCGACAGCTTGGTGCGGAACACCGCGTAGTTCGCCTCGACTTCGAAGCGGCCGGCCTCGGCCTTGTGCACCAACGGTGCGCCGACGACATGGCGCTGGTAATACGGGTCGTGGAACAAGGTTTCGCGAATGCCGTACACACGGTCTTTCAGCATGCCCTTGCTCTCGAAGAGCAGCGTGGCCAACGGAAAGCCGCGCTCGTGGTTCTCGCGCGGGATCAGCTTGTAGACGCAGTCCTCGATGAAGAACTCGGGCCAGAGGTCCCAGTGGCCTGAGTCGACGGCCTGCGCATACGCGGCGTAAAGCTGTGACAGCTCCAGGTAGTCGGCAAAACTGATATCGGCTGGGGGCGCCGTATTCATGAGGCGCTGGGGTTTGTGGTCGTCACTCATGCTTCGGCCTCCATCACCCTGCGCCAGTACCCGTACATGCCGCGTATCAGCGTTTCGGTGACCATGTGGTCGGTGTCCTCGGCGGTGCGCCCGCCCAGTTCGGCCAGCGTGCGGTGCGAGGGCTTCTGCTCAAAACCCATTTGCGACAGTTCGATCACCTCGCCGTCGTCGGCCGAGACGAAGCCGGCCGGGCCGAACAGGTTGGCCTGGCGCAGGCGGCGCTGGGTCATTTCCTCGGTGTCGTCCTCGAAGCCGAAATGCGTCCAGACAAAGTCGAAGGAGCCATGGCCGTCGGGCTGGATATGGCGCGTCGAGACGCTGTTGACCTGCTGCTGCAGGATGACACTGGGAAACAGCGTCATCATCACGGCGGTCGGCCCGCCCCACCACGGCTCGGGCACGATGTCCAGGAAGCGCGGGTCGTTGAGTTCCATGCTCTCCTTGAAGCTGGAGACCTGCGTGACCTGCTCAGCCTTGCCGGACTGGCCACGCGTGGAAATCATCGCGGCATGGCGGTGCAAGGCGTCCATCTTCAGTTCGCTCTTGTTGTCGGCGCGCCAGAGGCCGAAGGTGACGAACCAGGTGTGAAGCAGGCCGGGGTGGTACGGGTCCTTGATGTTTTCCTGCATCAGCTTCCAGTTGCCGGGAATGCGCTGGCGGTTGTAGCCGAGGATCCTGAGCTTGCGGCCGTCGAAGAGGCGGTCAAAGTAGCCGAGGATGACGGGGCCGAGGAAGTCCTCGAGGGATTCGACGGTGTGGTCGAAGCTGGCGAAGACCACCCCGCCGCGCGTGGCGACCTTGAGCTTGTTCAGGCCATGGTCGGCGGTCTTGAAGTCGGCCGGCATGCCGCCGTTAACCTTGCCGTCCTGCTTGACACCGCGGCGAAAGGGCACGCCCTGCAGGTCGCCCTTGAGCGTGTAGCTCCACTGGTGGTAGGGGCAGACGAACTCTTTTTTGTTGCCGTGCCGTTCGCGGCAGAACTGCATGCCGCGGTGGGCGCAGACGTTCTCGACCACGCTGATGCCGCCGTCCGCGTCGCGCACCATGATGACCGAGCGCTCGCCCACGACCGTGCGCTTGAAGTCCCCGGCGTTGGGGATCTCGGCCTCCAGCCCCACGTAGTTCCAGTGCTTGTTGTAGAAGAAGCGCTCAAGCTCCTTCTTGTGCTGGTCCGCATCCGTGTAGGCCATGAAGGGGATCCGGCTTGTGCCTTCGGATTCCCACTGCAGCTTGATGGGGAAGGTGGGCGGATTCGCTTGCACGGCGGCGGTGCCGGTGTTTGGCGTGTCGCTGGCTGTCGTCATCGCATGTCTCCTTTTTTTGAAAGGGCCGGGCCGATGCCTCAGGCTCGCACGGTCACCGTGATGCCGGCCAGGCCGGCGATGTCGCCCTGCATCACATCACCGGCGACGACCGCGTTCACGCCTTCGGGCGTGCCGGTCATGATGAGGTCGCCCGGCTCCAGGGCTTCATACTCGCTGAGGTAGGCGATGCACTCAGGAACCGACCAGATCAGCTTGGCCACGTCGGAGGACTGGCGCGGGCCGCCGTTGACGGTGACGCTGATGGCCCCTTCGCTCACATGGCCGGCCTCGGTGACGCGGGAAATCGCGCCGACCGGCGCCGACAGGGCAAAGGACTTTCCGAACTCCCAGGGCCGGCCCTTGTCGCGCGCATCGAGTTGCAGGTCGCGGCGCGTCATGTCCAGGCCGGTGGCGTAGCCGTACACATGGCTCAGCGCGTCGCCCACGGCGATGTCCTTGCCGCCCTTGCCGATGGCCACCACCAGTTCGATCTCATGGTGGAAGTTGGCCGTCTTGGGCGGGTAGGGAATGCTCACCGGGGCCGACGCATCGACGGCCGCGTTGGCCGGCTTCATGAAGAAGAACGGCGGGTCGCGGTCGGGGTCCTTGCCCATCTCGCGGGCATGGGCGGCGTAGTTGCGGCCCACGCAGAAGATGCGGTTGACGGGGAAACGTTCGGTGGTGCCCGCCACGGCGAGCGAGGTGACGGCGGCGGGGGCGATGGCGTAGTTCATGGGCTTGTGAATTTTTCGGTTGCTGGAGAGCTGGGGACGTCAAAGGATCAGGCGCGATGTTCGCGCCACAGGCCCAGGGCCTGTTGCACGGGGCGGTCGGAATAGCTGAAAAGCACGGTCTCCGGGCCCGCACGGAACTGCAGGCTGTGCCAGGAAGGAACCACCATCACGTCGTTTTCCTGCAGCTTGTAGCTGCGGCCCTCGACGTTGGCTTCGGCGCTGCCGGCCAGGCAGACATAGACCGTGCCGTCGGTGCAGCGGTAGGGGCGGGTTTCAAAACCCGCGGGAATGAGCTGCGAAAAAGCGGCCATGGTCGGCATGGGCGAGCGGCCGGTGGCGGGATTGACATAACGCTGCTTGTGGCCGAAGTGCGGGTCGGGCTTGCCGGCGGCAATCGCCTTGAGCGAGGCAATGGTGCGCGCCCAGGGGTAGACAAACACCTTGGTCGGCTCGGCCGGCTCCTGGTAAAAATCCACAGGGACCATGTTGGCGCCGTAGCGCGCGAGCGCATCGCCTTCGGGCCGACTGACGGCCTGGTACTCGTCTTCGCCTTTCTCGGCAAAGCCCGCGTCCAGGAAACGCACCAGCGGAATGTCCAGGCCGTCCAGCCACACCACCGGTTCGCTGCCGAGGTTGCCGTGGTCGTGCCAGGTCCATGCCGGGGTAATGATGAAGTCGCCGCGGCGCATGGTGGTGCGCTCGCCATCCACGGCGGTGTAAGCGCCCTCGCCGTCCAGCACCAGCCGCAACGCGGTCTGGGTGTGGCGGTGCGCCGGCGCGACTTCGCCCGGCATGATGAGCTGCAGCCCCGCATACATCGACTGCGTGATGCAGGACTGGCCGCGCAGGGCGGGGTTCTCGAGGATGAGCACCCGGCGCTCGGCCTCGGCCGCGCTGATCAGCGAGCCCGCCTCCATGACGCTGGCGCGCACATCGGCGTATTTCCAGTGGTGCGGCAGGGCGGGCGAGCGCGGCTGCGGGGGCACCAGCGCGCCCAGCACCTCCCACAGCGGTGTCATGCTGTCGGCGCCGATGCGGTCGTAGTAATCCTTGCGCTGCCGCGATACGGTCTCGGGTGTCCTGGCGTTCATGGTGTTTTGTTTCCTGTGGGGTTCCTGTGGGGTTCAGGTGCCGCTCGCGTAGAACGCGTCGGCATAGATTTGCTCGGGCAGCACGCCCATCTGACGCACCAGCAGTGTGGTGGCCTCGACCATGGGCGGCGCGCCGCACAGGTAGGCGCGAAAGCCCTCCAGGCTTCTCCAGTCGTGTGCGATGGCCTCGGTCACCAGGCCGGTGCGGCAACCCTCCGCCGTGCCGGAGGTAAGCGCGATGTGCACCTGCAGCTGCGGATGCAAGCGCTGCAGCTCGGCCAGCCATTCGCGGCCGTAGATGTCGCGCTCTGAGCGCACGCCGAAGTAAAGGTGTATGGGGTTGTCCATGCCCTCGGCGATCACGCCGCGGATGATGGAGAGGATGGGCGCCAGGCCGGTGCCGCCGGCCACGCAGAGCATGGGGCCTTCATGCTTGCGCCGCAGGTAGGCCGAGCCCAGCGGGCCGCTGATGCGCACCGCGTCGCCGACCTTGAGCGTGTCGGCGATATAGCCCGTCACCCGCCCGCCGGCCACCAGCCGCACATGGAACTCCATCTCGCCGTCGCCATGCAGGCCGGCCATCGAATAGGGGCGGATGTGGTCGGGCGTGAATTGCAGCTGCGCATACTGCCCGGGTGAGAACTCCAGGGGCTTGGCGGGCTTCAGGCGCAGGCGCTTGATGTCGTGGGTCTGGTCCTCGATGGCCGTGACAGTAGCCTTGATGATTTTCGCGGTGTGCACCACCACCTCGTCCGGCTCCGGGATTTCAACCGCGCAGGATTCGGTGAGAAAAGTCTGGCAGGCCAGCACATACTGCTCCGCGCCGGCGCCGGGGCGTTGCGCCTCACGGCCGGATTCCAGCACCTCGCCTTCGAGCACCTTGCAGCGGCAGGTGCCGCAGCGCCCCGCCAGGCAGCTGTAGGACACCGGCACATCGTTGGCACGCAGCGCTTCCAGCAGGTTGACGCCGGCCGCAACGCTGAGCGTACGCTGAAGGGGCTGCACAAGGATTTCCATCTTGCTCTGTATGACTTGTTTCGTGGGGGGCCTGGGCCACCATCGCGGGAAACGCCGCACCCGGTAGCCATGAGGCGATGATGGTCCGCGCCCCAAAATCAGTCAATACAATGGGGTCAATGTGATACATCACTCAAATCAATAGTAGTCACATCGCCCAGTGCACCCTTTTTTGGAGCGCCGCCATGGAACTGAAAGACATAGACCTCAACCTGCTGGTGATCTTCAACCAGCTGCTGACGGAGAAAAAAGTTTCCAGGGTCGCGGAGAACCTGGGCCTGGGCCAGCCGGCTGTCAGCAACGCGCTGGCGCGCCTGCGCAAGCAGTTTGGTGATGAATTGTTTTTGCGCACGTCCGCCGGCATGGTGCCGACGCCTTATGCGGAGCAGCTCGCCGAGTCCATCGGCTATGCGCTGAGCATGATCCACGGCGCCGTCAACGCCCGCAACGCCTTCGAGCCGGCCAGCGCGAAACGCAGCTTCACCATCGGTATGACGGACATCGGCGAGATCTACTTCCTTCCCGCCCTCATGAAGCGGCTGCAGAAGGATGCGCCGCAGGTCACCATCAGCACGGTGCGCAACACCGCCATCAACCTCAAGGATGCGATGGAAGCGGGGCAGATCGACCTGGCCATCGGTTTGCTGCCGCAGCTGAAGGCCGGGTTTTTCCAGCAGCGGCTCTTCACGCAGCAATACGTCTGCATGTTCCGCAAGGGCCATCCGCTGGACAAGAAGAAGATGCTGCCCTCGGAATTTTTCGCCGCGCAGCATGCGGCCATCATCTCCGCCGGCACCGGCCACGGCCATGTGGATGAAATCCTGGACGCGTCCTCACCGCGCCGGCAGGTCCAGCTCACGGTGCCGCACTTTGTGGCGGTCGGCCACATCCTGCAGTCCACCGACCTCATCGCCACCGTGCCCGAGCGCCTGGCCGAGCGCATGGCCAAGCCCTTCGGCCTGCACCATGTACCGCACCCCGTGAAACTCCCGTCGATCGCCATCAATCTTTTCTGGCACGCCAAGTTCCACAAGGACCCGGCGAACCAGTGGCTGCGCGGCATGCTGTTTGAGTTGCATGCGGACGCGCGGCGGGCTGGTGCGGCGGCGGGTGGGTGAAAACGGGGCACGGCCATGAACGTTACTTTTGGGTGTCAGCAAGAGGATGGAATGGCGTTGCTTACGAACGAGGACATTGGCCAAATCACCCCTGTTGAGAACTTCCGCCCTGGTAGCGACAAGGCGGCATGACATGAAAGTCCACAAGCCGTTCAATACAATTGGAACGATGAGGACGGAACATTCGGAATCGTGAAGCTCAAGGTGCTAATCCATTAGGAGTCGCCTATGAAAGAACTGATCGTATATCTCGTACGCCTCACCCTGCTCGCCTTTCTATGCGGAGTCGCCTGTGCTGCTCGTGCGGCATCAAAGGGCACCTCGGGGCTCGATCCTGCACTTATCAGCGTGAGCGTAGTGCTGATCCTGGCGCTGCTCGCGCTCCTCGCGTTTGTGGCTTGGGTATGGTGTTTGGTTAGCGCCGCCAAAAACGGCAAGTGGGTGTGGTTCGTCCTGATGTTCGTCTTCCAAGTGTTGTTCATCTTCTACCTGCTGTTCGCGGACAAACGGCCATCGTCAACGCCATCATCGTCATCCCCTCACGGACGTAGGGAGCCTTACCTTGATCATTGAGGCCTTGACATTGCAGCAGCCCTAGCCGCCTGCAAGTGCCCGCGCTGCGCCACGACGAGATTCAACAGCCCTACGCGCATCTTCGATGCAGAGGATTTGGCTGCGCTTCCGACCCAGAACGGCTATCTTGGCCCTCAAATGGGACGCCCAAAGCTGACAGCGGCAATATTCCCCAAATGGGGGGGTTAGCCGTAGTACATCTGAGGCACTAGACTGGTGGAAATTGCCGAGCTTGGCGCTTGGCTAACATCGACTCGTGTCACATGGCTTCATTAAATAGTGGCCAGTATCTACAGTCTCATTTTTTTGGGGGGGATATGTCAATTGGCTTAACCAGTCGACGTGGGTTCATGGCCCAGTCCAGTGCATCGCTTCTTCAGCTTGGCATGAGGTCGGCCGCTAGCAAACTGGCGGCCGTACCGATTGTCGCCAGCATCGCTATCCCAAACTCAGCAAGCGCTTTTCCTGTGGCAGCGGCGTTGTCCGTAGCTGCATCAGTCTGCGGCATGCTGGGTAGCAAGAAAAGAGGAGATGGCGGCATGGGCGCGATGCTCTCCGCAAGTCTGGATTACCAACGCATCATGTCAAAGCAGCTCACGTCCATTCAGCTGGGGTTGGCAGAGATTCTGACGAAACTAAATTCGTTAGAACCCGCTATTAAGAATCTGCTTTACCTTGAGCGCATGGACCGGCTGCAGGCTGAGATTGGGGGGTGCGTTATTCTTTATCGCCAAGCGATAACTGAATCTTCCGTTTTCAATGGTGGCTACGATGCTTGGTCAACCAATGAGGTAGTACGCAGTAAGTTATTTCACATCTTGCATCGACTAGCGGACGCTTTGGCAGAGGTAGAGCATGGAGGTTGGGCCGATGCCACAACCTCACTGTATCTGCCGGCGGCAGTATTTACCTCGCTGGGTGTCAATGCTGCCCTAGGGATGCCTCGCTCAGGGATGATGGCCAGTGCGCAGGAAGTGCTGGACCTTATGTCTCGCGCTGCCGACCCAGAAATAGAAAATTCGGCAGCGGCGTCACTACGTCAACGGATTGCGTCTATGACGAAATTGTCGGCAGATCTTTCGGGTGAAGGGTTGATTCTGCCTGACATAGATAGCCTTGCTGGTATTTCACTTGGGCTCGGAAGTGTGCGCGTTCAGGACTACTACGCTGGCACTACGAAAGAGCAAGAAAAGTGTAAAAGGATTTACGAAAGAAGAGGTGGGGGTAAAGGTGGGGGCACTAATGAAGCCGGCGGTGCCGACAACCTCAAGGAGATCTGCTGGACTGAAACGGTCCAGGTGAATCCTCCGCGGCAAGGCCCGGTCAGTGCATTTGAGCTTTCGTTGAAAGTGATGCCGAAGTTTGTTCGTGACCCTAAAAATCCCGATAGTCTGTATTCAGTCCGGCAATGGGAGCCTGCGCCTGATATTTCTGCGCAAGAGGTTCCCGTAGCTGGACAGCCCTTACACCAGGCCGACGCACCTTCCCTCGCTACTCGGCAGGCTGCATCGCTTACGTCCGGCGTTGGTACCCAAGCCCTGGCCAAGGCAACCCGTGTGCGGGCTCTGCTCGCGCGACATAACGATGAATCGGCCTATGCGGCGCTGAACGTTGGCGCACTGGTTGCACTCAGTCAGGCCCGCCAAGATGTCTTCACTTTTTTTGGAATCAAGGCCTAGTATGACTAAGACTTTTAAACTCAGTCTTGTTTCGACCTTGATTTCGTGCACGGTCGGTATGGCCTCTGCTTCGGAGCTTGTTCGACTCATCGACACCAGTGGGGTTCCTCCATCCGTGCCCCCTTCAAGAGTTACAGCGACACCCAGCTTTCATGGAGACGTTGCGGACCTGTTTCAGTGGCTTCAGCCTGTATTGGTTGATTGGGCTGTATCGATTGAGCAATCTCGGCTTATTGCCGATGCAATGAAGGAAGCTGTGCGAACCGGTCAGGCGGGAGTGCTGTTAAAGGTTCGCATATCGAAAGCAAACATTGGGGACCAAACCTTCTATTACCCAGTAGGTACGGGCGTTACCATCGTGGGCATCGGTCCCAATACAGATGCTGTTTGCTACGCCGAGCAATGCTTCAATGCCCTAGAAACCTCGCCAAACAATGGAACCAAGCTTGATTACTTTCAATCCGAATATGTTTGGGTAGGAGTGCCTGATAGTACTAAGCAATGGCATTACTCCATCCCTGCCGTGGACCAGCGAGCGCAAACCGCGCGACTATACAACGGCGCGCAGTCTGCATATGCCCAGTCTGTCTCCGGCCAGTATCTTGCAGGCTACGCAAGTCAACTTGCAGCCAAGCTTTCCACGGAGGAGGGGCGCGACCAAGTCCGAGGCTTGCTGCAGCGCAATGAGGAGGCTATTGCTCAACTTACCCGAGTCGAAGCAGAGTTGGCTGAAAACCTGGTTAAAGCAAAAAGAGCGGCCAATGCATCTTCAGTGTTTGACACCTTGTCAGGCGTATTCTCGATGGCGGCCAATGTGGCGATGTTTTCCTCCATGGTAGGGACTGACCTCAAAACTCCGGAAGGAAAAGCCCCCCTCACCAAGGAAGATTTACGCAATGCAATTAAAGCCGTCGATGCTGGGGCTGTAGCTGCAATTAAGGCGCTGCAAGAGCAGCGAATGGACTATCTGAATCGGTACGATGCTTCTCGGCAGAAAATCATTCAGCTAGGATCAGAAAACGGGATGGGCGGCAATGGTGGTGTCTTGTACCAGTTGCACTGATGCTGGCCGCTCCCGGCTAAGGCAGGTCTTTTGCGTCGTCATCTCAGTTCCAGTAGCGCGAGGCTGGACTCCAACGGTTAATTTAACTGCTTTTGAATAGCGTCCTGGCGTATATCGCCAGCGTCCTTCCACTCAGCGAACTCTTCCGTCTCTCCTCGTTCTATTTCCTGCCAGAACCAATCCTCGAAAGCAGACACACTCGAACAGCCGCAGTTGGCTCAGAGGTGGCCACATCCCTCGTTAATCCCGCTGCGGGCGCGTGTCTTGCTTGGAAACATAAGCGTGCCGAAGCTGCACGCCTATGCTTCCAGGGACACATGGTTGCTGGGTTCTGGGGAAATGGTGGTGCGGCTGGCGGGGATCGAACCCACGACCCTTGGCTTCGGAGGCCAATACTCTATCCACTGAGCTACAGCCGCAACGCTGGAAACGGTTTGCGCGGAATTCGCGGCCGTAGGGCGCGAAATCAGGGCAATTTGCGCTGCGGCGGCGATTCAAGCCGCGCAGCGTGTCCGATTCTACCAGCCGGCTGCGGCGCCCCCAGGCTCCATAAGAGCGCCAGTTATAATGTGAGGTTGCTGAGCAAGCGCTGTCCAGGCGCGCCACCAACACGCGATAGCCCCCCGATTTTTAGTTTTTTGAGGACGCCATGAGCGCAAACGACCACACTACGGCCCACGAAGAAGCCCACACTGGCCCGATCAAGACGCCCCAGCAGCTGCTGGCAGCGGTTTTTTTCTCTTTTGTCGTCCCCGTTTTCGCCATCATCGGCCTGGTGTACTACGTCGCCTCGGCCAACAAGCCGGGTGCCGGCGCCGCCGAAGACGCCAAGGCCGTGGCCCAGCGCATCCAGAAGATCGGCTCGGTTGAGATCCGCGACGCGAACCGTCCCCTCAAGTCCGGCGAAGAAGTCTACAAAGCCCAGTGCGTGACCTGCCACGGCACGGGCGCCGCCGGCGCACCGAAATTCGGCGACGCAGGCGCCTGGGCCGCCCGCATCAAGACCGGCTACGACGCCCTGCTGCATTCGGCCCTCAAGGGCAAAGGCGCCATGGGCGCGCAGGGCGGCGGCGATTTTGACGACCTCGAAGTGGGCCGCGCCGTGGTCTACATGACGACCGCAGCAGGCGGCAAGTTCCCCGAACCCAAGGCACCCACCGCGGCAGCCCCGGCTACGGCCGATGCAGCGCCCGCCGCAGCCCCTTCGGCTGACGTCGTGGCCGCCCTGGCCGCCGCCAACAAGGGTGCCGCTCCCGCAGCAGCGCCTGCCGCAGCCGGTGGCGCCGTCCCCGCGCTCTACGGCCAGGTGTGCGCCACCTGCCATGCGACCGGCGTGGCCAACGCCCCCAAGCTGGGCGACAAGGCCGCCTGGGGTCCCCGCGTGGCCGCTGGCGTTGACGGCCTGACCGTCAGCGCCATCAAGGGCAAGGGCGCGATGCCTCCCAAGGGCGGCTCCTCGGCTTCCGACAGCGAGATCAAGGCTGTGGTGCAGTACATGGTGGGTGCGGTCAAGTAAACCAGCACGCCTCAGAAAAAGCCGGTCATTGACCGGCTTTTTTCTTGGCTGCCGCTTTTATTCGAAGCAGCAACCGGCTACTGGCTGGGCTACGATTTTGGCTGCGCCTGCGGGCTGCGCACATAGCCGAAGCGCGCCGGCAGGTCGCGCACGGGGTGCTCTTCGGGCACCCAGAGGCCCTGCTCCACCGCGTCGGCGGCGTGCATCATGTCCTGGGTGTGGACCAGGCCGAAGCCCAGGTCGGTCTCCAGGTAGAGCCGCCCGGCCTCATCCAGAATGCAGCGCTGCGCGCGCGCGGGCACACCGGTGTGCGCGGTGACCGCAAACGACGGGGCCGGGCCGATGCGCCAGACCAGCGGCGTGGCCTCCAGCTCCACATACACGCGCTGCGGGCCGTTCTGGAAAAACCAGCGGCCGGCGGCGTCGCTTTCGTAGTTGCGCTGGATGAAGTCGATCAGTTTCTCGTGCTTGAGCAGCGAGCCCTTGGCGGCCTTGTTGCGCATGGGATCGGCGCTGGCAACGCCGCTGAAGGGTCCTGCCGCCTGAGCCCTGTCGTCGCGCATATACCAGTTGCCGCGCGCGTCCAACCCGAGCCAGCCGTAGCAGTCGGGCACGTTGGGCCATTTGGCGATGGCTTGCCGAACGATGTCATCCATGGGTTTATTGTGCGCCGCGGGCTATAACTGCGCGGCCAGAAAGGCGGTGACGGCATCAGGCATGGCACGCACATGGCCGGGGAAGGGCGGCGAGGGAAAGCCCACGTGACCTCCGTGCGCCGGCTGCCACAGTGTGACGTGCGGGCCTGCTTCGGAGGCTTGGGGCAGGCTGGACGCGGGCACAAAAGGATCGTTGAGCGCGTTCAGGGCCAGCGCGGGCACGGCAATGCGGTGCAGGTGCGGCTTGGCCGAGGCCCGCGACCAGTAGTCGTCGGCATCCTTGAAGCCATGAAGGGGCGCGGTAAAAATATTGTCGAAGGCATACAGGTCGCGCGCGGCCAGCAAGCGCTCGCGGTCGAACAGGCCGGGGTGCTGCTCGAGCTTTTGCAAAGCCTTGGGCACCATGGTCTTGAGGAACATACGGGTGTAGACCAGACGGTTGAAGCCCCGGCCTATGGCCCAACCGGCGGCCGCAAGATCCAGCGGCGAGCACACCGACGCAACACCGGCCACGACCTGCCGCGCCTCGGCGCCCATTTCACCGGCCCAGCGCATCAGCGCATTGCCGCCCAAAGAGATGCCGACAGCCATCACCGGCCCGGTGCGCTGGGCCGCGAAGCGCCTCAGTATCCAGTCGATCTCGGCGAAGTCGCCCGAATGGTAGGCACGCGGCGCGAGGTTGATCTCGCCGGAGCAGCCGCGGAAGTGCGGGATCGCGCAAGCCCAGCCGCGCTCGCGGGCGGCATCGGCAAGCGCTTCGGCGTAGTGGCTCGCCGATGAACCCTCAAGACCGTGGAACACGACGAGCAATGGCCTGGACGTGTCGGGCGGGGGCGCTGCGTCGCCGGCCGCATCACCCGTAACCAGCCAGTCGACATCGACAAAGTCCTCGTCGGGTGTCGTCCACCGCTCACGGCGAAACACCGGCTGCGGGCCGAGGAAGCGGCGCGATTGCAGGGCGGCCCAGATGGTCTGCAGGTTGCCGCCCGGGAGCCACCAGGGCGCGGCGTAGTTCATGACGGGTTCCACGCGAGCGGTGTCAATGCAAAACAGTGGGCGTTTCCGACACTTCCTGCATTTCGCGCGGCGTGCCGGGACTGGCATGGTGGGCCACCATGCGCCAACCCTGCGCGGTCTTGTGGTAGACGTTGGTGGCGATGACGTAGGCGTGGCGCGGCCCTTCTTCGGTGAGCACCTCGATGCGCTCGAGCACGCTGTGCACGCTGGCGCTCATGGTCTCGACCTTGCGGACCTTGATGGCTTGCGCGCGTATGGTGCCGTTGGCAAACATCGCGTCGAAGGCCGCGCGTATGGCCGCCGGCCCTACCAGGCGGCCGCCACCCGGATGCACGCAGACGATGTCGTCCTCGTCGCCCCAGCAGGCCATGAGTTTTTCGATGTCACCGCTTTGCAACGCGTCATAGAAGGCCGCCTCGATGTCGTCGGCATTGCCGGTACTGGCGGGGGGGGAGTTGGGGTTGGGGGGGGGGG
>Ga0102587_1000920_pt1 | contig 25667 bp, 17 predicted proteins | sample AraplaF_Col_mTSA_FD_76853 | JGI IMG/M metagenome (GOLD analysis project Ga0102587, IMG submission 76853) | Arabidopsis root microbial communities from the University of North Carolina, USA - plate scrape MF_Col_mTSA (SPADES assembly) (version 2) | ecosystem: Host-associated > Plants > Roots >... | reverse complement strand
CCCCCCCCGGCGCCCGAACCGACACACGCCCCCCCCCCCCCCCCCCCCCCCCCCGGGCGCCGGCCCCCCCCCCCCCCCCCCCCGGGGGGGGGGGGGGGGGGGGGGGGGGGGGGGGGGGATGGCGATCTGCCCCTCTCCCGGCTTCGGCTGCGCCTCGCCACCCTCTCCCCTGAAGGGGAGAGGGAGTTACGGCCTCTGCAGCCCCCGCATCAGATACTGCTTGATGTACTGCCGCAGCTGCGGCGTCGGCTCGCCCAGCACGCTGCGATGCTCCGGCGCGAGATGTGCGGCCGGATCGCCATGTTCCTGGAACACGAAAGCGTCGAAATATTCCGACCAGGCCGCGCGCCGCTCGGCCGGCAGGCGGCTGAGCGTCAGCACCGCGTAGACCATCGCGTCGAACCGCGCGTCCTGGTCGGGCGAGTCCGTCCACCAGAAATTCACCAGCGCGTTGAAGTCCGAAAGCGCCTCCACGTGATGCCACCAGAGCGCGGGGATGTAGATCGCGTCGCCCGGCTCCAGCTCCGCCGTCTGCGCCACCGCCAGTGCGTCGCGGAAGCGCGGGAAGCGCTCGAAGTCGGGCTCGGCCAGGTCGACCATGCTCAGCGGCTGGCCGGCGACATTATGGTCGAGCGGCCCGATATGGAGGTTCGCCGTCTGGTCGGGCGGGAAGAGGGTGAAGCGCCGCCGCCCCGCCGCGACCACCGCGATATTGTCCGACGCGTCGAAATGCGTGCTGATGCTGGTCCGGTTGCCCACCCAGATCCGCGGCTCGGCGCCCATCCCGAACAGGGCGGGCAGCTGGTTGGCGCCCGCGAAGCCCGGCAGCGCCTGCGCCGTCTCCACCGCGCCGGCATAGACGGCGGGCACCTCATCGCGTCCCTGCAGCTGCAGCAGATATTTGAGCAGGTCGGCGAACCGCCCCTTGCGCCGCTCGAAGTTGAAGCCGCGCATGTCGTCCGAATAGAAGAAGCGGCCCTTGATCGTCGGCGGGCCGACGAACGCCTCGGCCGTCGCCCCCTGGTCGAAGCCGAGCAGATAGTCGCACGCCGCCTGTGCCGATACTGCCCCGGCCTGCACCAGCGGCCAGTCCTTCGCCACGCCGCGCAGCACCGTCGGCGCATAGCCCTGGACCAGCGCACGCAGCCCTGCCGCGTCGAGCGGTCCCTCCATCTCCCGCAATGCCGTCATTCTCGATTATCCCCGCAATGCCCGGCCATGGTCCCCGCGGTTGATGTCCCCGGCATGTCCGCGCCGTAGCGGGCCTCGCGCATAAAAAATGGCGCCGCCGGCGGGAACCGGCAGCGCCAGGCAGGGTGTTTTCCGGATCAGAAGTTGAAGCGCATGATCGCAGCGAAGCGCCGGTCGTTCATGTACCAGCCGCGCGGCACCTCGACATTCTTGCCGTTCGCATCGCTCACGATCGCGGTGGTGCGCACCACTTCGTTGAGCAGGTTCGACGCCTGCACGCCGATCTTCACCTGCGGCGAGAAGGAATAGAAGATCGACGCGTCGAGCTGGCCGGTCGCCTTGTTGATGATCGGGTCGTTCGGCACGATCACGTCGCGAATGGTCAGCAGGAAGTCGGAACGCCACGAATAGGTCGCGCGCAGCGACAGCGGGCCATAGTCGAAGAACGGCGTGATGTTCACCTGGTGCTTCGACAGGCCCTGCAGCGGCAGGTCCTGCAGCCGTACCGTCGTCACGCGGCCGGCGCCCACGTCGGGATCGGTTTCGGACAGCGTGCTCTGCGGCACGCCGCTCGATTCGATGTACGTATAGTTGGCCTGCAGGCCCAGGCCCTTGAGCGGCCCCGGCAGGAAGTTGAAGGTCTGCTGATAGGCGACCTCAACGCCCTTGATCGTGCCGGTCTCGCTGGCGTTGTCGGGCTTGGTGTAGACGGTGCTGAAGGTCTGCCCGTTGTTGGTCAGATCCAGGCGCTGGGTGTTGTTGGTCACCACGTTCTTCAGGCGCTTGTAGAAGCCCGAGACGGTCAGCTGGCCCACGCTGGAGAAATACCATTCCGCCGTCAGGTCGAAGTTATCGGCCTCGACCGGCTTGAGGAACGGGTTGCCGCGGTTGACGTCCGCCTGCAGGCGGAAGCTGCCCGCGATCGGCGTGCCGTCGGGGTTGGTGTTCTGCACGGCGTTGACGCGGATGTCGCCATAGTTGCGGATCAGGCCGGTCGCCGGCAGCGAGATGCCCTTGAAATAGGCAGCGCGGAACTGCAGCCCGCCGCCCACTTCGAGCTTCAGGTTCACGCTCGGCAGCCAGTAGCTGTACTTGGTCTTGCCCGGGGTCGGGATGATCGCCCCGTTCTGGAAGGCGCGGACCGTGTTGCGCGTCGCGAGCGGCATGGCGCAGAAACCCTGCACCACGGCCGATGCATCGGCCGGCGGCGCGAGACAGGTGTCTTCGGTCGGCAGGTAGACGCTACCATAGGTATATTGCTGGACGCCCTGCGAGTTACGGTTGGTGGTGGTGTAGCGCACGCCGGCATTGCCGGTCAGGTGCAGGCCACCGAGCTGGGTGTCGAAGCGCGCCATGATATAGGCGGCCTTGTTGGTCTCGCGGATCGGGTTGATCTCGCTCGGCAGGAACGGCGTGCCGGCGACCACGCCGCAGCGCGCGGCCAGTGCGTTCCAGCCGCCGTTGCGGACCACGGTGTCCGTCGGGCAGTTGGCGACGCCCGGCTGCCATTCACGGCCCACCATGTTGGCATAGGCGATGTACGCAGCGTAGTCGGCGGTCGAGTTCGGCGCGTAGAACAGCCGGCCCTGGCCGGCGAGCGGGTTCGGCGCCTTGCCCTGGAAGAAGTTGCTGAAATAATAGGGCGCGTTGTAGCCGCCCAGTACTGCCGAGCCGCCATTGCCGCCGGTCGTGCCGTCGACATTGTCGCTCAGCCAGACCGGGCCGCCATTGCCCCACTGCTCGGAGAGCACGCCCCAGTTATAGGCCGAATAGCGCGAGATCTGGTCGCGATCGGCCCAGCGGCCGCCGGCGCGGATCGACTTGAGGAAGCCGTTCTCGGGCAGGGTATATTCCAGGTCGAGGCGGAAGGCGTCGGAATTGCCGTCGCTGTCCTCGATATGGTCCATCGCCGCGCGCGGGAAGCTGTTGTACGGATCGGTGAAGCTGGTGTGGCCCGCGCCGTAGTAATTGGGCGAATATTGCGAGCCCGGCGCAGCCGCCGGCCGGCCGCCAAAGCCCGCGCAGTCGTTATCGGTGCCCGGCGGATCCTGCGAATTGGCGGCCGGGCCGCTGCACACCTGCGGTGGCAGGAACTGCACGTTCGGATAATCCTTGCCGCGCAGCTGGATCGACGCGTTCTGATAGGTAGAGTTCCACAACCCGTTGTCCATCAGGTTGGTCTTCGAATCGACGTGCTGATAGTCGACGACCAGGCCGAGCCGGTCGCTCACGTCCCATTTGAAGTTGAAGCTGTAGTCGTCGGTCACCAGCCGCTCGTCATGCGCGCGGGCGATGATGTTCGATTGCAGGCCGAGCATCGGCACGCGGGCGTCGCCACCGCTGTTCTGGTCGGCGCGCCAGCCGGTCGGGCCGGTGATCGTGCCGCTGGTGAACATGCCGTCGCCGTCGAAGTTGAGCGTGGTGCCCGGCACGCGCCGCGAGTCGCCGTTCGACGAGACGTTGTCGGTCGCGATCTCCATGGCGTGCTCGGTCCAGGCCTGGCGCGCGTCGGAGCGCAGGAACTGCGCCACCGCTTCCATCGACCCGTCATTGCTGCGCCACTGCGCCGCGGCCGAATAGCCATAGCGGGTGCGGTCGAACTCCTGGCTGCCCAGTGCCGCGCCGCGCGGGAACAGCACGCGCTTGTTCACGGTGGTGCCGCCATTGGCGTTCACGTCGCCGTCCGAATAGAGGTTGCGCAGGCGGAAGCTCGAGATCTGCAGGCGGTCCGCGCGGCTCTTCAGGTTCGAATAGGACGCACTGGCCAGGAAGCCGAACTCGCCGATCGGGGTGTTCCAGCGATTGCTGATCACCGCCGACAGGTTGGCGCCCGGGTTCTTGGCGAAGTCGCCGTAGTTCACTTCGGTCGAGGCGGCGATCACCAGGCCCTTGGAATCGAACGGCTTGCGGGTGCGCAGGTTGACCACGCCGGCGATGCCGCCTTCGATGCGGTCGGCCGAGGGCGATTTGAACACATCGACGCCGCCCATCATCTCCGCGGGGACGTCGGCGAAGCTCAGCGAGCGGCCGTTATTGGCGCTGAACGCCTCGCGGCCGTTGAACTCGGAGCGAACATAGGTGAGGCCGCGCACCACCACGCCCGAACCTTCGACCGAGAAGTGGTCGGGGTCGACGCCGGCGGCGAAGCGGTTGATCGACACGCCCGGGATGCGCTGCAGCGTTTCGGTCACCGAACGGTCGGGAAGGGCGCCGATATCCTCGGCGGTCACCGAGTCCACGATCACGTCCGAATTCTTCTTCAGCGCCTGCGCATTCTGCAGCGACTGGCGATAGCCCTGGACGACGATCGTGTCCTCGGTGGGCGTGTCCTGCGTGTCGGCCGTGGCGGGTGCCGCCTGTGTGTCCTGCGCCCAGGCAGGGGCTGCGACCGAAAGGCAGGCGAGTGCCGCCGCCGAGACGCCGGCTCGCAACGCCCCCGTGCGGAACCGTCCGGCAATGTCGACATGATGAATGGAATCGTGCTTGCGCATCGAGCTGTCCCCTCCTGTTGTTAGCGCTATCATTTGAATGCGCGTTTCTTGTTTGTGTCCAACCTAAAGTAGGAGTTATGAAAAGATCAAGCATCTTGTTGCAGTTACGTGAAAACCGCTGATTTCCTACACTTTGCAATGATTTCGCTGCATTGCAGTATGATTTCCGCAAATGCGAAAGGGCCGATCCGGCCTCGAATCGTCCTGTCTTTCGATTGACCATTTCTCAACGGGAGCGCTAACATTCGTGTCGGAGAGGGGCATCGCAAGAATGCTGGTGGGGCGCATACTCGTGGTAGGCGGGGGCACCGCGGGGTGGATGGCCGCCGCCGCGCTCGCCCATAAATTCGCCGGGACGAATCTGGCGATCACGCTGATCGAATCGGCGGAGATCGGCACGGTCGGCGTGGGCGAGGCGACGATCCCGCACATCCGCCATTTCAACGCGACGCTGGGCATCGACGAGGCGGATTTCCTCGCTGCGACCCGGGGCACCTACAAGCTCGGCATCGAGTTCGTCGATTGGGGCCGCAAGGGCGACAGCTACATTCATCCCTTCGCCCAGTTCGGCGATCCCGTGGACGGCGTGCCCTTCCACCATCAATGGCTGGCGACCGAAGGGGCCGGGGCGTTCGAGGACTATTCGCTCCCGATCCAGGCCGCCCGCCGGGGCCGCTTCCGCCAGCCCGGGGGCGATCCCTACAACTATGCCTATCAGTTCGATGCCGGGCTCTACGCGAAATATCTCCGCACCTATGCCGAGGCGCGCGGCGTCGTCCGGCGCGAGGGCAAGGTCGTCGATGTCGCGCTCGATGGCGAGAGTGGCTTTGTCCGTTCGGTCACGCTCGAAAGTGGCGAGACGATCGCCGCGGATCTGTTCGTCGATTGCTCGGGCTTTCGCGGGCTGCTGATCGAGCAGGCGCTCCACACCGGCTATGAGGAATGGACGCACTGGCTGCCCTGCGATCGCGCCATCGCGATCCCCTGCGCCAATAGCGGGCCGCTCGCGCCGCTCACCCGCGCCGCCGCCAAGCAGGCGGGCTGGTGCTGGCGCATCCCGCTCCAGCACCGCACCGGCAACGGCCATGTCTATTCGAGCGCTTTTATAAGCGACGACGAGGCCCTGGAGGCGCTGCTCGAACAGCTCCCCGCCGAACCGCTCGCCGATCCCAACAGGCTCCGCTTCGTCACCGGCAAGCGCAAGCGCCAATGGGTCGGCAATACCGTCGCGATCGGCCTGTCCTCGGGCTTCCTCGAGCCGCTCGAATCCACTTCGATCCATCTGATCCAGGTCGCGATCGGCAAGCTGCTCGACCTGTTCCCGACCGGCGACTGGGACCCGCTCGACGCTGCCGAGTTCAACCGCGCGATGGCGCTCGAATATGAGCGCGTCCGCGACTTCCTCATCCTCCATTATCACGCCACCGAGCGCGACGATTCCGAATTCTGGCGCCACTGCCGCAACATGACCCTGCCGGACTCGCTGGCCTACAAGCTCCAGCTGTTCCGCGAGCGCGGCGTGGTCGTCCAGTATCGCGAGGGCACCTTCCTCGAGCCGAGCTGGCTCGCCGTCTATCTCGGCCAGCACGTCACGCCGCGCCATCCCGATCCGCGCGCGGGGGGAGAGGGCGTCGCCGCCGCGCTCGCTGCGATGCGCGCGGAGATCGCCGCAGTGGCCGAGGCGATGCCGCGTCATGAAACGGCGCTGGGGAAGGGCGCATGATCCGCAGCATCGGCATCGTCGGCGCAAGTGTCGCCGGCTGGATGGCGGCACTGGCGCTCGGCCGCGCACTGCCCGGCGCGCGCATCTCGGTGATCGAGACCGAGGGGCCGGACTGGAGCCTCGGCCCGTTCGGCCCGGGCGAAGCCAGCCTGCCGAGCTTCGAGAACTGGCTCGCCGATCACGGCGTCGAGGAAGGCGCGCTTCTCCGCGCCGCGCGCGGCAGCTTCTCGCTCGGCACCGCCTTTTCCGGCTGGGCGGGGCAGGAGGCGGACTGGTTCCTGCCCTTCGGCACGATCGGCGCGCCGATCGGTACCGTCGCCTTCCACCAGCTCGCCGCCCGCCTGCGCGCGGCCGGGCATCCACTCCGCCTCGCCGATTTCTCGCTCGCGGCCCTTGCCGCCGCCTCGGGCCGCTTCGCCCGGCCGAGCGCCGATCCGCGCTCGGTGCTGTCGAGCTATGGCTATGGCCTGCACTTCGATCGTGCGGGGCTGGCCGAAATGCTCCGCACCGCTACAGGTCTCGCACCCACCGGCAGGTTCCGCCGCGCGCTCGGTGATGTCGGGATCACTGCCGTCGAGATCGAGGACGGCACCCAGGTCGGCGCCGACCTCTGGCTCGATTGCTCCGGCCCCGCCGCGCTGCTCGCCGGCCGGCTCGACAGCGGCTGGGAGAGCTGGGCGGAATGGCTCCGCGTCGATCGCGCGGTAGAGAGCTGGAACGCGGTGGAGGGCGTGCCGCCGCCCTATGCCCATGCCGGCGCCTTCGAGGCGGGCTGGCAGCGCACCGTGCCGCTGGTCGGCGGGCAAAGCGGGGCGTTGCTCTACGCCTCGGCATTCCTCGCGGACCAGCCCGGTGCCGTACCCGTCGCGCAGGGCCGCCGCACCCGCGCCTGGACCGGCAATGTCGTAGCCCTGGGGGCAGCCGCCACGCTGGTCGAGCCGCTCCACGGCCACAACCTGGCGCTGCTCCAGAACGCGCTCACCCGCCTGATCGGCCTGCTCCCCGCCGCGCCGGACGGTCCCGAGCCCGCCGAGTATAACCGCCTGACCGCCAGCGAGGCCGACCGCGTCCGCGACTTCGCGATCCTCCATTACAAGACCAACGCCCGCACCGGCGATCCGCTCTGGGATCATGCCCGCGCCGCGCCTGTCCCGGATACGCTGGCGCACAAGCTCGACCTCTATGCCAGCCGCGGCCGCCTGCCGGTCTATGACGACGAACTGTTCGACCTGGAGGAGTGGATCGCGGTGCTCGACGGCCAGGGCGTCCGTCCGCGCCGCCACGATGCGCTCGCCGACGCCATCCCCGAGCCGCAGCTCCTCGCCCATGCCGCGCGCATCCGCGACGTGATCGTCGACGCGGTCCGCGGGATGCCGCACCATGGCGCGACGCTCCGCGAGGAAGGATTGCTGGCATGACCGCCCCCGCGCCGATCCGCAGCATCGTCATCGTCGGCGGCGGCACCGCCGGCTGGATGGCCGCCGCCGCGCTCACCCGGCTGATCCCCGCGGGCGTCTTGGTGACCCTGGTCGAGTCGGACGAGATCGCCACGGTCGGCGTCGGCGAGGCGACGATCCCGCCGATCCGCAGCTTCAATGCTTTGCTCGGCATCGACGAGAACGACTTCCTCGCGAAGACCCAGGGCACGATCAAGCTCGGCATCGAGTTCGTGAACTGGACGCATGACCAGCATCGCTATGTCCACCCGTTCGGCGAGTTCGGCTTCGATATCGAGGGCGTGAAGTTCCATCAGGTCTGGCGCAAGCTGCGCGAGGCGGGCCGCGCCGAGGCGATCGACGCCTATAATGTCTGCGCGCTGGCCATGACCGCCGGGCGCTACCAGCCGCCGGTGACCGATCCCGGCTCGATCCTGTCGCGCATGGCGCATGCCTATCAGTTCGACGCCGGGCTCTACGCGAAATATCTCCGCACCTATGCCGAGGATCGCGGCGTCGTCCGCATCGAGGGCAAGGTCGCCCATGTCCCCCTGCGCGCCGCGGACGGCTTCATCGAGGCGGTGGTCCTCGAAGGCGATCGCCGGATCGAAGGCGAGTTGTTCGTCGACTGCACCGGCTTCCGCGCGCTGCTGATCGAACAGACGCTCCACACCGGCTGGGAGAGCTGGGCCCACTGGCTGCAATGCGACCGCGCCGTGGCCGTGCCCAGCGCGAGCCCGGGGCCCGAGATCACCCCCTTCACCCGCGCGACCGCGCACAAGGCCGGCTGGCAATGGCGCATCCCGCTCCAGCACCGCGTCGGTAACGGCCATGTCTATTGCAGCGCCGACATCTCCGACGACCAGGCCCGCGAGACGCTGCTCGCCAATCTCGACGGCGCCCCCCTGCGCGATCCCTTCATCCTCCGCTTCGAGGCCGGCCGCCGCAAGCGCGCCTGGGAGAAGAACTGCATCGCGCTCGGCCTGTCCTCGGGTTTCCTCGAGCCGCTCGAATCGACCAGCATCCACCTGATCCAGTCGGGCATCCACAAGCTGATGGCGCTGCTCCCCGACACCGGCTTCTCCGCGGTCGAGCGCGACGAGTATAACCGCCTGACCGATATCCAGCTCGAGCAGGTCCGCGACTTCATCATCCTCCATTACCACGCCAACCAGCGCAGCGACGGCGACCTCTGGCGCCGCATGCGCGAGATGGCGATCCCCGACACGCTCCGCCGCAAGCTCGACCTGTTCCAGGGCCGCGGCCGCTTCTTCCGCTACGAGGACGAGCTGTTCGCGGAGTCCAGCTGGATCGCGGTACTGCTCGGCCAGGGGATCGTGCCCCAGGGCTGGGATCCGCTCGCCGACGCGTTCGACGACGACAAGCTCGCCTTCAGCCTTTCCCGCATCCACGAGATGTTCGCCCGCGCCGCCCAGGCGATGCCCCGCCACGAGGACTGGCTCGCCCGCAACGCGCCCGCAAGGACCCCTGCATGACCGACAACCGCAACATCCGCTCGATCCTCATCGTCGGCGGCGGCACCGCCGGCTGGATGACCGCCGCCACCCTCTCGCGCATCCTCGGCCCCGATTATGCGAAGATCACGCTGGTTGAATCGGACGAGATTGGCATCATCGGCGTCGGCGAGGCGACCATTCCCCAGATGGCCACCTTCAACCGCATGCTCGGTTTGGACGAGGACCAGTTCGTCCGCGAGACCAAGGGCAGCTTCAAGCTCGGCATCCAGTTCGTGAACTGGGGGCGGGTCGGCCACCGCTATTTCCACCCTTTCGGCAAATACGGCCTCGACATGAAGGGGGTGTCCTTCCACGCCTATTATCTCCGCCTGCGCCAACTCGGCGAGGCGCCCGATGTGGACCAATGGTCGCTCCAGGCGATGGCGGCGCGCGACGACAAGTTCATGCGCGCGATCGATGCCGGCAACTCGCCGCTCTCCGACATCGCCTATGCCTATCATTTCGACGCCGGGCTCTATGCGAAGTTCCTCCGCCGCTATGCCGAGGACAAGGGCGTCACCCGCCGCGAAGGCAAAATCGTCGATGTGAAGCTGCGCGGCGAGGACGGTTTCGTCCAGTCGGTCCAGCTCGAGGACGGCACCCAGCTTGAAGCCGACCTGTTCATCGACTGCTCGGGCTTCCGCGGCCTGATCATCGAGCAGGCGCTGAAGGCCGGCTACACCGACTGGTCGCAGTGGCTGCCCTGCAACCGCGCGATCGCCGTGCCCTGCGCCAGCGTTGATGCCTGGACGCCCTATACCCGCAGCACCGCGCACAGCGCCGGCTGGCAATGGCGCATCCCGCTCCAGCACCGCATCGGCAACGGCCATGTCTTCTGCTCGGATTACATGTCCGACGACGAGGCGACCGCGATCCTGATGGCGAACCTAGACGGCGAACCGCTCGCCGATCCGCGCACCGTCCCGTTCAAGACCGGCCACCGCAATAAGATGTGGGTCAAGAACTGCGTCGCCCTGGGCCTGTCCGGCGGCTTCCTCGAGCCGCTCGAGAGCACCTCGATCTGGCTGATCCAGTCGGGCCTGTCGCGCTTCCTGACGATGTTCCCCGACCGCGACTTCAACCAGGCCGATATCGACCGGTACAATCGCATCATGCAGACCGATTACGAGGAGATCCGCGACTTCCTCGTCCTCCACTACCACGCCACCGAGCGCACCGATTCCCCCTTCTGGGACTATTGCCGCACGATGGAGATCCCGGAGCGGCTCGCCGAGAAGATGCGCGTGTTCCGCACGCATGGCCGCGCTTTCCGCGAGAATGAGGAGCTGTTCAACGATACCAGCTGGTTCGCGGTGATGCTCGGCCAGCTGATGGAGCCGGCGTCCCACGATCCGGTGGCCGACGTGATGTCCCTCGCCGAGACCCGCGAGCGCCTGGCCCATATCCGCGAGGCGATCGCCAATTCCGCCGACTACATGCCCAAACATCGCGACTTCATCCGGGAGCACTGCGCAGCATGAACCGTTTCCTGACCATCGCCGCCGCGCTGCTCGCCGCAGCCCCCGCCACCGCCCAGCCGGTCGCGACCTTCTCCAGCTTCACCTATAGCGGCAAGGACGCCTCCGACGCGCTCACCGCCGGGCCGGGCGACTATCGCAACCCGGTCCTCAAGGGCTTCTACCCCGATCCCAGCGTCACCCGCGTCGGCAACGACTTCTACCTGGTCAATTCCACCTTCAGCTGGTTCCCCGGCATCCCGGTCTTCCACAGCCGCGACCTCGTCCACTGGACCCAGATCGGCAACGCGATCGACCGGCCGGGCCAGCTCGACTTCAAGCAGCTCGGCCTGTCGCGCGGCGTGTTCGCGCCGTCGATCCAGGCGAAGGACGGCATCTTCTACCTGCTCAACACCTGCGTCGATTGCGGCGACAATTTCCTGCTCACCGCGAAGAACCCGGCAGGCCCCTGGTCCGACCCGATCTGGCTGCCCGATCTCAAGGGCGGCATCGATCCCTCGATGTTCTTCGATGACGACGGCCGCACCTGGGTGGTCAACAACGGCCCGCCCGAAGGCACCCCGCTTTACGAGGGGCACCGCGCCATCTGGGTCCAGGAGTTCGACCGCAAGGCGCTCAAGACCTTCGGCCCGCGCAAGGTGCTGGTGAACGGCGGCATCGACCTCTCGAAGAAGCCGATCTGGATCGAGGGGCCGCACATCTTCAAGAGGGACGGCTGGTATTATCTCAGCTGCGCCGAGGGCGGCACCGCCGAGGGCCATAGCCAGGTGATCCTGCGCTCGAAGAGCATCACCGGTCCGTATGAGGCGTGGAGCGGCAACCCGATCCTCACCCAGCGCGACCTGCCGCGCGACCGGGCAATGCCGATCACCTCGGCCGGCCACGCCCAGCTCGTCACCACCCCGGACGGCAAATGGTGGGCGACCTTCCTCGCCGTGCGTCCGTACGAAGGCGATTTCTACACCACCGGCCGCGAGACCTTCCTGCTGCCGGTGGAGTGGAAAGACGGCTGGCCCGTGATCCTGCCGCCCGCCACGCCGATCCCCTGGACGCATGCGAAGCCGGCACTGCCCGAGGGCAAGGCGCCGATCCCCACTTCGGGTGCCTTCACGATCCGCGACGATTTCCACGGCAAGCTGCCCAGCTACTGGATGATGCTGCGCAACCCGCAGGGCGACTGGTACCGCACCGGCGCCGCCGGCCTGATGCTCAAGGCGCGGCCGGTGGGGCTGGGCGACAATGCCAACCCGTCGTTCCTCGCCCGCCGCCAGCAGCACACCAATGCCGTTGCCGAGACCGTGGTGCAGTTCGCGCCGGAAAAGGACGGCGATCGCGCCGGCCTCGTCGTACTGCAGAATGACGATTACTGGTTCTTCGTCGGGCGCAAGCGCATCGGCGGCAAGGATGTGATCACCGTCGACCAGCGCGAGGGGCCGGCCAGCCCGAAGCTCGGCAAGACCCTGTTCACCGCCGCTGCGCCCACCGGCGCGCTTCGCCTCCGGATTGCCGTGCAGGGCCGCAGCTACAGCTTCAGCTATGCCGCGCCTGGCGCGAAGCCGGCCTGGAAGCCGCTCGGCAAGGTCGAGACTGACGGCCTGACGACGAAGGTGGCCGGCGGTTTCGTCGGCTCGGTCTTCGGCCTGTTCGCCGGGGCAGGGGAGTGAGGCACCTTTCAAATCCTCCCCCGGAGGGGGAGGGGGACCAGCGAAGCTGGTGGAGGGGTATTATCCGCGAGCGTTCCGCCAGTGGCGCGCTACCCCTCCACCACCGCTCCGCGGCGGTCCCCCTCCCCCTGCGGGGGAGGATTTGGGTTCTCGCCCCCTGGATATTCCTCACCGCAGCCGCCCCGCAGCCACCGCAGATCAACCTCAACCAGCTCGGCTTCGAACCCTCGGCCCCCAAGACCGCGATCGTCGAAGCCGAAGGCGCCCCGCTCGACTGGCAACTCCTCGACGCCGCCGGCAGCACCGTCGCCAGCGGCAAGGCCCAGCCCTTCGGCCCGGACGCGGCATCCGGCGCCACGATCCAGCGCATCGACTTCTCCGGCTTCCGCACGCCCGGCAGCGGTTACCGGATCCGCATCGGCGCCAACGAGAGCGCACCCTTCGATATCCGCCCGAACCTCTACCGACCGCTCGCCCGCGACGCGCTCGCCTTCTTCTATCACCAGCGCGCCGGCGTCCCGATCGAGGCCCGCATCGTCGGCGAGAAATGGGCGCGTCCCGCCGGCCACCCGCACGAGATCGCCACCTGCTTTGCCGGCAAGGACGAGCGCGGCACCGAATGGGCGGGCTGCCCCTACAGCCTCGATGTCACCGGCGGCTGGTACGACGCCGGCGACCACGGCAAGTACGTCGTCAATGGCGGCATAGCGTTATGGACGCTGCTCGATGTGGTCGAGCGCAATCCCAGGGCGCTGCCCCAGGCCGCCGGCGGCGCCCCGGGCCTGCTCGCGGAAGCCCGCTACGAGATGGAGTTCCTGCTGCGCATGCAGGTGCCCGACGGCGCGCGGCTGAGTGTCCCGGTCGGCAAGCCCAAGCCGGTCCCGGGCAAGCCCGTCTGGGAAACCCCGCCGCCGCCCTTCGCCGCGATCGACGCATCGGGCATGGCGCATCAGAAGGTCGCCGATCGCTTGTGGACCGCGCTCCCCACGCCGCCGCATAAGGATGATCGCGAGCGCCGGCTCTATCCGCCCACCACCGCCGCGACGCTCAACCTCGCCGCCACCGCCGCCCAGTGCGCCCGCGTCTGGCGGAAGGCGGACCCGGCCTTCGCCGCGCGTTGCCTGGCCGCCGCCGAACGCGCCTATGCCGCCGCGAAGCGCAACCCCGATGTCTATGCCACCAACAGCTTCACCGGTTCGGGCGGCTATGGCGATACTGACGTGTCCGACGAATTCTACTGGGCCGCGGCCGAGCTGTTCGCCATCACCGGCAAGGCCGAATATCGAGCGGCGGTCGAGGCCTCGCCGCATTTCCGCAGCGAAGCCGGTGCGCCCAGCTGGCCGCAGGTCGCGACGCTCGGCACGATCGTGCTGGCAACGCGCCCCTCGACGCTGCCCCAGGCCGAGGTGCAGCGCCTGCGGACCAGCCTGATCGCCGCCGCCGATCGCTTCCTCGCCGATGCGCCGGCCAATGGCTACCGGATCCCGTTCCCGAACCGCTATGACTGGGGCTCCAACTCGAACCTGCTCAACCGCGCGATGCTGCTCGGCCTGGCCTTCGACCTCACCGGGAATGCGAGATACCGGGCAGGGGTGATCGACGCCGCCGACTATCTGCTCGGCCGCAATCCGAACGGCGTCTCCTATGTCAGCGGCTATGGCACGCGTGCGATGCGCAACCCGCATCACCGCTTCTGGGCGCCGTCGCTCGACCCGAGCCTGCCCGGCCCGCCGCCCGGCGTGCTGTCGGGCGGCCCCAATTCCACTGCCATGGTGGATCCGGTGGCGATGAAGCTGAAGGGCCACTGCGCGCCGCAACGCTGCTGGGCCGACGACGTCCACGCCTATGCGCTCAACGAAGTCGCGATCAACTGGAACGCGCCGCTGGTATGGGTGGCGGCTTGGTTGGCTGAGTAATTTCTAATTCCTCCCCCAGCTTGCTGGGGGAGGGGGACCGCCGCCGAAGGCGGTGGTGGAGGGGCGCGCCGGGCACCGGCGCTTTGCGCCGGCCCCTCCACCATCCGCTACGCGAATGGTCCCCCTCCCCGAGACAAGCTCGGGGAGGAATTGACTACCGCACAGTGAGAACAGTGCTCTTCAGATCCACCGAATTCGGCCCGGCCGAGATCGTGAACGTCCCCGGCTCCACGACCCGCTTCATCGCCACATTCCACAGCGACAGGTCCTTCGGGGTCAGCTCGAACGACACGGTCTTCTTCTCGCCCGGCTGCAGCGTCACCCGCTGGAAGCGCTTGAGCTCGATTAGCGGCCGGGTGACGCTCGCCTCGTCGTCGCGCACATAGAGCTGGACCACTTCGTCGCCGGCGCGCTTGCCGGTGTTGGTCACGTCCACCTTCACGGTGACGTTGTCGGCGATCCCGATCGTGCCCGTGCCGAGCACCGGCGCGCCCACCTCGAAGCTCGAATAGGACAGGCCATAGCCGAACGGGTAGAGCGGGCTGGTGTCGCCGAACAGATAGCCGCGCCGCGCGGTGGGCTTCCTGTTGTAGTAGATCGGCAGCTGGCCGACGCTGCGGGCTATCGACACCGGCAGCTTGCCGCCCGGGTTGAACCGCCCGAACACGATATCGGCGAGGGCGTTGCCGGTCTGCTCGCCCAGATACCAGCCCTCGATCAGCGCCGGTGCCTTCTCGGCGAGATAGTTGACCGCATAGGGCCGGCCGTTGAGCAGGATCACCACCACCGGCTTGCCCAGCGCGAAGATCTCCTTGGCCAGCTGGTCCTGCGGCCCGGGCAGGTCGAGCGTGTCGCTGTCGCCCAGATGCTCGTCGGCCCAGGCCTCGCGGCTCAGCGCCTCGTTGCCGCCCAGCACCATCACCACGACATCGGCGTCCTTCGCCGCCGCCACCGCATCGGCGCGCAGCTTGTCGTTCGTGGCTGCGTCGGTCGGCACCACCTTGTCCTCGGCCCAGACATGGCCCTCGGTCAGCCGCACGCCTTCCGAATAATCGACCTGGAACTTGCCCTTGCCCTCGGCCTGCATCGCCTCGAGCACCGAGACGACATGGTTCGGCACGTCCGAATAGCCGCCGATCGGGGTGTCGCGGGCGTGGGTTCCGATCACCGCCATCTTCTTGATGCCGGTCGCATCGAGCGGCAGCAGCCCGCCCGAATTCTTGAGCAGCACGACCGACTCCCGTGCCGCCTGGCGGGCGAGGGCGATGGCTTCCGGCGTGTTGGTCTTCTTCGCCGCGGTCTTCACGTCCGCATAGGGGTTCTCGAACAGCCCGCCTTCGAACTTCATCTCGAGCACGCGGCGCACCGCATTGTCGATCTGGCCCTGGCTCACCTTGCCCTCGCGGACCAGCTCGATCAGGTGGTTGAAGCCTTCGCCGTCCGGCGTCTCGACATCGACGCCCGCGTCGATCGCCCGTGCGCCGGCGTCCTTGACGTCCTTGAACATCCGGTGCCGCGTCACGAGCTCGCGCACCGCGAAATAGTCGCTGACCACCGCGCCCTTGAAGCCCCATTCGCCGCGCAGCACGTCGTGGAGCAGCCATTTGTTGGCATGGCTCGGGATGCCGTCGATCTCGTTGTAGCTCGCCATCACCGCGCGCACCGGCAGCGTCGTCACCGCGCTCTCGAAGGGCGGGAAGAAGTCCTCGCGCAGCGTCCGTTCGCCGAGCGAGGCCGGGCCGATATTGGTGCCGTTCTCCGGCTGGCCGTGCCCGGTCATGTGCTTGAGCGTGACGAACACCTTGTCCTTGGCCAGCGGCAAAGTCGTGCCCTGGAAGCCGCGGATCGCCGCCAGCCCCATCTCGCTGACCAGATAGGGATCCTCGCCGTACGTCTCCTCGATCCGCCCCCAGCGCGGGTCGCGCGCCACATCGACCACCGGTGCCAGTACCAGGTTCGCGCCGCGCGCCCGCGCCTCGGACGCGGCGACGCCGAACACCTTCTCGAGCAGCCCCGGATCCCAGGTCGAGGCCAGCGCGATCGACTGCGGGAAGCTCGTCGCCCCCGGTGCCACCAGCCCGTGCAGCGCCTCCTCGTGCATGATCATCGGGATGCCGAGCCGGGTCTTCTCCAGCGCCCATTTCTGCGCGGCGTTGATATAGGTCGCGGTGTCCACCGGGTTGCGGTTGCCGACGCCCGCGGCCGCGCCCGCCGCACCGTTGGCCGCCGGCGTCACGCCGCGCCGGTCGGACGGGCGCGAGACCATGCCGAGGCCGTTCGGGAAGGCCTGGCTCGCCTTGGCCGGGTCGAAATCGCCCGCCGCGGTCTGGATCCTGTCCTTGTGCTCCCAGATCGCCACCAGCTGCGCGACCTTCTCCTCCAGCGTCATCCGCGCGAGCAGGTCCTCGACGCGCGCATCCACGCTCTGGCCGGCGTCCTTGTAGAGTGGCTTCTCCGCCTTCGCCGTCTGGGCCTGGGCCGGGACGGCAAGCACGGGTGTCAGCGCCGTGGCGGCGATGGCAAGCGCGACGATGCGGCGGAAATTACGCACGTTCCTCTCCCTTTGTGGATGGCGGCGCTCGGGCGCCGGCCTGTTCCGAATATGGTAGCGCTATCACTATCAGCGCCAGTCCGAACAGGTCAACCGGCACGCACGCGCGATTGCATTATTGCTAATCGCGGAATATCCCCGAAACGATGAGCAGACCCAGCCGCAGAAGCCGAGGCACAGTCACCGTACAGGATGTCGCGCGCGCCGCCGGCGTGTCGGCGATGACTGTATCGCGTGTCGTCAATGGCGGCTCCAATGTTAGGGAAACAACCCGCCAGGCCGTTCTCGAGGCGATCGAGAAGCTCAATTATTCGCCCAACAGCGCCGCGCGCAGCCTGGCAGCGGGCGAGGCGACCCAGATCGGCCTGCTCTATTCCAACCCGTCGGCGGCCTATCTCTCGCAATTCCTGATCGGCGCGCTCGCCGCCGCGCGCCGTGCCGGCTGCCACCTCGTGCTCGAGGCCTGCGAAGGCGAGCGGGCCGACGAGCAGGCCGAGGCCACCCGCCAGTTCGCCGCGACCAGCGTCGAGGGCGTGATCCTGCCGCCGCCGCTGTCCGAGGCCGCGCCGGTCCGCGCCGAGCTGGAGGCCGCCGGCATTCCCTGGGTGTCGGTCGCCATGGGCCTGCCGCCCGAGCGCAGCCTCAATGTCCGCATCGACGATGCCGCCGCCTCGGCCGCGATGACCAGGCACCTGATCGACCTGGGCCACCGCAGCATCGGCTTCATCCGCGGCAATCCCAACCAGACCTCTTCGGCCGAGCGCCATCGCGGTTTCGTCGAGGCGATCGAGGCCGCCGGGCTCGACGTCAAGGCGATGCCGGTCGAGCAGGGTTATTTCACTTTCCGCTCGGGCATCGTCGCCGCGGAGCGGCTGCTCGATCGTAAGGAGCCGCCCACCGCGATCTTCGCCTCGAACGACGACATGGCCGCGGCAGCGGTGGGCGTCGCGCATCGCCGCGGGCTGCACGTGCCGCAGGACATCAGCATCGTCGGCTTCGACGATACTTCGCTCGCCACCACCATGTGGCCCGAGCTGACCACCGTCCGCCAGCCGATCGCCGCCATGGCCGAGAGCGCGCTGGCGCTGCTGCTCGCCCGGCTGCGTGCGCACAGGGCAGGTACCACCGACAAGCTCGAGGAGCAGGTGCTCGATTTCGAGCTGATCCAGCGCGAATCCTGCGGCCCGCCTCCCGGCGCGGGCAAGCCGGCCCCGACGAAGAAGAGCTGGCGGTAATCTTAAGCCCTCAGGCTCGAATACCAACGGATCGTCACCCCCGCGAAGGCGGGGGCCCATCTCGTGCGCGATCGGCTAATACAACTGGTGCGTTACGGGATGGTCTGGGAGATGGGTCCCCGCTTTCGCGGGGATGACGGAGGCGCGGGCACCGTACGCGATCAAGGGGACTTGGCCCCCGGCCCAAACAGGTCCAGCATGACAACGCGAGACAGAGTCGCTCCTCCGGCGTAACCCCACTTGCTTTTCCCGTCGGATCGAGCCACCGTTACCGCTAACAATTCGCCCGACCGGGGCGTAATGGAGGGGATGAGTGCATGAATGATACGGCGCAGAAGGCCAATATCGGCCTGATCGGCGCCATCGTCGCGGTGGCGACGATCGGCGGCCTGCTCTTCGGCTATGACAGTGGCGCAGTGAACGGCACGCAGGAGGGCCTCAAGCACGCCTTCGCGCTCGACGAAGCCGGCCTCGGCTTCACCGTCGGCTCGCTGCTGATCGGCTGCGTGTTCGGCGCCTTCTTCGCCGGCACCCTCGCCGATGCGATGGGCCGCCGCAACGTCATGCGCCTCGCCGCCATCCTCTTCCTCGGCGGCGCAATCGTCCAGGGCGTCGCGCACGATCACACCATCTTCGTCATCGCCCGCATCATCGGCGGCATCGCGGTCGGCGCGGCCTCGGTGCTGTCGCCCGCCTATATCTCCGAAGTCGCCCCCGCGAACATCCGCGGCCGGATGACCACGGTGCAGCAGATCATGATCATCTCCGGCCTCACCGCCGCGTTCGTGGTCAACTATTACCTCGCCCAGGCCGCCGGCAGCTCGCTCGGCCATCTCGGCGGGATCGAGGCCTGGCGCTGGATGTACCTGATGCAAGCGATCCCGGCCGGCGTGTTCCTCGTCGCCCTGTTCTTCATCCCGGAGAGCCCGCGCTACCTCGTCGCCAAGCAGCGCAACCCCGAAGCGCTCAAGGTGCTCACCAGCCTGTTCGGCGCGACCGAGGGCGGCCTCAAGCTCGCCGAGATCCAGGCGAGCTTCTCGACCGATCACCGTCCGCGCCTGGCCGACATCTTCGCGCCGAACGGCTTCCTCGGCGTCCGCGCGATCGTCTGGGCGGGCCTGCTGCTCGCGGTGTTCCAGCAGCTCGTCGGCATCAACGTGATCTTCTACTACGGCGCCACCCTGTGGCAGCTCGCCGGCTTCACCGAGAATGACGCGCTGCTGATCAACATCGGCTCGGGCGTCGTCTCGATCGCTGCCTGCTTCGCCACGATCCTCCTGATCGACCGCATCGGTCGCAAGCCGCTGCTGCTGATCGGCTCGGCCGGCATGGCGGTCACCCTGTTCGTGATGGTCTATGCCTTCAGCCAGGGCACGCTCGATCCCGCCGGCAAGCTCGTCCTGTCGAAGGATCTGGGCATGGTCGCGGTGATCGCCGCCAATCTCTATGTGATCTTCTTCAACGTCAGCTGGGGCCCGGTGATGTGGGTGATGCTCGGCGAGATGTTCCCCAACCAGATCCGCGGCTCCGCGCTGGCGGTCTGCGGCTTCGCGCAGTGGGGCGCCAACTATGTCATCGCCCAGACCTTCCCGAGCATGGCCAAGTGGAGCCTCACCGGCGCCTACACCTTCTACGGCGTCTGCGCGGTGATCAGCTTCTTCCTGGTCCAGAAGTTCATCCACGAGACCAAGGGCAAGGAACTGGAAGCGATGGAGGGGTAAACCCTCAAATCCTCTCCCGTAGGGAGAGGGGGACCGCCGGCGAAGCCGGTGGTGGAGAGGGAACGCCACAAGCGACATCGCTCGCGGCAAGCCCCCTCCACCAGCCTGCGGCTGGTCCCCCTCCCCCTCCGGGGGAGGAACTGGATTTGTTTGGAGCTTATTGTCGAATGACCCGCACCCCCGTCCGCCCCTTCCGATCGCGCGAATGGTTCGCCGCGCCCGGCCGTGCCGACATGGCCGCGCTCTATCTTGAGCGCTTCATGAACTACGGCATCACCCCGGAGGAGCTGACCTCGGGCAAGCCGATCATCGGCATCGCGCAGTCCGGCAGCGACATCGCGCCGTGCAACCGCATCCATCTCGAGACGGTAAAGCGCGCCCGCGCCGGCATCCTTGCGGCCGGCGGCGTGCCGATGGAATTCCCGCTCCACCCGATCTTCGAGAATTGCCGTCGGCCCACCGCGGCGCTCGATCGCAATCTCGCCTATCTCGGCCTGGTCGAGATCCTCAACGGCTATCCGATCGACGCCGTCATCCTCACCACCGGCTGCGACAAGACCACGCCCTCGTCGCTGATGGCCGCCTCCACCGTCGACATCCCGGCGATCGTCCTGTCGGGTGGCCCGATGCTCGACGGCTGGCACGAAGGCGAGCTGGTCGGCTCGGGCACGGTGATCTGGCGCTCGCGCCGCAAGATGGCGGCGGGCGAGATCGACGAGGCCGAGTTCCTCAAGCGCGCGATGGAAAGCGCCCCTTCGTCGGGCCATTGCAACACGATGGGCACCGCCTCGACGATGAACAGCATCGCCGAGGGGCTCGGCATGTCGCTCCCCGGCTGCGCGATGATCCCCGCGCCGTACCGCGAGCGCGGCCAGATCGCCTATGAGACCGGCAAGCGCATCGTCGAGATGGCCTATGAAGACCTGCGCCCGTCGAAGATCCTGACCAAGGCGAACTTCCTCAACGCGATCAAGCTGCTCACCGCGATCGGCGGCTCGACCAACGCCCAGCCGCACCTCGTCGCGATGGCCGCGCATGCCGGGATCGAGATCACCCCGGACGACTGGCGCCAGGGCTATGACCTGCCGCTCGTGGTCAACATGCAGCCCGCCGGCCAGTTCCTGTCCGAGCGCTTCCACCGCGCCGGCGGCATCCCCGCCGTGCTTACGGAGATGCTGGCCAATGGCGCGCTCGACGGCAGCGTGCTCACCTGCACCGGCAAGACGCTCGCCGAGAACATCGCCGACAGCCATGTGTCGGACCGCGAAGTAATTTTCGATTGGGACAAGCCGCTCAAGGAAAAGGCCGGCTTCCTCGTACTCTCGGGCAACCTGTTCGACATCGCGATCATGAAGACCAGCGTGATCGGCGAGGATTTCCGCGCCCGCTATCTCTCGCGCCCCGGCCATGAAGGCGTGTTCGAGGGCCGCGCGATCGTGTTCGACGGGTCGGACGATTATCACCACAATATCAACGATCCGGCGCTGAACATCGACGAGAACTGCATCCTCGTCATCCGCGGCGCCGGCCCGCTCGGCTGGCCCGGCTCGGCCGAAGTCGTCAACATGCAGCCGCCCGATCACCTGATCCAGAAGGGCATCATGAGCCTGCCGACGCTGGGCGACGGCCGCCAGTCGGGCACGTCGGACAGCCCCTCGATCCTCAACGCCTCGCCGGAAAGCGCGGCGGCGGCGTCCATCTGCGCGCGGACTTCCGGTGTGCGAGCGGTCAGCTTCTGCGCCTGGTAAAGGGCCTGCGCGCAGACCTCGCCCACGTGGTTGATGCGCATGAGGCCGGCCACATGGCGGCGGTCCGCAGCGCTCATCGGCGCCGTGTCGGGCGTCAGGCGATCGGCGGGATTGGCGCGGCCGGCGCGGGTGGCACCGGCAATTGCGCGCAGTGCGACATCGAATTCTCGGATGAACGTGTCCATGCGTGTCAATGGATAGGTCTGCCGACGCTTATGGAACATGCCCCACTGATGGGTAGAGGCTTGCCTCGAATGCGTCTCGGGAATTCCCGCATTGTACCTGCGGCATTTTGTGCAGGTCAGCCATGCCGACCATGCATGCGCGAGCACCCTGCGCCTGCGTACCCAATAACCCTTAGTTGTGAAAAGAAGACAAGACGTTTACCACAGGGTCGAAAAAAGAAGTGTTTTGCTAGAGTTGTCCGCAGCTTCTCAGGAAGTCAAGCGCGGAAGGATGTAGAGGGCTCACAGGAGGTCCTTCCGAAGCTTCAACTAATAATTCTTAAGTGGAGATCACCCAGCATGAAAAAATCGCTACTCGCGCTTGCCGCGATGAGCGCATTTGCCACTGCTGCAAATGCGCAGACGAGCGTGACGCTGTACGGCGTCGTCGACCTGCCGATCGAATATAACAACAATCTCGCACCTGGCTTCAACACCAATCCCGCCACATGGGGCCCGAACGGCCGCCCGCCCTCGCTGGCTGGCGGCGGCAGCCGCGTCGGACTGCAGACCGGCGGCGGCTTGTCCGGTTCGCGCTGGGGTCTGCGTGGCACCGAAGACCTGGGCGGCGGCCTGAAGGCGCTGTTCGTGCTGGAGAGCGGTTTCGGCCTTGACGATGGCAGGTCGCAGCAAGGCGGCCGTCTGTTCGGTCGTCAGGCATTCGTCGGCTTGCAGAGCGATACGTACGGCCGCGTGACGTTCGGCCGCCAGTACACGACCATGTTCGACATGTTCGCGAACTTCTCGCCGACCGGCTACGCAACAATTTATGAGCCGGTGGTGGCGCAGCTGGGCACCAACTTCCGCTCCGACAACACCGTCAAGTACACGGCCGTGGTTGGTCCGGTCACGGCCGAGGCGCACTGGAGCTTCGGCACGGGCGTGGCAGCCATTGGTCCGGTGCCGCTCGCCAATTCGGGTGCCGGCGAAACGCCGGGCAACTTCAACAACAACGCTGGCGGCGGTGCGGGCCTGCTTTACCTGAGCGGTCCGCTGGGCCTGACGGTGGCCTACGACGAATGGCGTCCCGCAATCACGATCGGCCAACCGGGCCGTTCGCGCAAGATCGGCGCAGCCGGCAGCTACACGTATGGTCCGGCCAAGCTGATGGCTGGCTACCGCTACGGCCGCACCACGGACAACGCGGGCGCCGAACTGCTGCGCGACAACTACTTCTGGCTGGGCCTGAACTATCAGGTGACGGCGCCGCTGGGCCTGACGCTGGCGTACTTCTACGACGACGTGAAGACGATGCGCGCGTCGTCGGCGTTTGCCGCCGACAATCCCAAGAACCCGTGGCAGATCAGCTTCGTGGCCGACTACAACTTCTCGAAGCGCACGGACGTCTACCTGACGGCTGGCTACGTGAAGAACTCGGGCCTGAACTTCGACACGTCGGCAGTGAGCTTTGCAAACGGCTACCCGCTGCAGCAAGGCAAGGACAGCCAGATCGGCGTGGCCGTCGGTATCCGCCACAAGTTCTGATCCTCGGCACGACTTTGTCCTGATTTTGAAGGCGCCTTCGGGCGCCTTTTTTCATGCGCGCCAGCCATGTCTTAAGGGCTTCACCCCATCCAAGAAGCATGGCGCGCACGACTAGAATGCCCTCAGACCGAAACACCGGCCGCCATCCCTTGGAGACCCTGTCATGCATCACCCCCGCCGACGCACCGTCGCACTGCTCCTGTCGCTCGCGCTGAGCCCGCTGACCATTCACGCCGCCCACGCCAGCGACGCGTATCCCGCCAGGCCGATCCGGCTGGTCGTGCCGTTTCCCGCAGGCGGCACCACCGACATCATGGCGCGCGCGGTGTCGGCCGAGCTATCGAAGCTGCCGGGATGGAACGTGGTGGTCGACAACAAGCCGGGCGCGGGTGGCAATATCGGCTCCGACATCGTGGCCAAGTCCGCGCCGGACGGCTACACGCTGCTAATGGGCACGGTGGGCACGCATGGCATCAACCAGTCGCTGTACGGCAAGCTGCCGTTCGACCCGATCAAGGATTTCGCGCCGATCACCGCCGTAGCGTCGGTGCCGAACGTGCTGGTGGTCAATCCCGCGTTCGCGGCGCAGAACAAGATCAATAGCGTCAATGACCTGATCGCCTACGCCCGCGCCAATCCGGGCAAGCTGAACATGGCGTCGAGCGGCAACGGCACGTCGATTCACCTGGCTGGCGAACTGTTCAAAACGCAGACCAAAACCTTCATGGTTCACTTCCCGTATCGCGGCAGCGGTCCCGCGCTGACCGACCTGACCGGCGGCACGATGCAGGTGATGTTCGACAATCTGCCGTCGTCGATGCAACTGATCAAGTCCGGCAAGCTCAAGGCACTGGCCGTGACGAGCGCCAAGCCGTCGCCGGCGTTGCCGGGCATTCCGACCGTCGCCGCCGCGGCAAACCTGCCGACGTTCGAAGCCAGCTCGTGGTTTGGCCTGCTTGCGCCGGCGGGAACGCCGCCCGAGATCATCAACCGTCTCCAGCAGGAAGTTTCCAAGAGTTTGAACTCGCCCGCCGTGCGCGAGCGCTTGATGGCCCAGGGCGCGGACCCGGTCGGCAACACGCCCGAGCAGTTCGCCGCGTTCATCCGCGCGGAGCACATCAAATGGGCCAAGGTCGTGAAGGACTCGGGCGCCAAGGTGGACTAGCGTCAAACCACAAGGTGGCGCCGCCGCCAGCGCATATACTTGAGGCATCAAATGTTCGAACCTGCTCCATTACGATGCCTAATTCTTCCGCCGCCGGCAGTGCTGCCGATGATCCGCCGGTCGATCTCGAAACGAGCGCCGGCGAGTCGGACCACGAGGCGCTGCGACTCTGGCTGCGCCTGCTGACCTGCACCACGCTGATCGAAGGCGACATCCGCTCGCGCCTGCGGCAGGAGTTCGCCGTCACGTTGCCGCGCTTCGACTTGATGTCGCAACTCGATCGTCATCCGGAAGGCCTCAAGATGGGCGAGCTGTCGCGCCGCATGATGGTGACGGGCGGCAATGTCACGGGCATCACGGACCAACTGCAGCAGGAAGGCCTGGTCACGCGCGAAGCCCTGCCCAGCGACCGTCGCGCCTTTCTGATCCGGTTGACGCCGGCCGGGCGCGAGGCGTTTTCGCGCATGGCACGCGCGCATGAAAGCTGGGTGGAACAATTGTTCGCGGGGCTTGCCGAAACGGATCGACGCACGCTGTTTCGCGTGCTTGGCCGCCTGAAGACCAGCCTGACCACGCCATGATCTATCGTCCATTTCGTCCGCCTCGTCCATTTGGCCCGCTGTCCATGCCAGCCGGCGCAGCCCGTGCCGCAGCGCTGGTCACCGTTACTACACTTGCCCTGACCGCCTTGGTGGCATGCAGCAGCGCACCGGCCGGCCCGCAGGTCACGCCGGTCAATGCCACCGTCAAGCTTGGCCGCGTGACCGGGAAAACGTTTCTGTCGCGCGTGGATGTGCCGCAGGCCAGCAGCTACGGCGGCTATGGGGTTGGCGTCGGCGGCGTGGCCGGCGGCGGAGGCGGAGGCGGCGGTGTGGGAATGGGATTTTCGGTCGACCTGACGCGGCTGCTGAATCGTCAGCAACCGGCGCCGCAAATAGACCTGTACCAATACACGGTCAAGGCACTCGATGGCACGGTGGCGCAGGTCAACGGCCCGGCGGCGCCAGGCCTGGAAGCGGGCACGTGCGTACGGCTGATTTATGCCGATGGCTCGACGCAGCCGCAAATGGCGCCGTCCAACGAATGCTGAATCGATCGGCGACGCGGTTGGCGTACGCCCTC